>Ga0126378_10001085_pt1 | contig 20301 bp, 17 predicted proteins | sample PanSoiMetPlot_23_FD_92587 | JGI IMG/M metagenome (GOLD analysis project Ga0126378, IMG submission 92587) | Tropical forest soil microbial communities from Panama - MetaG Plot_23 | ecosystem: Environmental > Terrestrial > Soil > Tropical forest > Bulk soil | place: Panama | collected 2016-02-17
CCAAGATCGATGATCGCAACCGGATGGTCACCGAGTACACGGCTACCCCGGACAAGATCGCCGCCTACAACACCCAGAAGGCCTACGACTATTACCTCAACTACGCCAACGAAGCCCAGGACGAATCCAACAGGCTGGTCTCCCAGATCGGTGAGTGGGCCCAGCTCAAAGACCTGGAGCAGGCCCAGACGGACGAGGAGCGGGCCCTGTACAACGAGCACAATAACCGGGTCGAAGGCTACAAGACCCTCTTTGAGAAAACCATGGGGGACGTGATGCACGGGGGCCCCAGAAAGCACGTGCGGGTGGTGGCCCAGGCGGTCTACGGGATTGAGGTGGACCGGCTCTACAAAGAGAAGTGCGTCGATTACGATGAACTCCTGGCAGACTATGAATCACTTAAACAGCAGTATAACCGTGTTACTCGCGCCCGGAGCCTTCCAGGTCGTACCGGCGGCGGCGTGGAGGTCAAGCAGCCATCAGCGCTTTCTACTAGGGATGCCAGATCCGCCTTGCGCGAGTACTTCGGAGGAGCCGGTTCATGAAAACGAAAGTGCGCAGATGGAGGGGAATGAAGTACGTCGCCACTGACCAAGCGGTCTTTCTGGCGTGGCCCAATGGTTGGAGCGTCATCTTCATGTGGAACTAGGATGACACATGAGCAACGTCATCGATCCTCCCGAAATGCGCGCCTCCAGTCAGCTTCTGGAGGAACTTAGGCAGATTATCGCCGATCCAAAGTATGACAATCTCTCGGTGAGCGAATTAATCGGAGTCCTGGAAATGGTCAAGTTCGAGCACTTAAAGAAGTGGAATGACTGAAGAAGCCTTCAAGCAGCATATCATCATGTGGGGGGTGGAAAGTGCCGCCCCGCAGTTCGGCACCTCGATCCAGACCCTCAAAGGCTGGATGCGCGGCGACAATATGCTGCCCCGGCACGTCTGGGACGCCTGGACCCAGTGGAGTTCCGCCCCGCCGGAGAATCGGGCCCCGATCTTTGGAGCATCGCCCCAGGCGATGATGCAGGCTGGCACGGTGCCGGATAATGGTTCTCCAGGCCTGATGACTCAGTCATCGCTGGCCAATCGGGTCTTTGCCGACCCTGGGATCGCGGCCCGGATCAAGGCCGAGACCAGTAAAGAACCGGCGATTAGTCCAACCCTTACGCCGGTCGAAGAACTCGTGAAGTTCGAGGAAGAGATTCCGACTCAGCAGTCATCCAACGGCGAGACCCAGCGTGGCACGATTGCCTTCTGTTGTGTCACCGACCGGGACTTCTCACCCGCCGTCCTGGAGGCCTTCAGCGTGCTGATCCGCAACCATCAGATGCCGATCATCATCAAGGCCGAGACCTTGCTGATCCGGGGCCGGAACTTAGTCGCCGAGCGCTTCCTGCGTACCAAAGCCGAATGGAGCTTCTGGGTCGACAGCGACATGCTGATTCCCTTCGGAAGCCCCGAGTGGTTTAAGGACAAGAGTAAGATCTCCAACTTGCGCCCGGAGCAGTATGCTTTCGATGCAGTTAAACGCCTCCTGGGACACCATCAGGACTTCGTGGGGGCGGTCTATGCTGCGCGTACAGAGGGTTCCCAAATGGTTATTCAGCCGGATCTGGAACCACGGCACGAAGCCGACCGGCAACTCAGTAATCTCATCAGATTGAATCAGGCATATGGGCTCAAAGATGTTGGCTGGCTCGGTTTCGGATGCGTCCTCATACATAGGCGCGTATTTGAAGCAATTGGAAGGACTGACTCCGAGATTAGAGACGGAAAGGCAAGCTTTTTCGATACCACCTCGGCAAAAGGGGAGGATGTTCGTTTCAGTGAGCGCGCCACCACTGCCGGTTTTAGGCCGAAACTCGACGTGGAACTTGTCGCTGGCCATATCGGCAGGAAGTGCTTCATCCCGGAACACACACGAGGAAAGCCATGAACTGGAGTAAAGAAGAAGTCTGGTCAGCGCACCCTGGAACTGTCTCCTATCACATTCTGCACTTTGGAGACGGAAACTATCAGCTCCACAGGGAAAGGCGCAGTGGGCGTGGAGTGTCTCGGCAGATTCTCCAGAATTACGCCAGTGCGGAACAAGCCCAAGCTGCCGCCGAAAGCGATTTTACGGTTCTGAGTTCGCAGCCGGAACCTCCTCCGGGAGCCTATCCTCTTCCTCTGCCCCATCCTGATCCCGAGGAGCGCTGGGTTGAACCTCGTATACCTCGATGAACCTGGACAGAAAGGTCACTAAGAAGGGTTGTGTGGAATATGTGGACCCGGACATGCGCGGCATGGGTGTACCGATTTCGATTCCTCCGGGATTCACGATGTACAGGGTCTGCGGCAACTCCGGCTGTCTCAACGCCCAACACTGCTATTTCGTGGACGGGGATACCGCCCACCAGATTGAGATCGGTTTGCGAGAACGGATGCTGGAGTTCTTGCGTGACTACTTCAAAGTTGATCATGACACGCTGCGCCCATTAGATGAAGAGAACCTCAAACGACAAGCCGCAGGACCATCAAATGGCGAACCCAGGCTATGGACCCCCCGATGACCAGCTTCTTTGTGAAGGGATGCCGAGCCCAGCTCAACTGGCTCTGTTTCTGTTTGCAGTTTTTGGAGAAGAACTGGCGGACCCCGGACTACGAGGTGGTGGTGATGGTGGACGAGGACTGCAAGGATGTGATTCGGACCTGGGGCGAGATCAAGAACACGATCTACATCTACGTAACGCCCTGGCCCGACCCTTATATGCATGCCTTGTGGGCCAAGGCCTGCGCGGACTACTGGACCCGAGGCGACCCGATCATCATGCTGGACTGTGACACCCTCTTAACAGAGCCAGCCGAGCTGTCGGAATATGTAGTGGAGGATGAAGGCGGTCTCACCAAGATCATCCTGCCCTATCTGGAGTGGCGGGACCGGGGCGATGATGGCGGGGCCCATAGCTTGTGGCCGGGGGTAGTAAAGCGTTCCACAGGTTATACTCTGGAGAAGGATTACATGGTCTCCAGGCCATGGATCTTCGCCAGGAGCACCTATTACGGGGCCCGCCTGATGGTTGAGCAGCACCTGGATCTGCCCTTCTATGCCGCCGTCTACAGCAGCACCCCATATCGCTGGGAGGATTATCATAAACACCCCTTCAGTTTCTGTGATTTGGAGAACCTCGGCTACTACGCCGCTCACTTTCAGCCCGGCACCTACTGGGTTCGTGACCTTAAAGACCTCAACAAACGTGGCCGACTTGACCATTTCAAAGATTATTGGTCGCACACTCCCTGGACCGCAGAACTGGTCGATCACCTGGACGGCCACCTCACCGCCCCATGCTAGGCCTCGTCTTACAGATCATTCCCGATGAGTTGCCAGCCGCCGAAGAGCTGGTCAACCTGATCACCGATCTCGAACCGGTCCCGCGCAAGGACGTGGAGTTCATCCTCTTTACCCGCAAGGATGTCGAAACCGTCGACACCCGGCGGCTGGTTGACCGGCTGCGAACCAAGTTCCCCCGTGCCAAGGGGGTCGAATGCTGGGACTTCGCCACCGGCTGGCCGCACGGGCCCAACACCATGTGGTGCGCTCTGATCCGGCAGATGTACAACATGTACCGGATGGATGAGGTGGCCTGCGACGGGTTCCTATCCTTCGAGGCCGACTGCATCCCGATGAAGCCCGACTGGATCAACGTTCTTGCGCAAGCCTGGGAGAAGGCCAAGGCCCAGGGCAAGGAGGCGACGGGCCACTTTCACGGGCCAGACAACTACGCTCCAACACACATGAACGGCAACGCCATCTTCCACACTCAGTTCTGGCAGAAACACGAGGAGCTGACCGGATGCCATGGGATGCAGCCATGGGACGTAGCCTTTGCGCCGACCATTTTGAAGGTCGCCGTCGACACCCCGGTGATCAACCAGTGGTATCGGATGGGTTCCTTTACCAACGCGGACTGGGATTACATCTCCAAGACGGATTGCGCTCTTTTCCATGGCGTCAAAGTCCCAGATGGACGCCGCATCGCACGTGAACAATTAGTCTTAAAACAATCATGGCCGACAACCCCTCCAGCAACGCCGGAAACCGCGATCCGTACTTCGCGCAAGCGATCTCGACGCTCCAGCAGCAAGTCGCCCAGCTCCAGCAGCAAGTCGCTGCCCTCCAGGCCAAGGTGAAATAAGGTATTGCGCACTAAGGCGTAATGCTTTAGAACCACCATTGCGGTTCCTCCATCGCCCCCGCCAGAATGGGCGATTTCGGGGCCCTGTCACCGGGGGCCAGATCAATCGGGTGTTTGACTCGTAGAAACACCGGCTTCGTGTGCTCACGAAGCGAAAGGATTCAAGCACTATAGGCGACTGCCTAGTTACGCCCCGCCAAGCTCAAGACTTCGGCAACAAAGACATAAGTCGAATCACCGGAAACGTGCTCAGATTGCTCGTTCGCCGGTCTCCCTACATCGACATCCTCGATGGAGGCACATTCCCTAATGGGGTCTCGATCGACCAGAGAGCCATCATCATGGAGCGCCCGGTCATGAACATCTCTTTGGTTCAACCGGCCTTTACGGACGATATCCTGATGTGCGGAAACACAGGGACTCAGGCCCAGGTCGGTTCCACTGAGTACACCACCCGCTTGCAGAGCATTCGCGGAGTTGGTCCGAAGCTTTGCTGTAAGCAAATGAGAGAAAGCTTCCAGGAGAGCTACATCGCCACTCAGGATGCGCTCCAGAAGCAGGTTCTCTACATCATGAACGTCGATGTACGGTCTACATTACTGCTTCGTTCCGGGGTTAAGTGCAATGTATCAAGCACCCAACCCTTCGAAAACATGGTCACGGGAGATGCTCAACGCATCGATACCGTATTCCGTGACTACTGGTATCCTGATTCTCCGCTGTCCTTTAAGTTGCTCAAATATGCAGCGAATTACATGCACGAGGATCTTCTCGCCGAGCCGTTCGACTCCGATAAAGGTGTCGTGGCGAAGTGGATCGGGAGCCTCCAGTCCATCGAGCTGATGCGCGACGAGCTGGGTGTCCACCAGGATTTGCAGTACTTGACGACCGGTCGCTATGAGATTGGCAATGAGGGAGTTAGCGCATACGCCTGGGAAGGGCCCTATAGGGGCATTGTATTCGGAATTGATCAGCAGCCTCTCCGCTTCAACACCTGGGGAGCCAACTTGCTGCCCAACTTCATTGAGCCCGAGATCAGCGTGCCGACGACCATCGGAGTGGGAGCCAGAGCCAATCCGGCCTACCGGAGCGCCCTTTACGAGATCGGATTCCTGGTCTTTGCCAACTCTTTCATGAGGCAAGTCCCGGACAATTACACGGGAGTGGGCGATTTTCAGTTCCCGACGAAGTACGCGCAAGGAGAACTTGAATTCGTAGTCTTAAGGGACAACGACTGCAATACCTGGGGCGACTACGGGTATCACATCTATGAGATCACCAGGGCCTACCGGCCTCAGCGGCCTCATGCGATCATGCCCATCGCTTACAAGCGTTGCGCGATGAACTTCAACCTGACGCCTTGCACCGGGTACACCCCGTACAGCGTCACCGATTCTCTGTAATCGGCCTAGCAGCCATCGCAGAAGGGCCGGAGATCCGCATTCTCCGGCCCAACTTTAAGGAGATATGCAGCAAGCCGACTCAGCCGACCCTTATGCGGACCCATTTAACGTCAAAGAGACGATTCGGCAGGGAGATTCGCTTCTGTACCTGCTGCAGTTCATGAATGGGACCGGCGGACTCGATATCACCGACTATCAGTTCGTTTTCACCGCCAAAAAGAGCAAACTGGACCCCGACAGCGCGGCGGTGGCCCAAACCTTCCTCAAAACCGTCCCAGGAGCCCAAACTACGGGCGGAATCCTGCCTTTTGAAGCCATTACGATGGATCAGAGCAAGAATATCCCCCCGGACGCCACTTACGTGATGGATGTGCGCTACATGACCCCTGGAAGTCAGGCCGCGACCATTATTGCGGGCGAGATCACCGTTTTGAGGCCTGTTTCGCAGAATTTGACACCTCCCTAGTACTGGTAACCAGCGCTCCAAATCGGAACACCGACTGTGAATAACTATGGCTGATGCCTCAACTCAAGTCGTCAGGGTCGTCAACGTGGCCTCGATGGCCCGTGGGCTCCCCATCATGTTTAATGCGCTCCCTGGGATCGTGGGCACACCCGGTCCAGAGGGTCCGCCGGGGCCTGGGAGCTACACCACCCTCGAAAACCCCTTCACGGTCCCCAATCCGGGCACTTCGGTCAACGTCACGGTCCTGGATACGGCCTGGATGATGGGTGGAGCGACCATTTACATCCAGGGTGCAGGCTATTACACCGTCCAAAGCGTCTTTGATGCGACTCACGCCACCCTGGTTAACGCCAACGCCCCCGGAAACGCCCAGCCGGGCACCATTATCTCCTCGCCCAAGGGCATAAGTGCTGCCGGAAGCCAGGGGGCCCAGGGCGTTCCCGGCCCCACCGGCCCCGTAGGGCCCCAGGGAGCCACCGGCCCGATGGGAACGGGCATTGTTTATAAGGGAACCTGGAGCGCGAGCGCCAATTACGCCGTCAACGACAGTGTCACCTACGGCGGAAGCACCTATATCGCTCTCAAAACCAGCGTAAACGTCATTCCCGGCACCGATCCGACCACCTGGGGCGTCTTTGCCGCCCAAGGAGCGACCGGAGCCCAGGGGGCACCGGGGATTCAGGGCCCGACTGGGGCCCAGGGAGCCCAGGGGTTGCCCGGTCCGGCCTCGACGGCGGTCACCACCGCCCAATTCACCCAGCCAGCCGTCAACTCAAGCGTCACCGTCGCGGTCAACCAGACCCAGTGGTGCCCGGCAGGCTCAGTCGTCTTCATTGTCGGAGGCGGTTATTATGAAGTCTCAACCGTCCCAGACTCCACCCACTTGGTACTTAACAATCCAGGTTGGACAGACGCCGCATCCCCTGGGTCGGTCATACCCTCTGGCGCACTGGTTACGGCAGGCGGCGTGGAAGGAGCCACAGGTAATGATGGTCAGCCGGGTCCAGTTGGTCCTCAAGGCCCATCTGGAACTCCGGGCGCAAGAGCGTACTCCATAACCAGCGCGGGTTTCTCCGTCCCGGCCCCAGGATCGATTGTCTCTATCACGGTCGACTCCACCGCCTGGATGACCGTGGGCGCGAACATCTACATCACCGGGGCGGGCTACTATCAGATTGCCAGTGTAGGCGGGGCCAACCTGATCACCGCGAAGAACCTCGGCTACCAGGGCAATGCCAGCACCAATACCACCATTCCCAGCGGCTCCTACGTTTACGCCTCCGGGGCTCCCCAGGCCCTCAACCGGGAGTATTACAAGACCGACTTTGAGAATGGAATAGCGGACTGGTCAATTCCGAGCGGCGGGTGCGTAATCGGCGGGCAGGTGGATGCCGACAGCCAGGGGATTGCCATCCTCTCAGGCAACGCGGGCAGCGGGCAGACCTTTGGCATGCGGTTAAGCGGCAGCGGTTCAGCGGTTCAGGTGGGTAATAGAACTACCTACTTCCACGCTAAGGTGTTGCTGCCTGCCCTTTCCACTGCTGCCGACAGCTTCAGCTTCTACTTCGGGTGGATGGATAACCTTCCCACCGCCGCCTTCCAGAACGGGGTCTTCTTCTATTACACCAATGCCGGATCGACTCCTAACAACTGGGGCTGCTACTGCCGCCGGGGCGGCACCCAGGTCTACAGCGATTCAGGAGTCCAGCTTGCTGCCAATACGTGGTATGATCTTCAGGTCACGGTCGATAGCGTCTATGCCAGCTTCTCGATCGCCAGCTATGCCCAGGGAGCCACGCCGATCAATCCGTCGATGTGCGCCCAGATCGCCATCAGCCAGTGCCCGGCTGCGGGAACCGGATTAGCTCCATGCTTCGGCGGGGCCAAGCTGGCCGGAGGTACGGTGGCACCGACGTTCTACCTCGACTGTTACGACCACGAGATTCAATACGCCGGAGCCGCCAAGTTCCGGCAACCGGCCATGATCGGCCCGGCGGGCAAGGATTCCTATACCGGCACCACCGCCAGCTTCATTACCCCAGCGGCCAGTCAGGCCGTCTTAATCAGCGTGGCCGACACCAGCTTCATGGCTCCTGGGATGCAGCTCTTTATTCAGGGGGCCGGAAACTATCAGGTTCAATCGGTCACCAGCCCGACTCAGGTTAACGTGATCAACACCGGAGCCGTGGGCAATGCCGCCTCCAGCACCCTGGTGAACTCCGGGGCCAGCGTGGCGGTCAGCGGGGTGGCCGGGCCGCAGGGTGTCCAGGGCCCGACCGGTCCAAACGGGCCGATTGGGCAGGGAGCCTACACCACCCTGACCAGCTCCTTCATCCAGCCCAACGTCAACACCACGGTTAATGTGGCGGTCGTCAACTCCAACTGGATGGCGGTGGGGATGACCATCTACATTCAGAGCGGCGGTTACTATATCGTCCAGGCCGTTCCCAATCCGCAGAACATCACGGTCTCTAACCCAGGCTACTCTGGCAACGTCGCTCCGGGAGCCACGGTGCTGAACAACTCCCAGGTCAGTTCGGGCGGGATAGTCGGACCAGCCGGAGTCGACCCGGCCATTGTCGGATCGATCATGCAATGGGCAGCGGCTGGGATTCCCCAAGGTTGGCTCATGGCCGATGGCAGCGCGGTCAGCAAGAACCTCTATCCACAGCTTTACACCGCCCTGGGCGGGGCCGGATCGCCCTGGGGTTCGAGCGACGGGTTTGCCACCAGCTTTAACCTACCCGACCTGCGGGGCCGGACCCCGATCGGGGCGGGCCAGGGCAACCAGCTGACCAGCCGGGTACTGGCCCAGATTGGTGGCAGCGAGCTGCACACGCTCTCCCTGGCCGAGATGCCCTACCACAATCACGGGCTCAACTGGACCGACAACGGACACAACCACACGCTGCATGATCCCTGGCACAACCATGGCCAGAGCCCGCACGGCCACGGGGTCAACGACAACGGGCACACCCATACCTACACCTGGATGGGGACTGGCGGCGGGATCGCCAGCGGCGGTAACCCTTACGGCAACGTTGTGGGAGGAGCCAATACCGGATCCAGTGCAACCGGGATTAGCATCGCGGCCAGTAACGCGAATATCAATGCCGCGCCAACGGGCATCACCCTAGACGCCAGTGGCAGCGGGATTAGCGCCAGCATCCAGTATAATGGCGGCTCTGGCGGGGTGACCCAGGGGTTCAATCTGATGCCGCCCTGGGTGGCCATCAACTACATCATCAAGGCGGCGTACAACGTGCCGGTGGGCCAGACCATCCCGATGGCCGATGCCACTCAGCCGGGGCTGGTCACCAAGATGAGCGGAGCGTCTACGGACTACGTGGGCGGCGACAACGCCACTCATGACCTGGGTTCGATGGTTCGCAGCGTGGCCCCGGTTGTTCGTTCCTACAACAGCCTGGGCAACGCGACGTTCGAGGTGGATGCCAGGACAATCGCGGCAGGGGTGAACGCACCGGGCTTCGCCCAGGACCGCTGGATGTACCAACAGAGCGGATCCAATCGCGGGACAGTGAAGCAGATGACCGGCAATGTGGTGGTGGCCGGAACCAACTTCTGTATCAGTCAGAACTTCCTTCGCTACACGCTAACCACCCAGGAGGGAACGTTAGGAGCTGCTTCCTATATCATCCCGGCCCTGCAGTTCATCGAGGGTCCGCGTCTTCGCGAGCTGATCAGCAGCGGAACGGCGGTCTCCCTGGTGGCCCGCTCCAGCGTAGCACCAATTTCCTTTAGCGTGTCACTGCGGGATTCGGCCAACGCTTACTCCATTACCAACCTCTGCACCATCAATACGGCCAATGCGTGGTTCCTGATCCCGGTGGGGAACATCCCAACCTGGGCGGCGGGCGGCAGCTTTCCCTTGGCTCCTGGAGCGCTCGGCTATCAGCTTGCCGTGTGTATCGCCTGCGGATCCACCTACATGGCGGGAACGGCGAATGTCTGGAGTGCGGCCAATCTATTGGGCTGTCCCGGAATGAGCAACTTCGCTGCGCAAGCCGTGAACTCGACCTTCGACCTGGGGTACATCATCCACGAGCCGGGCATGACGCCCAATGGCCCGCTGGACCTGGAGTACCAAAGGAACATCCGAGATTGTAAGCGCTACTATCAGAAGTCGGCTCCCTTCAACGTGGCGGCGTGTCAGGGCAACTATATGCAGGTTGGACAACTCCTGAACAACTCGACCACAGCCCGACTTGCGGTGCTCTTTCCCCATGAAATGGCCAAGGTTCCCACGGTTCGAATGAGTGGCAACAGCGCGACTCTGAACCAAGTCTACGTGGATGGAATCGGAAACGTGGCGATCAGCGCCATCTCGGCACGCACCACTGGGCTTTATCAACTCACTTTAGCCAGCTCACAGGCACCAGGATTTGTTCCAGTGCTTGGAGACTGGGATGCCGACACCAACTGGTAACCCCCTTATGCCCGGTAAACCCAAAGGAACAATACAAGGTAAACGTACCACGCCCGCCCAGCAGCGATTGATGGGCGTAGCGCGTGGGATGCAGAAAGGTGAGGTGCCGAAGTCTTACTCCAAGGCGGCGGCAAGAATAGCCAGAGACATTGAACCGGCTGATCTCCATAACATAGCCAAGAAACCGAAGGGGGGTTTCAGAAAGAAACCCAAGAAGTAGCATGCCTAATACTTGGTGGGATATTGAAGCGAAAGACTCTTACGCCTCCTGCATCGATCGGATCCTCGATAGCGGCGACTGGCAGGAACCTATTGCCCAGTATCTCGCCGAGGTCGTTTTAAAGTTCGGCCCAGAGATCGGTGTCGCGGTCGGCGAAGCCCCGCTGGACGGCCAAGTCTATGGTCGGCAGTATGGCTTGTGGGAGCCGATTCAGACCGGAGGCGGGGGCGGCGGGATCCCGGAAGCCCCGGCGGATGGCACCATCTACGGTCGACAGAACCATAACTGGACGGCGGTCCCGACCAGCACCCAGGCCCAGGGTGTCCCGGAGGCACCCAAGGACGGGGTGATGTACGGTCGGCAGAACGGCACCTGGAACAGCGTGCCGCCGATCATCCCGGATGCTCCCGCCGATGGCAACCAATACGCCCGCAAGAATGCCGCCTGGAGTATCGTAGTGGGCGGCGGTCCGGGAGGTGGGATCCCGGAAGCGCCTACCGACAACACCTTGTATGGCCGCAAGAATGCCGCCTGGACGGCGGTGCCAGCTCCGATTCCGGGCCCAACAGGACCGATGGGCCCGCAAGGTTCCCAAGGCGCAACTGGCTTGCCTGGGCCCCCTGGAACGCCTGCGACGACCAATGTGGGCACCACAACCACGGTGCCTCCGGGCACGGCAGCTGCTGTCAGTAATTCCGGGACCACCCAGGATGCGATCCTCAACTTTACCATTCCCCAGGGATCTCCCGGTGCCCAGGGAGTGCAAGGCAACCCAGGTGCCACCGGCCCGACCGGACCGGCGGGGGCGACCGGCGCGACCGGCCCAGGCGGACCGGCGGCTAGCGTGACCGTAGGCAGCACCACTACTCTAACTCCTGGAGCGAGTGCCACAGTTGTTAATGCCGGAACTCCCTCAGCAGCGGTCCTGAACTTCGGGATACCCGCCGGACAGATCGGCTCTGTCGGCCCTCCGGGGCCAACTGGCCCGACCGGGTCAGCGGCCACGGTTAATGTCGGCACCACCACCACCGGGGCTGCAGGAACCAATGCTAATGTTAGCAATGTCGGTACACCAGCGGCAGCGGTGCTAAACTTTACCATCCCCCAGGGCGCGGTCGGCGCGACCGGAGCCCAAGGAGCGACTGGGGCCACCGGCAATCAGGGTCCAGTCGGCAATACCGGCCCGGTAGGTCCAACTGGCCCGACCGGCAATCAGGGCCCAGTGGGCCCAGCCGGAAGTGCTGCCACGGTTAGCGTGGGCACCACTGCAACCGGCGCATCTGGAACCAATGCCGCCGTCACCAATTCAGGAACCACCCAGGCGGCAATACTCAATTTTACAATACCGCAAGGCCAACCGGGTCCGACTGGCGCAACGGGTCCGACCGGGGCCACGGGCAGTCAGGGTGTGCAAGGCCCGATTGGCAATACCGGCCCACAAGGTGCCCAGGGCGTAGTTGGTCCAACCGGCCCGCAAGGCCCGCCTGGAGGAGCTTCTGCCTATACCACCCTGGCAGCGACTTTCACGATGCCAGCGGTTAACAGCACGGCCACGGCTACGGTGGCCAGCGGTGGGGCAGGACAGTTTAATGTCGGCGGGATCGTTTACATCAGCCCCATCGGCTATTTGAACATCACGGCGATTAACGCCGGGACCAATCAGTTAACCCTGCAGAACCCAGGATATGGGGTAAACCAAGCGCCCGGTTCAACCGCCCCGTCCGGCAGCACGGTAACCGCCACCGGCCCGCAGGGGCCCCAGGGTGCCACCGGGGCCACGGGTGCCACCGGCAGTCAGGGGCCGATTGGCAATACCGGAGCCCAAGGGCCGATTGGCAATACTGGGCCAACCGGGGCCACGGGTGCGACTGGCCCTCAGGGCGCGACCGGCGCGGCTGGCGCGACCGGGCAAGGTTACACATGGCGCGGCACCTGGAGTTCGGCGACCGCTTATGTGGCCTATGATTGCGTGGGCTATGCCGGTTCTAGCTACGTCTGTATCCTGGCTAACACCAACCAGACGCCAACTAACACCACCTACTGGAACATCATCGCCCTCATTGGTGCGACCGGTGCCCAGGGTCCGACGGGGGCCACGGGAGCCCAGGGTCCAACCGGCAATACCGGCGCACAAGGCCCGATCGGTAATACCGGGGCGACCGGAGCAACCGGCAGTCAGGGTCCAACCGGCCTGACCGGGGCCACCGGACAAGGTTACTCCTGGAAGGGAGCCTGGAGTGCCGCGACCGCCTACAATCCTTATGACACCGTCAGCATCGGTGGCAGCTCCTATGTGTGTCTCACGGCTAATACGAATAGCCAACCGCCAAGCGCTAACTGGGCGCTAATGGCCCAGATCGGTGCCACAGGTGCCACGGGTGCTACGGGCAGTCAGGGCCCGCAGGGGACAACCGGGGCGACCGGAGCCCAAGGTCCAATCGGTAATACGGGAGCCCAAGGCCCGACCGGCAACACCGGAGCCACCGGACCGACCGGGGCAACTGGACAAGGCTATACGTGGCGCGGAGCCTGGAGCGCGGCTACCGCTTATGTTCCCTATGACACGGTATCGATCGGCGGATCCAGCTACGTCTGCACGGTAGCGAACACCAACCAACAGCCGCCCAACGCCAGCTACTGGAACGTCATTGCCCAGATCGGTAACACGGGCGCAACCGGAGCGACTGGAAGCCAGGGCCCGATTGGTAATACGGGCGCGACAGGCCCTGCAGGGTCCACAGGTCCACAGGGGCCACAAGGCAATGTCGGCGCGACCGGCCCAAACGGATTACCGGCCTATACCCTTAACTCGACCAGCTTCACGATTCCTGCCGTTGGAGCCACGGTAGTGGTGACGGTCAATGATGCGAGCTGGGCATCGATCGGTGAATGGGTCTGGGTGGCGGGCGCGGCTGGATCTGGACAAGCTGGGGCTTTGCAGATCACGGCGATTAGCGGCAACCAGCTCACGCTTCTCAATTCTGCCGCTGGAACAACGATCCTTCCTCCACTGGCCAGCGCGACTGGAGCCGGGCTCCTGGCCCAGCTTAGCGGAAACGTTACTGATTACGTGGGAGGCGATAACGCTTGCCATCCGCTCCCGACAGCTAATCGGTTCACCACCAAGACAGCCGCGTACACCGTACAGACCTCCGATTCAGGCACGTACTTCATCTGCTCTGGCGGCTCATGGACTCTGACCTTACCAGTGCCTATAGCAGGCTTTTCCATCAGCGTCCGCAACGACCAGGGGATCACCGGCACCACCGGCACAATTACCATTTCCGCTGGCTCACGCACCATCGATGGATTGGCCAGCATCTCCCTACTCCCTGGCCAGGACTGCACGATCTTAACAGACGGAACCAACTTTAGAACATTTGGCTTAAAGAGGGAAGTGATCATCGGGACAATTGACGGTGCAGGAGGACAAACCATTTTGCTTCCCGCCGGTTACCGTGTTTTCGAACTAGACTTTACCGGACTCAAAGGAACTGGCGCAGACCAATGGGTAGATTTCCAATTAAGTTCCAACGGTGGTTCTACTTGGATAGCAACTAATTACTACCACGGCTTTCTCTATAATAGTAGTGCAACGGCAACAGCATATTACAATCAGAATAGTGTAACTGAATCTCACATTGTGCCAATGACTTCTCAGAGTGGGGCAGCATATTCGCAGGCAAAGCTGATACTATATCCCGGCACTGCATCGGAGCAGCCAAACTGGTTGCTGGATGCTGGCTACTGGTACGGCGGTGGCCCCTTTAACCAAAAGTATAATTTATGGGGCTTTCTTGACCAAGTCATAGCGACGAATGCTCTCAGGTATTTCCCTGTCAGCGGCAGCATAACGAATCTCCATATCACCGTGAAAGGAAGGGTCTAATGCCTGGACCCACGCAATTCGCTCTGCAAGGAACAGTCATCGGGACTGGGAGCTTGATTGCGCCCGGTGGTCAGGCGGGCCTCCAGGGCAACACCGGAGCGATGGGTGACGGTCTGCCGGTGGGCACGGTCTACGCCTACACATCGACCACGGCTCCTGCGGGCTCCATGCTGTGCGACGGCTCGCAAATCAGCCGGACCTTATACCCAGCAGCCTTCGCGGTGATTGGAACCCAGTTTGGATCGGGTGATGGATCGACCACGTTCAACCTGCCGGACCTCCGTTCACGCTTCGTCCTGGGCTCTGGCCAGGGCAGCGGATTGACTAGCCGGATCATTGCGTCAACCGGCGGTGAAGAGAACCACGTCTTAGTCGTGGCGGAGCTAGCGTCCCATACCCATGGAGGCGTAGATCACCTGCACGATCTGCAGAATCATTATCACTACTGCAGCGGAGTTGATCACCTGCACGGCTTGGGCGGTCACAGCCACTCTTGCGGCCAGCCCGCCTCTATTAACTATGGTACGACCAGCCCTGGCTATGCGTTCTATCAATGCGCTGGCAGCAACACGGGCGGTCCCAATGCAGGGTCCAACGCCTCCGACCGCAGCTTGGCGTTTAACTCCAATGGTCCATCTCCGAATAACACCGGGGCGGCTGACCGGAGCCTGATAACAAGCGCGACCGGCTCTGGAACTGGGCACAACATCATCCCGCCCTACGTGGTGCTCGCCTACATGATCAAGGTGGCGGCGGGCTCCGGTCCCAGCAACACGGCTCCATTGGCTGACACCACCTAAAGTGGGCTTCTTAGACAAGTCCCAGGCGCAGTTACGGACTATGTAGGCGGCGACAACACTTGCCATGCACTTCCACAACCCGGAGCCAGTGCCGGATTCATCTCCAAGAGCGCGGCCTACACCCTGCTCTCAGGCGATAGCGGCAAGTACATCCTCTGCACAGGAGACGCGTGGACGCTGACGCTGCCGATTGCAGCCACGAATTTAATGTTCCGAGTCCGCAACGATCAAGGGCTCGTCCAAAGCGGCACGATTACAATCCAACCGCAAAGCGGTTCGCTCATCGACGGAGTTGCGTCGATCACTATCCTTCCAGGGCAGCAGTGCGAGATCCTGTCCGATGGCACCAACTGGCGAACCTTCGGGCTGCACCGCGAAGTCGTCATTGCAACGATCAATATGAGCGCCGTCACGGCGCAAGTCATCATGCTTCCGGCGGGTTACACGTTTTTCGAAATGATCCTGACTCGCCTGTGCACGCCGAGCACTTCGATGTCGAACATCCAAATGGTCGTCAGCATGGACGGCGTCAACTATGCGTCGACGAGCTATTACGGGATGTATACCTACAACAACAGTGCGAGCGCATTAACGACGACGCAGCAAACGAATGTTACTGTTCATTACATCACGCACTGGACCGAGACCGGAATCGGGCGGCACCAAGTCAATGTCAAGATTTTCCCTGGTGATGCGAGCAACGAATTCAATTTTATCGCCAATTCGGGAACGTGGAATGGGCCATCGGGATTCGAGGGAAATTTCCTTTTGTCGGGCTTTTACAATGTCGCCGGTCGTGTTGCGTCGATCCGGTTGGGATCGGGGGGAGCGACGATGAGCGCCCAAATCATCTTGAAAGGAATCGTCTAATTTATGAACGGAATCCAACTTCAGGTGGTAGGCGGGGATGACACAGTGCTCACAGCTCTAGACCGGATGCTTAACAGCGGCGATTACAATGAGCCTCTTGCTCGCTATCTAGCCCAGGTCATCAAAACTCATTTGCTAACCAGTGGCGGGGGCGGCGGGACTGCCGGTCCACCTGGGCCTCCAGGTGATCAAGGGGCACCGGGTCCGCCTGGGCCCAACCCCATCGTCATGGTCGCCGACCGCGATGCCGTCCTGGCTTACCCCACTCAGGAGGGCCTGTTCCTACAGACTCGCTCGGAGGGCAAGATGTACTTCACCGAGAACTATCAATGGCTAGAGATCAGCAATAAACCCGCATGAGAGTGTTAACTGAAAACAAGAAGAGCGTGACCCAGAAGACCACGGCCACGCCTAAACCCAAGAAGATCGGCTGCATGTTCGTGCCGCCTAAACCCGATCCGCCGGATATCCCCAAGGCCGGATCCAAGGAGAACTGCTAATGCCTGCACCAAGAATGCCTGGAGCCCCGCCCCCTGCCGCCCCGCCTCCCGCTGGCCCTCCACCTGGAGGGGGTGGCCCCCCGCCCCCGATGGGCGCTGGAGGAGGCGGTAAACAAATCAACCTCGGCGTCCCGATGGGAGGCGGACCCGGCCCAGGGCCACTGGCCTTCCCCCAAGCCCCACCTGGAGGCGGCGGCGGTGAAGGCCCCAAAGCACCGGAAGAACCCAGCAGCCAGGATCTGGATTATCCACAGCTGCACATTGACGGCCTGGATGACGGCTCCGGGCTTGAGGACATGCCCGAGGAGGGGCACGCCAGGGTCCATTACAAGGTGACGGACAAGGGCAAGCGCCACGATAAACAGAGCAAGAAGAACAAGCATCACGCCACCCTGGAGATCCACCACATTACCCCAGAGGGCGGGGCGGGAGAGAAGGAGAGCGAGGACGACAAGATCCGCAAGAGTGCCAAGCAGTTCTTTGAGTCCGAAGACCAGGGAGCCAGAGGAGCGCCTCCTGGCGAGAAAGGCCCCAACTCCGAGATGCCTGGGTAAAACCATTAACCCTTGGGGTGAAGAACTATGTTGCAAGCCGGTGATGTCTATAGCGATGTAAAGGAGGTCTTGGGTCGCTGCGATTCAGCGTATGTCTATCGCGTTATGAGTGACGCGATTGAATTGCTAGCCAACAAGCAACCCGCCACCGGCCCGGCTTGGCAACCCTTGTTGATCTACGTCAATCTGCCGGTCACCCAGGGCTACTACGTCACTCTGCCTGCCCAGGTGGAGACCGCCCTGAGGGTCAACATCAACCGCAACCCGGCCTATCCGAGAGCCCAACTCTATGAGTTTACGATGAACGGGCCGGGAAGTGAAGACCTGGAAACGGGCTGGAGCTGGCAGGAGCGCGGCGATACCCCGATCCAGCAGCCCATTCCCTTCCCCTCGAAGCTGGCCCTGCGCTGCGATGCCACCAACGATGCCGGGGCCGAGCTGCAGCTCCTGGTGGTGATGCAGGACCAGAGCGAGCAGTGGGTAACCTACGGCGCGGCCACCAGTCTCCTGATCCAGGGCCCGGACAACATCATTGACGTGGCCATGGCTTCCAAGCCCGCCACCATAGGCCAGCTGCATCTCTATACGGCTGCTGGAGTCCACTTGGCCGACTACCAGCCCAATGACACCGTCCCGCGTTTCCAGCGCCTTAAACTGTCACAGAAGGCCTCCAGCGTGCGTGTCCTGGCCAAGCGCAAGACCTCGGCGGTCACCCAGCCCAGCGATGTCATCCCGCTCTCTTCCAAGATGGCCATTGTGATGATGGCCAAGGCCATCCAGCTCTACAAGCAGGACCACTACCAAGAAGGGGCCACCTGCGAAGTCCAAGCGGTGCATTTCCTGGAAGAGGACCAGACTTCCCGTCTTTCCTACAGCGACATCTCGACCCGGATCGACACCGCCCGCACCCTGTCGACCAGGATCACCAATCGGGACACGGTTATTGTCAGCGACATCTACGACGATGTCACCGACATCACCGGTCCAATTGGACGTGCGGCCATCTTTGACCACATCACCCAGGCGATCGAGATCCTGGCCAACAAGAGCCACTGGGATCCGATGCTGGGGATGATCGACATCTGTGTCCAGCAGCCCAATGTCAACCCGCCGGTCACCTACGTCACCCTGCCCAGGTTTGTCGAAACGGTCCTCGAAATCAACATCTGCAACTACCCGACCGACCATCAGTCCAAGTGGTTTCAGTTTCATTTGAATGGCTTAGGCTCCTCGCCGACCAACCGGCCCTGTCAGACCTGGGAAGAGGTGGGAGAGGTTCCGACCGCCTTTGAGTGGTCCAATCCGGTCCCGATGGTGGCCGTTCCTGACATCTCAAACGATAACGAGGCCACGTTCACGGTCTTCGGCACCGACGCCAATGACAACCCTTTGCGCGACTGGAGGACCGGCAAGCCCGGTATGAGTTTGCCTTGTGCGCTTGGCAGCTATACCTATGACCCCAGGAACGTGGTCCCGATTAAGACGATCGAGCGGATCGTCAAAGACCCTACCGTGGGAGGGGTGTCCCTGTGGGCCACGGACGGCACCCAGGGCACCCAGCTCATCGGCTATTACTGGCCGGAGGATACCGAGCCCTTCTTCCGCCGGATCAAGATCCCCCAGCAGCAAGCCAATGTGCGGATCATGTACCGCAAGCGCTGGACCAAGATCACCAGCTTGCTTGACCCTATTCCGCTGCGAAGCCGGATGGCCATAGTCTCGGCCTGCCGTGGCGTCCAGGCCAACAAGACCGACCCGGTTAAAGGCGAAGCCTTCTTCGGGACCGCCGTGGGTTTCCTGCAGGACGAGTTCCGAATCAACTCTAACCCCCGAGCAGATGTTCGAATCCAGATCAACCCCCGTGTCTACGGCGGGAACTGGGGATGGCCCATGATGTGAAAGCTCCAGTTCAAGCCGCAGCCGTTGCCAGTGAGGCCGATTGGTCGTTGGGGGTCGACAGCTACACCCATTTTACAAGAATTGGAAAGGGCTACATCTGTTGGGGAACCAATATCATTAACCGGGGCGGACTGCTGCAGACCCGGCCCGGCAAGAAGCTGATTCTGAACCTGCCGATCAGCGGGCTTCCCCAGGGATGGTGTCTATTCGGGCCGACGCCCAGCTACGGTAACGAGTGTCTGGTCTTTGCCGTGGCGGGAAGCGTCTACATGAGCCGCTACCCCTTTAAGGACTACGCACTGGTCAGCGGTCTGGGCTTTGATCCAGAAGCTCCGATGGTCCGCTTTTGTGCCGGAAAGAAAGTCAGCGCTCTGGCGGCAGACGGCACGCTCTCGCTGCTCTCCTCGCCCTACAACGTTCTGATCATCCAGGATGGGAGAACGGCGGCAGGAGTCTTTGACGGGGCGGGGACAAGCGGCTACCACATCTATGGCGGTGCGCCGGGGTTCGGCACCCAGATGGGGGTGCATATGGCTTGGTCCGGCAATCGGCTGTGGGTGGCCCGCGAGGACTCTCTATTTGCCAGCGATTACCTGGATCCCTTGACTTTCAGCGAGTCGACTTATCTGGCCACGGCGGACAACTTCAAGTTGCCATTCCCCTGTAACGGCTTGTGCGAGACCCCGGACGAACGAACCCTGTTGGCCTTCTGCGACACGGCCATCGTCAGTTTCCAATCCCAGATCGCCGACCGCACCATGTGGCAGCAGGTGACCGACTTCATGAAGATCATTGTCCCGGACACCGGGGCGATCGCGGCCAGGAGTATCTTCAACCAGTTCGGCACCACGTGGTTTCTCTCGGAGTTTGGGTTCACCAATCTCAATATGGCGCAGGGTCAGGCGGGCACCGATCGGATCCCGCCGAAAGACGTGGAAATGATGCGCTCCAAGGACAACTTGAGCGCCGATCGCAGCGGAGCTTGTGGCGTGGCCTTCGAGTCTTTCGCCCTCTTGAGCGCTCCGAGCGGGTCGACCGATAACAAGCACACCTGGGTGATGGATGCCGCACCCCA
>Ga0126378_10001087_pt1 | contig 20289 bp, 19 predicted proteins | sample PanSoiMetPlot_23_FD_92587 | JGI IMG/M metagenome (GOLD analysis project Ga0126378, IMG submission 92587) | Tropical forest soil microbial communities from Panama - MetaG Plot_23 | ecosystem: Environmental > Terrestrial > Soil > Tropical forest > Bulk soil | place: Panama | collected 2016-02-17
AGATGCAAGGCAGCATGAGCCAGATACGCTGCCCCGATCCGGGTGCCTTTGAACGCGCTCAGTACATGCGAGCAGTAAAAGGCCTGGCATATGTACACCCCTAGCCTGGTTGGAAACCTTGCGACAACCCTCTTGTGATTCTAATCACATTGGGGTGGGTTCTGTCATTGGCGGGAGAGCTGCACTCCTCGAAAATGATTCGGGTTAGGAACTCCATGATGATGTTTTACAGACTCGTGCGTCTGATCGAGGCCCATTCTCAGGGATTGGCTGCAAGCCTTCTCAAGCGTGTGCAAGAGTCGGAAAACTCCTGGCTACAAGAACGTTCCACCCGAAGAGCTGAAAGAGCGCGCGTTTATGAAATCTACAGGCACCTGGGAGACTGGCTGATGACAAGGGACGAATCAGAGCTTGAAGCGCGGTATTTGGCCATTGGTGCACACGTGCATTACAGCAAGTGCCGTTGAATCAATTCGTTTGGGCGATTGTCTTGACCGAGGAAAACCTCTGGGACTTCATCAAGAGATCCCGCTCGAACGCCCCGTCGAAGTCTTTGGTGATACGGAGATGCTTGAATGTCTGAATCAGTTTTTGACCGGGCGATCTACTATGGCACCATCGGTTACGAGCTGACAGTTGCTGAGCGGGCAATCCCGGAAATAACGGCAAAAGGAGAAACCGGTAGGGAGCACGATTATGTCCTGGGAAAGTGAGTATGCGAAGAAGCTGCAAACCCCCGACCAAGCGCTAAGCTGCATCCGGTCCGGCATGCGAGTGTACATCCAGCCGGGATGTGCCGAGCCGGAGACGCTGGTCGAGGCCCTGCTTCGCCGCGCTCCGGAAGTTCGCGACGTGGAGATCGTGCACATGATGACGATGGGCGTGGCCCCTTATGTCGCGCCAGAGATCACCGGCCACTTCAGGCATCACGTCGTATTTATCGACCCTAATGTTCGCGATGCCATTAATGACGGGCGGGCAGACTACACACCCATCTATTTAAGCGACATTAAGGCGCTGTTCGAGAACGGTGAAATGCCCCTTGACGTTGCCCTGATCGAGGTGTCTCCGCCCGACTCTCACGGTTTTTGCAGTTTCGGCGTAGGCGTCGATACAACGCTGACTGCAGCGAGGTGTGCCCGCTATGTTGTTGCGCAAATGAACGACTTTATGCCGAGAACTTACGGCGATATTTTCATCCATGTGAATGACATAGATGCGGTGGTGGAATCGTCACGGCCGCTATGTGAACTGAACAAGCCAGCGGTCACGGACATGCATGTGGCCATCGCACGCCACGTCGCGGGCTTGATCGAAGATGGTGCCGTACTGCAAACGGGGATTGGAGGAAGTCCAGACGGGGTTCTGCCTTTCCTGACGGACCGCAAAGACCTGGGCGTGCATAGTGAATTGGTATCAAGCGGGGTAATGCCACTCATCGAGCGGGCGTGATCACCGGCGCGCGCAAGAACTACAAGCCGCGCAAAATCATCGCCAGCTTTGTACTGGGCACGAAAAAGATGTTCGAGTTTGTAGATAACAATCCTGTCTTCGAGTTCCACCCAACTGCCTACACCAATGATCCGGGATTGATTGCGCGCAATGACCGGATAGTGGCGATAAATTCCGCCTTGCAAGTTGATCTCACCGGCCAGGTTTGCTCAGACTAGATTGGTAACCAGTTCTATAGCGGCATCGGCGGGCAGGTTGACTTTTTGCGTGGCGCCTCGCGGTCCAAGGGCGGAAAACCGATCATCGCCCTCTCGTCCACAGCGAAGAACGAAGCCATTTCGCGAATTGTTCCCATGCTCCGCCCTGGCGCCGGCGTGGTCACATCGCGAGGGCTGGTCCGCTACGTGGTTACGGAGTATGGCGTGGCCTAATAGCACGGCAAGTCGATCCGGGAGAGGGCCAAAGCGTTGATCGAGATTGCACACCCTAAGTTCAGGGATGAACTCTACGAATACTGCGAGCAGACAAAGTGGTTGCAGCGTCCCTGCTCCCAGCCCGGCGACAACTCCGTTTCCAAGAGGGCAGCAAGTCTTACACTTTGACTAACGAATCCGACCCACAGACACGGGGTTGCCGAAAATGAGAGGCGAGTTGTGATGTGCTAAAGGCTTATAGAGCTCGGCTTCGCAAGCGCACTGCACATTTGGGCTGCATGGCTAGAACTTCCATTGAGTCTCGAATCCCGTTCCCGTTCCTAATGGCGACGGGTCGCGACCGGGTGAGCAGGAACTGAACTTTGATGTGCCGCCGATACTGTAACAGCGAACGATTCCCATCGTGCGGGAGCGGGCTTTTCTCGGAACTGATGTCGCGGACGTTCCTACTCGACATCGTCGCTCGAGAAAGATTGGCGGTTGGCGGCAAGCTCGAGAAACGCAGATTTTAGCCGGACCGCTACGAGCGCAGACGATCTGACCACATAACCGCTAGTTGCACTGCGCGGCGTCTTCCTCCGAGTTTTCTGTTTCATCAGAAATCAAATCGAAGTTGGAACTGTATGCGTCGATTGTTGCCATAGGCAGTGTCGGCAGGTCCTGCGATCGAAGCCAGCCAATTTGATCGTCCAAAGAAGGGTGAACTGAGATTCCCAATCGGTAGACCCGCGTTGGTCTCGTTGAATAGGTTCCGGACCATTATTCCGAGCGTCAAGTTGTAGCGGTGTCCTTCAGTGGAGGCTGCAAAAAACCCTCTCCCGAGTCCGCCTAGGACGTCATTTGTCGATGATTCGGTTTGCCGATTTCCATGTACATGGCCAAATCCGAAAGTACGGCTGAGCCGCAGGTTCAGCATCGCAAAGCCAGAACCTTGACCGTAGTTGTGCGGAATGGTGACGGCGCCAGTGCTGGGATTAGGGTTGAACAAGCCAAATGGAGTAATAACGACGCCCGGCTGATAGGGACTGCTGACGAAAGCCGGCCGATCCGTGAAAAGAGTATCCCCGTTGTTATCGTGCCCAGTCGTGATGTTGAAGGGTGCACCGGATCGCGCTACGAGAAAGGGGTTAAGGCTAGTGCCAAATGGCCCCAAGAACGATCCGCCGAACACGACCGTGTGGCGAATGTCGGTGGCGGTGCGTCCGTAGTCGGCTTGCAGGTTGTATTGACTCGCGGGAAACGTGTTAACTCCGTCGGTATCGCCGAAGGCGCGGCCGTATTCATAACGCCCAAACACAGCGAAACTATTGTGGAAAGACCTGCGGACGCTCGTGACAAACTGGTTTTCATTCAGCACCCCAGCAGATGCGTACTGGTAATTGATTTCATTAACTGGTCCATTGCTGATCCCGTACCTCTTTGCTGACATTCCTGCACTGACGGGAGTAATGTTCTGCGACACCAACTGATGCCGGCCCCAGGTACCGATGTAGTTGAACACAACGAGCATCCCTAACGGCACTTCGCGTTCGATGGCCAGAGATGTTTGCATCAGATATGGCGAACGGAGGTTAGGGGCGAGAGTACGAACGATTTGAGGAGGTCCCATTTGCTGGAGCGCCTCGAGGGAAGGGATCTGCGGAAAGAAGCTGGGATTGTTTACTACGAACTGCTGTTGTGTCTGTCCGTCGAAACGCAGCGTCTGCAATACATTCATTGCCGAAAAGCGATCAAAGAAAATTCCCGCGCCGGTGCGGATCACAGTTTTACTCTGCACTCCGCCAGGTGACCAGGCGAGACCAAACCGGGGCGCGAAGTCTCTCCAGCCATGAATGTCATTCTGCCCTTCCCAGCGCAAACCGGGATTCAAGACGAGAGAGGGAGCGACGTGCCAGCTGTCCTGCAGGAAAAGACCGGCTTCGATCTGAGTCAGGGCTGAAACTGGGCGGCCCGCGGCAATTGAAAACTGGGACGCTCCTCCGCCCAGAGACAGTACATTCGCCAGCGACAAGCCCGCTTGCTGAAGCAGGAGAGTGCGCTGGTAGTGCTGTATCGAAGAAAGTGGGATCAGGACGGGATTGCCGTTGGGACTAAGCACCACCTGATTGGCGCGGTTGAGTTCGGGAGCCAAGCCACCGGAGAATACGAACGTTCCACCAAAGTTAGCGGGCGAGCTGTCGTAGGTCGCGTTGCGGTGAAGCTGTCCGCCAAACGTCAGCGTGTGGGCACCCATGGCTTTAGTCGTGTAATTCTGGAGTTCGAAGAGACTTTCTATATGTTGCGAGTTTCCCACCTGCGCACCGCCCGAGGTGAACGAGTCGAGTACCTGAATCGTGGGCGCGAAACTTGTAGCGTGCTGGCCAAGTTTGCTACGCATGAACTGAAAGCGAGTCTGATTGATGGCCATGTTCGAGAGGATGGCGTTTTCCGTGAGCTGAAATGACTCATCGTCACTCGCAATGCCATAGGCGCGAGTAGCTAGTGTGAAGCCGCCGACTCCGGCGTTGGCTACCCGTAACCGATCCCATTCGTAACCTCCGGTCAAGTTGTGCTTGTCGCTGAGCTCGCAATCGATGCGGCCGGACGCGGATTGCTCATTATCGGGCATCAGAACGGCCTGCATGAGAGGGGTAACCCTCTGAGAGGGAATAAGGACAGTGGCATTTACTACTTCGTAATCCCTTCCCCCCAGTCCTTCGAAATCGACGAAGAAAGAGGCGCGCTTATGCAGCGGGCCACCCAAGTTACCCGTGAATTGTTTTATTTGGTAGGGTGGCTTGATGGCAACATAAGGGTTGCGCGAGTTGACAACGGCATCGCTCATCTTAAATTGAGTCGTACCGTGATATTGCTGCGCGCCGGGCATCGAGAAGACTTCGATTCGACCAAAGCCAACTTTGTCATATTGGGCGGAAAATGGGTCCTGATTGATCCGGATTTCGCGCAGAGCGCTCTTGGGCGGCACACGGTGGCTGGAGAAACCGTTGACATATACTTGGGTAGCACTTGATCCCGTCGGTGGGCCCGCCAGGGCCTGCAAGTCGGCAATGAGTTCTTGCCCGTCGTCTGGAAGAGAATTTAGATCAGCTTGCTGAAGCGCAATTGCGTTAGCGTTGTCCGCGGGCTCCAGGCTCACCATTCCAGGTTGGCCAGCAGAAACGGTGATTTGCTCCTTTGTGGTGAGCACTTTGAGCGTAACCGACAATTGCAGTGTACTTCCGGCAATAACCTTCTCCCGAGCACTTTTGAATTTCTGGAATCCGTTTGCAGAGACACGAAGGGAATATTCTCCTGTGGCGAGCCCGATTACGGAGAAATTTCCCTCACCGTCCGTCTTCACCCGACGGACCACATTTTGATATTGCACGACCTTGACGGAGGCATCGGCAACGACAGCACCAGACTCGTCCACCACCGAACCCTGGAGTAATCCTGTGGGCTGTTGGCCCGAGCTTGTGCCCGCCAGCAACAAAGCCAGCACCAGACAGGACGAAAGGATAGAAGCAGGCGCGAAACTTGTATTCAGCATGCTATTTGCTCCACTATGGAAAAGTATTCGCAGTACCACTGCACGAACCGTGGCAGGCCTTCCTCGATGGGAGTTGTTGGCCGGAAGCCCACAGCATGGTAAAGGTCATCCATTTGCGCGTAAGTACAGATCACATCACCCGGCTGCATGGGCAGAAAAGTCTTGTTCGCCTTTTTGCCGACCGCATTTTCGATAATTTCGACAAATTTCATCAGATCAATGGGCTGATGATTGCCCAGGTTGTAAATCTTGTAGCGCGCCTTGCTCAGGTAAGCACCGCCAGTCTCGGTTTCGACACTATCCTGCGGAGGATGTGCCATCACCCGCACAATGCCTTCCACAACGTCGTCTATATAGGTGAAATCTCTCTGCATCGTTCCGTGGTTGTAAATCTGGATTGGCTCACCGCGCATGATTGCATCGGTAAATTTGAAGTACCCCATGTCCGGTCGTCCCCAAGGGCCGTAGACCGTAAAAAAGCGAAGCCCAGTGGTGGGCAGTCCATGTAGATGGCTGTAGGAGTGCGCGATGAGTTCATTAGATTTCTTGGTTGCCGCGTATAAGGAGACAGGGTGATCGACAGCGTCGTCTGTTGAAAAGGGCACGCTCTTATTGGCGCCGTAGACGGAACTTGAGGACGCAAAGACAAAGTGCTCTACCCCGCCCGTGTGCCTGCAGGCTTCAAGCAGATTTACAAACCCCACCAAATTGCTGTTCACGTAGGCGAGTGGATTTTCAATGGAGTAACGAACGCCAGCCTGCGCTGCCAGGTTGACCACCACATCGGGCCGGCAGGTTGTAACGAATTCGCTGAGATGGATGCCATCTGCCAAATCCAGCAATTGGAAGCTGCAGTGCGGCTGAGCCAGAAGTTGCGCGAGGCGTGTCTTCTTTAGACGAACAGCGTAGTAGTCATTCAGGTTGTCGACACCAAACACCGAGCAGCCGTCACGTAGCAGACGACTTGCGAGGTGAAAACCGATAAACCCCGCCACTCCTGTGACTAGGACCTTCATGATGTAACTCCCGTAGAATCTATTCTCTGACCAAGCATGTTCATGCCTTGCAAGATCGTTGGTACACCGCCTCCGGGGCAATGGACGACTGTGATTCCCGGCTCGGTCAAACTAATCGCATTTGCCACCAGCGCGGTCAGGTCGAAGCAGTCCTGGAGGACGCGCCGCAAGCGGGCAGGCGAAGCAATGAGAGCCACGTTGCGAAGTTCGTTTTCGCACTCTCCTTCTAAAATTTCCTTCACGCGCCCCAACAAAACGTCGCCAGAAACTTGCTGCACGGCGCAGCTACAACTGCTTTGAAATATCAGCGATGCGACCGCTTGCACACCAACACCAGCCGCGAATACGGTGTGCATCCGCACTCGTCCGACTACGTTTAAGATCCGTCGGAATGCGTCCAAAGATGAGCCCGCCACCGGAATCAGCAGCAGTCGTATACCGATTTTTGCTTCTTTGATCTTTGGCAGACTATTGTTGACGTGCGATGTATCGTTCAGCAGTTCTAGTCGGGTTTTGCCGGTCTTCCCTGCGAAGCAGAGCCGAGTGAGGCCACAGTTCGACTGCTGGAAAGCGTGAAAGTACTTAGCGCCGAGACCGAGAGCGCTTGTGATTAGGGCGCGACCAGTTCCGCCATGGCTCACAAGAAGAATGGTTTTTCCAGGATATCGGGCGACACTATCCAACCAGATGTGGCGTGCCCGCCTGTACAGGTTCTGCACCGGGAATTGAGGTACTCCATCAGATGAGAGCATCTGCAGATGCCACGGATCACGGCACCAGGTGAGAAATTGCTCAGGAAACTTGGCGTGTATCTCTGCGAAAGCTAGGCCCTCCCATTCAGGGAGTTCAATCTCGCGCAGCCTAGGGTCCGGTTTCATGCGAATGTTCCGGGTTAAGGGACGAAGTGCCTCTGCAATTTCGAATGCGGTCTGGGCAGCTCGACGTAAGGGACTGAAGATGATGGCCTCAATTCCAGCATTGCGTAGACGTTCGCCGGTCAGTCGTGCTGCACACCGACTTTCATCGGTAAGTTCGGGAAGATCACAGCACCCCTGGCAGCGACCCTGAAGGTTGAACGTGCTTGCGCTGTGGCGAATCAGCCAGATCACGGTCTCAGGCGTTGAGAGCATAGGCAGTCTCCTCACCTCGAAATCTAACTATCTGGCGGTTGAACATGGCGGCGTATTCGCCGTTCAGAGCCATGAGGCTGCGATGGGTGCCATGTTCTGTAATCCGACCTTCAGAAAGAAAAAGCACCAAATCGGCGTCTAATGCGGCATGCAGGTCATGTGTGATGAGCAATGTCGTGCGGCCAAGACTTAGCCGGTCCAGAGCGGCAGTGACTTCCCGTTCATTTTTGCGGTCCAGCCCGGTTGCCGGTTCATCAAGGATGAGGATCGGGGCTCTGCGAATAGCGGCGCGGGCAATGGCGATTCTCTGGCGCTGCCCCCCTGATAGTGTGCATCCTCGTTCTCCCAATACCGTGTCATATTCTTGCGGCATGTGCTGGACGAAGTCGTGGGCGTTGGCAATGCGTGCGGCAAGGTGCACCTCGTCAGGATTAGAACTGGCGGAACCGCAAGCTATGTTGTCGCGCACACTCGAGGCGAACAAGGGGCTATCCTGCATCACAATGCTGATCTGCGATCTGACCGACTCGATGGTGTAGCGGCGGATGTCGCGCCCATCGATCAGAATTCTTCCCTCGCAGCAATCGTGAAACCGCAACAGCAGACTCGCAATGGTGGACTTGCCGCTTCCGGATGGTCCCACCAGCGCCACTTTTTGGCCGGCTTTCACCTCAAAGCTGACATTGCGCAGGGTGCGCCGGTAGGCTTCGTAGCTGAACGAGACATTCTCGAAACGGATGTGGCCGGCAAATGTGTGTGCGGGCGTAGATTGAGGCGCGTCTTGAATTTCTGCACACGTACCAAGAAGTTCCAGAATATGGTCACCAGATGCGAGCGCCCCTGCCATCTGGCCCAGGTATTTGGCTAACTGGCGAATGGGTTTGAAGGAGGTGCGCAGATAGTTGGCGAATACAATCAGATCACCGGCCGTAAGCCGGTTGTCGAGGACGCTGTGTACCCCAAACCAGAGGACCGCAGCCGTGGTGGCGGTGGCCAGAAGATCTACAGTCCTCTCCAAGCCCGCAGCTAGTTGCAGCACCTGATTACTGGCGGCAAGATTTTTGGCGTTAGCGATTGAAAACACATTCAGAAACTTTGTCTGTAAGGACAACGCCTGCACGGCGCGAATCGAACTAATTGTTTCGGTGGCGATGGCGGCGACTTTTCCTTCCTCAATGCGTTGTAGACGCGCTTTTTCCTTGATTCGTGCTGTGAGCCGGTACACCACGAGGAAAAATACCGGGAAGGCAAATACAACAATTAAACCCAGCCGCCGGTTCATCCAGAACATGGCCGCTATCATGGCGCAGAGCGTGAAAAGATTCGTGAAAAACGGCAGGACGGAATTCACGGTCACGTCGCGCATGCGATCGATGTCGTAGGTTACATGCGTGATCAGGTCTCCGGTCTTATTCCGACCATGAAAAGAGATGGACAGATTTGCGAGATGGTGAAATAGCTTCGTGCGAATCTGAGCAAGTATGCGCGAGGCCGCGGCACCCATTGAAACTGTGCTGAGGTACTCGAAGGTTGCGGCCAGACCGGTGAACGCGATCATGCTTAGTACGGAAATCGCCACCGCCGATTGCGCTCTTATGCCATGCAACAGCACAATTGGGAGAGCATGATTCTTGGTAGGGAAAATCGAGTTGTAGACGAACTTCAATGGCCACGGTTCAAGAATGCGGAAGAACACGCCCCCGAACACCGTCCCCGCCGCGGCCCAGAGTAATCCCCGTTCGCATGCGATTTCTGTGCGGAAAGCGTGGATCAGCCCAAGCGAAGCGGCTATCGTGTGGCGAGTTGCCTTTCGGGAAATCATGGCTTTCAAAACTCCGTCACCGTGAGTTGACTTTGGCTGGCACTCGGCTGGCTCATGGTGGTCAACACTGATGACAAGATGTCATGTACATGTCTCACACTTGCGTTCAACGTGAATTTGTCCAAGACGCTTTTGCGGCCATTTTGCGCGAGCCGACGGCGCAAATCGGAATGCAGGAGCAGAAGTTCCATGGCGTCCGCAAGCGCATGAGGATCCCGTTGCTTCACGAGGAGGCCTGTTTGTGCATGCGTGACTAGTTCGGAAATGCCGGAAATATCTGTGGACACTACCGGCACCTCGGACGCCATGGCCTCAATCAGAACATTGGGGATACCATCGCGATCGCCCTGGTCAGTGACGATGCATGGCAGCACGAACATCCTGGCTTGCGTATATAAAGCTGCCAGTTGGTCCTGCTTCTTCTTCCCGAGCAGCGAGACAAATTGTTGTAGGCCGAGATCGATGATGAGTCGTTCCAGCTTGTCCTGGAGTTCGCCGTAACCCACGATCTGGCACCGAAATGTGTAACCACGATAAGCCAAACGGCGGCAGGCTCGGATCAGGTATTCGAATCCTTTTTTCTCGCAAAAACGGCCCACACTGAGAATGAGTGGCACTTGGCTTATTTCCGTCGATCGCAGGCATGGTGCGGCACCGAAGCGCTCGACATCCACGCCATGGTAAGCAAGGTGGATACTTCTGCCGGGCTCTGCGAGTTGAGCAAGGTACTGCTGGTTGTGTGCAGTGCAAGTAAGAACGGCCGTTGCGCTTCTGATCTTTCTCTCCAGTTCGGACGGGGCTGTCAGGTAAATGTCTTTGGCGTGAGCGGTGAAGCTGAAGGGAATGCCGATAAGGTGATGTACTAATTCCGCAACTGTGGTTGGTACATTCGCAAAGTGAGCGTGCAAGTGAGTGATCTCCTTGCGCCGTAAACGGCGTGCGAGGTGTGGTGCCTGCAAGAAGTCCTCGAAACGAGATGCCCCTTTCACGCGAAAATAAAGTCTTGCTGTTGTGAAATAACGCCGCGTGTCAGTCAATAGGACGACTAAGTGACTCCAAATCAATTGTGCCAAAGCTCCGGGCCACAGACTCCAGCTCAGTGAAGGAATGTAGGTCACGGAACTCTTCATTTCGCTCACGCCGGGATGCGACGGCTCCGCGGTCGGCCTGCGCAACGAGAAGATTTCAAGCTGTATCCTGAGCTTTTCCAAACCAAGAATTTCATTCAAAATGAAGGTCTCGGAAAGACGAGGGAAGCTCTTCAACAAGTAAGCAACTGTCGGCTTTGCAGCGGAGCTAGACATCTAATCCATCCTTAAGAAACCGATTCCTTCAGAGCCGCGAATTCAAAGCTGTTCAGCACACAATGCTCTGTGCCCGCGAGCATCGCGCTAATACGTGGTAGAGCTCCCAGGTCGATAGGGTTGGCAACTCGAACTCCGCGGTTCGCCTGATGCAATTGCTTTCGGATGGCGTCAGCGAGCAGAGCCGGCGTGAGTGCGTTCGGCAGGATGGTCCTGAACAAGGGCACTGTCGCCATGCGCTCGGCGCGGATCTTCTGCTCCTCTACGGGCTTCACTCGCGGAATTACAATGGAGCGCTTGCCGAGTGTGAGCAGTTCGCAAATGGTGTTATAGCCAGCCATGGAAATAACGGCATCGGCTGCGTGCATGTAACTGATCATGTTGTCGACGAAGTCAACGACCCGAACGCGAGGACACGACTGCGCCGCGGCGCGCAGCTCTCGCGCGCGCGCCAGCGCGAGTTCCGGCCCAGTCACAACCAACGCCTGGGTGCGACTTTCCTGGGCAACTTTCTTCATGGCCTCCACGGTAGCTGCCAAAATGTGAAAACCGTCTTCACCTCCGCCCGTTGTGGCCAGCAGCAATTGCTCATCGTCAGTCATACCTAACTGTCGCAGAATTTCACTCCGCGAACGGACTGGTGCTTCGCGCGCAACATAGCCGCAGAATTTCACCTTGTCGCAAAGCGCCTTGGGGAAGCAGTATTCGGCGCATACATCAAAGATCTGGCGCATACCCAGGACCAGCACGTCGTCGTAATACCACTGAACCGTGTTGTAGCAGCCGCGGTTGGTCCATTCCGAAATCGTGCTGGCCGGCGTATCAAGAATGTCGCGCAACACCAGCAGGATCCTAGTCCGAGGCAAATTGCATTTGATGTAGCGGAGGCTCGGCTCCAGCTCCCCAGCCAAGCCATCTGGTTTCTTGTCCACCAGCACTACGTTGGGCTGGAAGGTTACAACCGTGGAGAGGATGAGTTCACGCCGCAGACGAACGATTTGTTCAACCTCAAGATCGAGAAATCGCGCGCCCAGATCGCCGGATTCGGTGCGTTTCAAGCATGGCAGCTTGATGTAGTCAATTCCTTCAAGCACGCGAAAGCTCTGCAACATGGGTGATCCGCTAACGATGAGAACGGACAGGTCTGGAACAGAGGCATGCAGGTATGTGCAGATGGCAAGCATGCGGCGGATATTGCCGAGTCCGAAGGTGTCGTGTGAATAAACCATGATCCGCATAAGGTATCCTCAACAGCCGATTATTCTTTCCACGTTAGTAATTCGAATCCACCACGCACGCAGCTGCAGTGTTCAGAGCGCTGGCGCCGTCAGCCACCCCATTACTTCTCAGCCCGAGAAATTTCTGGAGAAGAATGGAGCTGTTTTCGGCGCCAGCGCCGTTAAACGGAGGTTGGTGTGGCTTCCAGCCCAGAGTGCTTCGAATCTCTCGGGCAAGAGTCTCGGGTTGGAGCTGGTTTTCTCCAAGCACCCGCAGTACCCCTTCGCCTGCCAGCTTCCCAGCACGGACGTACTGTTCGTCGTCACCGTTCCCGGTGACCGGATACACGAGGGCGCGCACACCCGAAGAAAGAATGTCCATCACGGTGTTGTATCCCGCCATGCTGATCGACATGTCCGCACGACGAAGATGTCTCGGAAGATCGGTCGTGTAGCGCCAGAGCGTCACGTTGTCTGATCGTCCTGCAATTTGCTCTAGTGCGTCGTAAACGCTCTCCGGAATCAGGGGACCAGCAAAAACGTGGAAATGATGAGGGATCTGTTCTTTGAGCAATGGAGCAGCTCGCAAAACGCTTTCCAGCAGTCGATGGCCGCTCGGGCACATCCCGCTCCCATTGCTTACTACAATTGCCAACCTCTGCCTTTGCTCGGGCAAAATGGCATCGCAGCTCACCATATCGTTCTGCCCCCGCTGTACAACATATCCTGTGTAAGCTACTGGGCATTGCAGATCGGACACGCGCGAAAATGTCTCTTCCAGCTTGTGGAACCTCTCATCGCCATGAACCAAAATGAGGTCGTAGAACGAGTTGACCAGGCTCGATACCCGGTTTTCGTACTCCTGCTGATCTTTCCGGTGCACCAGGATGTCTCGAATGCTCGCAACAATCATGGTCTTGCCGTCGCGGTTGTGCGCACGCTCGAGCAGCGGGATCAATTCGAACGAGAACTGTTTGCGGCCAAAAGGAAAAAGCTCCGTGACGAGAACATCGGGCTGAAACCTATCGAAGGCGTGCAGGAGCAACCCTCGCCGAATGGCCTTTGTCTCCTCCAAATCCCAGGAGAGGTCACATAGCAGCAGGTGCGCAAAATCGGGGCTGGATTTCAGCGGTATCAGCTGGCAGGTGTCAATGTTCTCAGGGAGGCGGAAGCCTACGGGTATTTCTCCTCCAATAATAAAGAGGACCGAGAAATCGCGGGACAAGGCTCTTACGATTTCGGTGCTGCGGGTGAGGTGTCCCATCCCGAGCAGATGCTGGCAGTAGAACATTACTCGCTTCACAGGTTTGACTCCTTGGAGGGAAGGCGGGCTGAAGCCTCGAAACGAATCTCGTCGCGGACGCTCTGCTCGCTTCCTTTATTACAGTTGGCGGCCACACCTGTTAAGGCAAGCTGAGTGCCAAAATGGAACGAGCGCGGGCTTTGATTGTTTGCTTGAATTTCTGAAGCTCTGGCATTGGACCTGGGGTGCTCACACGGGTCTGTTGAGTTTATTTGACCCAGATCACCTGTTTTTGGACTGCGCTTGCTCACGGTAGCGCGAGCAGCCCGAGTAACGCGCATGACACTCCGATGTGCGAGATGCAGTCGAATAAATTTTGATCGGGTGTTCTGCAATGTCTCTCGTTGCATCCTTCGTTGGCACGTAGCCAGAAAACGACGACTTGACATATTCGGGGACAAGAGTTGGCAGCTTACCGAGATTTCAATTTTGCCGATAACGGTTAGTCGAAGCGCGGCTGGCAAAACAGAAGCAGAACCATTCCGACTTGGCATCCGACTTGCTGCCGTCCGGGTGAACCGCTGGCTAGAAGCAAGATTGGGCGGTGCAAGCCTCAATCAGCAAGCGGCTTGCAACTCAAGTTTCAACTCAGGAAGGGGTGTTAGTCCCGTGAAAGTGTGCACCATCGGAACCGGTTACGTTGGCCTCAGTACAGCCATCTGTCTGGCTTATCTAGGGCATGAAGTGCGAGGCTTTGATATCGACAAAAGAAAGATAGCCTCGTTGCAGAGAAGTACACTCCCTATTTACGAGCCGGGCCTTCAGGCGCTTCTTGGCTTAGTGAAAGAGAAGATAACCTTTGTCGACGATCCCGCTCTGGCCCTGTGTGACGCGGAAGTCATTTTCATTACCGTGGGTACTCCCAGTCTTGCCGATGGACGACCCGACTTACGTTACCTCCAGTCGGCAGCAGAGATCATTGGAAAACATCGCACTGAAAATTTCGCGGTGATTGTTACCAAATCAACCGTTCCCATTGGCACAAATGATTACCTGGAACACCTTGTCCGGCAGTCCTACCGGATCAGTTATTCTGAGAGCGAACAGCGCTTTGCGATCGCGTATAACCCCGAGTTCTTACGGCAGGGTTCTGCGATCCACGACAGCCTGTATCCAGACCGCATTGTGGTGGGCTCAAATAGTGTCCGGGCACTGGAAACTCTGAGCGGCCTTTATCGTCCCATCATCGATCAGACGTTTGAGGCCCCAAGGTTTCTTCCACGTCCAGATAATCTTCGGAGAGTGCCGCTGGTCACTGCCGCCTTGACCTCCACCGAGATCATCAAGTACGCGGCGAACGCCTTCTTGGCATTGAAAATCAGTTTTGCCAATGAACTCGCGGAACTTAGCGAATGCGTGAACGCTGATATCTCGCAAATTGTTCACGGCATAGGCATCGACCGGCGGATCGGGCAACAGTTTCTGCAAGCAGGACTTGGTTGGGGCGGATCGTGCTTTGGAAAGGATACAGCGGCCCTGATCGAGACGGCGCGGGACTATGGCGTTGAAATGCGGATTGTCCGTGCAGCACGAGACGTCAACTACCGGCAACGTGAAAGGGTGATTGAAAAGCTTACCAGAGAGCTGGGTTCGTTGGGGGGGAAAGTGGTCGGGCTGCTAGGTTTGGCCTTCAAACCCCATACCGATGATTTGCGGGATGGACCTTCCCTCGATATAGGGCGCCGGTTGCTGGAACGTGGCGCGAGAGTGCGAGCTCATGATCCGGTGGCCTTGCCCAGAGCTCGGGTTGAGTGCCACACCGCGAGTATTCAACTCTGTGAGTCACTTGACCAGCTGGCTAAGGGTGCGCACGCGCTGGTCCTGGTCACGGAATGGCCAGAGTACGGCACCCTGCGATGGGAGGGGCTCGGGTCCACGATGCGTAACCGGTTCATTCTCGATGCGCGCAATTTCCTAGATCGCAAAGAACTGGAGTCCGTCGGGTTCCGCTACGTCGGCATCGGCGGCAGAGATCGGCTGTTTACCGAGGGGGCAGATGCGTCAACCCGGGCTATGGTACGCGGTTCCATCTCGGCGAGAGAGACAGTGTTCAGCCGGAGAACGGTGAGTGAGATGTTCAGTCAGTCTCTTCGCCTTTCCGGTTAACACAAGGGATTCGAGGCACCTTTGCGGCACAAGCGTTGGGGTTCAATGGATTCGAGAGGTGGTTATGGCAAAGATAATTGAGTTCTACATTCCTGAAAGATTCCGCAAGAGGACGTGGTGGATCCCGGCGGACCGGCGCGGCAAAGTAATTTTTTTCATTGCTCCCGCGAAGAAATCTGCATAAACCACATGGTTTCCGCCGGGTGCTTGGGGGGTGGTAGTGATTCGAGTAGTGATCAATGCGGATGACTTCGGCTTGACAGAAGGCGTTTGCCGCGGCATCGTCAAGGCAATTCACGCCGGTGGTGTAACAGCAACTACCGCGATGGTATGCGTGCCTGGCGCAGCCGAACGCTTGCGCCGCTGGTCCTCTGAGATCGAAGAGCATATTGGTGCACACCTTCAGCTCACGGGTGGCGCGCCTATTCTTCCTCCCCGGCGTGTTCCGTCTCTGGTGGGGGACGACGGAAAATTTCCGGCTCGAAGAAGACAGATAAACGCTCCTAGGATCGAAGAGGTTCTCGCCGAATGGCAGGCCCAGATTGAATACCTCCTGCGTAGCGGCATCCAACCGACGCACCTGGACAGTCACCACCACGTCCACGGTTTGCCTGAGGCATTCCCGGCGTTTTGCGAATTGGCGAAGCGATATTCACTTCCCGCACGTTCGCTTCACGCGGACATGACTCGTGCTTTGCATGCAGCCGGGGTGGCGTGTGTTAACCAGACCCTTACCAGCTGGTATGGCGGTGAGCTTTCGGTGAAGAGTCTGGTGCGGGTGCTCGAGGAAGGAACTCATGCATACCCACGAACCGAGAACTTTGAACTCATGTGTCACCCCGGGCTAGCTGACGAGAATCTGCCTTCTTTGTCGCGATATGTGTCCGAACGTGAAGTAGAGTTGTCCGTACTCTGTGATGCGCATCTGCAGCATGAACTGGCTGTGGCTGGGTTTCAGTTATCGAGGATGCGGTTCCCATCCAAAGGCACGCGATCCGCGCTCGCGTCCCTTTCGTAGCCGACCTAGGGAATTGTGCTTAGCGAGGACCGAGATTCGGTATCGTCTGCGGTCGTTCTCCTCCAGGGTTTTCCTATATACTTTGCTTCTCCACTATTTAATCTTGGATTGCTGCGGTGAGCAGTAGGGTATCGACCGCCGGCTTAACAGGCAGTTCGCGCCGATAAACCTCGACGATGCGCAAGTATTATGTCCAATACACTTTCTAACCGGAAGGAGGCATCTGCCTGAACGTCAGCGCAACCTGCGAGTGGTGTCCTTCGTCAAACTGCTCCGCCGGACTAAGTGTGAGCTCAACTGAAGTACGCCGAGTCAAGAATTGATCGACTGTTGTCTAATTTTTAGTCGCGTAATGATACTCATTGTTCCCTCGTTCTCTTGGATACGGGTGCAAGCTTCGGTTCTACGGAAGAATCCGGTTAGGATAGACCTGCGCGAACGCCTGCTGGTGTAATTCTTCCCGAAAAATCAATGCCGGGGGCGAGACCATCTTCAGGGAATTCCCGCCCACGGAAACTCGGGATTGTGTGCGTGCAATCACGCAGATCTGTGACCGAAATCACATCCTAGACGGGTCGTCGGGCAGTAGAACTCTGCAAGGAGTTTTTGCCTGCGGTATCGCCTAACACTTCTGGCACCACTTTGTCCGAAATAGCACGTCCCAGCGCCACGCTGTTCTGATGACGACGTTTTGGCGAGTAACAACAGATGAAGCTCCCATTGAAAGCGTTTGCCCGAATGAAATGGGCACTGGAAGAGTTGGATACTCCTGAGAGTTCCCAGAACAACCGGTTGTTGTCGAGATTGAGAGTGCAGCGGGCGAAATTTGTGCTTCATCATGGGCAGGAACGTTCTCAATTTCGTGCCTCGCGTCCGGGAGCATGTCCTGCAACTCGCAATGTACTGGGTCCACGTTTACTTCGATGAAAAAGCGAGCCAAGATAGGCCGCCGGACAATCCACGATCTCACGTGGGAAAGGTCATTGTGCCACTTTGCTGCCACGAAGATGATGTGGTCTCTTTTGTTGGTTATATTCGCAACCATCAGCGAATCACCAAGTTATACACAAACATCCAACAGGGGCAACGGTCCGCTTTTGCCGGATAGCAGTCTGTCTTCGCTTTCCACCGAAAGAGCTTTGGCCAAGGCCGGTTCGGCCGCGTTGGAGCGTCATTATTCAGAAGCAATCAAAATCCTGCGGACCGCGCTGCGCGAGCATCCGAGAGAAGGAACTCTAAAGTTGGAATTGGGCCGCGCGTACTTGGCAATCGGGAAGGATGGCAAGGCGCAGCGTGAATTCCAGGAGATTCTCATAAATGAGCCAGGCAATCGGCCGGCGCAGCTAGAACTCGCGCGAACATTCGCATGCCAGCGGCAATACGAGAAATCGGACGACCTTTATCGACATTTGCTTGCTGCGAATCCGGCGGATGAAGCGGCTGCGATTGGGCTCACAAGCAATCTCATGCACGAAGGCAAGCCGATGGACGCGGCTGCAGTTGCTAACGTAGCCCTCCAACACCACGCTAATAGCCTTCGCTTGCTCGAATATAAAGACCGGATTGCCAGCGGACTTCTGGGTGGCGACGAGCGCATCGTGCCGACCACACGGAATACGTTATCCACCGCGACGGATTACATCAACGACTCTGCGGGAAACCACTCCTGGCGTGGGATGGAACGTCTTGAGCTTCGGATTAAACCTGAATTTACGACCGACCTCGATTTCGAACAACAGTTCCTTCACAGTCGCGACGATTCACTGCAGGTGGTTGAGACATTTTCGGAGACAGTGCGATGGAGGCCGTTGGAGCGCGTGGCTGTCTCGGCCGGGGGCGGAGCGATCCACTTTTACAACGGCGATTTGCGAGCGATCTACGATTCGACGGTCAGCGGACCACTGTTTACTCATTTTCTCGTGGGCGCAGGATTTTCACGGATTCCTATTGTGCCGGACGCTGAGGCAGCTGAGCATCAACTGACTGCGCAGGGCTGGGAGGTATTCAGCCTTTGGACCCCAGACCATTGGCAAATCAACCTGCGGGCATCGCGAAGACATTACACGGACGAGAATGTCGGCGGTGAACAGTGGGCAGAAGTTCTTCATCGATGGAGCACGGCGAAGGTAGATTATGTTGCGGGCTATCGATACCGCCACTACGGATTCAGCAAGGATGTAGCGCACGGATACTTCAGTCCGGACAACTACCAAAGCCACCAGGCTCAGTTGGGCGGCACTTTTCATCCGAACCGCAGATATCGCGGGGAACTCATGGCGCGGGCAGGCGCGGAGGCTATTGCCGGCGGGGCGGACTTCCAAGCTGTGTGGGAGATCAGCGCTCGCAATCAACTGACGTTGGGTCACTGGGAGCTTGATCTGGATTATTCCAGGTATCACATGGCACAGGTCACGGGGGCCTTCAAGGCGGATGCGGCCCGATTCGAGGTGACATATCACTTCTGAAGCTCTCAATTTGGCATCCCGTGTGCTCCCAGGTCTCTTCTCAGTTGAGAAAGTGTTACTCACGAAAGTACTGTCATGAACGTACTCGTAGTCGACGACGATAGGGCTACCCGCCAGTGGCTCAGTTCGGTTCTGGCGGCAGAGGGACATACCTGTTATACCGCGCGGGACCCCAGAGAAGCGGAGGCTCACCTTCAAGAGCGGCCAGTTCAGCTCGCTATTGTCGACATTTATCTGGGAAGCGCTAATGGAGTGGAGTTCCTCAAGCGGATTAAAGCACTGCGGCCGGACTGCGATTGCGTAATGGTGACCGCCCACGCCAGCGTGGAGACATTGGCGAAGTCCGTGCGAGATGGGGCTGCCGAATATCTGGGGAAACCGCTGCGTGTGGATGAATTGTTACGCTGTATTGAACGTCTCACGACGCGCCGAGAGGCGGCAGCGAGCGTGCCCGCTGCGCAGCAGGAAGAACCAGAAGGCTTTGAGGGAACGGCGATTGTCGGTCGCAGTTCTAGAATGCTGGAAGTCTACCGGACGATAGCGCGAGTCGCGCCCACCGATGCGACGGTTCTGATTGTGGGCGCTAGCGGAACTGGCAAAGAACGGGTAGCGCGCGCTGTCCACGAACATAGCAGGCGGGCTGGCAAGCCGATGACCGCGATCAACTGCGGGGCACTCGCTGAAAGTGTGCTCGAAAGCGAACTGTTTGGACACGAGAAAGGAGCTTTTACGGGCGCAGACGCGGCGCGCCGTGGCCTTTTTGAGAGCTCGAATGGCGGCACCATTTTTTTGGACGAGATTTCCGAAACCACCCCAGGCTTTCAGGTGAAGCTGCTGCGGGTGCTGCAGGAAAGACAGGTGCGACGGCTCGGGGCGAATGCAACCATCGCTGTTGATGTTCGCATTCTGGCGGCTAGCAACGCCGACCTGATGGAGCGCATCCGTGCCAAGCAGTTTCGTGAAGACTTGTATTACCGGCTGAGCGTCATCAGCATCCGCTTGCCCTCGCTGGAAGAGCGGCGAGAGGATATTCCGTTACTGGCGCAGCACTTCCTTGCGCGCTTCAACCGGCACAATTTGCGACAGGTAACCTTGCAGGCTTCCACCGTCGACTTGCTCTCGGAAATGTCATGGCCGGGAAATGTAAGAGAACTGGAAAATCTGATCGAGAGGGCTGCGATCTTGTCTGCCACAGGGGAGATCAGTCCCGAAGACGTGAAGAATTGCCGCGAGGCCGGGATGTCGACGACAGCGCCGATATTGCCTCCGGTCGCAGCCGCTCCGGTGAACCTGACCCTGAAGGAAGCGGAACGCGAGCAGATTATTCGCGTCTTGCGGGAATCAGCGGGTAATCGTTCGGAAGCCGCCCGTAAGTTGGGCATTGAACGCAAATCGCTTTACAAAAAAGCGCGGCGAATGGGCATAGATCTTGATGCTACTAGCACATGACGCATCCTCCAAGGAAACTCGGAGACTCGGTCTCGCAACCCACT
>Ga0126378_10001089_pt1 | contig 20273 bp, 23 predicted proteins | sample PanSoiMetPlot_23_FD_92587 | JGI IMG/M metagenome (GOLD analysis project Ga0126378, IMG submission 92587) | Tropical forest soil microbial communities from Panama - MetaG Plot_23 | ecosystem: Environmental > Terrestrial > Soil > Tropical forest > Bulk soil | place: Panama | collected 2016-02-17
AGGGTGGCGCACAATGTGTATATGGACGGCGTTTTGGCGGGTAGTGTCGCGGGATTGGTGGAAAAGTGAAAAGGCGTCAGGATCCGGCGAGTTGAGCCACAACTCGCGCCCGCCTTTCAGCGGGTGCCGGAGGATGACGCCGTGGAGAGGGATAGCAGGAGTAGGTGGAGAGGAAAAGGCGCGCTCGAAGAGCTGATGCGGGAGCGGATTCGCGGCATGATTGAGACCATCGTCGAGGAGGAACTGGAGGAGGCGTTGGGTGCCGCGCGCGCGGCCCGAGTGGGCACTAATCGCGCCGGTTATCGGCATGGGAAGCGCTCGCGGACCCTGAGCACCGGCCTCGGCGCGACCACCATCATGATGCCGCGCGCTCGGATCGAGGACGATGACGGCCGGCGTCGTGAGTGGCGCAGCACGATTATTCCGCGCTACCAGCGACGCACCGAGCGCGTGGACGAAGCGATCCTCGGAGTATACCTGAGCGGTACCAACACCCGCCGGCTCCGCGGAGCGCTCGCCCCGCTGTTGCGCGGCGCGCCGCTATCGAAGGACGCGGTATCGCGCCTGGTCGGGCGATTGCGCGAGGACTTCGCGGCGTGGGCCCAGCGCGATCTCGGCGCGCTGAAGGTTCGTTACCTGTTTCTCGACGGTTGGTATCCGCGGGTACGGATCGGGAAAAAGCGCGTGCGGGTGCCGGTGCTGGTCACCTTGGGCGTGTGCGCGGACGGGCGCCGGGTGATTTTGGACCTCAGGCTTGCGGGAGTGGAAAGCGAGCGCTCCTGGCTCGACGCGGTCGGCTCGCTGGTCGCCCGTAATCTCGGCGCTCCGGTGCTGGCGGTGATCGACGGCAATCCGGGCTTGGCCGCCGCGCTCAAGGCGCAATGGTCGAAGCTCGCGATCCAACGCTGTACCAACCACAAGCTGTGGAATCTGCTCGCCAAGGCCCCAGCCCATCTGCGCGAAGAGCTGGCGGAGGACTACCGGCGCATGATCTACGCCGAGAGTCGCGCGGCGGTGGAGCAGGCGCGCGCGGGGTTCGTGCGCAAGTGGCGGCTGCGCTGTCAGGCGGTCGTCAAAAGCTTCGAGGAAGCCGGCGACGAACTGTTCACCTTTACGGCCTTCCCGATCTCGCAATGGAAGGCGTTGCGCACCACCAACGCGCTGGAGCGGATAAACGAGGAGTTTCGCCGGCGGACCAAGACCCAGGCTTCGCTCCCGAACGAGGAGGCAGTCCTGCTCTTGCTGTTCGGACTCTTGCGCAGCGGCCAGGTGAAGCTGCGCCGGCTGGTCGGCTGGCACGACCTCACCGCCCTCAACCAACATTCAGAGGCAGCGTAATAGCAACTTGGTAATTCAACTGCTCAATCCGCCGCAGATCTCCGATGCCGAGGCTTTTTCCACCAATTGACAGACACCACCATTCGGCAAATCTCCAGACCGACAGTGTGTTGTTGTTGTCGTTGAGAAAAGTAGATCGTTTGCCTCATTGAATTCCGCGGCAGCAATTCCAAACGGTCCATCGATGTTAGGATCAATCGAGAACTGACGCACAAAGCCACCTAGGGTGTCGAATTCCACGAGTTCACTAGGCTGGTTGGGATCCGCGTTGATCGAATCGTTGTTGGCCACCACGAGGTTGTCATTGGGAGCGAACGTGAGACCCATCGGTCCGTGCAAGTGGCTCGTATCCGCGAAAACGGTCTTTCCCGTTCCCTGATCGGTTGTGGTACTGGCGTTGAATATCGCAAAGATCTTGTCGTCGGCTTCCCCTGCAACGAACAAGGTGTCGCTGCCCTGATCGTAGGCCAGGCCAGCAGGACCGATCACAATTGCCGCGGGGTCCGTCCGATGCGAATAGCGAGACCCTATCTGGGTGATGCCATCCAGATGAATTGCTCCTGCCGAGGGGAACGAAAAGTCGAGGCGCGAGACAGTTCCTCCGAGCACGTTTGAGACGAATATCTGAACGTGATTTGCCTGGCGTGAATTGACCGCCAAACCCCAGGGCCGTTGAGCGCCGGTGACGTGATCGTGTCGACCACATTGCCGCTGCTGTCGAGGACCAGCAGAGGCCCGGCGGAGACCGTGGCCGAGGTCCCGTCGGTCGTTGGCACCGAGCCCACGAACAAGAATCCTTGCTTGATGACCCCAACGCTGCAGTGAGTCCAGTAACTTTTCCGGTGGTTGCGAACGTGCTGGTCTGTTGGAACATCGGTTGGGGGTTAAGCTGAACCCTCAGAATGGTCGTCCCCATTCCTTGTAGGTTGCTCGAGTTATTGAAGTTCGAGACCAGGATATCCCCCGGATTTAGCTTTCCGCCAGGGAACCCCGGAGGCACGAAGGCCACGCCGTAGGGGTTTAGATCTCCGTTTCCCGGAACGGTCGAGAATACAAATGTCGAGAGAACTGGTGGAAGGAAAGGTTGAAATGAAGATGGCAACGCGACCGACGGAATGAGCGTGAGAAACCTTGCAAAGACGGCTTGCCGAGCGCATTTGGAAACGCGTCTAACAGTTTTGCGAATCGACTTTCTCATTGGATCTTTCCTCAATTGGCGTAAAGGAACGCTTCTGCTTTGATTTCCCTTTTGGGCTACGCTGCTACTTCTGAACCCTGTTTCGGCGCCTGCTGGCCTGCTTTGCTATGGCTCGACCGTGATCACGCCGAACAAGCCATTGCCGTAGTTGTCCGGACCTGCCGTGAAGAACAGTTGGTCGTGTGCAGTGCCCGGACCACCATCATGGCCGAACTGGGATGGCCCAGACGTTGTCGATGATGATCGGCTGGCCGCTCGCGTCCCGAAGCGGACCGGAGAAACTCACCCGAGCTCGGATCGAACGCGTTGATCTCGCCTCGAGTAACGTTGTTGTGGACCAGGATCGCATTTGCTCATCGGGCCAAAATCAGCGGGAGCCTGAACGAGACCCCATGGCGAATTGAGTGGCCCCTGCACTGCCAGGTGGGTCTTCAAGCGTCCATCCGGATGAAAAACATCTACCAAGCCGCCGGGCGCATTGGTGAGAGCCGTGTAGGGCACCCAGATGTCGCCGTTGATGGTTTGAATCCCATACGGCGCGAAGTCCTGCGGGATGGCCGGATCGTTAAACGACAACACGAGATTAAATCTGCCGTCGAACATATCGACCCTCCGGTTTTGCCCATCATCGGCGGCATATAGGAAGGTTTGTCAATCCGTATCGGTACGATCGCCAACCCTGAGTACACTAACTCTGGATCTGTTCACCGCGATCGTCGCATGACTTGCGCCGCTGGCGCTGACGCCGTCCACCTCGGGATTCCAGCCGCTGATGGTGCCGTCCAGAGTCGCGAACATGAAGATCGATTTGCCCGATTTGCCGCGTTCCCTAATGGTGAAATCGTTCGGGTCGGGACTGATATTTCCGACCGTACCGGTCGGCATGCTGGGAGTCTCCGCCGCGCTGTTCGGCGCCGGGGGAATGGTCACGAAGAGAGGAATGTGTTGGCCGGTTCCTGTATAGAGAGTCGAGAACCCGGTGCCGGTGTCGCTCACCCAGAACGGTCTGGTGCCAAGCTGTGTCAGACCCCACGCGTTAACTACATGTTGCGAGTCGGTGTTTGGCGCCACTCCCTCCTGATTCGAAACCAGGCTTGTACGTACGTATTGAGCGAAGCCCAGTGATGGAAGTAGCGACACCAGCAAGCTCACGATCGCGAACGACTTGAAAACCTTGATCGCCGAGTTCATTTCCTTTTCCCCTTGTGTTACGCAATGTTTGGTCACTCCGTGAAGTACCTCACCCCTGGGGCCTTTGGATTACATCCACTTCCACGGCGACAGCCCTCTTCCACTCCGAGCTCATCGCCGATCTTCGTGGGCGGCCGGTCACACGGCCAATCTCCGATCCTTCTCTTGCACATGACAGAATACACCGTCGCGATAGTCGAAATATTCCTCGGGACGTGGCAGGTGCAGAAATTCTGGCGTTACGGTTTTGTTATTTCTGCTCACTTGACGACGATCGTGCCGATCATCCCGCTGGTTTCATGGACGGCACACGCGTACCTGTACGTGCCTGCCACCTTGAAGGTGTGGGAGAAAGTCGCACCTGGTTTGATGAAACCGGAGTCGAACGTTTCCGCGCCTGCGGGACTCCCTACGTCGGCGTCATTTATCGCCATCGATGGATCGGTGGTCGCATGATGCACTTCGTTACCGACATTGCGCCATTCGACGGTGTCGCCGATCTTGATGGTTACCGTTCCGGGCTCGAAAGCCGCAGGCACATCCAACATCTTGATAGTCACAACCGGCTGCGAAGCGACTGCGGTTCGTCTTGCCAGGAGTGTTACGATTGCAAGGGCGGCCGGCAGAGCAATCGCTAGCACCATGTAGTACACGGCAATGCTGAGAGAGCGGCTACATCTCGACTTTATGAACGGTGCATCGTTACCAGACATGATATCGCCTCGCTTTCGTTGTTAAGCCTATCGACTGGGCTTATCGCGCTTGCTGCAGAAACACTTTGATCGCCCTGATGTTCTTGGCGGGCATAATTGATTGTGTCCTCATATGCATCGTTATCGCGTCCCACTGCGAGGGAGAGAACTGGGAACCCGGTCGCGCGTTGTGACACTGGGCGCAATAGACCGGCCAGAGTTTGGCGCCTTCTATGAAGAGCTTTCGTTCGTCGGAAGTCGCTTCCAGGGCGAACACGCGAGATGCCAACGCGAGGACAATAGTAAGTGTCACAAGAAGGCTGCGTTGTGCTGGTATCATGGAAACCTCTGCTACTAGAAACCGATTGAGAGTTGGGTTAGCAGGGCCCGATCGTTGGGGGTTGGAGCGGGATGGCTCAAGAGCGCCTGCGCCTGGTTGAAAGTGAACGCGGTTCCGCCGGCGCGAGGCAGTTCCAGGTCGAATTCGGTCTGCCAGACGATGGATGGCTCAATCCAGTAGTTCAGGCCGAGAGCGACCTCACGAGCGTGCGGAGTGAAGATAGAAGGCGAGCCGTTAAATCCGACGGACGGAGTGGTGGCTATCTCGTTAGTTACAATCGCGCGCTGATTTACTCCCGAGTAGCGCACGACCGGCTCGAGGCGATGAATGACATCGTCGAAGTAAGCAATCCCGGTTGTCGGCGCTCCGCGAAGAAAATAGCCGAGCTGGAAGTACCAGCCCTGGCGATTGTCCGGGCCTGAACCTGCCGGCATCTGCCTGTAGGTCTCGACGAATTCACCGCGCGCCTGAAGATCGTGGTTCAGGTATGCGAAATCCACTCCCCACGAATTGAACCAGAATGAATCCTGCCATTTGCCGTCGTAGGTGGACGCGCCGAGCTCCAGACGGCCCAATTTTGCGTCCAAGGGAAACGGGTAAATTCGGAAACGTGCACCGAGCGCGCGGCCGTTGGTGTTGATGCCAATGTTGTTCTGAGGATTGAGCGATTGCCCCACCACAGGCATCGGCAAAGCGGAATCAAAGCTCGGCCCGTTGGCAATCCAGGCCGTGTAGTCTGCGTCCTGACCCAACTCGCCCCATTGCATCGAGCCTCGCAACTGCAGGCCGAGGTCGGTGGGCGGCACGATGGCCTCGGCGCCGTATAGGAGAGGCGCGGTTATCAGGCGATTGACCCACAGCGGGCTTTGATCTTCGTACCAGTCGCCAAATGGCTGATCGAAAATCCCGGCATTGATCTCGAGATAATCGTTGAGAAATATCTGCGCCGTCGCGACCGGCAGACTGAAGCTCGCATTGGAACCTACCGGCAGTGACGCAGCGATCGAACCTTGGAACAGAAGCCAATCGTTCAGTCGATAGAGAAGGATCGGCTGAAATTGCAGATTGAAGGTGTTTGTGCTGGTTGCGTGGTTGTAGATGAAGCTGACCGCGGCGTCGCCGACTAAGGTGAACTGATGGGTTCCCAGGTAGCGACCGAACGCAGCATCGAACAGGGACGTGGGGATATTTTCGGAACGCCGCTGCTGGAGCTCCTCGAAACGTCGATCGGTTTCGCTTTGGAATTGACTATTGCTGCTGGTCAGCTTCTGCGCCGCCTGGTTGAGGCGCTGATTCTGAGCTTCCATATTCTGAAGCCGGCTCGCGAGCTGACGGATGCGCAGCTCGCTTTCATCAAAACGGTGCTGCTCGCTCTTGGCTTCACGTTCGAGTTCCGCGATCTGTTCGCGCATCGCCGCAAGATCTCTTACACTGCCGCGGTCGTCAGCTCGGGCCGTCGTGAGTGGAAAAATCACCGCGCACAGCAACACCAGGCTCTTTAGGCGCCAGGGTTTGGACCGGGTATCGGCCCGGGGAAAATCATTCCGCGCGGCCGTTCTTCCAAAGATCGGTGTCGCCATCATTTCAAAATTCCGTGAAGAAGGTCGGGCGCCCACTGCAGAACCAACCTGCTTCGGGTGGCGTAAGCGTCCCCGTGCAGGGTCCTGCGCTCCCCGGGCACTAGGACCACCCTGAGGCGCTATCGTGATTTGTTCGATCCCTTTGCATTCGCCGCTTCTCGTCCATACGTCTGTCTGTGTAAAGGGAAAATTTCCCTTCCGTAGTTTGCAACCTAATCGCCGGTGCGCGTGGGGTCAATACGAGAAAAGGGACTTTGTCCCTTTGTTGCGATCGATGCCCCACAAGGGTTAAATGAAGGAGCTTCGATGCCGAATCTCCAAACAAGGCTTGTCTGGGCCGCAGGAGAAACGCTGCGACCGATCGTCCGAAGGTTACTCGAGATGGGGGTGCCGTTCGGAGCCCTAGAGATCAGCCTGCGCGAGCTGTTCGTGCGGGTCGCGGAAAGCGAGTTGGCCGCACCCGGCAGACGTCAGACGGACAGCAGAATCACGCTGGTCACCGGCATCAACCGCAAGGAAGTAAAGCGCATTCGCTCGGCCAAACCGCAGCGCAAGCCGCCACAGTCTTTCTCGATCAATCAGGCGACCAGCTTAATCAGCCGCTGGAGGAGCGATCCGGAGACCACCGACCGGCGCGGTAAGCCACTGCCGCTCCCATACCGCGCCGCACGTGGCGCCAGCTTTATGAAACTGGCGCGCAAGCTGACTGGTGATCTCGCGCCGGGGGTACTGCTGAAGGAACTGGTCCGAAGTGGTGCCGTCGAGCTGCGCGAAAAGAATGTGGTCCTGCTACGTGACGATACCTACGTGCCCAAAGTCGCACAGAATGGCATCCAGATTCTCGGAGAAGATGCGCCCGAACTAATCGAAACCATTCTGCGCAACATATTTGCGGAAGGACGTGAGCGGCTCCTTCAACGCAAGGTCTATTACGACAACTTGGGCAGCGACGCAGCCGCTCGAATTCGCACCGAGATTCGCCGCGAGGGCGAACGGTTTCTGCGTCGAATTGACCGCCTCCTGTCTCGCTATGATCGCGATCGAAACCCTCATGCTCCTGGAGGCGATCGCCGCTATGCAGCCCTCGGCATCTACTTCCTGGAGAGCCCATACAGCGTCAGGCGACCGGAGACCCCACGCGCTTCTTCTACCTCGAGTTCGCGAAAGAAAAAGGGGAACAAATGAGTACCTTCGGGCGATTCCGTCAGCTGACGATCCTTGGTCTGATCTTCGTCTATTCGTGCGGTGCCATCGATGGTGGCTCACGCGGCACCGGAATCACTTCCACCCTCCAAGGCATTGTCGCATCCGTGCAAACCCAGTCCAATCCCGAGAGCTCGGTGGAAGGTCTCTCGGTAGTGGTGCAACACCACCGCGCACACGCCATAACTAATTCCGGCGGGGCGTTTGTCCTGCAGGGCAGCTTCGATGGCCATGTGACAGCCATCTTCAGGCGGTCGAAAGATAAGGTACGCGCAGGCCTCCCGATCTATCTTCCGTCCGGAGGCACCATGACACTCAATGGTGTCCACATCGACAGCACCACGGCCACTGCAACCGTCGACTCCGCATCGATCGATTTCGTCGGTCAAATCACCCAGATTGATTGTGTGGGACAATCGCTTACCATGCTCCCAGCGAAGCGGCCGCCGGGCGATACTGATACCTATATGGTGCTTTTAAATACCTCATCGCTCGTTGATTCCCTGGGGAACCCAGTGGCTTGTTCGCAGCTCAGCAACGGAGAATTTGCGCATATCCAAGGAATCGTCAACGAGGACAACACCTTCGGTGATGCAGTTATTGTAATCCAGTGAAGCTGTAGAAGCTTCTCTCATTTCATGGTCTGCTGGGCCACATACGCACATGAGCGATTCGCGAATCGATCGACGTGCCTTCCCTGGAATTGGTGGCTCGCGGTGTGCCGAGCCTGGTCGCTCTCGGCGCACCCTTCCAAATCACGAGTATCGGATTTACCGGCACGCGATACTCCCTGACGATGGTGTCAAATGCGGAGGATGAGCAAGGAGGGGTGGCTCCAGCGGCTACTCGCATCATCGATACGCGTGCGCACTTGCAGGCGCGGGGCCCACACCAGAGCGACTACGGAGGTGCGTCTGCTAAGGCTCTGGAAGCCATCGGTCGCGTTGGTGACCAAGTTTTTTGCGGATCGGGTTCTGATCGGAAGCGACAACCTTTACGATGCTCCCGGGGTTACTCTCCGCGACCTTCCGCGGGTTGCAGACGTACTAAACTTTGTGCGCCAACTGCCGGCCGGTGTCCAGACCAAGATCGCGAACGAAAATCTCCGCCGTCTCTATCGCGCTCTCAATACCTGATGCTCGTCGGGTGTTAGTTGGCATTACCAATGCGCTTCTCTGACGAATGGGAAGGTTGCAGCCCTGCCAGGTCTCTTAGCAGCCTTTCAACAGGAGTCTCATCGGGCCGTGATGAAAATAACGCGTCTTTGTGACAGTCTCCTGCACCGAACTGCTACACCGTGCAGAGTGTGCCGCGCCGAAAAAGGAATCTGCGATCGACACCCTTAGGCGGATTGGTCCAATGATCGATTTCGGTTACGGTTCCGAGGCCGTGAGAGGTCGGTGCCTTCGCATAAGCGCGAGCTTCTTTTCAACTTATTCGGAGTTTTGGTAGGGTCCGGAAAAGAACCTCAAAACCGCGATCCTGGTGCCCGCGGTACAAGGAGTTGAGTGATGAGTGACGCCGACAAGGTATTCTCTCCGAATCCTCCGGGAATCGATTTCGATCCGGACACGCTCCGCACCCGATACCGGGCGGAGCGCGACAAGCGGCTGCGCCCTGACGGCAACGATCAATACATCGAGACCAAAGGGGACTTCAGCCGCTACGTAGACGATCCCTATGTCCAACCCGGTTTCACCCGAGAACCGATCAACGATGCGGTCGAGGTGGTGATAATCGGCGGCGGCTTCGGCGGCCTGTTGGCTGCGGCGCGACTGCGCGAGGCGGGCGTAAAGAGCATCAGAGTTATAGAGAAAGCCGGGGATTTTGGAGGCACCTGGTATTGGAACCGCTATCCCGGCGCACAGTGCGATGTCGAGTCATACATATACCTGCCCCTGCTCGAGGAGACCGGGTATATGCCTAAGGAGCGATACTCTTACGCGCCCGAGATCCTCGAGCACTCGCGACGCATCGGCGAAAAGTTCGACCTGTATCGCGACGCTTGCTTCCAGACCCAGATAAAGACGCTTAGCTGGAGCGAAGAAGAGAGCCGATGGATTGTCACCACCAATCGTGATGACGTGATGAGGGCGCGATTCGTGATCATGTCGAGCGGGCCGCTCAACCGGCCGAAGCTGCCCGGCATTCCCGGAATCGAGACCTACACAGGTCACACTTTCCACACGAGCCGGTGGGACTACGACTACACGGGTGGCGACACGAGCGGCAATTTGCACAAGCTCTCCGACAAGCGCGTAGCGGTGATCGGCACCGGGGCAACCGCGGTGCAGTGCGTGCCGTACGTTGCGCAGTACGCAGAACATCTCTATGTCTTTCAGCGCACCCCCTCCTCGGTCGATGAGCGCCTGAATCAGCCAACCGATCCCGAGTGGGTTAAAACGCTTACTCCTGGATGGCAAAAGCGGCGCATGGATTTCTTCAACGCCGCCGTCAATTTCACCGACCTGTCGCATGGCGGCAAAATCGAGCCCAACCAGGTGGGCGACGGCTGGACCGATATCAATCGCTTTAAAGGCGAGCTGGCGGGGCTGAACCTCGATCCCAACGCTACACCCGAAGAACGGGAGCGCCTGATGATCGAACTGGCTGACTTTCGCAAGATGAACCAGATTCGTGCGCGCGTTGACAAGGTCGTTAAGAACAAGCAAACCGCTGAATCTCTGAAGCCCTGGTATCGCCTGTTCTGCAAGCGCCCCACTTTCAATGACGAATACCTGCCGACCTTCAATCGTCCGAACGTAACGCTGGTCGATACGCGCGGGCGCGGTGTCGATCGCATAACCGGGAAGGGCGTGGTGTTCGACGACATCGAATACGAAGTCGATTGCATCATCTTCGCGACGGGCTTCGAAGTGGGTACGGCGTACACCCGGCGCGCAGGCTTTGAAGTGTCTGGCCGCGGTGGCAAGTTGCTCACCGAACATTGGAAGGGTGGTGCAAAAACACTGCACGGCTTCTATAGCGCGGGATTCCCCAACCTCTTCCACATGGGCATTACCCAAAACACGGTGACCGCGAACTTTCCGCACATGCTCCAGGACCAAGCACGGCACATCACCGAGGTGATTCAGCACGGGAAGCGATCAGAGTCTCGCGTTATTGAACCCTCCCCGGAGGCGGAAACGCAGTGGTGTGAAACCATCGAGCGGACCGAATCAAAGAGCCGGGAATTTCAGCTCGAGTGCACTCCGGGCTACTACAACAATGAAGGTCAGCTCGATAAAGGCCCGGGATTCGTCGGGGGGCTGTACGGCGGCGGACCCATCGCGTTCCAAAAGATCGTAGACGAGTGGCTGTCAGACGGCGGGATGAAGGGACTCAAGTTCAGTTGAGGACGACACGCGCTGTTCCGAGACAGCAAAATACTCCATAGCAGCGCGACCAATTCTGATCACTGTCCCGCAGTATCGTGTCCTTACTGCGATCACGCGGTCAGTTCGAGGAAGCCATGCGCAGCGGAGACGTGCGCGCTGTGGAAACGCGAGGTTGAGCACATCAAACCATCGCACCAACTTCACTCGCTCTAGTTTGATCGCAAAACGGCACGCCGCCGTTTGATAACGGCCGACAAGGATGAAATAAAGCCGCAGCCTGCCCACCGGGGTAAGTGGGCATGACTGCGGCCGTCAGGGCTGCCAAATTTCGCTATTGCACTGGCACCAGTTCGACCCGTCGGTTCTGCGCGCGTCCTTCTGGAGTATCGTTGGAAGCGACAAAGTTGGTCTTCCCGTATCCGTGCGGTATCAGCTGGCTTGCGGGAATACCTTGCCGCTCCAGGTAATTGACGACCGCGTTGGCGCGCCGCTCTGAGAGTTTCAGGTTGTATGCTTCGGTACCGATCGCGTCGGTATACCCGTTCACGTTGATCGTAACGTTCGGGTTCTGTTTGAGCGTGGCGGCTGCCTCATCCAGCACAGCCGCGTCACCCGGACGGATATTGTACTTGTCGAAATCAAAATGTACTCCGCGCAGCACCAGCTTCTGCGCCACTGGGGGCGGTGGCGGCGGCGGCGGTGGAGGTGGCGGAGGTGGTTGCGGAGGTGGTGGTGGTGGCGGTGGCGCCGGATGCGGTGCCAGCGCGTAGCCGATCCCAGCGCCGGCGATCGCACCTACGGCACCGCCCACCGGGCAACCGATTTCGTATCCCTTGCTGGAACTGGAGTCGACCCCGGCTGCGATTCCGCAACCCAAGCCCGCACCAACGAGTGCTCCAGCTCCCGCCCCGGCGAGAGTGTATTCCCGCTCCTCTGGCGTCAACCAGCACCCAGCGACCATCGAAAGGGCCGCGAGTGCCATCCCGTAAGTTACTAATTTTTTTCGCACGAATCCCTCTCGATTGTGCTGAGCCCCGCCCAATCCGAACAACACTTACCGGTGCGCTGCCAAGAACACCGGGACGAGACTACAATTCGAACTTCGAATCAGTAGCAATCCTGATTCGGTACCGCCGTGGCCTCGACCGCCAAGTGCAAATACCGAGCCCGAGATTTCTTTGCGGTCTGGTAGCGATTACCGCGATACTTCTGAAGAAACGTGGTTTCACCTGCCATTATCCTAGTCAATTGGTGATTACTTGGGCAGATTCTCAACCTTCGGCCCCGAAGTGAAGGTCAGGCGAAGTATCAAATCGACAGATCAAAACCACCACGGGTCGATCAAATCTTGTTGCCCCTGCTTAAAGCCGGAATCGTCGTTGTGTAGTACCTCCCAATCGTAAAGGAGGCCCTTTAAGGAGCTGAGGTTTGGCGAGGCTGCGGCGAAGTTGCCTGGTCCCGTTTTTTGGGCGGGCGACGAGGCCTTGGCACTCGGCCTATTTGTGCGTGCCCGACCCGGTTGCAGCGCCCTACCCGCTGAAGACGACCGGACATGCACACTTACCCGGGTGTTTCTGGAAGTGCCAATAGCTCCAGACTTATCAGGTCGCTATTCAGTAGAATTCGTACCGAGGTTCCCCCCACGCTTTTGGATTGAAAAGTAGGGACTCATCTAGATCGGCCATTGAGTATCGGACGACGTCAAATTCGCGTAGAGATGAATAGTGGCTACGGAAGAAGAAATGCAGACCACAAGGATCGGTGGGCTTCGGCTGCATAATGCTCCCATTCTCTTGCTCGAATACAGACCTGAATGGCCGGGGCTCTTTCAACGGGAAGCGCAACGGGTTCGCGCGACTCTTGGGGAACTGGTCCTCCGGCTCGAGCATGTTGGGTCCACGGCAGTCCCAGGGCTGGCGGCAAAACCGATCATTGATATGGCGCTTGAGGTAGCTGACTCCGCAGATGAACCTCGATACGTGCCGGCAATGGAAGCCGCTGGTTACGTGCTGCGCATCCGTGAACCCGACTGGTACCAGCATCGACTCTTGAAGGGCCCCGACATCGATATCAACCTTCATGTCTTCTCTCAGGGATGTCCCGAAATCGATCGACTACTGATTTTCCGCGATTGGCTGCGCAACAACGATGCAGACCGCGATCTTTACGAGAGGTCCAAGCGTGAGTTGGCAAAGCGGACTTGGAAGTATGTGCAGAACTACGCCGACGCTAAGACTTCCGTCGTTGAAGAAATCCTCGCGCGTGCGCGCGCCGCCACCAACCCGATCTGAATGTCCGTGTGCAAGGCAGTGGCCTCGCCCATGAAACGGCTTCATCGTGTGCCGGTGAAGCACGAAGTGATCCAAGGCGCTATTTAGTTCTCGATCGGCCGCAACGAACGAATTGGAACGCGTCGCCAAAGTTCGTCGCGAGGTTCGACGCTCGTATAAATAGGCTTACTTACTCGCGAGAGCGGATGAAGCCGCCGACCTGGCTCAGATAGTCCTGCTTGCCGATGACGACCGCCGGTGGCGAAGGATGTTCGTAGGCGGTCACGACATGGAAATAGAAGTGCGGCAGCGCCCTGGCGCGCAGGAACTGAAGGCCGTTGATGTCGATCACCCTGTTGTTCGGAAGTGGAATGCTGCAGTCGCGATCTTCTGCGCCGTCGAAGGCACCCAACTCGGAGAGCTTCAGGTACTCGACGGTGTTCGCGATCCGATCTTTTAAATCGTCAAGGCCCTTCTCGTGGTTCTCGACCGAAGACGGTTCCTGCTGTCAGGCGTACGACACCGTCCCGGGCGCGCTCACGGGCGAGCTGGACCTGCTGCCCGAGGGTAAAAATGTCGGGCGCAAGCCGGGCGTTCACCAGGTCCGGCTTGGTGCCTTTCGCATATGCCGCACCCTTGTCGAGAATCGCCGACAGGCTCGTCAGCATCGGCACGAAACTGTCGACCGCCATCGTATGCATCGAAATTTTCATGTCTGTCTGCTCCTTTTCCTCACAGGCTTCGGAGGTAATCAACCAGGCGATCGTTGCTGGCCGCGATCGGCCCGATGAACCCCATCGCCAGCGCGGCATCGCGCTCTGGGATCGAATCGAAGCGCGCCACCATTTTCCACCCGGTTCGCTCGCCCATATCCTCCAAACTTACCGTAATCAGACAGGACGGCAGACCTCCCTTGCGTTCGGCATGCCCGACCTCTCGCCAGGCAAGCCGTCTCGGTGGATCTACCTCAACAAAGACGAAGTTCATCTTGAGCTCGTGTCCGTCCGGGAAACGCATCACGTGGCGCCACAGGCCGCCAGGGCGCACGTCCATCTCGCAGACTGGGTTGGAGAACCCTGGACCACCCCACCACTGCGCGACATGCCTGGCTTCTGTCATCGCCTCCCAGACAAGATCGCGCGGCGCCTCGTAGATGCGGGTCATGACAATCACCGCCTCGTCGGCGGGAATTACCGGTGTTGTGTTCATCAGAGGTTCCTCTCCGATTTTGGAGAACGGGCTTCCCTGCGCCGCTTGCCTTGAATTGATCGCAGGTATTTCGCGAGGCTATCGAGGTTCTGCTCCCAGAACCGACGATAATCCTCGACCCATGCGAAGACGGCCTCCAACGGCTTGGCTTCAAGATGGCACGGGCGCCATTGCGCTTCTTTGCCACGAGAGACGAGTCCCGCGCTTTCTAGAACCTTAAGGTGCTTGGAGACTGCGGCCAGGCTCATATCGTAGGGCTTGGCCAACTCCGTCACCGACGCATCGCCTGTGGCCAGGCGCGCCAGAATTCCGCGCCGGGTTGGGTCGGCGAGGGCAAATAACGTGGAGCTGAGGCGATCCGCTGGCACGAACGTATTCAACCAATAAGTTGACAACCGATCGGTTGAATACTCTCTCAACCGCTACATGTCAAGTTTGTGGAGAAGCGCTAGCGGTTGCGGCGGCAACGCCGCTTTTGCTCGACTCGCGGTCTTCGCTACAGGCCGATCAGCGCTGTTCGCCTGCCCCGCATCGCAAAATGTCTTCCGTAGACGGAAACAACCATCCGGCCTTGGAAACTTTCGCTGCCGTCGAAGCTCCGAACCGCAGCTGGGCCGGATGAGCATGTCTCGAGGATAGCGTTTACCGCTTTGGTGCTTGCCGCCTTTTGTCGTGATTGTGACCGCGAGCGCGAGTCAAAGCGACAACAAGTCCGTGGGCTGGCCAAGACGACCACCCCCGCCGGCGCTGCAACGCTACAAGGGGCGGCCCCTGCCGTCCCGATCAACGAGAAGAGGAGTCCGCCTGTCACGGGAAGACATAGAGCCGCCCCATTGGTGACACGGCACTATCCGTTCGAGTCTCAATTAGGCCCGAGCCGTCCGGAACCGATCTGTTGAGGCAGGACAACTGCGTCGAGATTGCGGCAGGCTCTTACTGCACCCAGTGCAAGGTTGCGCAGGCGTCTGCAGTGGCTCTCGTCTAATCTCCCGAAGAATTAAGCAACATCCACGAGTTAAGCCGGCTTTACACTGTTTCTCGAGGTTAACGGACCTCGTTAATCTCGGCTGTGCGTTCCTAGAGCGGCGGGGCAGTTTTCCGCGGCACCACCTTTGCTGATTCAGCCTGCTAACAGAAAGGACAGGAGGACACACAAATATCTATCAATACCAAGGCGGCGAGCGTTCCACAGCTGAGACAAGTTCCGGCGGACAACCAGGTCAGCGAGGCGGCGCGATTTGCACAGTACGCGATGCTCGACGAGATCCCTACGCTTGTGTTCGCTCTGATGACCCCGTCTATATCGTGAGCTCGCTATGGTCGCTGGCGTGATCCAACGTGCCGCGGGGTCGGCCCTCCCGCCCGCACAGGTGACCGACTCCGGCAGGTGTATGGCGATAGGAGATCCTGATCTTAATGAAAACTACAAGCCCTGCCACAGAAGTATGGGAAGTGCATTCTCTACGCATCGGCGTGATCCGGTTCGTGGGACCCTGCGAGTACAGGCGAGAGAAGTGTACCAAGCCGGCAGGGATTCGAATTGAAGTGAAAAACGCGAGCGGCACGCCAGAATGGGATGGCGACTACTGCCACGAGCACGCCGAGCGGCTAGTCGAGAAAGCGAAAGCGGCTGGTATCAAAATCATTGACAACGAGCCGGCGCTCATATGCTTCAATGGAGGCTCAACCACTCACTCGGTAGAGCCGCGGCCCTCGGGGTCCTGAACAACCACGGCAATCGCCGGGTCATTTTTCGGCGAGAATCAACGGAGAAACTGCGGCCGGCGTGCTAATCGTCCTGATTGTCTTGAAGCCCGCTGCTTTCAGCCACTCTCGATATTCTTTCATCGTGAACACATCGCCGTCCGGGGTATGCAACAGCATATTGATACCGAACATCATCGCGCTTGCAGGACCCGTGCGATCGTTGTTGGGAATAAACTCGGCGATTAGTAGCAAGCCACGATCGGCCAGGGCTTCTGCCGAACGCTCGACTAGCCGTCGGCCACCATCACGGCCTTCGCCATGAATGATGTGGCCAAGAGTGATCAAGTCGTAGCCTCCGCCGAAATCTACCTGCCGCAGGTCGCCTTCCAGATAGTCGTAGCGGTCGCCGACCCCGAACTTGGCCGCGTATTTGCGCGTGATCTGGGTGACTGGCGGGAGATCGAGCACCGTGACATGCACGCTGCGGATCGTCTGGGCAAATGGGATCGACCAGGGCGCTGCGCCGCCGCCTACATCCAGTATCCGCTTGATTCGCGCGCGCCGCGCCGGACTGATCGCCGCGACCGCCGCTTTGGCACCAACGAAGCCGAGCGGAAAGATGCACCTGACCAGAATCGAGAAGAAGGTTGCTCGCCCAGCCTCGTCGCCCGGCGGCACGACCGGCCTTCCCGATTTCACGGTCTCCGCCAACTGGAACCAGCCCATCATCTGGCTTTTGGCAAGTTGGTCGATTCCTTCCATGTAGAGTTCGCTCCCGCGAACCAGGAAGGCCGCAGATTGCGGACTTAAGGAGTACCGATCTCCCTTGCTGTTCAGGTACTTGAGGGCCACCAGCGTGTCGAGCACCCGGCGCAGCGCGACCTCATCGGCATTGGCCTTCGATGCTATTTCCCTTGCGGTGGTTGCACCCGATGCGATCGACGAGAAGACATCGAGTTCAACGGCGGCTGCCACGATAAACGTGCTCCAACCGCCCCATAGGAGATCGCTTGCCGCCATGATGGGCGACGGAACCCTCTCCGCCTTCTTTGGCATGAGTCCTTCTCCTGCGACGGCCTTTTATATACCAGGGAGGCGGCAATATCCTACTGACCATCCTCGAGGACACGTTGTTCGACGTTGGGATCTCGAATTTCCGCGATTTGTACACGCGATTCCACCGCAAGGTCACCGCTGTGGAGAGGATCGCGCCTGCGACGGTCAAACATCGCTCTGAGGCGACCGGGCGACCTATTCAACGGCGCCGCTGAGCCATGCCCTCCCCACCGAACTGAAAGGCACTCGGGGCATGGTTTGAGCGGGGCGACAGGACTGGGAATCTTAAACACGCGAATTTTCAAGGGCTCGGTGGGTCGATCGGAAGAAACGAGAATCTCCAACCCTCGAGCCGGAACATAGTCATGGTGGATTCTTACCAGGAACCTGAATTGCCTGCTTCTTTTGTATTGAAACCACCGGTTTGGTAGTCCAATTTCCTGCTACCAGGGTGGCCACGTATGATGATCAAAGGGGACCCGTACGACTATCCGTTCAATCAAGATTTGCGGCCCACAAACACCGCACTGATCGTAATCGACATGCAATTCGACTTTTGCGGCGAGGGCGGCTACGTCGACAAGATGGGCTATGACATCTCGCTCACCCGCGCCGCCATCGAGCCCCTGCGCCGAGCCTTAGCAGCTGCGAGAACGTGGGGGTGTCACATTCTACACACTCGCGAGGGTCACCGCCCGGACCTGTCGGATCTGCCCGCCAACAAGCGCTGGCGGAGTCGCCAGATCGGAGCTGGGATTGGCGATCCCGGCCCAAACGGCCGCATCTTGGTACGCGGAGAACCCGGTTGGCAGATCATCCCGGAACTGTCGCCACTAACGACCGAAACCATTGTCGACAAGCCGGGCAAAGGTGCCTTCTATTCGACCGACCTCGAATTGATACTTCGTCGCGCGGGAATCGAGAATCTCGTCTTGACCGGGATCACGACCGATGTATGCGTGCACACCACGATGAGAGAAGCGAACGATCGTGGGTTTGAATGCTTACTGCTGTCCGACTGCTGCGGCGCGACTGACTTGGGAAACCACCAGGCGGCAATCAAGATGATCAAAATGCAGGGGGGCGTCTTCGGCTCGATATCAGATTCTGACGCCTTCGTGAAGGCGATCAACGGCTAATCGGACTCGCTCAGTGCGCTTGCCGAGCAGCGATTTTTTCAAGATCGAACGGACTAACGAACAATAGTTTGAATGTTAAGCAATATTCCGCGCGGAAAGCGCGCGGACAATTCACCGCTGTGAAACTTGTCGACGCTTGGCTTGATACCCGATCCGGTGGAGGACACGGACCCTGGCGATTATCATTAAGACTTCGCCATGAGGCAGCGGAGATTGGGTATCTCCGACCATGCTGATAGCGCCCCCTACTGCTCAAGAAGGGACTCTAACCTCTGCTTCGCCACCTGAGCAGATTCTGGCTTGGTGGCCGAGGTTATTCGGGAGCAAACCTCATAGGGTCAGCACCCGAGCTGTGAAGATCGCGCAGCTTCAGCCGAGCCCGGCGCCAGAGGGGCTGGTGGTACAGGGCTCGGCAGAGCGAGCGGTTCATGGTTCGGTAGCTAGAGTCAGATTGCCGAGCGCCATGCTTCGGAAATGGATGCTCTTAACCCCACTTCCGCTATCCCGATCCTGCCGAGAGTCATAGGCGAGACTCCAAATCCTACAATCCTGGTTCCGCTCGCGCACGGCAGGTCGCTGGAAGTATTGAAGTCGATTTGCAAATGTGGAGAACAGAATTCCTCATGATCATCCAAATCTACAGCATGACCTCGGTTGCCGACGCGGTCGCTACCGCCAAGGCCGGCGCAGACTTAATCGGCGTGGTGGTAGGAGAACTGGGTCTGGTTCCCGAAGCGGTTGAGAGTCGTATGGCGCACGAAATTCTGGCTGCGATTCGTCCGCGCGCCCGGGGTGTGGCGCTGTCCCTCTCGGACGACCGGGACGAGATTTGCGAGATGGTCGACCAGGTCCAGCCTGACATCCTGCATATCGCCGCTCGGGAGATCGATCCGGAAGACTGTGCCTGGATTCGCACCCGAGTGGCGCCAGTGCGACTCCTGAGAGCGATCGCGGTGCGCGCAGGGGAGACCCTCACAGAAGTCAGCGCACATCAGGATTGTGTCGACTATCTAATGCACGATTCCGGGGCCAAGGGTTTGCCATTCGCTGGAGTGGGTGGCGAGACGCATGACTGGACGGTCTGCCGTAACGTCGTCGAGCTCACGCACGCGCCGGTCATCCTGGCGGGAGGGCTCACGGCTGACAACGTTGAGCAGGCAATCGCTGCCGTGAAACCATGGGGAGTCGACTCGTTCACCCACACCGACATCGCGGGGCAACGCGGGAAAAAGGACCATGCTCGGGTGCGTGCGTTTATCGCCGCGGCACTACGCGGGTTCGCGGCCATCCTGTAGTTGCCACTTGCCTTTGACCGGCGCCTGGTCAAAGCCCTGGACCAGGCGTTCAACCGCATTCCGACAGGCGCCACCGCGCTGCATGGGCTCCGATCCTGGCAGTAATCTGTCGGCGCGTACCAAGGGTCTGCGCAGTGCGGAATGCGGATGTAGCTGCCATCGTGCGCACTCTGCCGGCCGGTTAACGAGGAGTGTCCGGGCCTTTGCGCCGCCGGCCGAGCAATTGCCCGTGTGGTGTTCGTGGTCCGGATTCATCGTGGCGGGCCTGAGTTTCTGAAATCGTCCGCGACCGCAGTACGCCGATCAGGCAACCGCCTCAGTTCCATCAGCGAGACCCAGTCGCGCGATCTCCTGCTTGAGCGGAATGCAGGCGTGGATCGCCAGCGCCGCTCCCAGCCACATCGCCGCGAAAACCCCAAAAGCGATCGCGTAGCTCCCGCTCACGTCGAAGATTCGCCCGGCGGCGACCGGACCGACCGCGGCCCCCATGGTGGCGAATACGCCGGCAACGCCCTGCACGGAGCCTAGGCGCTTTAGCCCCAGGGATTGGATGAATACCAGTGGCAACAGCACCAGCGGCGTCCCCGAAGCGATCCCGACCAGCACGATGAACCCCGCGAGCATTGGGCCGCTCCTGGCGCCGAGCAGGAGAAGCGTGCCTAGGGCGGCCCCGACGAACACGACCGAGAGCACGATTCGAGGACTCAGGCGATCCGC
>Ga0126378_10001090_pt1 | contig 20261 bp, 18 predicted proteins | sample PanSoiMetPlot_23_FD_92587 | JGI IMG/M metagenome (GOLD analysis project Ga0126378, IMG submission 92587) | Tropical forest soil microbial communities from Panama - MetaG Plot_23 | ecosystem: Environmental > Terrestrial > Soil > Tropical forest > Bulk soil | place: Panama | collected 2016-02-17
CGAGTTCGCCGCGAACGGCGTCCATGACCGGCGTCGCGAGCAGGCCAGCGTCCGTGACGATCACCGCCACGGACGCTTTCGTTGCGGCCATCAAAGGGCCTAGTTCGCGAATGGAGCCGGTCCCGAAGTAGGCGGTCGGCGTCGGGGCAATCGTGAGCTGCCGGCTAGACAGGTCTGAAGCCACGGTCGCTCCTGCGGATCGAGGCGAGCCTAGGTAGGGTATGCGCCGCCGCCGGCGTTCCGCAGCCGCAGCGGGGTTCCCGTGACGTCCTCGAGCAGCTTGATCGGCAGCATCTCGCCGCCCGCGTCGCCGTACTGCGCCTTCGCACGCCGGTAGATCTGCTCGACGAGCGCACTGATCTCGGCAGGCACGCCTGTCGACCTGGCCAGATCGACGGCGAGACCGAGGTCCTTGCAAGCCAGGGCAAGCGCGAAGCCCTCGTCGTAGTCACCGTCGCGGAGCACGGAGAGCACGTCCGCCTCGAGGAAATGGCTCGCCGCCGGGCCCGCGGTCAGGTTCTCCCGCAGCGTGCCGAGATCCACCCCGGCTGCGACGCCGATCGCCAGCACCTCTGCGGTCGCGCACAGGTGGGCGAACCACAACAGATTGAGCATCAGCTTCACGGTGTAACCGGCGCCGTGCGGGCCGACATGCCTGATCCGCTCCGGGTCGCCCATTGCCTCGAGCACCGGACGTGCCTTGCGATAGTCCGCCTCGGTCCCGCCGACGAAAATTTGCAGTGTCCCGGCGCGCGCCCCGGTCGTCATTCCCGCGACTGGCGCGTCGAGCATGCCGATGCCGCGCGTTCCAGCTTGCTGTCGCACCCTGTCGGCCACCTCAGGCACGCTGGTGGACATGTCGACCCAGATCGCGCCAGGCTCCAGCCCTTCGAGCAGTCGCCCCGCGCCAAGCAGGACGTCGTCGACCTCACGAGGGCCGGGGAGGCTGGTGACCACGATCTCGCGCCCGCCAGCTGCCTCCCTGACGGTCGGCGCCCAGGCGGCGCCCGCCGCGAGCAGTGGTGCGGCGGCCTCTTCGCGCACGTCGTGCACGATCAGGTCGTGACCGGCCGCAAGCACGTTGCGGCTCATCGGGCCGCCCATCTTGCCCAACCCGACGAAGCCGACTCTCATCGCGCCAGCTTCGCGAGCGCGGCTTCGTCGATTTCCGCGCCGAGACCAGGTGCCTCGGGTACCCGCAGGCAGCCGTCCCGCTCGATCGTCAATGGCTCCGCGAGCAGGAAGTCGCGGCGTTGCTCGGTCCAGCCAGGCGGATCGTAGGGGAACTCAAGGTATGGTCCGCCGCCGACGCCCGCGACGACGTGCAGGTTCGCGAGCAGGCCAAGGCCGTTGGTCCACGTATGCGGGGTGAACCAGCGGTTGGCGAGCAACGCGGCCTCGGCCACGACTCTGGCTCGCGACATGCCGACCGCGAGCACGGCGTCTGGCTGGACCACATCGAGCGCTCCCCCGGCGAGGGCGTCGAGCAATTCGCCTGGCGTGCGCGCCATCTCACCGCCAGCGACCCTGACGCCGCATTGCTCCCTCAGCGCCCGCATGCCGGCCAGGTCCGCGGCAGGCAGCGGTTCCTCGAGCCACGTGATCCCGAGTTCCCGCAGCTCGTCGGCGATCCTTCTGACCGCGGCGAGATCAAGGGCCGCGGAGATGTCACCGGGCATCCGCCACCACTGATTCAGGTCGGCCATGATCACAAGGTCATCCCCGGCGGCTTCGCGTGCTGCCCGGACCGCCGCCACGCCCGCCGCAGGATCCTCGCGCGGTATCCGGATCTTGACGGCGCGGAAGCCTGACTCGCGCGCGGCTATCACCGCGTCGGCCCGCTCAGCTGGCGCGCGGGCCTCGCCGAACGACGCATAGCACGGCAGTTCCGTGAGCGCGCCACCGAACAGCGTGGCGACCGGCTGGCCGGTCGCCTTGCCAGCGATGTCCCACAGCGCAGCCTCGAGCGGCCAGTAGCGGCCCGCGTGGAACGCGATCGTTTCGAGCGCGCGGACGTGGCGTGCGATCCTGAGCGGGTCCCGCCCGATGAAGAGGTCGGCGTAGCCGCAGAAGCCGTCCATCGTGTCACCAGAGCCGTAGCCGGTGATGCCCGCGTCTGTCCGCACCGTGACCAGCGTCGCGTCGAAGTGCCGACGGGGATCTGGATCCCAGGCCGCGCGGAACGGCGGGTCGAGCGGCAGCCTGAACCGCTTGACGTCGATCGCGGTGATCTTCACCGTGCTCCAGGCGCCTGCTGGCTCTGTGGCCCTTCGTAGAACGGGTTGAACGGGGAGTCGCGCACGGCGAGCACGTCGGCCAGGGGCGGCGCAGAATCCCTGCCGGCGCGCAGCGCCGCGAGCGTCGCGGCCCGGTTGTTGGCGTAGACGAGTTCGGCGTCGGATGCCTCGGGGTCGACCCAGACTGCCGCGATGAGGACCAGGTCGTCGCACGCGGCCTCCTCGATCACCGCTTCTGCGATTGCGTCGGCGACGCCCGTCGCGACCCCTGCCTGGGCGGCGCCCCAGGTCAGGTTGCCGTGGTCGGTCCCGGCGATCGGCGCCTTGTTGACGAAGAGCGTCATGGGCTTCGTGGCGATGCTTGGCTGGACGACCGCAATGAACGGCGTGTGCCCTTGCCTCGGCGTCGCGAGCGCGGTAGCCCACGCCGTGCCGACGGGACCGTCACGCCGTCCGAGCACGGTATTGATGTGCGCCGCGTTCGCGCCGCTTCCGATGTAGCTCTCGCCGATGGCCATCAGCGGCAGATCGCCCATCCCGCCGTCCCCTCGATCAATTGCCCACGTGCGGCCGAACCAGTCCAGAGGCTAGCGACTTGGCGTCTCCATCCGCCAGACTGATCTGCGCGGATCCGAGTATGAACGTTGCGGTGCATACGCGGCAAAACTAGGCTGACTGGATCATGGGCCGAACAAGCCGGCCTGTGGCCGTCGGGGAGGTCGCGTGGGGCGGTACCTGCTCAGGCGTCTGGGCCTCGCCATTGTCACCCTCTGGATACTCAGCCTCATCGTCTTCTTCGCTGGCCAGATCCTGCCAGGCAACCCGGCCAGGGCAATTCTCGGCAATCTGGCCGCGCCGAGCGCGGTCCGCGCACTTAACCACCAGCTCGGCGTCGACAGGCCGCTGGTCACCCAGTACCTGAGCTGGCTCGGCGGGCTCTTGCACGGCAACATGGGCAAGTCCTACACCTACCAGTCAGCGGTCGAGCCGTTCATCAGGGCCGCGCTGATCAACTCGGCGAAGCTGGCCGCGCTGGCGCTCGTCGTCATCGTTCCGCTCGGCATCCTTGGGGGGGTCATCGCCGCGCTGAATTACGGCCGCGCCCTTGACCGGCTGATATCGCTGACCGGTTCGTCCGCCGCGACGGTGCCTGAATTCGTATCCGGCATCGTGGTCATCGTGATCTTCGGCGTGACGCTTAAGGTATTGCCCGTGACCGCGGCGGCTGGAGCCGGGGCATCGTTCTTCACCCAGCTGAAATACCTGATCTTGCCCGCCGTACCGCTCGTTCTCGTGCTGTTCGGCTACATCGCACGGATGGCGAGAGCGGGCACGATCGAAGCGCTCGAATCGGACTACGCGCGCACGGCCACGCTGAAAGGCCTCAAGCGCAGCGTCGTGATCCGCAGGCACATTCTGCGCAACTCCCTGTTGCCAACGATCACCGTGATCGCGACGCAGACCGGGTACCTGATCGGCGGCCTCATTGTCGTCGAGACGCTCTTTAACTACCAGGGCATCGGCAAGCTGATCTTCAGCGCGGCCACCGCGAAGGACTTCCCGATGCTGGAAGCAGGCGTTCTGACGATCGGCGTGGTGTACATGGTCGCGACGCTCGCGGCAGACCTGCTGACCTTCTCGCTGAACCCGCGACTGCGCGTCGGAGGCATGGAATGACCGATGCCGTGGCGACCGCGCCGGCCGAGATCGTCCCCGTCTTGCCGACCAGGCGGGAGCTGCCAATATGGCGGCTGCTCCTGCGTCGGCCGTCGTTCGTAATCGGCGCGGCGATCCTGCTGTTCTGGATCGTCTGCGCCATCTTCGGGAACGCCATCGCCCCCCACGATCCACTCGCGCAGGACCTGCTGCGGCTGAATAAGCCCCCGTCGGCGGCGCACTGGTTCGGGACCGATCCGCTTGGCAGGGACGTGCTGTCCCGGGTGATCGTCGGCTCCAGGACCATACTGATCGTCACGCCCCTGGCGACGCTGCTCGGCACGGTACTCGGCACCGCGCTCGGCCTGGCGATGGGATATTTCGGCGGGCTGCTTGACGCCCTTGTCAGCCGATTGGTCGAAGCCGTGCTCGCGCTGCCCGCCGTGATCATCATCTTCATGTTCGTCGTCGCGCTCGGCAGTTCGGTCCGCACGCTCATTATCGTGATCGGCTTCATCTTCACGCCGCTGGTCGCCAGGACGGTCCGCTCGTCGGTTCAGGTCGAGCGCCAGCTTGACTACCTCTCGTCGGCGCGACTGCTCGGCGAGCGGCCTGCGCGGATCATGTTCGTCGAGATCCTGCCCAACGTCATCCCGACCGTCGTGGTCGAGTTCACGGTCCGGCTTGGCTACGCGATCTTCGCGGTCGCTACCTTGGCATTCCTCGGCTTCGGGGTTCAGCTATCCACGCCGAGCTGGGGATCGGACATCAACGCCAGCTACGGCCTGCTCGGAGCCGGATACTGGTGGGAAACCCTGTTCCCCGCTCTCGCCATCGCGTCCCTGGTGATCGCGATCAACCTGGTCGCTGATTCGACCCAGCAGGTGGTGGCCGGATGACCGGGCCAAGCCAGGCAGACCGCGCCGGACAGGCGCCCGCCGCGACCTACGAGCCAGCGGCGCCCGCCCTCCAAGTCGGTCACGTGGACGTCACGTACCGGGTGCGCGGCCAGGACCGGCTGGCGCTGCGCGACGTCTCATTCGAGATCGGGAGGAACGAGTCGTACGGGCTTGTCGGCGAGTCCGGGTCGGGTAAATCCACCATGGCGCTCGCCCTGACCAGGTACCTGCCGAGGAACGGCCGCGTCTCGGCTGGCTCGATCAGCGTTGGTGGCCGCGACCCGCTCGCGATGAACCGCTCCGCGCTTCGCGACTTCCGTGCCAGAACCGTCTCGATGGTGTATCAGGAACCCGGGAAGGCGCTGAACCCCTCGATCAGGGTTGGCCGGCAGCTCGGCGAGGTCTACGAGATCGCCGGGTCCGACAAGACCGAAGCCGAGGCGCGGTCCGTTGCGATGCTCAGGAAGGTCCAGATCGCCGACCCAGGCCGGGTGATGGATGCCTACCCGCATCAGCTTTCAGGCGGCATGGCGCAACGGGTCGTCATCGCGATGGCTCTCGCCGCCAGCCCGTCGCTGCTGATCCTGGACGAGCCGACGACCGCGCTCGACGCGACCGTCGAGGCCGAGGTGCTCGACCTAGTCGCCGGACTCCGCGACGAAGTCGACACTTCGGTCCTGTTCATCAGCCACAACCTGGCAGTCATCGCGAAGATGTGCGACCGGGTGGGCGTCTTGTACGCGGGGGAGCTCATCGAGGAGGGACCGGCAAGCCAGGTCTTTGATGAGCCGAGACACCCCTACACCGTCGGGCTGTTGCGCTGCATCCCCAGGCAGGGCCAGCGGAAGGATCACGGCCGGCTTGACGCGATCCCGGGGTTCCTGCCGCAGCCTGGCGATGACCGGGCCGGCTGCGTGTTCGCCCCGCGATGCCCGATCGTCGTCGAGCAGTGCCGCGAATCCCCGCCGCCGGCGTTCGATGTCGGCCCGGACCGCACGTCCCGCTGCTATCGGCACGAAGAGACAGCCGACATGCCGCGAAGCACGCCATCGGACATCACACTGCCCGCCCAGGCCTTCGAGGCCGAGCCCGTGGTGACCATGCGCGATCTATCGAAGACCTTCACCTCCAGAGCCGGACGAGTCGGCGCGCTTGCCCATGTCAACCTCGACATCCGCACGGGCGAGACCCTGGGCTTGGTGGGCGAGTCTGGCAGCGGCAAGACGACCCTGGCCAGGGTGCTGCTCGGGCTGACCACGCCAGATGAGGGATCGAAGGTCAGCCTTAAGGGCCAGCCGCTCGGACCCGATCTCGCGCACCGCGGGCGCGAGCAGCTGAAATCGCTGCAGATCGTGTTTCAGAACCCCGATTCCGCGCTGAACCGGCGGCACACCGTGCGCCGTCTGATCAGCCGTCCTCTCGCGAAGCTCGCCGGGCTCTCAGGCACCGCGCTGCAGGACAGGCTGATGAGCTTGGTGGCCTCTGTGCGGATGGAGGAACGGCACCTGTCGCTGCGGCCGAGTCAGCTGTCCGGCGGGCTCAAGCAGCGCGTGGCCATCGCGCGGGCGTTCGGAGGCAACCCGCGGATCGTCGTCTGCGACGAGCCGACGTCGGCCCTTGACGTGTCTGTGCAGGCGGCCATCCTCAACCTGCTGGCGGACCTGCAGGCCAAGGAACGCGTCACGTACCTGTTCATCTCGCACGACCTGGGCGTCGTGCGCTACCTGTCGGACCGCATCGCGGTGCTGTACCTGGGCCGGATCATGGAGACCGGGCCGGCCGAGCGAGTGTTCGCTGGCCCGCATCATCCGTATACGGAGGCATTGCTGTCGGCAGTGCCAAGCCTGGACGGCCAGCGCCTGGACAGGATCAAGCTCACGGGGGAGATTCCATCGGCGGCCGATCCGCCGTCCGGCTGCGTCTTCCACACCCGCTGCCCACGCCGGCTCAGCTCGGGGATCTGCGAGTCCACGGAACCGCCGCTGGCCGAGGTCGAACCCGGTCATCTGATGAGCTGTCACATCCCACTGGACGAACTGCGTCTCATGCAGAACATTGGCGCGTCGGATGACAACCGCGCTCCTGGGCCTTAGGTTCATGTGAATCGACAGGCGGCGCCCTCATGTGCCGCCCGCCGCTGTCAGGAAGGAACTACGCAGTGAATATTGATCATGCTCGGCTCGATGACTTGCGCGCGGGCCAGGGTGATATCGCGAACCACGTCATCGACGAGTACGTTGCGGGGAGGCTGTCGCGCCGGGAGTTCCTGCGGCGCGGCTCCGTCGTGGGGATCTCCATCCCGGTGATCGGAGCGGTCGTCGCCGCGTGCGGCGGGTCCTCGCCGTCCCCGTCGAAGAGTACGCCAGCTGGGGCCTCAGGCACGACGATCAAGGCCGGCATCATAGTGCCCACCTCCGCCATCAACCCGGTCACCGTCGCCGACCAGGGCGGCCTTGACATGCTTTCCCAGACTGGCGAGTACCTCGCGCTGTCCGACCACACGTTGACTCTCGTGCCGGTGCTCGCGGAAAGCTGGACGCCGAACTCCGCCGCCGACGTGTGGACGTTCAAGATCCGCAAGAACGTCAAGTTCCATAACGGCCAGCCGCTGACGGCCGATGACGTCGTCTACACCTTCAAGCTGCAGACCGACCCGAAGGGCAAGGGTGCGGCGCTTTCGGCCTTCGGTGGCGTGCTCACGCCGAGCGGCGTGAAGAAGGTCGACGACTTCACCGTCGCCTTCCACCTGACGGCCCCGAACGGTAACTTCCCCTACCTGACGTCGTCAGACAACTACAACATGATCATCCTCCCGAAGGGCTACGACCCAACGAAATGGGAGAGCTCGTTCATCGGCACCGGGCCGTTTGTGCTGGACAAATACACCGCCAAGGTCGGCGCGTCGTTCAAGCGCAACCCGAATTACTGGGCTGCGCCCGCCAAGCCCGCCGCGACGCAATTCACCTTCTACGCGACGGAGACGCCGGCGGTCCTGGCGCTGACCGGCGGCAGCCTCGACGTCGTCGGGCAATTCACGGTCGCGAACAGCCCGCAGCTGCTGTCTGGCAGCTACAACGTCATCAAGCTCAGGTCGAGCGCGCACCGCGAACTGTCGATGCGCAACGACAAGCCGCCGTTTACCGACGCCAGGGTCCGCCAGGCGATCGCGCTCAGCCTGGACCGGCCGTTGATCGTCCAGGCCCTGTTCAAGGGGCTCGCCGACATCGGAAACGACAGCCCGTTCGCGCCGGTCTATCCGTCAACGAACACCAGCGTTCCGCAGCGCGCCAAGGACATCGCCAAGGCCAAGTCCCTGCTGTCCGCGGCTGGTCACCCGAACGGCTTCTCGGCGACGCTGACCGGCGAGGTCTTCCAGGAGATCCCGCAGTACGCAGAGATCATTCAGCGGATGGCCAAGGAGATCGGGGTCCATTTCAGTCTGAACATCGAGCCGCAGCCCAAGTACTACGGCAACTTCCTGTTCGGCACGTCGGACTGGCTCGATGCGACGGTGAGCCTCGTCGACTACGGTCATCGGGGCGTGCCGAACGTGTTCCTCACCGCGCCGCTGCAGACGATCAACGCCACGACCGGCACGGGCGCGTGGAACGCAGCCCATTTCAACAACAAGCAGTACAACAAGCTGTCCCAGCAGTACATCGCCACGTCAGACGTGTCATCGCAGAAAACGATCGCCGGCCAGATCGAGCGCTTGCTGCTAGCCGAGACACCAGTCGTTTACGGCTACTTCTACAACTTCCTGACCGCCTCGGCGAAGACCGTGAGCGGCGTCTACCCCACGGCCGTCGGGCACCTGTTCCTGCAAAACGCAACCAAGGCCTGACGCCGCGGCGCTCCGGCCGGCCTGCGCCGGCCGGAGCGCTGCAGGACGTTCAAGGTGCAGGCCGGCCGGGCGAGCTCCACGAATAAGCTAGTGGTGATGACTTTCCCTGCCGACCACCAGGACAGCCCGGCCACCGCTGAGACCCCGGCACCCGCAGGCGGCAACCCCATAAGCCAGGACGGGTCCAAGCGAGCGGGCAGCATGCCGCGGCTGCACCATGGCCGTGATCGTCCGCGCCCCGGAGAAGCACACGGCCACCAGCACAGGGACGTCTCGGGTGGCTGGCTCAGGCCCGCGGTTTTCGGCTCGATGGACGGCTTGGTGACCAACGTCTCGCTGATCGCGGGCGTGGGCGGCGGACGCCTCGGCGCCCACACGATCGTGCTGACGGGCATGGCCGGACTGGCGGCAGGCGCCTTCTCGATGGCGACCGGCGAGTACGTCTCGGTCTCCTCGCAGAACGAGCTCGTCAACGCAGAGGTCACGAAGGAGCGGTACGAGCTCGAGCACCATCCGGACGCGGAGGCTCGCGAGCTGGCGGCTGTGTTCCGCCATCGCGGTGTGGACCCCGAGCTGGCTGAGCAGGTCGCAAGGCAGGTCGGGCGCAAGCCAGAGGAGGCCTTGCGCATGCACGTGCGCGAGGAACTCGGCGTCGACCACCATGACCTGCCGTCGCCGCACGTCGCGGCTGGCGCATCGCTCGTCACGTTCGCGCTGGGAGCCCTGATACCGCTGCTGCCTTACCTGCTCGGCTTCCACTCGCTCGCGGCGGCGCTCGCGCTCGCGGCCGTCGCGGCGTTCTTCGGCGGCGGCACGGTCGCCAGGATCACCGACCGGCCATTCCTGCGCGGCGCCGTCAGGCAGCTCCTGCTCGCTGGAGCAGCGGCCGGGCTCACCTACGTCATCGGCATGGCAGTCCACACCGCGATCAAGTGATGCCGGCCGTCTGCCATGGCCTGCCGCGGCGGCTCACCAGGTATCACCGACCCAGTCTTCGGCGTCCCCTCCAGAAGACAGCAGCTCAAGGTCGGCCCCGACCATCATGCCGACAAGCTCCTCGAAGGTGATCTTCGGTTCCCAGCCGAGACGCTCGCGCGCGGCTGAAGGATCGGCGCACAGCTTGTCAACTTCGGCTGGCCTGATGAACGCCGCGTCAGTGACCACGTGGTCACGCCAGTCCAACCCAGCGAATGTGAACGCCTGCTCGAGGAGATCCTCCACCGAGTGCGTCACGCCGGTTCCGATCACGTAATCAACCGGCTCATCTTGTCCGAGCATCAGGTGCATGGCGGTGACGTAGTCGCCGGCGAAGCCCCAGTCCCTGCGCGCTGACAGGTTCCCCAGCCTGAGCTGGCGCTCATATCCCAGTTTGACCTTGGCGACGCCCAGCGAGATCTTGCGAGTCACGAATTCGGCGCCGCGCCGCGGTGACTCGTGGTTGAACAGGATGCCGGACACCGCGAACATCCCGTACGACTCTCGGTAGTTCTGGGTGAGGAAATGCCCGTAGGACTTGGCGACACCGTATGGGCTGCGTGGATGGAACGGGGTCTGCTCCGTCTGCGGCGACTCTCGGACCATGCCGAACATCTCAGACGACGAGGCCTGGTAGAACCTGATCTGTCCGCGTCCTGGGCTGCGGGAGGCGCTGATGCCACTGCAGACCCTGATCGCTTCGAGCACTCGAAGGACGCCGAGCCCGGTCACATCGCCGGTCAGCTCGGCCTGCTGCCACGACATCGGCACGTACGAGATCGCCCCGAGGTTGTACACCTCGTCCGGCTGCACGCGCTCCACCGCGGAGATGAGGCTGCCCTGGTCGAGCAGGTCGCCCCTGACCAGCTTCACCTCGCCGAGGAGCTGCCTCAGCTGGCGCACGCGCGGGTTCTGCTGCCCGCGCACCAGGCCCCAGACTTCGTACCCCTGCCCGGTCAGGTACTCGGCCAGATAGGAGCCGTCCTGACCCGTGATGCCGGTGATCAGCGCACGTCGTGACAGGTCTGCCTCCCATGTCGCTGGCACACGCGAGCACCTAGACCGGGGTGCTCCCGTGGGGCGGCCGACCGCGCGTGGCTGACCAACCCGTGTCGCGGCAGCATATCGGCACGTGACGCGTCAGGTAACTTCCCGACCGGACTGGGAAATACCAGCAGGGCTGCCTTGGTCGGCAATAGCTCGTCTGTTGCGCATGGCGCATCAGGGGCCAGTGATAATGTCGCTGCGAGCAGGTCAGCGGATCTGCCTGGACCCGGCACGCCGCGGCCGGCGCCCGCGACAAGGAGGCAGACCCGCGTGACCAGCGTGACCACGGCGGCCGGCATCCCCTCCAAGGACGGAAGCGAGGACAGGCCGCTCCGGGTAGCGATGCTCTCCTACCGGAGCAAGCCGCACTGCGGTGGCCAGGGGATCTACCTGCGGCACGTCTCCCGCGAGGTAGCGGCGCTCGGGCACTACGTCGAAGTCTTCTCCGGACAGCCCTATCCAGAACTCGAGCCAGGCCCGGCGCTGCGGACCTTGCCGAGCTTGGACCTGTATCGCGACGAAGACCCGTTCCGTACGCCTCGGCCAGGCGAGTTCAGGGACTGGGTGGACCTGCTCGAGGTCGGCATGATGTGGACGGCTGCGTTCCCCGAGCCGCTCACGTTCTCGATCAGGGCGCTGCGCACGCTGCGCGGGCGCCGCGGCGACTTCGACATCGTGCACGACAACCAGGTACTGGCGTACGGCATGCTCGGCATACCCCGGCTTGGTCTGCCGCTTGTCACGAGCATCCACCACCCGATTAGCGTCGACCGCAAGATCGAGCTCGCCCAGGCCAGGGGGTTCTCCCGGCTGACCAAGCGGCGCTGGTACTCCTTCGTCAGGATGCAGGCCAGGGTCGCGCGCCGGGTCGGCCCGATCATGACCGGCTCCGAGTCGTCGCGTGACGACATACTCCGCGACTTCAAGGTGCCGCCTGGCAACGTGCGCGTCGTCCCGCTCGGCGTAGACACCAGGCTGTTCCACCCGCGCGCCGCCCCCCGGGCGCCAGGAAGCATCGTGGCGGTCGCAAGTGCTGACTCGCCCGTCAAGGGGATCCCGACCTTGTTGCGAGCATTCGCCAAGCTTTTGACAGAACGGGACGCGTCCCTGACTGTGGTGGGTCGGCCGGCGCCCGGCGGGCCGACTGAACGGCTGATCGGCGAGCTGTCGCTGGGCGACCGGGTGCGCTTCGTCACCGGCATCAGCGACACCGAGCTCGCCGAGCTGGTCGCGCGCACCGAGATCGCCGTCGTGCCCTCCCTCTACGAGGGTTTCTCGCTCCCCGCGGTCGAGCACATGGCGTCCGGCACCCCGCTGGTCGCGAGCAGGACGGGCGCGCTTCCCGAGGTGACAGGTGACTCGGCGATGCTCGTCGCCCCAGGCGACCCTGAGGAACTGGCTGCCGCGGTGCGGACGCTGCAGGACAGCCCAGCCGAGCGAGCGCGCCTGTCGGCCGCGGCGCTCGACCGCGTACAGCAGCGGTTCGCCTGGTCGGCGGTGGCGCGGGCGACAGTGACCGAGTACCGCCAGGCAATCATGGCCATGGCGAACGCCGGCACGGCGGGCGGAGCGGCTGATGTTGACCGTTGACTTTGCGAAGCTTCCGATCGCTCCCGGCGAGCGCCTGCTCGATCTGGGCTGCGGCGGCGGGCGGCACGCGTTCGAGGCGGCAAGGCGCGGCGCCAGGGTCGTCGCGATGGACACGGACCGCGGCGAACTCGACCGGGTGACCGCGACGTTCGCGGCGATGGCGGAGGCCGGCGAGATCCCTGACGGCGCCGCGGGCCGCGCCGTCATCGGCGATGCTGCCCGTATCCCCTTTCGCGACGGCGCCTTCGACAAGGTCATCGCCGCCGAAATACTCGAGCACCTGCCTGCCGACCAGACCGCGATGAATGAGATCGCTCGTGTTCTGCGTCCCGGCGGTGCCGTGGCGGTGACCGTCCCAGCCTGGCTTCCCGAGCGGATCTGCTGGGGGCTGTCAGAGGACTACCACAACAATGAGGGCGGCCACATCAGGATCTTCACCCGCCGTGAGCTCGTCACCAAGCTGACCAGATCAGGGCTGGCCGTGACCGGGCACCATCACGCACACGCGCTGCACTCGCCGTACTGGTGGCTCAAGTGCGCCGTGGGCGTGCGCAACGACGACCATCCGCTGGCCAGCGGCTTCCACAAGGTCCTGGTGTGGGACATCATGCGCAAGCCAGCCATCACCAGAGTCGCCGATCGCGCGCTGAACCCGCTGATCGGCAAGAGCCTCGTCGTCTACGCGGACAAGCATGCGGCCTGATAGGTCCCAGCGGTCGCCGCTCGCGAGGTGGTCAAGAGTGTCGCGCCCCAGGTCGCGCGCCCGGGCCAGCACCGCCGCCTGGGTTCCCGAGGTAGCCGGCATCCTGACCGCCGACCAGGTGATCAGTACCGGGCAAGCTATTGCGGCGGTCCAGCAGCGCGGCGGTGCGATCGGCTGGCCTGACGGCCATGTCGACGCCTGGAATCACGTTGAGTGCGCCATGGCGCTGAGCGTGTGCGGGCTCAGGGACGCGTCCAGGCGGGCGTACGAGTGGCTGCGAGCGAACCAGCTGCCTGACGGCTCCTGGCGAAAGCAGATGCCTGACCAGACCCTCGACCTGACCACGGAGAGCAACCACGCCGCGTACTGCGCCGTTGGCGTCTGGCACGAGCTGCTCGTCAGCCGGGACGAGAGCTTCGCCAGGCGGATGTGGCCGATGGTCAAAGCGGCTGTCGACTTTGTGCTCGCCCTGCAGACACCGCGCGGCGAGATCATCTGGCGGCGCGCCGCCGATGGCAGCCCGGACAGCTACGCCCTGCTGGCCGGCAGCTCAAGCATGTACTCGAGCCTGCGCTGCGCGACGAGCCTGGCCGAGTACCTGGGCGAAGCGCAGCCCGACTGGGAGCTCGCGGCCCACCTGCTCGGGCACGTTGTGGCCAGGCATCCCGAGGCGTTCGCGGACAAGAGCAGGTTCTCGATGGACTGGTATTACCCGGTGCTCGGCGGTCCCGTCCGCGGCGACGAGGCGAGGAACCAGCTCAAGCGCGGCTGGGACACCTACGTGGTAGAAGGCCTCGGCGTCCGCTGCGTGCACGACGAGCCGTGGGTGACTGCGGCGGAGACCGCTGAACTCGCCATCGCGCTCGAGACGACTGGCGACGCCGCGGGCGCGCTCGACCTGCTCGATCAGATCCAGCTGCTGCGAGATCCGAGCGGCGCCTACTGGACCGGGTGGCAGTACGAGACGCGGCGCCATTACCCGGACGAGCAGAGCAGCTACACTGCGGCCGCGATCGTGCTCGCGGCGGACGTCATGTGCGGCGCTACCGGCGGCGCTTCGATATTCCGAGACGTCGGCGCCGATCCCGCCGTCGTCATGCAGGCAGGCGACGTTGCTTGCGGCTGCGATCCGCGTGACTCGGCTCCCGACGGCGTTCCCGATCTGGTGTAGGTTCTGCGCGACAGCTCGTGCCCGCCCGAGCGACCCCATCAGGGCCGCGGGCCGCGCCGGTTCCCTGCGTCCCTAGCCGATCCCGTCCCCGGTCCTTTCCAGTACCCGAAGCGAGCCGTGCACGCCGACTTCCTTGAACGCGCCCGACGCGAGGGCGCGCAGGTAGACCCGGTACGGGGCCTGGCCTCCGTCTGCCGGGTCAGGAAAGACATCGTGAATGGCCAGCGCGCCGCCGTGGCGTATCCGCGGCGCCCAGCCCTCGTAGTCGGCGGTCGCCGCCGCATCGGTATGGCCGCCGTCGATGAACAGCATGCCGATTGGCTCGTGCCAAAGCCTTGCCACCTCGGCGGACCGGCCGACGATCGCGATTACGTGCTGTTCAATCCCCGTCGCCGCGAGGGTGGAGCGGAACCATGGCAGCGTGTCGAGCAGGCCGACCGCGGGATCGACCAGTTCGGCGTCGTGATACTCCCAGCCTGGCTGGTTCTCCTCCGAGCCGCGATGGTGATCGACGGTCAGCACGACCTGCCCGGTCTGAGCGGCGGCGGCGGCGAGGTAGATCGTCGATTTGCCGCAATACGTGCCGATCTCCACGACCGGGCCGACCTCGGCGTAGGCCGCGGCGGTCGCGAAAAGCGCCTCGCCTTCCGGCGGCGGCATGAACCCTCTGGCCGCTTCTGCCAAGCGCTTGAGCTCGTCGGGCAGGACGTACGTCATAAGCACAGTCTGCCGTCTCGTGACGTCCAAGCCGGCCGAGAACGCCGACGAACGAGATCGGGCCACGCCCTCCCGTAAGGTAGATGACGCGACATTCCCGACGATGGAGGCGTGCGGTGAGAGTAGAGGTTGATCGCGACGCCTGCGAGGCGAACGCGGTCTGCGCCGGGCTGGTCCCCGAGGTCTTCGAGGTCGACGACGAGGACATCTTGCACATCAAGGTCGACGAGGTCCCTGGCGCGCTCGCCGAATCGGTCAGGCACGCCGTGCGCTCCTGCCCGAAGGCAGCGCTCAGCCTGCAGGAGTAGCGAAGCGTCAGCCAAGCGCACCGATCCTCGCCCGGCCGACCCAGTTTCATGATCACGGATGATTTTGTGCGACTATTGCGAAAAGTCATCCGTGATCATGAAAAAGCACTCGCGTAACCGGCCCAGCGCTGGCGAAAGTGGCCCTAGTGCTTCCTGGTCGGGATGCTGCCGACCTCGTGCGTCAGTCTGACCCGGTCGGCGCGGTAGACGTACCTGGTCATCCTGATCGGGCGATCCTGCGTGTACGCGGTCCGGTTGACCACCACCACAGGAGTGCCAGTCGAGAGCCCGAAGAATGAGAATTCCCTGGTGCTCGGCATCCGAGCGCCGATCTCGTCGACGAATCCGGCCTGAGCAAAGCCCAGATCGGCGAGCAACTTGATAATGCCGCCCTCGATGTCGCCTGCCTGCTCGAGCGGAGTGCCCTCGGCGATGTCGAGCGGGAAATACGACGCCATCATCATCCAGGGCACGTCGCCGACCGTTCCGCTCCTGCGCCTGATGACAACGAGATCTCCTGGCGCGATCTCGAGCTTCTCGGCGACGCTGACCGACGCTGGCGACTTCTCGACGATTAGCCGCGACGTCTCCGCCTCCGTGTCTGCCCGGCTGACCTCGGGGAGCACGGTGGAGGTTGACTGGACGGGCGGTTGAGTCGTGACCCTGGACAGCAGCGCTGTGAACGGCCTTGCCGGTTCAGTGACGAACGTTCCCAATCCCTGCCTTGTCACGACGATGCCCTGATTCGTCAGCGACGCGAGCGCGAGCCGGACCGTGTTGCGCGAGGCATCGAATTGGCGGACCAGGTCAGGCTCGCTCGGCAGCCGCTCCCCCGGCTGCAGCGCGCCGCTGTCGATCTGGTCGCGCAGCCGGTCAGCGATCTGCTGGTACTTCGCAGACGCCATCGTGACCTCCCTCGTGGCCCGCTGAATTGTCACCACTCGGTTAGCTGTTTCATACCCCTACTTATCGTTTGAAACAGCCAACTGATTGGTATGGGCTAGATGGGTCGGAACATTGGATCGATGCTAAACGGAGACCGACAGTGAGTAAAGCACCAAAGCCAGATGGCACGCAGAAGCGTGAGCCATGCCCCCGACCAGCCGGACAACAAGAAAGGAAACAGACATGTCCCAGTTCTGGGTAGCCGTCGGCGTCGCGATTGCCGTCACGGCGGTCACGGCGCCACTCGCGGCAATGGTGCTCGTGAGCATCGCAAGCCGGCGCGAGGAGTCGGCTTCCAGCCTGTCCCGCCAGGCACCAGGCCCCGTCACCGCGGCGGCGCGGCGCCTGCTCGCCTATCGCTCCGACCATGTCGCCCCGCTCCCGCGGCGGCGCCGGGTTCGCGGAAGGGTCGCGAGGGCCACGAGGGAGCCGTCGCTCCGGGCACCGCATTCGATCGCCGAGCGCGATCTCGAAGTACGCTTCGGCTATGCGCGTCGCTCTCTGCCAGATGCCGGTCAGTTCCCAGCCCGCCGTCAACCTCAGCCGCGTTCAGTCGGCGCTCACCAGCGCGAAACAGCAGGCGTCTGACCTTGCTGTGTTCCCGGAGGCCACGCAGGTACGGTTCTCTGCCGATCTCCGGACGGTCGCGGAGCCGCTCGACGGTCCGTTCTGCACGGGACTGTCCGAGGCGGCCCGCGGCAGCGGCGTCGCGCTAGCCGCTGGAGTTTTCGAACAAGCGCCAGGCGGGCTGGTCTACAACACCACGGTCGCCTTCGATGCGGCAGGCAACCTAGTCGCCGCCTATCGAAAGATCCACCTCTTCGATGCGCTCGGACAGCGCGAGTCAGAAACGATCGCGCCCGGCTCAGAAGTCGTGATCGCTGAGCTCGCAGGCCTGAAAGTCGGCTTCGTTACCTGCTATGACGTGCGCTTCCCCGAGCTCGCCAGGGAACTGGCCGTCCGCGGGGCCGACCTGATAGTGATTCCGTCGGGTTGGGCATCCGGGCTGTTCAAGGAAGAGCACTGGGTGACCTTGGTACGCGCCCGCGCGATCGAGAACACCATTTGGGTGGCGGCGGCCGATCAGGTTCCCGACCCGCACGAGCCGCCCACCAAAGCACCGACTGGGGTCGGGCGGAGCCTGCTAGTCGACCCGATGGGAGCTGTCAGGCTCGACCTCGGGTCGGCGCCCGCCATCGTTGCCGGCGAGGTGGACACCGACGTGACCGCGCGCGTCAGGTCCGTGCTGCCGACCCTGGAACACCGGCGCCCAGACATCTTCTCAGGTGCTGGCGAATTTTCAGGAACAGGCGAGCCTATACGCGCGTAAGGCGACGATGCATAGCCGGTAGGCACCTCGGCAGCGCCGGCGGCCACCGGCATTAGCGCCCGCACGCCCGCCACGAACCGGCCGCTGTCTCTCCGAGAACCAGCGGTGCGATCAGCGCGATCGCTGCCCAGCCCCTCATGTGGCCGAGCGCGGCGGTCAACCGCTGATAACGCTGGCCACGCTGGGCACTTTCCGCACCTCCGTCCGCCGCCGACCCTGGCGCTCGGGCCGCCCTTGCTGCCTGAACCGCTCACTGGCTGTGATCTAGTTGGACATAATGCGTTGTAGCATCCGACTTCGGTGAGGAGACGCCGATGCCAGCGAGGTCCCAGCGGCAGTCCTCGCAGAGACCGCCGCGGGTCACCCACGCCGGCGGACCCCACTGGTCAGAAGGCGACCACCGGCTGGCGGCAGCGAGCACTCCGCCCTGGGCCGTCAGCGCCGCCCACCCGGCCACGACGGCGGGCCCGCCGTGGGAAGCCCACGAGAACGTGCCCTCCGGCGGACAGCCAGGCAACGCTGAACCCGGCCGGTCCCCAGGGACGCCCTCCGTCGGCGGCAGCTTCACGTACTCTCAGGGAGATTCGGCTCCGAACACTGGGAGCCTGCCTGCGATTACGGGCGGCCTGATCCGGCGCCAGGGTACATTCACTGGGCGGATCAGCAGAGACGGCTCGAGCGAGTTCCCCGCCGAGGCATCCAGATACCAGCTCTACGCCTCGCTCGGTTGCCCGTGGTCCCAGCGGACGCTGATCGTCTGCAGGTTGCTCGGCCTGGACCGCGTCATCGGGCTCACGCTGACCGAGCCCGTGGCCGACGAGCGAGGCTGGAGCTTCGGCGACGACGGAGACCCGCTCACCGGCGCCCGCTTCCTGGCCGACCTCTACCTCGCGACCGATCCTGCCTACACAGGACCATGTACTGTGCCGCTGATCTGGGACCTGCGGACTCGGAGGATCGTGAGCAACGACGTCGCTCAGATCACCGTGATGCTGGAGACCGAGTTCCGGCCGTTCCACCGCCAGGGGTCGCCCGACCTGTATCCGGCGGCCAGGCGCCGAGAGATCGAGTCCCTCGCGACGCTGATCTTCCACACGGTCAACACCGGCGTCTACAAAGCCGGCCTGGCGACCACTCAGGCCGGCTACGAACAGGCCGTCGAAGGGCTCTTCACGACGCTTGACGCGCTCGACGAGCGCCTGGCCAGGCGCCGCTTCCTGCTCGGCGCCCTGCTCACCGAGGCTGACGTCCGGCTCTACCCGACGCTCGCCAGGTTCGACGCGGTCTACTACCAGATGTTCAACTGCAACGTGCGGAGGCTGAGTGATTACCGCCACCTTTGGGGGTACGCGCGTGACCTGTACACCCATCCGGGATTCGGCGAGACAACTGACCTCGGCCAGATCAAGCGCCACTACTACCAGTCCGCCGAATGGAACTGTTCCCATAACAGATACGGCATAGTTCCTATAGGGCCGCAAATCAGCTGGAACGAACCTCACGGTCGCGCCCGGATGCCGGGTTAGGGTAGAGCTCAACCAGTGAGAGTTCGCGGGTAGCCTGGAGGGCCCGCAAGATTTCATTCAGCGCCATCAGACTCCGGAAGAGGCGAATCGGCCGTGTCTGCCGAATACTCGCATGGGCCTTCCGCAGGATCGCCCCGCCGGGACAGCACCGCGGGGGGCTCCGGGGGGTCGCCCCCCCGGGACAGCACTGCGGGGGGCTCCGGGGGGTCGTCGCCCCCACAGGCCAGCACCGCGGGCCGGGATTCCGGCGCCGCGCACCCCGCCAGCGGAGGCGGCACAGACGGCAGCCAGACGCCAAGTACCGACTTCGGGCCCAACGAGTGGCTCGTCGACGAGCTCTTCCAGCGCTATCAAGCCGATCCGGCCTCGGTCGACCGGGCATGGTGGAATTTCTTCGCCGACTACCGGCCTGAGCCGATTGGCAGGCGCGGGCCCGCGGCGCCCGCGCCTGCCCTGGATCCAGATTCCGCCCCTGGCGCGCCGACACAGGCTCCCCGCCCCTCGCCTGCTCAAAACCCGGCCACCCGCTCTCCGGCTTCAGGAACCCCTGCCTCAGGCCATGCGGCGCCCGTCGCCCCCGCATCGGCCAACGGCGAGACGACGGCGACCGCGCCTGCGCCCGCTCGGGCGCCCACGCCGCCCGGACAGGCAGGGCAACCGGCAGCGCCGACCGCCCAGGCGGCGGGTGAGATACGGCTGCGCGGAGCGGCGTCCAGGACCGTCGCCAACATGGAGGCCAGCCTGGCGGTGCCGACCGCGACCTCGGTCCGCGCCGTTCCCGCCAAGCTGCTCATCGACAACCGCATCGTCATCAACAACCACCTGAAGCGCGGCCGTGGCGGCAAGGTGTCGTTCACCCACCTGATCGGCTACGCGGTCGTCAAGGCGCTCAGGATCGCGCCAGAGCTGAACGACTCCTACACCGAGGTCGACGGCAAGCCCGTTCTGGTCAGGCCGGAGCACGTCAACCTCGGCCTGGCGATCGACGTGCAGAAGCAGGACGGCACCAGGCAATTGCTCGTGCCCAACATCAAGTCGGCCGAGCAGATGGACTTCCGCCAGTTCTGGCTGGCGTATGAGGACGTCGTCCGCAAGACGAGAACCGGCAAGCTCACGGTGGAGGACTTCGCAGGGACCACGATCAGCCTGACCAACCCAGGCACGATCGGCACCGTGCAGTCCGTGCCACGCCTCATGCCTGGCCAGGGCTGCATCGTGGGCGTCGGCGCAATGGAGTACCCCGCCGCGTATCAGGGCGCATCGGCCGAGACGCTGGCGCGCCTCGCGGTCAGCCAGACAGTGACGCTCACGTC
>Ga0126378_10001091_pt1 | contig 20253 bp, 20 predicted proteins | sample PanSoiMetPlot_23_FD_92587 | JGI IMG/M metagenome (GOLD analysis project Ga0126378, IMG submission 92587) | Tropical forest soil microbial communities from Panama - MetaG Plot_23 | ecosystem: Environmental > Terrestrial > Soil > Tropical forest > Bulk soil | place: Panama | collected 2016-02-17
GCCAGCCCGGTCGAGAGGGCAGCCAATCAGATCTGCAACCACCTGCTGAATGTCGGCCCGCAGATGACCGCGGCGCAGACCCAGCACGCGCTCGGCGAGCTCGTGAAGTACGCGCAGTGCGTGCGCGCCCATGGCGTACCGAATTTCCCTGACCCGCATACGACCAGTGGCGGGATCGGAGTGCCCGCCGGGATCAGCTTCGACCTGTCCGGCGTCGACCTCCATTCTCAGGGGTTTCAGTCAGCGTCCCGTGCGTGCCAGTCACTGGCGGCGCACGCCAAGGGATGACCAGCCGCTACCAGCAGCCGCGCGCGGCGCGCCTGGCGGCATGAAATCCGGCTAACAAACACTGTTCGGCTCGTGTCACGCGCGTGTTGCTAGACCGGAGTAGCCGAGCGCTCGGACCACCTGATCGGAGCACACGATGAAGAGAACGGACGCGCGAGGAGTGGTCAGTGAGTGACACGGTTGCGCGCGGCCGCGAGGCCCGCCAGCGAGCGACCGGCTGGCAAGAGGACGCGCTCGCGGCAGGAGAAAGGACAGGGCCCCGGCGTGCTCGTCGGGGTCTTGTGGCCGCTGGCCTGCTGGCAGTGGCGGCGGGGGTGGTCGTCGGCTGGCGCGCCGGAGCATTCTCGTCACCGGCCCCTTCTGCCGGGAGCGGCCCCGCAGCGCCCCCTGCGACGGCGATAGTTCGCCGCCAGGATCTGACGGCGACAACGCCGGTGCCGGCGACGCTCGGCTACGCGGGCAGCTACACCGTAACGGGGCAGGGCGGGGGGACGCTGACCGGGCTGCCGCAGCCGGGGCAGGTGATCAGCCAGGGCCAGGTGCTGTACCAGATCGGGAACTCCTCGCCGGTGGTGCTGCTATACGGGACGGTGCCGGCCTGGCGGGCGCTGGGCGAGGGCGTGTCCGGAGCGGATGTATCGCAGCTCAACCACGACCTGGTGACGCTGGGGGACGCGAGCAGCGCGGAGGTCGCGGCCGCGGGCTGGGATTACTTCTCCGGGATCACGGCGGCCGGCGTGCAGCGCCTGGAGGAGCACGCAGGCGTGCCGGGTTCTTCGGGGACCTTGTCCCTGGGACAAGTGGTATTCGAGCCGGGTGCGATCCGGGTCGCCCAGCTGACCGGGAGCCTGGGCGGCCCGGCTGCGGGTCCGGTGCTGCAGGCGACCTCCGATCATCACACGGTGGCGATAGCCCTGGACACCTCGCAGGAGTCGGAGGTGCACAAGGGGAGCGCGGTGAGCGTGACGTTGCCCGACGGAAGGTCCGCAGCGGGTGTGGTGTCGCAGGTGGGCACGGTCGCGACCACGTCCACATCGCGGGGCGGGACCACCACGACGACCGTACCGGTGACGGTCACGCTGACCGACCCGGCCGCGGCGGGGAGCCTGGATCAGGCGCCGGTGACGGTTTACATCACGACAGCCACCGCCCGCGAGGTGCTGGCGGTGCCGGTGACCGCGCTGCTGGCCCGGCCCGGCGGGTATGACGTCGAGGTCGCCGGGCCGCGGGGCACGCGGCGCTGGGTCCCGGTGACAGTGGGCCCGGTATTTGATGACAGCTCCGGGTTGGTGGAGGTGTCCGGGTCGCTGGCGCCTGGCCAGCGGGTCGTGGTGGCGTCGTCATGACGGTCTTCGGCCAGGTGACCCCAGCGGCGGACCCGGTGCTGGAGCTGGCGAGCGTGTCGAGGGTGTATCCGGGGTCACCGCCGATAAGGGCGCTCGATGGGGTGAGCCTGACGGTGACCGCCGGGGAGCTGGTGGCGCTGGTCGGCCCGTCGGGATCGGGGAAGTCCACCCTGCTGCACCTCATGGGCACTCTTGACGCGCCGACCGTTGGCACGGTACGGGTGACCGGGACCGAGGTGGCCGGCCTGACCGACCGCCAGCTGGCGGGGCTGCGGGCAGCCCGGATCGGGTTCGTCTTCCAGCAGTTCTTCCTCGCGGAGCACCAAACCGCGCTGGCGAATGTGGCCGACGGGTTGCTGTATGCAGGCGTCCGGCGCGACCGGCGTCGGCGACTCGCCGCCGGCGCGCTGGACCGGGTCGGGCTCGCCCACCGCGCGAATGCCCGGCCGGTCCAGCTATCCGGGGGAGAACGGCAGCGGGTTGCCATCGCCCGTGCGGTGGTCGGCCGGCCGCCGCTGGTGCTAGCCGACGAGCCCACTGGCAATCTCGACTCGGGCAACGGCGCCGCCACCCTCGCGCTGCTCGAGGAACTGAACGCTCAGGGCACCACGGTCATCATCGTCACTCACGACCATGCCGTCGCCGCTCGCACCCGGCGGCGGATCCAGATGCTCGACGGCCACATCGTCGCCGACACCGCCCGCCCCGTTGCCGGCTGCGCTGACGGACTGTCATGACTGCGGCCGCACCAGCCCCGCTCGCAGTCCGGCTGCGGCCCCTCGACCTGGCCACCGTGGCCGCCGTCGGGCTGGCGACCCGCAAGCTGCGGGCCGGACTGTCCGGGCTGGGCATCGCCATCGGTGTCGCCGCGATCGTCGCGGTGCTGGGCCTGGCGGCTTCCTCCCAGGCCGTGCTGCTGAGCGAGATCCAGGCACTCGGCACCAACCTGCTGACCGTCAGCAACGGGCAAACCCTCACGGGCAGCCCGGCCGAGCTGCCCGTCGCCGCGCCCGGCATGGTCGCACGGCTGCCCGGTGTCACTGACGTCCAGGACACCGGCACCGTCAACGGCATCAACGTTTACCGCAGCCCGCTGGTCCCCCCGGTTGAGACCAACGCGCTGACCGTAGCTGCCGCCAGCCTGGGCCTGCCCGCCGCAGCCGGCACCTCCGTCGCCCAGGGCAGCTACCTGGACGCCGCCACCGCGCGTCAGCCGGTCGTGGTGCTCGGTGCCCAGGCCGCCTACCTGCTCGGCATCGACCGGATCCGGCCGGGGGAACGGATCTGGCTGTGCGCCAGCGTCACCTGCCCCGCCGGCGGCCAGTGGTTCTACGTCGCGGGCATCCTGGCGCCGGTGCCCGCCGCCTACGCTCCCGAGATCAACTCAGCGGTCTTGCTCGGTTTCCCCGCCGCCGCGAATTACCTCGGCCTGGACGGCCACCCTTCGGAGATGTACGTCCGCACTACATCAGGAAACCCTGCCGTGACGACACAGGTGGACAGCCTGCTCGGCGCGGAGGCCTGGCCGGAGAACCCCGGTGATGTCACCGTCTCCCAGCCTTCCGCAGCCCTCAGCGCCCAGGCCGACGCCAAGGGCGCGCTCGACACTCTCTTTCTCGGTCTCGGCGCGGTCGCGCTGCTCGTCGGTGCGATCGGGGTGGCCAACATCATGGTGATCTCGGTCCTGGAACGCCGCTCCGAGATCGGGTTGCGCCGCGCTCTGGGCGCCACCAAGGGCCAGATCCGCGCCCAGTTCCTCGCCGAGGCCATCGTGCTGGCCATGGCCGGCGGCCTGACTGGCATCGCCATGGGCGCCGCCGCCACCCTCGTCTACGCGCACGGCAAGCACTGGCCAGCCGTCATCCCGTTCCAGGCCTGGGCCGGGGGCCTAGCCGCAGCCGTCATGATCGGCGCCCTCGCGGGCCTCCTACCCGCCATCCGCGCCGCACGCCTGTCACCCACTGCAGCCCTCTGGAGCATCTGAGGAATCGACAATGAATCACAGCACCCACCTCGCACCGGCCATCATCACCGCTGCCGCCATGGCTCTGATATCGGCGGCGTGCACTAGCAGCCCGTCAGCCGTCGGCGCATCGCACACAGGAGAGTCAGTTGCCGCTCGGGCGCTTGCCTATGCCCGTTGCGTGCGCTCCCACGGCGTGCCCAACTTCCCCGATCCAGGGAGCGGCGGACAGTTCGATAAGACCACCCTGCAGCGGCTCTCGGCCAGTAACTCCCAATACCAGACCGCGACCCAGGGCTGCGCGCACCTGCTGCCGAACAGCGGCGGCGGGCCAACAGCCGCGGAGCTGCGGCAGGAGTGGACCGGCATGGCGAGCTTCGCCCGGTGCATGCGCTCCCACGGGGAGCCGACCTGGCCCGACCCCAGCCCCTACCCTCCGGATCCCAGCCGGCCCACCTTTGAGCTGCCCGCCACCATTCAGCCGACACCACCGACCATCTCGAAGATGGACGTATGCCTGCGCCTGGTGCCCAATAACGCCGTGGTGGGCCACATCGACAACGACAACTGGCAGACCGCACAGCAGGCAATGGCCGGGCAGTAGCGGGTACAGTGCCTTTTCTCGGAAAGGTGGCAGATGCTCGGATTGTCGCGGCGGGCCCTCTTGATGGGCGGTCTTGGCGCGACTGTCGTGGCAGCAGCGGGGGGCACGGGGTACGAGCTCGTGCAGCACGGCGTCGTGCCCGGCCGATATCGGCTGGACCGGGCCCTCGGCGCCTGCGGCGCCGACCCCGGAGTACCAGGCGTGGCCGCGGGCCCGGTCCTTGCCAGCAGCTTCGCTTCCCGGTACCGCGAGCGCGAAGTAGAAATGATCATCATGCGGCCACCGGGACCAGATCGTCCGCTGCCGGTCGCGCTCGTGCTGCACGGCGCGGGCGGGGACGCGCGGAGCGCGATCGCCCTCAGCTACCCGCACTACCTCGCCTCGGTGACGAGGGCCGGCGCGACGAGGTTTGCTGTCGTTTCCGTCGACGGGGGTAGCTCGACGTACTGGCACCGCCGAGGCGACGGGGACGACCCGCAGGCGATGCTCCTGCACGAGGTACTCCCACGGCTCGATCGGCTGGGGTACCTCACCAGGAAGATCGCGCTTATGGGATGGTCAATGGGCGGATATGGCGCACTGCTGCTGGCTAGCAGACTAGGACCGTCGCGTGTCGCTGCAGTCGTCGCCTGCTCTCCCGCGATCTTCTCGTCCTATGGGGCGGCGATCAGCGCCAACTCTGGCTCGTTCGACAGTCCGGCCGACTTCGCCGCCAACGACATCAGCTCGCAGCCTCTCCTCGCCACCCTCCGGCGCATCCCGTGTCGCATCGACTGCGGAAGCAGCGACCCGTTCGCGGCGCAAAGCGCAGTGCTGAGAACAACCCTGGGCCGTCCCGCCGGCGCGGTCAGCGCTGGCTGCCACGATCAGGCTTTCTGGCGGCGGGAACTGCCGGCGGAGCTGGGCTTCGCTGGCCAGCACCTCGCCAGTGTCCGGCCCTGACAGACCGGCTGCGCTGTTCTGCGGACAGCGGGCCAGAAGGCCCATAAGCATGGAAGTGACACCGGCCGATCCGTCCGGGCGCCCATCCACTGCCGCCCTATTGGGCTAGTGCCGGCCTGAGCTTGCACGACGCTGGTGCGGCATTCTGCCGCTCACCTGAGAGGACAGAGATGACGTGCCGCGTATGTGTTCGTCAGGCCGGGCTCGACGTGGGCTGACGCAACCCAGGCCGCGAAGCTCACCGCCTCGGACGCTGCCTCCGGCGACCGCTTCGCTTCGTCGGTGGCGATCTCCGGCAACACGATCGTGGTCGGCGCGCCCGACGCTGCAGTGGCTGGCAACTTTGATCAGGGCGCGGCGTATGTGTTCGTCAGGCCGGGCTCGACGTGGGCCGACGAGACCCAGACCGCGAAGCTGACCACTTCCGACGCCGCAAGTTTCGACCTTGTTGGCACGTCAGTGGCCATAGCGGGCAACACGATCGTCGCCGGCGCGCCGGGCGCCGCCGTGGGCGGAGGCGACCCCGGTCAGGGGGCGGCGGACGTGTTCGTCAAGCCCGCCTCGGGATGGGCTGACGAGTCGCAGACCGCGACGCTGACCGCCTCTGACGGCGTTCCCGAAGACACGCTTGGCCAGTCGGTGGCGATCGACGGCGACACGATCGTGGCCGGCGCTCCCGCGCCGCCGGTCACCTTTACCCCGCACCACGGGGCGGCCTACGTGTTCGTCGAGCCCCGGTCGGGATGGGCCGATGCGACCCAGACCGCGAAGCTGACCGCCTCCGACGGCGCGGAAGGCGACAATTACGGCTTTGCGATCGCGGTCTCAGGGAGCACCATCGTGGTCGGTGCGCCGGACGCCAACATTCTTCCTTTTAACTTCGGCGAGGGCGCGGCGTACGTGTTCGTCGAGCCTCGCTCGGGCTGGGCTGACGCGACTCAGACCGCGAAGCTGACTGATTCCGATGGCGGCAACGCAACCGTGTTCGGAATATCGGTGGGAATCTCCGGTGGCACGGTGGTGGCGGGCGCGGGCCTGGCGACAGTGGGCGCCAACTTCGATCAGGGGGCGGCCTACGTGTTCGTCAGACCCGGCTCCGGGTGGGCCGATGCCACCCAGACCGCGAAGCTGACCGCCGCCGACGGCGCCGCCGGCGACCAGTTCGGCACCGCGGTGGCGATCTCCGGGAACACGGCCGTGGCCGGCACGCCCGGCGCCACGGCGAGCGGCAACTTCCTGCAGGGCGCGGCGTACGTCTTCGCCCCGATCCCGCGCCACGACTGATGTCCCAGGCGAGCCCGGCCGCAGCGGTCGCCAGGCCTCACCCGTCAGCTGTACGCGGAAGGCGTGCGGGGCGCGGGCGGCCATCTGGTACTGCCGTCCGCGGCCTCGCGGGCCAGTGCCCGGTCAATTCGTGCCGCGATCGTGGCCGTCATGTTCTCGCTGGCGTGGTGCCGCAGCATCCGGTGCATTTCCGCCAGCTTGGCATCCAGCCGACGGCACCGCGGACAAGCGTCTAGGTGGGCACGTACCGCGGCTGCGTCGCGGGGATTGAGCTCGCCTTCCCTGCAGAGGGAGACCTCTGCGGCCTCAGGATGGAGCGGCGCGTCCGACTGCGCTTGGGTCATCCATACGGGGTCCTGCCGGTGCTCGCGGTCGCCCATTTCCAGTCCCTCCCTGTACGGGGTCGTGGCTTCCTCCTAGAGGAACGCGCCGTATCTGCAGGTGCGGCCGGCCCCGTGTGGAGACGGTGTGAAGCATCCGCCGACGCGATCGCGCGCGAAAGATCCGACGCGGGATCCCGCTCGTCGCAGCAGGCGTATCGTGACGATCGTCGGCGGCCGGAAGTACGCGGATTGCTCGGGTTCGTCGCGCTCAGCGCGTAGCTGGGAGGGCACGCGCCAAAAGTTGGGGGAGTCACGATGGCAAACGCCGTTGGATGGTTCGAGGTAACCGGGCCGGATGGGTCAGCGCTCCAGCGCTTCTACGCGGACGCATTCGGATGGAACATCGACTCAAGCAACCCGATGAACTACGGGATGGTCGCGGCCGAGGAAGGCGGAATCGGCGGTGGCGTCGGACCGCATCCGGAGGGCAAGAACCACGTCACGTTCTACATCTCCGTGCCGGACCTGGACGCTGCGCTCGCCAAGATCGGAGAACTGGGCGGACAGACGATACTGCCGCCGATGGATGTTCCTGACGGCCCGACGATCGCGTTCTTCACCGATCCCGCTGGCAATCAGATCGGGCTCATGAAGGGCATGTGACGGGACGCCGACACCGGCCGTCGTTTAGTGCGCTGTCATCGCCGCTTCCTGGCAGCGGGTGCCGCCTGCCTGGGCGGCAGGCCGCGAGCGTAGTCGGCTGCGCCAAGAACCCACTGCTGCAGAGCACTGCCCGCAAGCCCGGCCGGCTCGACGAAGACCATGCCGGTCATGGGGCGGCCGGTGAAATCCATCGGCCGGACGTGGGGCCGCTCAAGGGCGCGGTCGGCGGCTTCGGGGCCGAGTCGGACCATGAGAGTGTCCTTGACCACCCCGCAGAACATGTGCCCGCAGAGCATGAAGGCAAGGCCGCCGAACATGTGCCGCTCGCTGACCGGCTCATCGGCCGGGAGCACCGCCCTGACCCGGGCCGCTAGGTCATCGTCGTAGGCCATCGATTCCTCCGGATTGCTGACCCGTGGTAGCTGGGTGCCAGGCCGTCTGCTGGGGGAGGCCGAACAGCGGGAACAGCGACGGATCGGCGAACCCGGTGATCTCGCTGATCTGGCCGTCGGCAGCTGTCAGAACCATGATGCCGTAGGCCTCGGCGCGATCGCCGGCGCGCATGTAGGCGGCGACCGCAGGCTGGCCGTTTGCGCGAATGGGGACCAGCCCGATAGCGGCGATATCTCCGGTTGCCGGAACCGTACCGAAGAAGGCAGCAATTGCGTGCCTGCCCCGGTAGGCCCCCGGCAACGGCGGCATGGTCAGCAGACAGTCCTCGGCCAGCACCGTCACCAGGGCAGGGATGTCGCCGGCGTGCCAGGCCGTTGTGAACCGGTCAGCCAGGATGCACGCGGCTGCTGCATCGGTGCTGACCGGGCGCAGCCGGCCGGACGCTCGGTGGCCTTCGACAGTTGCCCGTGCCCGTTGCAGCGCGCTGTTGACGGAGGCTGGGCTCGTCTGCAGGATCTGAGCGGTCTCGGCAGCGGAGAAGCTCAGCACATCGCGCAGCAGAAGTGCGGCGCGCTGGCGCGGCGGCAGCAGCTGAATGACGGTCAGGAAGGCCAGCTGGACGCTCTCACGCAGCTCGTACTGGTCCGCCGGGTCTTCGTGACCGACGAGCTCGCTCAGCCATTCGTCCGGGTAGGGCTGCAGGGCGGTGACCTCGACATCGGGTGCGTTGGACGGCGGAGGTGTCAGGGGCGCTGCGCTGAGAACAGGGACGGGCGCTGGCATCGCCGCGGCGCGGGACCGGCTCGTCAGGCATCGGTTGGTCGCGATCCGGTAGAGCCAGCGCCGGAACGAGCTCCGTCCGTCGTAGCTGCCTAGGTGCCGCCAGGCGCGCACGAGCACCTCCTGCAGCACATCCTCGGCGTCCTGGACCGAGCCCAGCATCCGGTAGCAGTGCACATGCAGCTCACGCAGGAAGGGTGCGACGACGGCGCCGAACGCGTCCTTGTCACCGGCCCTCGCCTGCGAAAGGAGCACCTGCTCCTGGCCTTCGGCAAGGCGGGCGCCGGTCACGTCGCCATCGCGGTCCGCAATTCCTGCGCGTCGTAGATCAGCTCACCGCGCACGATCTGCCCGTCTCGCACGGTCAGGATCTCGGCAGACGTCATCGATGCGATCGGCAGGCCCATGGCCCAGTCGATGATGGAGCACACGGTGTCACCGTCGACGAACTGGCGGCGGACGGTGAAGCTTGTCACCATTGGTCCGGCCTGGGCTGCCATCTGGCAATAGCCCTCTGCTGTCTCGAAACTGGCCACCGGGCCGGTGAAGGCGAAGTCGGATGCCAGCGGGACCGCGCTGAAGTCGCCATCTCCGGCCTTCCACGCATCGTAGTAATGACCGACGACGTCCAGTACTGACATGGCCCCTCCTCCGGGCAGGCATGGCGCAGGTGCGCCCACCCATCAAGACCCTGGCGGCGGCACGGAATCATCGGTGTGCGGTCGGCGCGCTGAAAGCCTTGCGGCCTGCGGTGCGGGCTGACCAGGAAAAACATTGGGGTGAGCGATGGGATTTGAACCCACGACATCCAGGACCACAACCTGGCGCTCTGCCAACTGAGCTACGCCCACCATCGCAGCCCGGCGCCATGGCACCGTGGCGGCCTAGGAAGCATACCGGGCAACGCCTCAGTCTGCAGAATCGGAGTGAACGGCTGCCGCCGGGTCGCCCGCTGCCGCGATCCGCGCGGCGATCTGGCGAGCGGTCACCGAGTCCGGGCCCGGCAGCGGCACGAAGATCACTTCCCGGTAGTATCGCAATTCCCTGATGCTTTCCTGGATGTCGGCCAGAGCCCGGTGACCGCCATGCTTCTCGGGGCTGGCGAAGTACGACCGCGGGTACCAGCGCCTGGCCAGCTCTTTCACGCTGGAGACGTCGATCATCCGGTAGTGCAGGAAGGCGTCCAGCTCGGGCATGTCCCTGGCGATAAAGGATCGGTCGGTGGCGATCGAGTTCCCGCACAACGGCACCCTGCGGGACTCGGGCACGTGCTGGCGGACGTAGGCCAGCACGAGCTCCTGTGCCTCCGCCAGCGTCACCCCGGACGCCAGCTCGCCCAGCAGGCCAGAACTCGTGTGCATCTCGCGAACAATAGGCAGCATGGCGTCGACAGCCTCGGCAGGGGGCTTGATCACCACGTCGATGCCGTCGTCGAGGGGGTTCAGCTCCGCGTCGGTGACGATGCAGGCGATCTCGACGAGCGCGTCCCTGGCGAGATCAAGCCCGGTCATCTCGCAGTCAATCCACACGAGCTGGTCAGTCACCAGCCCAGCTTAGGTGATCAGCGGCGTCCGTCAGCCCTGGTGCGGCCCCGCGCGGCCGTCCTGCCAGCGCGGCGATGTGCTCGGGCACGGGTATGGCACCCGGCAGCGCCGGATCCGACTCCGCGGGCCCGAAGGCCAGCACGGCAGGCAGCACCCCGGCCCAGATCCCCGAGTCGTAATCTTCCGCGTCGTCCTTCGGCCCGCCGGACCTGACCTTGACCGACGCCTCGTCGAGCGGCAGGGCCAGCACGGCCGTGGCGGCGAGTTCCTTGCGGGAAGGCTCCCGGCAGTGCTCCCATCTGCCAGGCACAAGGTGATCAGTGACTGCGCGCAGCGCCGCCAGCTTTTCCGCCGGATCGGAAACCAGCCGGGCGGCCCCGAAGATCACCGCGCTCCGGTAGTTCATCGAGTGATGAAAGACCGCCCTGGCGCACACGAGGCCGTCGAGCAGCGTGACCGTCACGCAGACCTGCTGACCCGCAGCGGCGAGCAGCGACCGGTTCGCCGAGGAGCCGTGCAGGTAGAGAGTGCCGTCAACGCGCCCGTAACCGGTCGGGAGCACCACAGGAACGCCGTCGATGACCACCCCGAGGTGGCACACCAGTCCCGCGGCGAGTACCTCGTCCAGCGCGCCGCGATCACTACGGCCACGTTCCCTTAGCCTGTGCAGTTCTGTCCGCGGGGTGGATGACAGCGGCGGGCAGGCATCGTCCGGCCGGTAGGTGTCCCGAGATGTCCTCATGGTGCATAAGCTACCGGTGGCCTACCAGGCGGAGTGAATATGACAGATGGCAGTAACGACCCCAGCGGCATCCCCGGCGTTCCCGGTGTGGAGAATCCGCTGGGCCTGGCCAAGTGGATGGCCGAGGCCGGCCTGACCGACCTTGGCGAGCTGCGGGCGGTGCAGCTCATCGCGGGCGGCCGCTCCAATCTCACCTACCGGCTCGATCTCGACGGCGGGAAGGTCGTGCTCCGCCGTCCGCCCCTTGGCCACGTGCTGCCGACCGCGCACGACATGAACCGCGAGTACCGGGTGATCAGCGCCCTGACCGGGACCGCCGTTCCGGTGCCAGCCACACTCGCCATCTGCCACGATCCTGACGTCATCGGGGCGCCTTTTTACCTCATGCGGTTCGTCGACGGCGTGGTGGTGCGGACCTCGCAGGACAGTGCCGGACTCTCGGCGCAGCAGGCCGGCGAGCTGTCGAACCTCATGGCCGAGACCCTGGCCGGCATCCACCGCGTCGACCTGGAGGCTGCCGGACTGACAGACTTCGGCCGCCCGGCCGGCTACCTGGCCCGCCAGCTCGACCGCTGGCAGCGGCAGCGGGAGCTGTCGAACACGCGCGAGCTACCGGGCTATGCCGAGCTCGTGCAGCGGCTGGCGGCCGGTCTGCCCGAGCCCGGCTCGGCCGGCGGCACGCTCGTGCACGGCGACTTCCGGCTGGACAACTGCCTGGTCCAGCTCACCGCGCCGCCTCGGGTCGAGGCCGTCGTCGACTGGGAGATGTCGACGCTCGGCGACCCGCTGGCTGACCTCGGCCTGACACTGATGTACTGGCGGGACGCGCCGCTCGGCCCCGCCGGGGCGGGCGTCGGCGCGACCGTGACCGCGCTGCCGGGTTTCTGGAGCCGGGAGCAGTTCGCTGCCCGGTACGCCGAGCTGACCGGCCGCGACATCAGCGGGATCGGTTACTACATCGCGTTTGGCTATTTCAAGCTGGCCATCGTTCTCGAGGGCATCCACGCGCGGTTCACGCAGGGCCAGACGGTCGGCGAGGGCTTCGAGCGAGAAGGGCAGGCGGTCCCGGCGCTGATCGAGCGCGCGCATCAGATGCTCGACACGCTCCACTGAAAACACCCGGCCGGTGACGGCCGGGTGTCAGGAGCTTGAGTTGAGGCCCGGCGCCCCGCTCTCGCCGGGCCTCACTAATTCGACGCGGTGCACGGGCGGGAGGTTCACAGGGTTCCGGCGATTCTTCGGGAAATTTCTCTCGCCCGCCCGTCGCCCCCTGAGTTACGGGGCGACGCAGCCCTGCGCGCACATCCGCTGCGAGACGGCCTGGATGAACACCTGGCCGATCTGGGCCGGATTGGTCACGGGGAAGGCGACACCGCCGGTCGCGGAGGCGATCGCCCGCATGGCTGGGAAGTTGCCCTGGTTCCCGAACATCAGGATGACGATGTCGATCTTCTTAGCGGGGTTGTAGAGCTGCTGCAGCTGAGACAGCAGCGAGCTGAGCGAGATATCGCCAGGCGCGGTGTCGACACCGGAGGTCAGGACGACGACGGCGTTGGAATAGTGCGGCGCGTATGTCCTGGTCATCATCTGATAGGCGGCCAGAATCACCTTGTGCAGCGCCAGGACTCCATGGGGCGAGGTAGTCGCCGTGGCGTCGATGTCCTGGATCTGCTGTCGCCGCAGGATCATGCCGAAGTCAGCCGACAGGGGGCCGATCGGGACCAGCTCGCTGTAGGCGCTGTTCGCCGACGGCGACTTGCCCATCTCCCAGAGACCCATCTGCGTCGAGTCGGGGAACAGGCCGAGGCCCTGGGAGGCCGTCGCGCTCAGCACCTGCTGGACGGTCTGATTGCCGAGACCGGACGGCTGGCCCATGGCCGGCGACACGTCGGTCAGGATCAGGTCCCGGAAGCCGAGCCCGAGTCGCTGCCAGACCTGCAGGTTGGCGGCCGCCTCGGTCGGGGCGATGGCGGTGGACAACTGGAGCGGCTGAGCCGCCAGGCCCGCCGATGGCGGCATCACATCGGGCGCCCCGTCGGCTGACCGGAACCCGTAGTAGCGCATCACCGACTGCGCGTAGGTGGTCTGCAGGTAATTGCCGAATGCCGTGGCTCCTTGCAGGACAGCCGGGCGAGCGGTCGTCAGCACATACGGGTAGTCGAGCTCGGGGGTGCCGAGCGACCGCGTCGCGCTCGAGGCGTATTGCGCGGCCAGCTGCACCTTGGGGTTGGTCTTGTCGTAGGCGAGCACGGTCTGCTCGGTCGCGACCGTCACCGCCTTGCGGTCGTATGGGGGCATCGTCGTCTGCACGAACTGAGACAGCAGCGACGCCGAGTTGAAGTTCTGGGTCGTCTGAACGTGCAGGGCGAAGTCGGTGACGGCGGTCCGCGCTGTCGCCCCGGTGCCGAGGGAGCGGCTGACCTGGACCAGCGACGCTAGGCCGGACGCGCTGCTCGCCGGGTCCGGCAGGTCCACGGTCAGGCCCAGGCTGGCGGGCGGGCCGCCGTCGGCCGACGGCAGCAGTACGTTCCAGCCGGGCGGCTCGGTGAAGATTCCGGTCTGCGCCGCCACCCCCTTGGTGGTCACGAGCATGAGCGGCGAACGCGCAACGCCCTTGCCGGTCGTCTGCACCGTCTGGGCGCCGACAGGATAGCTCCGCGCCACATCGACCCACAGCGACGAGTCCGGGATCCACGCGTCGACCGACGCACCCGTTGAGGTGGCCTGGCCGTCAATCTGGGCTGCCTCGGTGGCGGAGTCTGCCTGGTCGACCTGGACCTGCACGCACCGCCCGGCGCTGGTGACGTTCTGGTTGTTGAACGAGTTGGCGACCGACTGCACTGCCGGTGCTATGTCGTTACTGGCCACGACGTTGACAAGGACCGGCGCGTTGCTGCAGGACGCGGTGCTGACCGCCGCCTTGGCCGTGAACCCGATCATGCAGAGCACGGCGATCACTACTGCGATCGCGACGAGCCTGCCGGTGCTGAGCCGGCCGGGCCGCCGACGGCGCCCGCCGGCCGGTGCTGGTGCCCACTGAGCCAACGAAACGCGTCCTTCTTTCGTTCGGCCTGCTCTTCCGGCCAGGGCCGACTATATCGGACTACCCGCCACAGATCGGCTGGCTTTGCATTCTTCCCGTCATCCCCGGCTTCAGGCTAGGAATCCGAGCAGCGGTTCGTGTAGCTGCTGGTACTCGGTGAGCAGGTCCCGAGCCGCCGTGATGCCCGGCACCAGCGGGTGCATGGCGAGCGCGACGGCAGCGAGCTCAAAGTCCCCGCTGACCGCAGCATCGACGGCTGCGCGCTCATACTCCTTGACCTGCAGCACGAGCCCCTGCGCGGAGGAGGGCAGCGCAGGGGATTCCCGCGGGATTATCCCGGCGGGGCTGACGCCGGCCAGGGTTTCCACCACATCGGCAGCGGTCAGCCCGGCCATCGTGTTGCCGCCGGCGGAACTGGCGCCGCGTACGTTCACGATGCAGTCGGCCGGCGCGGCCCCCGTCAGCCCGTCGATGACGCGCAGGGCCAGGCCCTCGTATCCGCCGATCTCAGCGGCGTCCAGGTCTGGCGCGGGGCGGGCCGAGCGCCGGGCGCGTGCTTCTTCCTGGCCGCTCGCGCCGTCGGTATCCGTGCGCATATAGGTGTCGCGGCGAACCCCGAGCAGCCTGGAGTAGACCGCCCAGGCGTCCCGCGCGCTGTCATCGCCCCCGGTGAGGGCCTTGGCCAGGGCTTCCAGCAACTCGGTGTTGAGCCGGAGCACGTCCTCACCGCGGCTCGACCCGGCTCCGGTCACTTCGCGCACGTACCGCAGCGGGTCGTAGAAGTAGTAGAGGTACTCCGTCGGCAGCGCGCCGACCCGGCGGATCATGGCCGGGTCGAAGGCGGCGAATCGGGGCCTGGACTGCTGCAGCTCCTCGAACCGGGCGAGGAGCTCGCCAATCCGCTCGTCGCCGTCCACCAGCAGCGAGGTAACCCAGCCAAGGTGATTGAGCCCGGCGTAGCCCGCCTGGACCCGGTCAGCGCCAAGGAACTCGCGCAGATGCTCGATCGTGCTACCCGGTGTGTCACAGACGCCGACCGCCTTGATTCCGCCGTGGTCGGCGATGGCCTGAGTGATCAGTCCCACCGGGTTGGTGAAGTTGATCAGCGTGGCGCCCGGCGCGTACCTGCGCAGCAGCTCGCAATAGGACAGCACGACGGGGATGGTGCGCATGGCCATCGCGAAACCGCCGGGCCCAGTGGTTTCCTGGCCGACAAGGCCGCGCCGCAGGGCGACCTGCTCATCGATGACCCGGCCCCGGTCGCCGCCCACACGGATCGCCGAGAACACGAAATCAGCCCCGGTCATCGCCTCGGCGGGGTCGTGCGTGACGGTCACCAGGCCTGGCTGGCCGAGGGCGCTCGCCACCTCCACCGCCAGCCTGCCGATCGTGTGACGTCGCAGCTGATCCGGTTCGAGCAGGCAGATCTCGTCGAACGAGCCGGGCCGCGTGCGCAGCACGGCACGGACGAATCCCGGCATGCGCACGCCGCCGCCGCCGAGGATCGCCAGTTTCACTGGTCCGCGGCTTTCTCGTGCGGGGTGGGGCACTGCGCCAGGCTGGTGCTCAGCCCCTCGACCTCCACCGGGCCGACAGCACCCAGGCGGCCGACAGCCTCGGACCCGGCCGCGTTCCCGGCGACCACCGCAGCCGGCAGCGGGGCGCCACGGGCCAGCGCAGCGACCATGGCGCCCGCAAACGCGTCGCCGGCGCCGGTCCGGTCGGCGACCTCGACCGCGCCGATCCCCTCGGTCACCGGCAGGATTCCGTCCGGCCCGACGATCATCGCCCCCTCGGCTCCGCGCTTGACCACGACGGACGTGCCCCACCGCGCGGCTGCCGCGACGGCGGCGCCGGGCTGGTCCGCTCCCGTCAGCACGGCCAGCTCGGCCTGATTCGGCACGAAGATGTCGGCGAGCTGCACGCACTCGACCACAGCGGGAGCTTCGCGTTCGGCTTCGACCAGCGAGATGTCGAGCAAGGTCCGGGAGCCAAGCTCCCGCGCTTCCCGCAGGAAATCCTGAATGCCCGGCCCGGCGTGCAAGTAGCACCAGGTTGGCCGGTAGCGCCGCAGCACCTCGCGCCAGCGGGCGGTTTCTGGTGGCTCGCCGGCCGGCCGGCGAGGAACGTGCGTCACGAACGACCGGTCGCCCTCGAAGTTGAACACGGTGGTGATCCCGGTGACCCGGCGGTGCACCCAGGCCGTGGGGGACACGTCGATGTCCTCGCGTTCACAGTGCTCCACGACCACCTGCGAACCCAGGTCGTGGCCCAGCAGAGTGCAGAGCCCGGCGGTCGCACCAGCCCGGCGTGCCGCCGTCGCGCAGCTGACCGCCCCGCCACACGAGATCGCGAACTCGTCAGTGAAGATCTCCTGGCCTGGCGCTGGCAGCCGGGTGATGTGGCCGAAGACCACCTCCAGGAATACCGGGCCAAAGGAGATGACGTCCATATCGGGCTACCAGGTGGCGCGTGCGCTTTCGCGCAGGCGCGCTGCGGCGCCAGTCGGAGTGCCGGCCTGGTCGAGACCCAGCAGCGCTGCGCCGAGAACCGGCGGCGCGTCGATGATGCGAACCTCGGCGCCCGGCACGTGCTTGCTGAGCCGCTCGGTGATGGCACTTGTCAGCAAGGGGTCGCGGGCGGCCAGCACGCTGCCGCCGAGCACGACCGGTACCCGGGCACCATCCGGGGCGCCGTCTACGAGCCCGAGGTTCCGCGCCGCGACGCTCGCCATCGCGCACACCTCGTCTGCCTGCCGGAGCACGACGGAACGGGCGACCTCGTCGCCGGCAGCGGCGACGGCGAGCAGTACCGGCGTCAGGCCGAACAGCTGAGCGTAGCGGATGGTGCCCCGGTGGACGCCCACGGTGACCTCCTCGACCCGGCTCAGGCCGAAATGCGCTGGCACCGCGCGCCGCAACTCGGTTTCCGGGCCGCGGCCGTCCTCGGCACGCGCCGCCCACCAGAGCGCGTCCGGGCCGAGGTCACCGCCGCCTCCCCAGTCACCGCTGATGTCGCCGAGCGCGACGAACCGGAACGACCGGCCATCCGGTGCTATCCCGGCGCAGTTCGTGCCGTGTCCGCACACGACGCCGATGCCCCACACCGGGCCCGGCACGTCGTCCAGACCAGCACGCAGCACGGCGAAGGTGTCATTCATCACCGTGGTCGTCGCCGACCAGCCCTGCGCCTGAATCCGCGCGGTCAGCTCCGCTTCCTCGTCCGGGAGGTCGGCGCCGGCCAGGCACGCCGAGGTGTGCGCCGCGACGGGCAGGTCCTCGGCAAGCCCCGCCTTCGCGGCGACCTCGCGCACCAGCGAGGTCAGCACGGCGAGCGCCGCGTCCGGGCCGACGAGCTGATGGCTCGACCCGCCGCCGCGAGCCGAGGCAAGCAGGCCGCCATCGGCCGCGACGAGCGCCACGTCTGTCTTGCTGCCGCCGCCGTCGATGGCCAGGACCGCAGCGGTCACTGGCCTCGTGCCCAGGGCAGGAACCGGGCGTTCTCGGCGAGCAGCCGGTCGGCCAGCTGCTGCGCCAGGTCGTACTGGCCGACGAGGGGGTGCGCGAGGAGCGCCTTCGCGACCCGGTCGCGGCCGCCGCGCAGCGCCGCGTCGATCGCGAGTTCTTCGTACGCCGATGCGTGCGCGATGAGGCCGCGCATCAGCGGGTCGACGGGCGCCACGTCGACCGGCCTGGCGCCGTCGGCGCCGACCGTGGCCGATACCTCGATCACCGCGTCGTCCGCGAGGAACGGCAGGGCCGCGTTGTTGCGGACGTTCACGACCTGCCGGTCCCTGGCGTCGGTCAGCAGCGAGGCCAGCAGGGCGACAGCCGCCTCGGAATAGAACGCGCCGCCGCGGTGCGTGAGCAGTTCTGGCTTGGTGTCGAGGTCGGGGTCGGCATACATCTCGAGCAGTTGCTGCTCGATCTCGGCGACCTCCTGGGCTCGTGTCTTGCGGCCGCGCTCTTCTTCGATCACCGCGTCGTGCGCCCAGTAGTACCGCAGGTAATAGGAGGGAACGGCTCGGTAATCGGTGGTTGCCGCCAGCGGCAGCCCGGTGTGCAGGGCGATCTCGGCACCATGTTTCGCGATCAGCTCAGGCAGCCGGTCGGTGCCGTCGACCACGGCGGCGCGTTCCCACGTCAGATGGTTCAGGCCGACGTGGTCGAGCGCCACCCTCTCGGGCTCGACGCCCAGCAGCGAGGCGAACGACCGCTGGAACCCGATCGCGACGTTGCACAGGCCGATCGCCCGGTGCCCGGCGTCCAGCAGTGCCCTGGTGACAATCCCGACCGGATTGGTGAAGTCGATGATCCACGCATCCGGCAGTGCCCGGGCACGCACCCGGGCGGCGACGTCGAGGACAACCGGCACCGTGCGGAGCGCCTTGGCGAATCCGCCGGCCCCGGTCGTCTCCTGCCCTATGCAGCCATATTCCAGCGGCCAGGTCTCGTCCCGCTGTCTGGTCGCCTGGCCGCCGACCCTTAGCTGCAGCACCGCCGCGCCTGCACCGTCCGCCGCCGCGTCCAGGTCGCTGGTCCAGCTCACCTTTGCCGGGTGCCCGTACCCGGCCATGATGCGGGCGGCAAACGGGCCGACGACGGATAGCCGGTCGCCATCGGGGTCGACCAGCACCAGCTCGGTGATCTTGATGTCGCCGGACAGCCGGGCGATCCCGTCGACCAGCTCGGGTGTGTAGGTTGAGCCGCCGCCGACTACCGCGATCTTCATCAGAACGCCTTCACTTCCGCACCAGACTGGGCGACATGACAGGCCGCCGCATGGCCCGGCGCTAGCTCGACCAGCTCCGGGGTGATCGAATGGCAGACATCGATGGCCAGCGGGCAGCGCCAGCGGAACCGGCAGCCAGGCGTCGGGTTGATCACCCTTGGCGGCTCGCCGCGGTCGGTTTCCGCGCCCACGTTCAGGTCAGCCCGCGGGTCCGGCACCGCTGACAGCAGCAGCTGGGTGTACGGATGCTTCGGGCTGGCCAGCACCTCCTCGACCGGCCCTTGCTCGGCGATCAGGCCCGCGTACATGACGATGAGCCGGTCGGCCACATACCGCGCGCTGGCGATGTCGTGCGTGATGTAGAGAATGGAGACGCCCTGCTCGTCGCGGAGCTGAGTCATCAGGTTGAGCAGCCCGATGCGGATCGAGACGTCCAGCATCGACACCGGTTCGTCGGCGAGGATCAGCTTGGACCGCATCGCGAGTGCCTGAGCGAACCCGACTCGCTGCCGCTGCCCGCCGCTGAGCTCGTGGGGGTAGCGCTGGAGCACCTCGGCGCCTGGGTTCAGCCCGACCGCGTCGAAGACCCGCACCGCCTCGGTGAGGCGCTGCTCGCTCGTCAGCTCGGGGCGGTGCAGCTTCAGCGCGCGCATGACCCCGTGGGAAACCCGGAACACGGGGTTGATTGAGGCAAACGGGTCCTGGAACACCATCGGGACCAGCCCGGTGTAGTGCAGCCTCGCTTGCCGTGACCGGATCGCCGACAGCGGCTTGCCCTGGAAGTAGGCCTCTCCGCTGGTGGGCTTGTAGATCTTGGCGAGCACCCTGGCCACGGTGCTCTTGCCGCTGCCGCTTTCCCCGGCGATGGCCACGATCTCCCGCTCACCGACCGTGAAGCTCATGTCGTCGACGGCGTGCAGAGTGCGCTGGGACAAGGCGTTGCCGATCTTGAAGTGCCGGCTCATCCGCTCCACGCGCAGCAGTGGCTCCTGGCCGGGACCGGGGAGCTCGATTCCGCGCGGTGTCTGCAGCTCAGTCACTGGCTACCTCCGGCGCTGTCATACAGGAAGCAGCGCACCGACGTGCCGTCCACCTGGTACTCAGGGGGCGGGTTCGCCTCGCAGCGCGACATGACCTTGGGGCAGCGGGGAGCGAATCGGCAGCCTGCCGGCGGCCTGGCCAGGTCGGGCGGGCTGCCAGGGATCCCGGTCAGGGGCACCCGCGGCCCCCGGATCGAGGGGAAGGCGTCCATGAGCCCGACCGTGTAGGGGTGATGCGGGTCGTCGAAGAGCTGCTGCGTGGGACCTACTTCGGACACCTGACCCGCGTACATAACCATCAGCCGGTCGGAGAAGTGCCTGACGAGCGACATATCGTGCGTGACAAAGATGACGGCGAAACCGAGCTCCTGCTGCAGGTCCTTGATCTGGGCCATCAGCGAGCGCTGCGCGACCACGTCGAGCGCCGACGTGGGCTCGTCCATGATGATCAGCTCGGGGGTGAACAACATCGCCATGGCGATCATCGACCGCTGTCGCATGCCTCCGGAGAGCTGGTGCGGGTAGCTCTTGAGGTGGACCGGGTCGATGCCCACCATCTTGAGCACC
>Ga0126378_10001092_pt1 | contig 20250 bp, 17 predicted proteins | sample PanSoiMetPlot_23_FD_92587 | JGI IMG/M metagenome (GOLD analysis project Ga0126378, IMG submission 92587) | Tropical forest soil microbial communities from Panama - MetaG Plot_23 | ecosystem: Environmental > Terrestrial > Soil > Tropical forest > Bulk soil | place: Panama | collected 2016-02-17
CGTGCGCCGGGCCTCACTTCCGCTCCAGCACGAGCTCGCCGACCTGGAACGGCGCCAGGCGCTCCAGCCGGTGGCCGCCCAGGGACCGCAGCTCCCTGCAGCGGAGCCCATCCAGGCGCATGCTCACCGCCGACGGCTGGACGCCGACGGAATACGCGCGGCAGACGATCTCCGAACCGCGCACCGTGAGCGCCGTCGACACGACGTCGGGCGCCTGGAGCGCCACCAGCTCAGCACGGCGCGGCAGCCGGCCGCCATGCGGCTCGGTGACGCAGGCGAGTGGGGCGGCGCCGTAGGCCCGGGCCATCGCGGGCACTCCCGCCCTGCGCCAGTCGCCTGGGTGCGGATAGACCGCGGACTGGATGGCGTGCCGACCCCGCAGCCGCTGGTCAAAGGCCTTCGGCCAGTTGTGGCGCCACATCCGACTGCCGATCGCCTCGGTGTCCTCGCCCCACGCCAGGAGGTTCGTCAGCGTGCCGCGACGAACCCAGTGCTTGGGGGTGCCGCGGTGGAAGTACGCGAGGCCTCGCGCGCCGTCCGAGACGTCGAGCCAGCTGACCGGGAAGCAGGGCCGGTCCGGGCGGGCCTCGACCACGCCGAACGGGATGTCATGGGTAACCGCCCCGTCGATCGCCAGCGGCCAGTGGACGCACAGCTTGGACTCGTCGTCGTAGAACGTGCCGATGCTTGCCCGGCGGAACGTGAAGGCCCACTCCATGTCGATACGCGGCAGCTGGTGGTAGAGCTGCACGGTCAGGTCCGCGTGAATCGACGAACCGAGGCGGCCCGCGGTCGTGAAGCGCATCCCCAGGGCGCTGCGCCAGAGCTGCAATGGTCCTGTGTGCGACCAGCGCAGTGGGCGCGCCGGCGCCGACGGCCGCCAGTCTTCGCGCTCTCCCTGGCCCTCCCGGCGCGGGCTGACGCCGTCGCTGTCCGTCGCCGTGACCAGGTTGCCGCCCAGGGCGCGACCAGCCAGCAACTCGTCGCCGGACGGCAGCAGAGCTAGCGAGCTGAAGGTACCGTCGGGCTCGATCGAAAGCCGATAGAAGGGATTCTCGAAGGTAACCGGCGCCTCGCGCGGGGTCGCCGGGCGGGACTCCCCGGCCGGCAGCAGCCAGAACGTGGCGTATCCGGCACCACCGAGCCTGGATAGGAACTGCACGCGTGTCGCGCCGCCCGTGCCAGGGGTGCACTCCGCTGGCACAGCCTCGCCCTGGTCGGTCACGACGGTCACCGCCGCCGGGACGTCGAGCGACACGACGGCGGTGTGGGGCTCGGGGATCGCCCCAAAGACGATCATCGGCGTTCCGTTTCCGACCGCGCAGTCGACCTGGCTCGCGATGGCGTAGGCCGCGCTCTCGGCCAGCGCGTCCCCGCTCCGCGCCGCCTGCCTGAGCCGCCGGATGGCCTTCCGGCGCAGGCCCGGGGCGCAGAAGCAGTGCACGTCGTGGTGCTGTGCTGCGAGGATCGTGCGCCATATCGCGTCGGTCGGCTCGGCGGGACGGTCGAGAAGCGCCAGAGCGAGCGCGCCCAGGGCCTCGGCGCGTAGCGCCGCCGTCTCGGCGCGCCAGCCGGCCCGGGAGAGTTCCTCGGCCCCGAGGCCCTCGATGTAGCTCCAGCTGCTGTGGAAGCGGACCCGCGGGCGCGGGCCACCGGCCCGCGCCCGAGCTTCCAGCGCGTCGTCCAGGAGGACGAGCTCGACGCCCCGGTGGCGCTCGACCCACTCCTCGCTGGTCTCCTGGAGGTCCGGGATGGAGACAAGGAGGGGCGGCGCATGCAGCAGCCCGGCCATCGACTCCCGCGCCAGCCAGTCCTCCACGCGGCCGATTCGGGGAGTGTGCAGGTAGAGCGGGATCTCGGTTCCGTCGAGGCCACACCAGGCAACCAGGTCCTGGCCGTGGACGAAGCGAGGCCCCTCCAGGTCGAAGAGCATCAGCTCGCCACCTTCCAGCCAGGTCAGCGTCGACGCAAAGCGGGGGACAACGGCGAAGCGGAGGCCGAACGCGCGAAGGAGCTGAGGCAGCTGGTCGTGGACGCTGGCCTCCTGGTGCGCGTACGTCCGGACCTGGCATCCACAGAGCTCCCGGAGCGCCCTGGCGCCGTGCTCGAACTGGCGCAGGTTGGCCTCAGAGCTGAGCGTCTGGAGGTGGGGCTGCGCGTAGGTGCCGTTGTAGAAAGCGACGCGGCCGTCCGCAGCCAGCGCACGCAGGTCTGCAACGACATCAGGCGCGTCAGCCGCAAGCTGTTCCAGCTCCAGGCCCGACCACTCGTAACCGAGCTTGAGCTCGGGATGGGCGCGTAGCGCGACGATGTTGCGGCGGACACGGTCGACGTAGAGCTCTATGGTCGGCTCGCCCCAGGGCGGCGTCCGCTCGGCACATGTCGCGCACTCCCTGATGATCAGGTACATCGGATGCTGCGCGAACGCCAGCTGCCACCGCATGGACTGCGCAAGGCGTATTCTATCCGGGACGCGACTCCAGGAGAGGTGGTATGAGGCGCTGGTGGCCTATTTCGTGGGCGGGTAGAGGGCGCCAGCGGTCGACGGCTAGGAGACGGACCGGGTGGCAAACGCCGGCGTCATGATTGGTCCCACCAAGCTCCGCGTCGCCGTTGCGGTTGTAGTGACCCTGGGCGTAGGCGCCTGCGCAGCGTCCCCCTTTGTCCGCAGGCCCGATGTGCCGACAGATCATCTGCAGGAGACGGTCATGCTCCCAGGAGGGACGCGACTTGATCCGCCGCCACGCGATTATCGGCCCCGGTCTCCCAAACCGGCATGTTCCGCAGTCAGCTTTCAACCATCGACCTGCTCGAGAGCCCGCGTCTTTCTCGCGGCAATCACTTCGCCGGCCTCTGCTGAAGGACGTACATGGGACGGCCACGTTGGATGGGTCATCGTGCAGGCTTATCAGGATTGTGGGCCTCCTGCCGGCGGAGCAGGTCGGTGGTCGCCGGACAACAGATGTCTGATCGTGACGTTTGTGCAGGCCGATCCGGCATTCGGTTTTGACTATGTGGAAATGCATGGTGGAGCATCGTCATCGGTGCCTCAGTGGTTCGCCGGACCCCCGCGGAGATAGGCGCCCGGAGGACTAACCATCCGATCTGTCAGATTTCCGGAATGACGGGCCCCGGTGGCCCGTTGGAATCGGCGTCGTGAAGATCGAGATCTGGTCCGACGTGGTCTGCCCCTGGTGCTACATCGGCAAGCGCCGCTTCGAGCGTGGGCTGGCCGCGTTCGCGCACCGCGACGACGTGGAGGTGGTCTGGCGCAGCTTCGAGCTCGATCCGCACGCCCCGCACGACAGCCGCGAGGACCCGGTGGACCGCCTGGCCCGCAAGTACGGGATGACGAGGGAGGCGGCGCTTGCGGCGCAGGCGCGCGTCACGGGCCTGGCCGCCGGCGAGGGCCTGACGTACCGCCTGGACCTGGCGCGGCCGGCGAACACCTTCGACGCGCACCGTCTGCTGCAACTGGCGGCCGAGCGGGGTGTCCAGGGCTCCGTCAAGGAGCGTCTGCTGGCTGCCTACTTCACGGAGGGGCGACGCATCGGCGACGCCGACACGCTCGCGACGGTGGCCGCCGAGGCAGGGCTCGACGAGGCCGAGGCGCGGAGGGTGCTCGACGGCGACGCGTTCGCGGCCGAGGTCGCGGGCGACGAGCGGGAGGCCGCCGCTCTCGGCATCTCGGGCGTGCCGTTCTTCGTGGTCGATCGCCGCTACGGCATCTCCGGCGCGCAGCCGGCCGAGCTCATCCAGCAGGTGCTGGAGCGGGCGTGGGCCGACGGCCATCCCATGGCCGCGGCGACAACTGGGGCGAGCGAGGACGTGTGCGCGGACGGGTCCTGCCCGGCCTGAGGCGCCCGTCGGGCGGGTCGGGTGCCCCTGCGGGCCCGGGCAGACGGCCAGCATCTATTTGGCCGGCGCCGTTCGGGTTGAGCGTCAGCGGCGGCTTCGCGTCCGGATAATCGAGCGCAGGACCAGCAGGCCGATCACGAAGGCGATCTGACCACCCAGGATCACGCGGTTCACATCCACCGCCGGTTGCCAGCGCACGTCCCCATTGGAGATGACGTAGACGCCGAGCGGCCGCGCGTCCGCGCCCCAACCACCGCCCTGGCCTCTGCCAACTCGTGCCGGCTCGGCGTTCGGCATCCTGCCCTCGCCCGAGCCGGCCCCGGCGCCGCCCCGAACGTGTGCTACCGGCACTACGAGCGTGCCTTCGCGCTCAATCGGCTCCCCGAACACCCGGTGGACGGTCAGCGTGTCGCGCGCCCTCTCAAGTACTTCGCTAGCTTCCATCCATTCAGCATGCGCCGGGTGACCGTGCCCTCGGCCCCGCCAAATTCAGGGCTCTCGTGGGGGTGTTCGCGGCAGAAGACCTCGGCGACCTCCCACGCCTGGCCTTCCGGGGCCGCCATCGGCCAGGGCTCGCGCAAGTGCTGGATTGCCGGGACCGGCCGCCAGGACAACCCCGCCACCTCCGGTCCAGCGGGAGATGCTGACGTCGCTCACGAGGTCGAGGTCGGTGAAGGGCTCAGCTGGCCGAGCAGGTGCCGCATCTGGACGATCTGGGCCGTCTGGCTGACCTCGATCTGGTGGGCGAGCCTCTTCGCGGCCGGGTTGATGCCCTGCGCCTGTTCGGTCTCGGCCATCTGGATCGCGCCCTGGTGGTGTCTGATCATCATCTGAAGGAACATGCGGTCGAAGTGGGCGCCGTGAGCGGCCATTAGCTGCGACATTTCCTGCGGCGACATCAACCCCGGCACCGAAGGGCTGCTCATCCCCGGGTGCGGCGAGCTCGTCATCCCCGGTCCCGGCGACATCATCTCCGGCCCGCCGGTCGGGACAGACTGACCCCACGCGCGCAACCAGCTGGCCATCGTCCTGACTTCCGCAGCCTGTGTGACCTCGATCCTCGCCGCCAGTTCCTTGACCCTCGGGTCCTGTGCGTGGCTGGCCGCCATTCTGGCCATCTGGATGGCCTGCTGATGGTGGAGGATCATCATTTGAGCGAACATCACGTCCGTTCCGTTGAAGCTGCTGGCCTGGCCGGACGCAGCCGCCGAAGGGGGCCCGCTTCTCACCGCTGCCACGGTCAACTGGCTGGGGACGCGGCACCCCACCAGGACCAGGGCGCACGCCCACGCTGCGGCGACAATGATTACCGGCTTGTGGGTGCTAATGGGCGCCCCCTCAGCGTGATCCACGTATGACGATACGTAAGGCAGTGATCGATTCTGCCAGCTCCTATGCGACGGCCACTACCTGGCCGACCCTTGGAATTCCCTGGACAAGCTACCAGACGCGCAGTGCTGGCCGAACTGCCTCAGGGCAGATAGCCAGCACTGTCATAGGACAAGTAGCGACCCGAACCGGTCATCCTCAGCACTCTTTCGCTCCCGACCAGGCAGCTCAACCTGACCGACCGGCACCTCGCGACTCTCGGTGCACTCGTTGAACTCGTGCTCGCTCAGCAGCTGTCCCGTGAGCGTTCCGGGCGCCCGCGTGAAGCCTCAGGCGGGACTCGAGGAGCGGCGGCCGTCCCCGCCGGTGGGCAGATGATCGCGAGGCAAGGCACTGTGCCGGCCAGTACCCAGCCGCCGCGCCTCCAAGCTCAGTCCAAGCCGGGATCCACCGATTCGCGGCGAGCGAGCAGCAAGAGCGGCGGCCGTCCCCAGGCTCGTCGCCTCGGGGCCTCCGGCGGACGGAGGTGTCGTGCATGCGCCAACCACCCGCGGGGAGGCCGAACCAGCCACCGCTCGCAGACCACTCTACTCGTGTGTCGTCCGCCAGGGTAGGGGCGGCGGCCGCCCAGAGGCCAGGGCTCGACATCGTCGGCCACCCCCAAGCCGCCTGCGTGGCCGCCGGGTTACCCTGCTCCTCGTGCACATCGGTGGCAGATTGATGGCGGGGCGGCACCGCCCCAGCTCCGCGACGAGGGCGCCCTGCTGCCGGTCGAGCACCTTCTCCTAGGGGTCGCGGCCGGCCAGCAGCGGCCGGTGCGCGCCGAGCCGGAGGTCAGGCTGGATGTGGCGGAGGGGCGCATGTTGGGGCTGGTCGGCGAGTCTGGCGAGGGCAGGTCAACCACCGGCCGACCGAACATGCCACAGCCGCGGCCGATCGCGGGCCGCTCCCGCCTCCAGGACGGAGCACCTTCGGCGATCAGGCCGCTGAGCTCATCGCGGCCCACGCGGAGGCGCTGCTGCGCAGGGTCCCGACGCCCCCGCCGCGGCGAGGGCCCGCTGGTGGACTACAAGGCTCGGCCCGAGCCTGCTGGACGGAAGGAGGTGGACCGTTGATCACTGCTCGGAGAGCGGCAGCGCTGCTGGCGGCAGGCATGCTCGCCGCGTCCTTCGCCTGCGGCTCAAAGACCTCGCCGCAAGCGCCTCCGAACGTTGAGGTGACGGTGGGCAATCCCGACCGGCCAGTGACCCTGACCGAGTCGGGCTCGTCGCTCCTCCTCCCCTACCTGCAGCGCATGGTCGCTCCGTTCAGGGCCGACTACGCCAACATCGCGCTGGCGCCTTCCGGCGGCGGCTCCGGCAAGGGCGTCAGCGACGCGATCAGCGGGGCCGTCATCCTGGGCGGCTCCGACGCCTACCTGAGCGATGGCCAGGCCGCCCAGAACCCGGACCTGCTGAACATCCCAATCGCCGTCTCGGCCCAGGCGATCAACTACAACCTTCCTGGGGTGAGCGACCTGCGGCTGACCGGCGACGTCATCGCCAGGATCTACGAGGGCAGGATCGGCGCGTGGAACGACCCGGCGATCGCGAGCCTCAATCCAGGCGTCTCGCTGCCGTCCACGGCGATCGTGCCCGTCCGCCGCATCGATGCCTCCGGCGACACCTTCCTCTTCACCGCCTTCCTGACCGCGACAAACACCGACTGGCGGGACGGACCAGCCTACAGCACCACGGTGGCCTGGCCGTCGATCCAGGGTGAGCTCACAGCGAGCGGCAACCCAGCGATGGTCCCGGCCTGCCGCGCAACGCCTGGATGCATCGCCTATGTCGGGATCAGCGCCGAGCAGGCGGCCGTCGCTGCCGGGCTGGGCGTGGCCAGGCTGCAGAACCGGGCCGGCGAGTTCCTGGAGCCCACGCAGACCACGATCACCGCTGCTGAGATGGCTGCCGGAGGAGCGCCCGTTCCCGCGGACCTGCGGTCATCGCTCATCGACGAGGGCGGTGCCCAGAGCTACCCGATCGTCAACTACGAATACCTCATGGTGAAGTCCCAGCAGGCCGACGCCGACACTGCGCTGGCCGTGCGCTCGTTCCTCGCCTGGGCGATCGACGACAGCAAAGGCGGCTCCCCGGAGAACCTGCAGGCCGTCGGCTTCGTTGGGCTGCCCGCGCCGATCCTACCCTGGGTCAGGGCGGCGATCGCGAGGGTCGGGTCGTGATGCGCTTTGGATGGAGCACACCGGTCAGGCTGTGGGCCCTCGTGGGCGCGGTGGCCGTCTCGGCGGTCCTGGCATTCCTCACGATCAGGGCCGGCGTCGATGACTCGGCGCGTGCGTTCAAGGTCGTCGGCTCGGACACCGCGCCGACCATCAACGATGCGCTGGGCATCTACTTCGCTGTCTCCGACATGGACGCGGACGCCGCCGACTACCTGCTGCTGAACGGGAAGCCCACCGGCAGCCTGACGCCGGGGGGCGTGCTCAACCGCTACGAGCAGCGCCGCCAGGCGGCTTCCGACCTGCTCATCTCGGCGGCCCACAACCCGGCGTACGACGAGAACGAGCACACGTCGATCCTGCGGATGATGGTCATGATCCAGATCTTCGACGCGGACGTCGAGGAGGCGGAGGTGCTCAACGACCGCGGTGACCGGACAGCCGCGCTGGCGGCGTACGGGCAGGCCACAGACCTGATGCACGCGCCGCAGAGCGGGCTGCTGGAGACCGCCCTCGGTCTTGCCTCGTCCCTGCACGCCGACCTCACCGCGAGGTACAGCGCCGCCCAGGCAGAGCAGGGCCGTGACGCGGTCCTGATCGTGCTCTCGATGCTGCTGGTCATCGGCTTGCTCGTGCGACTCCAGGTGCTCATCAGCCGCCGGATGCACCGGTTGCTGAGCCCTCCGATCGCAGGCGCCACGCTGGTGGCCGTGGCGCTGCTCGCCGCCGCCGTGTACACCCTCCACGCGAACGACGATCACCTGGCGGCGGCCATGAAGAACGGCTACGACTCCGTGTACGCCCTGCGCCAGCTGCGGGCCATCGCGTTCGACGCGAAGGCCGACGAGAGCCGCTACCTGATCGACCCGCAGCGGGCCCAGCTCTCCCAGGCATCATTCCTGGCCAAGTCGGTCGAGCTCGCCAGCTTTCGCGAGCGGGTGACCATCGGCACCTACGACGCCGCGCTGGCCACGCAGCTGGCGGCCTTGCAGAGCAGGCAGTCGACGGAGATCGGGGGCGCGTTCGGACGGGCCCTGGATCACGTCGTCTTTCCCGGCGAAGATCAAGCTGCGACGGCGACGCTGACCGCGTACGCGAAATTCCAGCTCGACGACCGCACCCTGCGTACGGACTCAGCCCGCGGAAACCTCGCCGAGGCCGTCCGGTTCGATACCAGCGCCGCGCCGGATGATGCCGACGGCGACTTCGCCGCGTTCGACCGCGCCCTGGACGCGTGGATCCAGATCCACCAGCAGGCGTTCGATCAGGACATCGCCACCGGCAACGGCAACCTGAACGGCTGGCAGGTGTACGCGGTGCTCGGGCCGGTGCTGATCGTCGGCCTGACCTGGCTCGGCCTCCTGCCGCGCCTCCGCGAGTACGCGTGAGCGGGCGCCGCGAGACTGGCCCGCGGGTCGTGGAACGGTGAGCCGCACTGGGCGCTCTCTGAAGCCCGCGAGGGAGGTCCCACGGTCAGCGAACCGTGCGGAAGAAGGCGCGGACGTCGGAGACCAGCAGATCCGGCGCCTCCATGGCGGCGAAGTGGCCGCCGTCGTCGAAGTCCGTCCAGTGGGTCACGTTGTTGGCCCGCTCGCCGTAGCGGCGGATGGCGATGTCTTCGGCGAACGCGGCGACGCCTACCGGGGTCGGGGAGGGCGGCCGGCCCCAGTCCGCCTGCGCGTGCATGTTCTCGTAGTACATGCGGGCCGCGGACGCCGCCGTCTTCGTCGCCCAGTACATCATCACGTTGGTGATGATCTGCTCCCGGGTGAGCGCCCGTTCGATCGGGCCGTGGCTCCACTCGGCCATCCGGTCGACCGCCCACGCGAGCTGACCGACCGGCGAGTCGGTGAGCGGGTAGCCGATCATCTGGGGCCTGGTGGCCTGGACCTGGAAGTACGCGTTGCCAGCTGAGAGGAACTGCTGGAGTCGTTCCAGCCGGACGCGTTCCAGGTCTGTGAAGGTCGCGAGCTCCGACTCGGCGACCTCACCGAAAGGGATGAAGCCGACGGTGGCGGCATTGACATGGACGCCGGCCACGTGGTCGGTATCCGCGTGCCCGAGCTCGGGGGCGATCAGCGCGCCCAGGTCCCCGCCCTGCGCGCCGTAGTGTTCGTAGCCGAGACGCCGCATGAGCTGGGCGAAGGCGCGGGCAGTGCGCGTCGAGTTCCATCCCTTCTCGGTGGTCGGGCCGGAGAAGCCGAAGCCGGGCAGCGAGGGAATGACCAGGTGAAAGGCGTCGGCCGCGTCGCCGCCGTGCGCGGCGGGGTTGCTCAGCGGCCCGATGACCTCCAGGAACTCGGCGATCGATCCCGGCCAGCCGTGGAGCAGCAGCAGCGGCAGCGCGTCCGGCTCCGGCGAGCGGACGTGAAGGAAGTGCAGCCGCTGACTGTCGATCCGCGTCACGTACTGGGGATGGGCGTTCAGCCGCGCCTCCTCCGCCCGCCAGTCATAGCCCGACCGCCAGTAGCCGGCGAGGGCCCGCAGGTACGCCTGGGGCACGCCGTAATCCCACCCGGTACCCGGGAGCTCGTCCGGCCAGCGCGTGCGCTCGAGACGGGCGCGCAGATCATCCAGCTCAGACTCGGGAAGATCGATCCGGAACGGCTCGATCGGGACCTCGGGCTCGTGCGCGTCGCTCATTCGCTCGTCTCCAACTCCTGGTCAATTTGACATCATGGTGTCCTAATGAGCAGTATAGAAGAATGACATCACGATGTCAATCTGCCCCGGGACGACATGGCACGCACGCACGCGGGTGATGCCTTCACGGCCTTCGTCGTGGAGGTCGCCGCCCTGGGTCATTTCGTGACTGCGGCGGGCGAGACACTGGCCCGGTACAGGGGCCAGTCGCTGGCGCGCTGGGTGGTCCTCGACGCGGCCGCCGGCCGGCCGATGACCGTCGCCCAGATCGCACGGCTGCGGCGCATGGCACGCCAGCCCGTCCAGCGAGTTGCGGACGTGCTCGTCGCCGAAGGGCTCGCTGTCTTCAACCCGAACCCGCGGCACCGCCGTGCCCAGCTGCTCACGCCCACGCCCCGCGGCCGGCGCGTCCTCTCGGCGATCTCCTGCCAGCAGGAGGCGTGGGCGGACGCGCACGGCGCCAGGATCGGAGCCGAGACGCTCGACCGCGCGCGCGCGCTGGTCGCCGAGATCCGCCCCCAGATCACCATGCCCGATCCGGCTCCCGCGGATGGGGTGGATTCGTAGACAGGCTCGGCCCGCCGGGGCGGCGTGACGACCAAGCGGGGCGAGAAGTGCCCCCGGGGTGCAGCTAATCGGCGGGAGCGTACGGACAAGCGTGATCTGCCGGCCTGCACTGGCGCGATACTGACGTGGGTATGGGGAGCATCACCATTGCGGCCACTTATGGCGCCGGGGGCAGCGTCGTGGGCCCGGCGGTCGCGGGGCGGCTCGGGCTGCCGTTCATCGAGCGCGCCATCCCCCCCTCCCTGGCCCAGGAGCTGGACCGGCCTCTGCGTGCGGCGCTGGTCGACGACGCCCACCACCACGGCGCGGTGGCGCGGCTGCTGAACCGCATCCTCGGCCACGCCGGGCTCTTCGTCGGCATCCCCACGGCCCCCGAGGAGCTGGGCGCCGTGACGGACGTCGCCCAGACCGAAGCGGTGCTCCGCCAGGTGGCCGACGGGACGGGGGCGGTGATCCTGGGCCGGGCCGGCGTCTTCGTGCTCCGGGGCCACCCCCGCACGCTGCACGTGCGGCTGGACGGGCCGGTCGAGGCCCGGCGGCGGGCGGCCATGGCCCACGAGGGCCTCGACGAGGAGACCGCGGCCCGGGTCCAGCAGCAGACCGACAGGGCCCGGCGCGCCTACGTCGAGCACTTCTACCCCAATGCCCGGGCCTGGGAGGACATCCGCCATTACCACCTCGTCCTGGACAGCACCGCCATCCCGCTGGACACGTGCGTCGACGTGATCGTCCAGGCGGCGCAGAGCCTCTTCGCGGGGCCCGTGCCCGTGACCGAACCCCTCCCCCTCACAGACCGTTAGCCCGTCGTTCGTCCGATCCGGGGTAGCGTGGGTCCGGGTTCGCGCTGTCCCCGCCAATTGGCCGAGGATGCTTACATGGAGGGATGTCCGAAACCGCGGTAGCGCCGGAGCCCACCCCGAGCCCTGCTCCCCCGGAGACGCGGCAGGTCCTCGATAACCGGACCAGGTGGGCCGTGATGGGCGCCATCCTCCTCACCGTGTTCCTGAGCTCGCTGGACCAGACCGTGGTCGGGACGGCGCTGCCCCGCATCGTCACCGACCTCGCCGGCGCCAGCCTCTACTCGTGGGTGGTGACCTCCTATCTGCTGGCCTCCACGATCACGGTGCCGGTCTACGGCAAGTTCTCGGACGTCTTCGGCCGCAAACCCCTGCTCCTGATCGGCGTCGGCCTGTTCCTGGGCGGCTCCTGGCTCTCGGGCCTGTCGCAGAACATGAGCGAGCTGGTCGCCTTCCGGGCCGTCCAGGGCCTGGGGGCGGGTGCCATCTTCCCGCTGGTCATGGCGATCATCGGCGACATCTTCACGCCGCGCGAGCGGGGCCGCTACCAGGGCCTGTTCGGGGCGGTCTTCGGCCTCAGCTTTATCGTCGGGCCCTTCATCGGCGGGTGGATCACCGACAACATCAGCTGGCACTGGGTCTTCTACGTCAACGTGCCCGTGGGCGTCGCCGCGGTGGCCGTCCTGATCGCGGTGCTCCCCGCGCCGCCTTCCCGGCAGGCATCGATCCGCGACCTGGACTACCTCGGGATCGCCCTGTTCACGGCCGGGGTGGTGCCCCTGATGCTGGGCCTCACCAACAAGGGCGAGCTCAACTCCTCGGGCCAGCTCTACGCGTGGACCGACCCCAACGTGGGCGGCCTCATGCTGCTGGGGCTGGCCGTCCTCGTGGTGTTTGCGTTCGTCGAGTCGCGGGCGAAGGAGCCGATCATCCCGCTCGATCTGTTCCGGGCCCGCGACTACTCGGTGAGCATGGCGGCGGTCTTCCTCTTCGGGGTGGCCATGTTCACCGCCGTGATCTTCATGCCCCGCTTCTACCAGACCGTCCGCGGCATCAGCGCCACCGCCTCCGGCTACTACATCTGGCCGATCCTGGTGGGCCTGATGGGCGGCAGCATCGGCTCGGGCCAGCTCATCAGCCGCTTCGGCCGCTACAAGTGGCTGATGGTCGGCGGGGCGGTGCTGCTGCTGGCCGGCGCCTTCCTGCTCACGCACCTCACCACGGGCACGCCGGATTGGAACATCTGGCTCTGGATGCTGCTCCTGGGCCTGGGCATCGGGCCTGGCATGGCCGGGTTCACCGTGGTGGTCCAGAACCTGGTCCCGCTGAGCCGGCTGGGCGTTGCCACCAGCACGTTGACCTTCCTGCGCCAGATCGGCGCGTCCGTGGGCCTGGCGATTGCCGGCACCGTCTTCTCCTCCTCCTTCGCCAGCCGGCTGCCCAACGCCCTCGCGGCGCAGGGGGTGCCGCCCGACCTGGTGGCGCAGCTGGTGAAGCTGAACAACGTGCTGCAGGGCGTCGGCGGGGCCCAGACCGTGCTCGGCCACCTGCTGCCGGCCCAGCTCCAGCCCCTGGTGCCGAAGATCGGGACGGGCGTGCACGACGCGTTCTCGGGCGCCCTGGCCGACATCTTCTGGGTCACGATCGTGGCCGGCGCGGGGGCGCTCGTGTGCACGCTGCTGCTGCGCGACCGCCCACTGCGAAGCGCCCCGGACCTGCGCCAGGAGCTGGTCACAGCGAAGGAGCCCCCGGCCGCCGCGTGAGGCGGCCGGGCGCAGGCCCGCGAACCGCTGCGCCCGGCCGGACCCCGGCCGACGGACCTGGCTACTCGCTGCCGACCCCGTGGTGTACGCGGAACACGATGGCGCATTCCGACCCGGCCACGATGTCGATGATCTACTTCGTCCGGCATGGAGTCCGATTCGAGAGATTCATTGATCACCTCCCGGCTCCGCCCCAGCGGTTCGCCTGATGCTGGCAGCCAGGCCCTCGGCCAGCCCGATCGCCACCAGTCCCACGAGCAGATGCGTCGCCCGGACAATCCAGTGCAAGTCGCCCGTCAACAGGCTGGTCTGAAGCAGGCCCAGTGTCGGAACCACGAAGCCCCACACGATACCGAGGACGACCAGCGCCGCCGGCGCATGAGCCCGGGCGCCCATGATCGCCAGGATCCAGAGAAACGCGACTAGCAACAGGCCCAGCACCATGTGGAGAGGGACGAGCGAGATTGCCCTGCCGCTCCAGAAGAGAAGGCCCAGAGTGATCATTACCAGTCCAATGAGGCCCACGACCGGTTGGGCCGCCGATGCGGTTCGTCTCACTTCCTGCGGCCTCCCCTACGCCGCCTGCGCGTCCCGCACGCCTGCACTCGCCGCGTACGTAGGCTTATAACCCAGCAGCCGCCCGAGGACAGCGCCGATGGCGAGCCCGAGCCGTTGCATGAACACCGGCGGGGAGGGGAGCCGGACCGTGTCGAAGTGCGCCTGCGCGATCACGGCGAGCCGCAGCGGATTGGGCATGCCTCGTCCGTTCGTCTTGCCGTCCTCAGCCAGCGCGAACATGGTCGTAAGCAGCGACTCGAACTGGAGCGCTGGACTGACCTGCACCCGAAAGTGGAGCTCGTCCTCGCCCGCGTTCCAGAAGCGGTGCGGCGTGCCGTTGAACACTGCGACCTCCCCTCCCGGCCTGAGCTCGAGCGATTCGTGGGCGAGCTGCATGCCGAGCCTACCCGACACGACCTCGAACTGCTCCACCTGGAAGGGATGGACGTGGACAGCAGCGACGAAGCCGCCTGGCTCAACGAACGTATCGAACAGCAGTCGACGGCCCCCGTTGTCGCGGCTCGTCTCCCGAAAGACAAGGCGCTCGCCAGTGACGCGGTTTCGGATTGTGTCTCCTGCGCGCAACGTGTTCATGACCAGCACGCTAGGAATCGACAGCCTGTCTCCGCGTCCCCTGTAGCGCTGAATCCCTCCTGCACAGCGAACGTATGCCGGCTACGTCGGGGAACGTCGTCTGGCCGGCAGCCTGGTCAGGCCCCTGCGCCGCTCGACAATCCGGACTGATACGCAAATACGACCAGCTGGGCGCGGTCTCGAGCGTCGAGCTTCATCATCGCTCTCCCAACATGGGTGCGCACCGTAGCTGGGCTCACGAACAGCCGCGCTGCGATCTCATCGTTGGATAGGCCTTCGGCGACGAGCGCCACGACCTGCCGTTCTCGAGCCGTGAGAGCCTCCAGGCTTTGATGCGGTGGAGGCTTCGCTGCCGGCCTGACTGCGAATTCGCGGATCACGCGCCGGGTAACCGTGGGTGAGAGCAGTGATTCGCCTTGAGCGACCACGCGCACGGCCCGCAGAAGCTCCCCCGGCTCAGTGTCTTTCACGAGGAACCCGCTCGCGCCTGCGCGCAGCGCGTCGAAGACGTATTCGTCGAGGTCGAAGGTGGTAAGCATGATGACGCGCGTGGCGGCCAGTGCTGGTTCGGCGATGATCTGACGCAGCGCCTCGATGCCGTCCATCCCGGGCATGCGGACGTCCATCAGCACCACGTCGGGCCGGCATCGGCGGATTACTGCGAGCGCCGCCTGCCCATCAGCCGCCTCCCCGACCAGTTCCACGTCTTCCTCGTCCTGGAGCAGCACCCGTACGCCGGCCCGCACCAGGGGCTGGTCGTCGACCACCACTACGCGGATCATCGAGCTGCTCCCGCCAGCGGCAGGACGGCCCGAACCTGAAAGCCCGCATCCGCACGAGGTCCCGCCTGCAGGCTGCCGCCGACCGCAGATGCACGCTCCCGCATGCCGATGATGCCATGGCCGCCGGCTCTGAAGTCACGAGCACCTCGGCCTCGGCCCCGGTCGCTGACCTCGAGACCCAGCTGATCCTCCGCGTACTCGACACGGACGGTCGCAGACGCGGAGCCGGCGTGTCGCAGCACGTTGGTGAGCGACTCTTGCAGGATGCGATATGCGGCCAGGTCCACAGCGGCTGGCAGCTTGATCCGCCCTCCGGTGACCACCACTTCCACGGAGAGGCCGCTGTCGGCCATGCTGGCGACCAGCGAGTCAAGCTGATCGAGACCGGGAGCTGGCCGGCGTGCGCCGTTTGCCGAGTCTGGCTGGCGGAACACAGCCAGCGTCCCGCGCAGGTCGTCGAGCGCGTCCTTGCTCGTCTGCTTGATGGCGTTGAGGGCCACCGCGGCCTGCTCCGGGTGCCGTCCGAGGACGTGAAGCGCCACTCCGGCCTGCATGTTGATCACGGCCAGGCCGTGTCCGACGACGTCGTGCACTTCGCGCGCCACCTCCAGGCGTTCCTCGTACGCGAGCCGCCGGCCCGCTGCCTCACGGTCGCGCTGTACTGACTCGCGCCAGAGACGCATCAGCAGCCCGGCCGCAAAGGGCAATCCCAGCAGCCAGGCCTGGTAGCTGGCCAGATGCGCGATCTCTGACGGCACCTGTGCGGGAGCCGTGCCCACGAGCTGCGCCAGCCCCATCGCGGCGACGGCCGCTGCGCCGGCAGGCGCAGAACGCCGCCACCGCCACGCAGCTGCGACCGTGTAGAGAGCGATCCCCGGCGCAAAGAAGATGGGGCCGTAAGGGTAGTGGAGGCCGAGGTAGACGCTCGCTGCCGAGACCGTGAAGGCCAGCGTCCAGACTGGCCGGATGCGCCGAATGACCAGGGGACCCACCGCGGCCGCCACCAGCGCGTAGCCCAGCGGATCGAAGGGGTGGCGCCCAACTGCGCCCCCCCACTGCGAGCCGACCACCGCGAGCGCGCCCACAGCGACGGCCAGGAGTGCGTCAACAAGCAGTCCCCAGCGTAGGCTGCGACGGGTAACCACCATCTCTTGAAGAATATGGCCCCGATTCAGCGGGCGGAGTCAGCTCCGGACCGTATCTGCTCTACGAAAGCCGGCGTATCGGGGACGGTTGCAGATTCGCCTGAGGGGCGGGGAGCCCGGCCGCGACGCCTCGCAGCGCAGCTGCTCGGGGCAGCGGAGACGGTGCGAACGGGTGCCGGGGCCAGCATCATGGGGTTCCTGGCTCCGTTCGTTGCCCGGGCGGAGGAGTCGGCGACGACGGCGCTCGGCACGGCCAGGTTTGCGGCCGAGCGCAGGCTGGAACCCGGTTGAGCCCGTCCGCCGCCGTCGCGCTCGCGCTGGGCGACCCGGCTCGTGTCCCCGCCGACGCGCCCGAAGCGCGGGCGAGATCGGTGGCGGCCGTCCGGGATGTTGCCCTCGTGGAACGTGATCGGCTCCAGCTGGCCATGCACAGTCGCGGTCGTGCGCGGCACGCGCGGCGAAACGATCTCAGGCGCAGATCGATGCGGCGTAGCGTGGACGGCACTGTCGTTGATGGAGGAATGAGATGAACCCTGAGAACTTCCCGGCGCCGGAGCAGGGCGCTGACGGCTTCGTCCTCACCCACTTCCTGGTTGTCTCCGACCAGGACCGTTCGCGCGACTTCTACGTGTCTGTGTTCGGGGGCCAGGTGGCCGTTGAGCGCGACCCGGTCATCATCAAGGTCGCGAACTCGTGGCTCATCCTCAATGTCGGAGGCGGGCCCACCGACGACAAACCGGAAGTCACCCTGACCACGCCGCCGGACCCCAATCTCACGAGCGCGTTCCTCAACGTGCGCGTCGCGGACATCGCCAGGGCGTACCGGGAGTGGTCGGCCAGGGGCGCGACCTTCCTGACGGAGCCGAAGGACCACGGGCGGGAGATCCGGGCCTACATCCGCGACCCCGACGGCCACCTCATCGAGGTGGGCCAGACGCGTCGTTAGAGCCGTCTCGACGGCCCCGCGCTTACTCTCGTCGGCGGCGAACCAGGTCGCGGGCTCCGCCCTCCCCCTCCCCGCTCACGGGGAGGGGGGAGGCGGGTTCCCTGCTTACGCGCCCCCGTCGTCCGAGGCTGGGGCGGCCGTCGTCTGGCCGGGGAAGGGAGCATCAGGACCCTTCACCGACTGCCAGATCACCTGGTTGAGCTGGTCCATCGGGGCCTGGTCCTCCTGGTCGAAGCTCATGGTCGCCGACAGGGCCGCGCCGGGGCTGGCGGCAGTGTTCGTCGTCGACGTCCCGATCGTCTCCGGCAGCACGTTGAACGGCTTCAGGTCGGCGCCTGCGTGGAACAGCCTCCACATCGGCGTCGCGTTGGCGTCGAACTGGCTGAGCGGCAGCATGCCGAGGATCAGCTCGATCGTCCGCACCATCGCCGAGGTGCTGTACAGCGTGTGGTCGACGAACGGGCGCGGGCGCTGCGTGTAGGGGCTGATCACCAGGGACTCGGTGCGATGGGCATCGACGTGGTCGGGGCCGTTCTGCGCGTCGTCCTCGGTGATGAAGATCGCCGTGCTCGCCCAGTCCTTGCTGTGGCTGACGGTGTCGACCACCTGACCGACGGCCAGGTCGTTCTCGGCCACGTACGCCTGCGGGGTCGGGCGGCCTGGCGTGGTGCCAGACGTGTGGTCGTTGGGGAGCCGCATGATCTCGAGCGCGGGCAGGTTGCCGTTGGCCTCGAACTGCTCGAACTCGCGCGTCCACTCCGCCACGCGGTCAGCCTCGCGGTATCGGAGGTCGTAGCCGTGGAAGTTCGGGTCTTCCTTGCCGGCCAGGTTGGGCGTGGTCGAGTTGACGGTGGTCGGCCCGAAGCACAGCACTTGACCTGCCGGGATCGTCCGGCCCGTGTAGGAGGTCGCGATCGGCCCCGGGCAGGTCGCCGCCTGGCTGGCCGGGATCAACCTGGCCGTACCGAGCGGCGCGTTGACCGCGAACTCGCCGTAGTCGCGCAGGGAGAGCCCGGTGCGCGCCGCCGCGTCCCACAGGTAGCCCCCCGGCGAGAGGTTGACGCTCGACGCCCCCTCGAAGTCATAGCCGCGGTTACGGCCCACCGCCGGGGAGTAGTCCTGCGGGTAGATCTTCTCGTTGTAGTCGCTCGCGTTGGCCGACGTCGCCCAGTTGTGACCGTCGGCACTGACCTCGGCGTCCGCGTAGAAGTTGTCCAGGACGCCGTAGCGCAGGGCCAGCGCGTGGAGGTTGGGGGTGTTGCCGGCGCCGAACAGCGTGAGTCCTGAGGCGCCATCGCCGACGCCCAGGTCACCGAAGAGCTGGTCGTAGGTTCTGTTCTCCTTGATGATGTAGATCACGTGCTTGATCGGCGACGAGCCGCCCGGCACCGGGACGGGGTTGCGGGGGCTGCGCTGGTTGACCGAGCGGCTGCCGAAGTTGTCATCACGAGCCACCCGCTCGGTGTAGATCTCCAGACGCTGCTCGCCGGGCACCTCGACCGTTGACAGGGTGCCCACGATCATGCTGGCCGTGAAGTTGTTGAACGTGCAGTTGCAGTAGCGGTCTGCGTAGCCGCCGACTCCGTCCTGGAACGGCACGCTGGTCGTCTCCGGGTTCGGGGCGAAGCCGGTGTCGTTGGGCCCCGCGGCGGTCCCCTTGGCGTTCGTGACGAACAGCCGGCGCCCGTCCTTGCTCACGGTCACCGACGTCGGGTACCAGGCGGTGGGGATGCGGCCGAGCACCCTCGCCACGCTGTCGTCGTCCTCGTCATCGCCCCGGCCCGAGAGCTGGACGACCGACACCTCGTCGGCGCCCGCGTCGGCGACGTAGAGCCGGCTGCCGTCGGGGCTGAGGGCCAGGCCCTCGGGGCTGCTGCTGAGCTGCGCGCCTCTGTATGGCGAGACGGAAATCCGCCCGGTCTCGCGGTTGGTCCGGGTGTCGACGAGCGACACGGCGTCGCTGTTGCTGTCCGCGACGACGAGCTGGCTGCTCCCGCGAAGGATCATGGTGGACGGGTGATTGCCGACCCCGATCGTCGCCGTCACCGCGTGGGTGGTGGCGCTGACGACCGAGATCGTCGCGTCCGCCCAGTTGGAGACGAACACGTTCCGGCCGTCGCGGCTGAAGAGCGCCCCGTAGGGGAAGCTGCCCACCGGGACGGAGGCGGTGATGGTGCGGGACGCGACGTCGACCAGGTCGACGGTGTTGGCGAGGTTGTTCGCCACGGCCAGCGTGGACCCGTCCGGGCTCAGCCCGATACCGGTCGGGAACGGGTTCTGCGCATGGGTCCCGATCGTGATGTCGCCAGTCTTCGTGAGCTGGCCGTCAGCGCCGACGCCGAACGTATGGACGACGTCGGCGCCGCCGCCGGAGACGTAGGCCGCCCGGCCATCGGGGCTGTAGGCGGCTCCGACGAACGCGCTGTCGGGCACCAGGTAGGGGATGGTCTGCTCGACCTTCCCAGTCGCCGTGGCGACGATCTGCACCGACTGGACGCCGGCTCCGCTGTTCACGACCAGCAGGTGGTTGCCGTCAGGCGATGAGACGGCGTTGACGGGGCGGTCGCCGAGGGTCGTCTGTTGACCAGCGGGCGTGATCGTGCGCTGGTTGATCAGCCTGGTGGCCCCGTCGCCGATGGGACCGGGCTCGCCGCCGCGAGTCAAGCCGTACGCGGTGCCGCCGGCCGCCATCAGCGCGGCCATCCCGGCCGCGACCAGCGCGGGCACGCGCCCGCGCCCCATCAGCCGGCGGGCATGCTCGTTCGCTCGTCCGTCCAAAGCGATCCTCCTCCTCTGTGCAGGGTGGAAGTCCCTGTCGGTCAGCTTCGCAGGCGGAGGTTATGGGTGGGGCGACGGCTGGTTACACGCACGCGAGGACGAGCCCGGCGAGCAGGACGCGCGCCAGCACTCTCTCGGTCAGGCAGGCTTGACCGCTGCGGCCAACAAGATCTCGCCTCGGACCCGAGCGAGTCGCTGAGAGATATATTGCCTGCTCTGCCTGTCGCTGGTCGGCCGCGGGCTGCTTGCGCACGGGGACCCGTACGCCGGGC
>Ga0126378_10001094_pt1 | contig 20231 bp, 18 predicted proteins | sample PanSoiMetPlot_23_FD_92587 | JGI IMG/M metagenome (GOLD analysis project Ga0126378, IMG submission 92587) | Tropical forest soil microbial communities from Panama - MetaG Plot_23 | ecosystem: Environmental > Terrestrial > Soil > Tropical forest > Bulk soil | place: Panama | collected 2016-02-17
GCCGCTGAGGAACCCGTCGATCTCGGCCTGGTCCGACGAGAAGAACCCGGCAGTGAGGCCGAGGTTGGTGGCGTTGGCGAGCGTCATCCCGTCCGCCAGCGAGTCCACGGGTAGCACGGCAACGAAGGGCACGAAAAGCTCGTCCCGCAGCAGCTCGTCGTCAGCGGGCAGGTCGGCAACGACGGTCGGCGCCACGTAGTTCCCGCTGCCGTACTCCTCCTGGCCGCGCAGCACCTCGCCGCCTGCGACGATCCGGCCGCGCTTGCGGGCGTGGGCCACGGCGGCTTCGAAGCGGTCGACTGCCGCGCTGTCGATGACCGGACCGACGAACACGTTCCGCCCGGTGGGGTCTCCGACCACCATGGCGCTGGCCTTCCCGGCCAGCGCGTCAAGGAACTCCTGATAGATCTCGCGCTGCACGTAGACCCGCGAGCACGCCGAGCACTTCTGACCGGAGAACCCGAACGCAGACCTGGCGACGCCGGTGGCCGCCGTGTCGATGTCGGCCTTGGCCGAAACGATCACCGGGTTCTTGCCGCCCATCTCGCAGATGACCGGCTTCGGATAGGCGCTCGCGAAATGGCGGTAGATCGACATCCCGGCCTCGTAGGAACCCGTGAATGTCAGGCCCGCGATGCCTGGGTGACCCACAAGGGCCTTGCCGACGTCGTCGCTACCGGGAAGCAAATGCAGGACATCCGCGGGCACCCCCGCGTCGCGCAGGCACTCGTACAGCTTCATCGCCGAGAATGACCCCTGCATGCTCGGCTTGAGCACGACGGTGTTACCTGCTGCCAGCGCGCCGCCGACTGGACCGCCAGCCAGGGCCATCGGGAAGTTGAACGGGCTGATGACGCCCCAGACGCCAAATGGCCTGAGCACGCTCATCGTGGACTCATGTGGGGACAGCCGGTCCATCATCTTCGCGAAGCCATCGTTGCGCTCGATCTGCGTGCAGTAGTAGCGAATGAGGTCGGCCGTCTCCTCGACGTCGCCGAGTGCCTCGAGCCGGTTCTTGCCGACCTCCATGCTCATCAGCGCCGCGAGTTCGTTGGAACGATCGCTGATGAGATCGGCGGCCGCGCGCAGCAGCGCGATGCGCTCCTGCCAGGGCCTGTCGGCCCAGCCTGGGGCGGCCGAGCTAGCCGCCGCTACCGCGTCTTCGAGGTCGGCTGGCGTAGCCTCATGCACGTGGCACAGGACCGCCTGGTCGGCTGGGCTCACGACGTCGAAGGTGGCACCGCTTGTGCGCGGCTGGCCGCTGACGTACGTCGCCAGCGTCTGACCGAGCCACGATTGCGCCACCCGGACGCCCTCTTCGTAGGCGGTATGCAGGCTCTCGTTGTCTGCAGACAAGGTGGCGTACGTCACGCGGAAGTGCTCAGGCATCGCGTCTTTCTCCCTACTGATCCGATTTCGGATTCTCTCCGGCGGCTGAGCCGCCCCTGTTCCTGAAGGCCCGTGCCGCATCCGCGGCATCGGAGCCCGCGTGCAAAGCGAGTGCGTTCGCGATTTCAACGTCGAACGCGGCCTCGATCCCCACCTCTGGGCCCAGGTCGAGAGCGCGCTTTGCCCTGGCCAGAGCGGCCCGCGGCCGCTCGCACAGCCTTGCCGCGACGTCCATCGCGATATTGAGGTGCTGTCCTGGCTCGACAACCCAGTTGATCAGGCTGAGTTCAAGCGCCTGCTCGGCGCTGAAACGCTCGCCGAGTAGCACGAGCTCCTTTGCCTTGGCCAGGCCGACCGCCAGCGGAAGGAGGCGCGAGATCCCTCCTGTGACGCCGAGGCCTACGCCGACTTCGGGAAAGCCGAACTCCGCGTCGCGGCTTGCGACGATGAGGTCGCAGCACAAGGCGAACTCGCACCCCGCTCCGAGCGCATAGCCGTGCACCGCCGCGACAACGGCGAATGGTGCCTGCCTGACCAGCCTGGTCACGTCCTGGACGCGGTGCAGCCGCCGCGTGTCCTCTGCCTCGGTGATCGGCTCGTGTTCCTGGCGAAGGTCGTGACCGGCGCAAAACGACCTTCCAGCCCCCGTGAGCACGCAGGCGCCGACGTCGTCACGCCTTGCCCGGCCAAGGGCGCTGCACAGCTCCTCGACGAGCTCGGGGACGACCGCGTTCAGCCGGTGCGGCCGGTTCAGGGTGATGACCGCGATGCCGCCGCGCTCCTGGTACGCAACTACCGGATCGCTCTGGGTCGCCTGACGCTCAGCGTGTTGCACGCTCATGCTCATCACCACTTATCTCCAGGGATGCTGAGACACTGTGCCGTGCGCGGGCGTCGACGGTCAGCATGGCCATTGCCATGGTCACAAACGCCGCGCTGACCTGGTCAAGCGTCAGGCGTCCACGAGGCGAGTACCAGTGCGCCACTCCGGTGCACATTTGCACCATGGCCATAGCCGCGACCCTCGCATCCGGCACCTCGAAGGCGCCTGACCGGACGCCTGCGGCGATAGCGTCGGCCCATATCGCCTGGTATTCATCGCGTAGGCCGACGATCCTCGCGCGCGGGGCGCGCGAGAGCGAGCGAAGCTCGGTATCACCCACCCTGCACAGCTGGGATGCTTGCGCATGCCGCCGTACATGCAAGTCCACGAGCGCGCTGATGCGCTGGGCGGGATCGCCGGTCACCTGCCTGGCCGGCCCGAGCAACTCGCTCATGCTCTCGTACATCATCCGCTCGAGCAGGTCCTCCTTGGTGCCAACGTAGTGGTACAGCGAGGCGACGGTGATCCCCGCTTCGTCAGCGATCTTGCGGATGCCTGTCCCTGCGAAGCCATAGGTCGCGAACAGCCGGAGCGCGGCTCGGTGTATCCGTTCACTCGTGCTGTTCTGAGTCATCGTGCCTGGCAGACTAGCACGATCGATCGATCGATCGATACGGCGGTTTGGACTGCTGGCCGGGCGCTCGCTACCATCGGTGACCGCCGCCAACATCCGTTGACAGATTGTGAACGACAGCCATGACCCTCGCTTGGCCAGACGGGGAGAGCAAGCACGATCGAGCGAGCCTGGACTGCTTGCTCGATCCGCACGTCATCGCCGTGGTCGGCGCGTCCAGGGACCCAGCGAAATGGGGTCGGCGAATTCTTGAGTACACCGGTCGCGCTGGATTCGGCGGCGCTTTGTACGGTGTCAATCCAGCGGTGGCAGACCTGAACCTGGCGCGGGTTAAGACAGTGGCGGCGCTTGCCGACATCGGGCAGCCGATCGACCTCGCTGTGCTCGCCAGGCCGGCACCTGCGGTGCCCGAACTGCTCGACGAATGCGCCGCGCTGGGGGTCAAGTCGATCCTCATCACCGCGGCGGGCTTCGGCGAGCTCGGCGGCGAGCACCTCGAGGCCGAGCGGCGCATGGTCGCCCGTGCCCGCGATGCCGGGATTCGACTGCTTGGCCCGAACACCTTCGGGATGTTCGTCGCGGCAAGCGGCGTGAACCTCACCCCCCGCGAGCACATCCCGCCGGGGTCCGTCGCCATGCTCAGCCAGTCCGGCAATGTCGTCGTGGGCATGTACGAGCAGGCCAGGCAGGCAGGCTTCGGCTTTTCAGCGTGCGTCGGCGTCGGCAACCAGGTGGACGTGGGCCTCGGCGAGCTGCTGGCGTACTTCGCCGATGATCCGGCCTCTGCCGTCATAGCGGTGTACGTCGAGGGCCTGCGAGGCTCGGGCGCGGAGTTCCGGGCCGGGCTAACAGCCTGCCGGGAGGCCGGCAAGGCCGTCGTTGTGCTCAAGGCAGGACGGTCCAGCCAGGCATCCTCGGCCGTCGCCACTCACACTGGCGCACTGGCGTCAGACGAGCGCGTCTGGGAGGCGGTGCTAGCCGAATCGGGAGCGATCCTGGTCGAGTCCACGCAGGACCTCGCTGACGCGCTGGCCATAGCTGGCAGCGTCGGAAGGCACCGCGGCAGGGCCATGGTCATCACTGACGGTGGCGGGGATTCCGTCCTGGCGATCGACTGGCTCACAGCGAGCGGCCTTTCCATGGCAGTGCTGTCGGCCGAGACCAGGTCGGGACTCGAGAAGCTGACGCCGGCGGCCGCCCCGCGAGTCGAGGCTTGTAACCCGGTCACGCTGGACACGGCTGGCGGGGTTGAAGACGATCCGATTCTGCTGGCACGGTGCGCCCGGCTGGCAGCCATGGACGAAGGCGTCGACCTGATCGTCGTTGGCGGGCTGTTCGGCGGCTACCCGAAGATGCTCGACCGCGAGCTGGCATGCGCGGCCGAGCTCATCGACCTGCACAAGTCCGGTCATCCCGTGGTCGTGCAGTCGGCGTTCGCCCTTAGCGATGCCGAGCCGATCAGCCGGCTGCGAGAATCCGGCATCACCGTGCTGCCCACCGTCGACCGGGTCGCCATCGCGCTGTCACGGACTCTGCTGCCGCCCGCCAACGACGCCCGTCCGAGCACCGCCGACACCAGCGCGCGCGCACCTGGCCCCGCGGTACTCCCGGTGACGGACAGTGCCGACGCGCTGCGGTTCGTCGGCATAGACGTTCCGCCGATATCAGTGGTCCGCACACCGCGGGACCTGGCCGTCGCCGCGGCTGCGGCCTCCTATCCAGCCTGCGTGAAGATAGCCGACACCGCCGTAGCCCATAAGTCAGATGTGGGCGGTGTCTTCCTGAACCTGGCCGATGCGGCCGAGGTCGAGGCGGCAGCCGTCCGGCTGTGGGCGCGTTTCCCCGGCAGCCCGCTGCTCATCATGCCGTCCCTAGCCGGAGGGTCAGAATTTCTTGTCGGCACCGGCTCCGACCCACTCTTCGGGCCGTTCGTCGTCGTCGGCAAGGGGGGCATCTGGGCAGAGACCGACCCTGACCTGGCCATCTTGATGGCCCCCGTCGATGAGCAAGCGGCGCGCCGGGCGCTGCTCTCGCTGCGCTGCGCGCCAACGTTCACCGGCGGTCGTGGCAGGCCTGGGATCGATATTGCCGCCATGGCACGGCTGATAGTGGCGATGTCACGTCTGGCAATCCAACGTCCCGAGCTCAGCGTCGAGGTCAATCCCGTCATCGCCTATCCGGACGGATACGCGGTCGCGGATGTGCGCGCGTCTAGGCGACGAGGCGAATAGAGGATCCTCGGGCCTGCCGAGCACCGTCTGACGTGAGGCAACTTCAAGGCGGAATATCCTTCATATCCCTAATACCACTTTTGACTGCCAGAAGCGGCTATCAGGGTCGAATATTTTTCGTATGTCGCGCACAGTAATTCGGTGACTACAAGTAGTATCGGGATGATGAGATCGATGCTGTGCCCGACGGTGATCGGCCGCACTGCCGAGCTGAACGCTCTGGCCAGCGGCCTTGACCAGGCGGCCAACGGGACCGGCGGGGTGACCTTCCTCGTCGGAGACGCCGGCGTGGGGAAGTCCCGGCTGGCGAAGGAGGCCATCTCGATGGCAGCCTCGCGGGGCGTCCAGGTGCTCATCGGCCGCGCGACCGAGTCAACCGTGCCCGTGCCGTTCCGGCCTATAACCGAGGCGCTGATGAAGCTCGCCAGGGCCGGTGTGACACCCGACGCACCGGAGATGGCCAGGCATATGCCCGCGCTCGCCTCGCTAGTCCCAGAGTGGAGCCGGCCTCCTGATGAGGTTGCCGAGATCTCGCCGCTGATACTTGGCGAGGCGCTGATCCGTCTGCTGACATCAGTCGGATCCAAGGCTTCTCTGCTGGTGCTCGAAGACCTGCACTGGGCCGACCCAGAGACGCTCGCGATTGTGGAATATCTCGCCGACAACCTGGGCGACACCAACGCCGCATGCGTGGCAACCGCGAGGGACAGCGAACCATCGACAGGTCTTGATTGCATCAGGTCGCTCATCGCGAGGCGGGCGGCGACCTGCATCGACGTGCACAGGCTGCCCGACTGGGCAATCCGGCGGATGGCACGAGAATGCCTCGATACAGAGCGCATACCACACGGCGTGATGCGGTTGCTCGCCGACTGCGACGGGCTTCCCTTCGCGGTCGAGGAGTTGCTCGCCGCCGCCGTGTCGTCCGGCCGACTCGTGAAGTCCGACGACGTCTGGCAAGTCAACGACAGCGTCACGGCGGGCGTGCCGGCGTCCATCGCCGGATCCGTCAGGAACCGCTTGGTCGCTCTCGGTCCAGTCGTCACCGACGTTCTAGCCTCCGCGGCAGTGCTCGGCCGGAATTTTGACTGGACGCTCCTGTCGAGCATCGCGGACATGACAGAAGCGAACGTGCTCGCCGCGTTGCAGCGCGCGCAGGAAGTCCAGCTCATCGAGCCGGTCAAGTCGTGCCCGAACCTTCTCAGGTTCCGGCACAGCCTGACCAGGCATGCGATCCTGTCCGACCTGCTTCCGCCAGACCGCGCGCGCCGGTCTGCCCGTGCCGCTGCCCAGATCGAAAGCGCGCATCCCGACTTGCCTGGCGCGTGGTGTGAACTTGCCGCAGAGCTGCACGAGGCCGCAGGCGACCGGGTGCGATCAGCCTGGCTGCTGCTTCAGCTCGGCGGCCGTGCGCTCGCCCAGGGAGCGCTCACCACTGCCATCACCTCTCTGGTCGATGCGCACAAACTGGCCGCCGAGCCCGGTGTCCCTGACGTCGTGCCGACGCCAGGGACAAGTGGGGCCCTGCGCCCTGGCCTGATGCTTGCCATCGAGATCGACGAGGCGCTTGTTGACGCGCTGGCTCACGCCGGGGACCACAACAAGCTGGTGCCGGTCGCCGAGCGGCTGATCGCCGAGCTGGCGGCCGCCGGCGGCGATCCGCGCCGGCAGGCACTGGCCATGCTCACAGTCGCTCGCAGCCAGTGCGAAGACCACTGCGGTGCGTCCGCGGCAGCGTTGGAGTCGGCGCGGGCAGTCGCTGACAAGTTGCGCGACCCCGAACTGGCCAGCCGGGTCGACGCTGCCGCGGCCGGCCTCGCGATCGACGCCGGCGAGGTCGACGAGGCAGAAACGCTCGCGCGCCGGGCACTTGCAGTTGCCGACGCTTCACGGGACCGCTGGGCCGCCGACGTCGCGATTGAGTCGCTCGAGGTACTCGGGCGCAGGGAGCGGATGCGCGATATTGATGCCGCGCGCGTGGCCTTCGAGCGCGCTTACAGGATCGCGACCGACGGGAAGTTCCCGATCAAGCGGATCAGCGTGCTTCACGAGCTCGGAACTGTCGACATGCTGATCGAAGGCGGCACAGAAAGGCTCAGCGAGGCCAGGGATCTCGCGCGCGAGGCGGGCGCGATTTCAACTGCTACCACGATCGACCTTCAGCTCGCCAATGTCTGGAGCCTCCAGCTTGACCTCGATCGCGCGCTCGATGCCGCTCGCGAGTGTGAACGTGGTGCGAGGCAGATTGCCGCCAGGCGGACTGAGGCCATCGCCATCAATGTGCAGGCGTTCGTCGCGGCGATCAGGGGAGACCGGTCGGAAATGACGCGCAACACCGAGCGCGCAGAGACGATCGTCCCAGACGATCCTGAGGTGCTGTTCTCCACTTGGGGCCTGACCAGGGTCACTGCGTCCTTGTTCCTCGACGACCTGCGGCGCGCGTTCAGCGAGAGCAAGAGGGGGACCGCCTACCGAGGCGACGCCGCACTGCTGTCGCCCCGCCGCACCTGGGGCTACCACGCGATCCTGCAGGCAGCACTTGGCGAGGACGGCCGCATGGCGATCGATCAGGTACGCAAGGCGGGCGCCGCCGTCGGCTGGAATAAGGGATATCTCTGCTATGCGCAGGCAATTCTCGAGGGCCGGGATGGGCACCGCGAGCTTGCCGACAACCTCGCCGACGAAGGCAGCGCGATCCTCGCGCCCTTCGCTCCGTGGTGGAATCATCTGGCCAGGCGGCTCGTCGCGCCCGCTGCGCTCAATGACGGCTGGGGCTCGCCGGCCGCGTGGCTGCGGGAAGCGGCAGCCGAATTCCAAGCCACTGGCCATACGAGCCTGGCATCAGCATGCAGGGGAATGCTTCGGCGGGCTGGCGAGCGGGTGCCGCGCTCAGGTAGGGGCAGCGCGCAGGTTCCTACCCAGATGCGACGGCTCGGCATAACCAGCCGCGAGATGGACGTGTTCCTGCTCGTGGCCGCCGGCTCGTCGAACGCCGAGATCGCCCAGCGGCTCTTCATCTCCCCGAAGACCGTCGAGACCCATGTCGCCAGCCTGGTTGCGAAGACCGGCCAGGCAGGCCGTAGGGAGCTCGTCGCGCATGCCGCGCGCCTTGTACCGCATTGACCGATTCGCTCCACGTCGGCGAATGCGCCGCGCGCTTACTGTCCTGTCGACCGCGCTTAACTAAGGAGGTCACGCACCGTAGTTCAGGGTTTACCCGATGCGCACAAACGGTGTGAAGGGCGACCATGGACATGTACCAAGGCGCTGCCAGGCTGCCAGCCAGGACCAGCAGGTCACGGTGGGTACCCAGCGGCGCGAGCTGCCCCCGTGCTCGCGCACTACCCCAGGGGCGTTCCCGCAAGGAGGACGCATGACATTTAGTGCCGTACAACCCCGACCGGCACCCGAGATGCCAACGACCGCCGACCGGCACACGCGCTTTACCGATGAGGCGATCCCGTACATGAGTCGGCTGTACCCGGCCGCGCTGCGGCTGACGCGCAATCATAGCGACGCAGAAGACCTGATACAGGAGACGTTTGCCAAGGCCTACGTCAAGTTCAGCCAGTTCAGCCCAGGCACCAACCTGAAGGCCTGGCTGTACACGATCCTCGTCAGGACCTTCTACAGCACCTGCAGGCGCAAGGACCGAAGGGTAGGCGAGATACTCGCGGCCGAGGTCGACGGGTCGCAAGTCAGAGAAGGGCTCGGCGAGCCATCCAGGTCCGCTGAGTCCGAGGCGCTTGAGCGGCTCGGCGGATCCGGCGTCATGAGGGCGCTCGCAGAGCTGCCCGAGTGCTTCAGGCACGCCATCTACCTCGCCGACATCGAGGGATACAGGTACAACGAGATCGCCGAGATCATGGGGACCCCGCTCGGCACGGTGATGTCACGCATCCACCGTGGCCGGGCGATGCTGCGCCGCCGGCTGCGGACGTACGCGCGCTCGCAGCCTGCGGCGGTCACACCGCGGCCGTCGCAGCCTGTGGCGGTGACACCGCAGCCCTCGCTACGCGTGGCCGCCTAGAGCTTGGCCGGATTCCCGCCCCGGGAAGGCGACACCAACCCCCCGAGTGTGCCGCCAGCGCGCGGGGGCCGGGCCGAGGCACTCCCGTCCTCGGCACGGCCTCCGTCGCGTGATGCCTGCGTCCTCATTCGGCAGCGCCGTACTTGGCGATCTCCTCATACTCCGCCTCGGTGAGCTCGCGCGGCAGCTCGCCCTTGGCGACCTTGGCGCTCTGCACGTGATGGCGGATCGTCTCGACCACTTCCGGGTTGGCGAGCGTCGTCGTGTCGCCGACGTCAGCGAAGTTCGACACTGACGCGATCACGCGGCGCATGATCTTGCCCGAGCGAGTCTTCGGCATGTCCGCGACCACCCAGACGTTCTTCGGCCTGGCGATCTTGCCGATCTCTGTCTCGATCGCCTTGCTGACTTTCGCCTCCATCCCGTCGGGGGTGATACCGGGCTTGAGCGAGACGTACATCTCGACGATCCGGCCCCTGATGTCATCCATGACGGGTACGGCCGCCGCCTCGGCGACCTCGGGCACGGTCAGCGCGGCCGACTCGATTTCCTTCGTGCCGAGCCTGTGGCCGGCGACATTGATCACGTCGTCGACCCGGCCGAGTATCCGGATGTAACCGTCGGCCGCCTGGAGAGCGCCGTCACCGGCGAAATACGGCCAGTCGTGCCAGTCCTTGCTCTCCGGGTCTTTGTTGTACTTGGCGTAATACACCTCGATGTACCGCTCTGGCTGCCCCCAGATCGTCTGCATGAGGCCCGGCCAGGGATTCCTGATACACACATTGCCAGCCCGGCCGCTTCCTGCAGGGACCTCGTTGCGGTCTTCGTCGTAAATCACCGGGTAGACCCCGAGCACGCCCGGGCCGCAGCTTCCCGGCTTCATCGGCTGCAGCGCGGGCAGCGTGCTGCCGAGGAAACCGCCCGTCTCCGTCTGCCACCACGTGTCGACGATCACCGCCTCGCCCTTGCCGACCTCGGAGTGATACCAGCGCCACACCTCTGGCTCGATCGGCTCGCCAACCGTGGTCATGTGCTTGAAGCGGTAGTCGTACTTCTTCGGTTCCTCTGGCCCGACCTTGCGGAGCATCCGGATCGCGGTGGGCGAGGTATGGAAGATGTTCACGCCAAGCTGCGCTGCGATCCGCCACGGCCGACCGCCGTCGGGGTAGTTGGGCACGCCCTCGTAGATGACTGTCGTCGTGCCGAGTGCGAGCGGCCCGTACACGATGTACGAGTGGCCCGTGATCCAGCCGATGTCTGCCATGCACCAGTACACGTCGTCGGGGTGGATGTCCTGGTAGTACTTCGACGTGCCCGCCACATAGGCCAGGTAGCCGCCGGTCGAGTGCTGGGCGCCCTTCGGCATGCCCGTCGTCCCGCTCGTGTACATGAGGAACAGCGGCGCCTCGGCGGGCATCGACACAGGCTCCACGACCGCACCAGCGTGCTCGGCAAGCAGGTCGTCTACGAAGAAGTCGCGACCGGGCGCCATCGGCGTCTGCGACGCGTACTGCCCGGGGCGCCGACGCCAGACCAGCACCTTGTCGACCTCCTGGCCCTGCCTTGCCGCCTCATCGAGCGCCTCGTCCGCCTTGACCTTGTGATCGGTCATCTGGCCGGCCCGGTAGTAGCCGTCCATCGTGATCAGCACCCTGCTGCCTGAGTCGGCGATCCTGGTCCCGCATGCATGACCGCTGAAACCGCCGAACACCTGCGAGTGGATCACGCCAAGCCGTGCGCAGGCCAGCATCGTCACGGCGAGTTCCGGGACCATCGGCATGTGCAGGGTGACCCTGTTGCCGGTACGTAGCCCGGCGAAGTCGCGCAGGAGCGCGGCGAACTCGTTGACCTGCCGGTGCAGCCGGCCGTAACTGACGTGCACGTGCTCGTCGTCTTCTAGCTCGGGAACGAAGATGATCGCGGTCTTGTCATGATCGGCTGCTGCGTGCCTGTCTACGCAGTTGTAAGACGCATTCAGCTTGCCGCCGACGAACCACTGCCAGAATGGCGGGTTCGACGTGTCGAGCGTCGTGTGCCACCGTTCGTCCCAGGTGAGCAGGTCAGCGTACTCAGCGAAGCAGTCAGGGAACTTGTCTTCGGCGAACCTGGGCATAATCGCCGGATCATTAGCATTGGCCTGGGCGACGAAACTCGGCGGCGGCCGATAGTAGCCCTCCTCCCGCCAGTGCACCGCGATCTGGGCCTCGGAAACCTCGGATTCCGGGTTATCCGTCATTGGGTGGACCTCCAGCTGGACGGGATTGCGCGGAGCGGCGGATGCCGTTCTCCTCGGGGCGGGCCCCGCACGGTCGAGTGCTACCGAATCGTATCGCCGCAGCACAAGACCCGACAGCCTGGCAACGGCCGGCAGTGAAGGCGCGCTGCGTTCTCAGCAACGATCGGGCAGCGGTCCTGGTAGCTCGGTTGACATCGGCGTGAGTCACGGTATGTTCTTGCCAGCCACGTACCGGGTTACCTGGCGGCATAGGCGGCTGGACGTGGAAGGGGCCCAGGCATCCAGTAGACAACGAAGGACGATCCCAGCGCCGACGGGAAGTCCCTTCGGTCCGAAGGATGGCTGGGCCTCTTCCTCGTCCAGCGGAGTATTCCTCGTCCAGCGGCGCGAGGCAGCCGGAACCCGTCGGCGGGTAGAGATCGTTGGGTAGGAATGATCGGACACACCAGATCGGAAAGGAACGCGTGACTCCAACGGACAGGCCTGCGGAACCGCTCGGTCAGGTAGCCGTCATCATCCCGACGTACAACGAACGCGACAACCTCGAGCCGATCGTGGGCCGGATCAGGGCCGCCGTGCCTGACGCCGACATCCTCGTGGTCGATGACAACAGCCCGGACGGCACGGGCGAGATCGCCGACAAGCTCGCAGCGGCAGACCGGCGCATTCACGTGCTGCATCGTCCAGGCAAGTCCGGGCTCGGCACCGCCTACATCGCGGGCTTTAACTGGGGTCTCGCCCGCGGGTACGGAGCGATGGTCGAGCACGACGCCGACGGCTCCCATGACCCCGCCGACTTGCCGAAGATGCTGGCCGCCCTTGAACGCGCGGATCTGGTGATCGGCTCGAGGTACGTGCCAGGCGGCACGGTCGTGAACTGGCCCAGGTCACGCGAGATGCTGTCCAGAGGCGCGAATATCTACGTGCGGATCATGCTGAGCATCGGCATCCACGATGCCACTGCCGGTTTTCGCGCCTATCGCGCGGATACCTTGCGCGCCATCGGTCTCGATGAGGTCGAGTCGCAGGGTTACTGCTTCCAGATCGACCTGACCCTGCGGACCGCACGGCGCGGGCTTGTGATCAAGGAAGTGCCGATCACCTTCACCGAGCGCGCACGCGGCGCGAGCAAGATGAGCCGCGCGGTCGTAGCCGAGGCGTTGTGGCGGGTTGCCCAGTGGGGCGTGGCCAGCCGGCTAGGCAGGAAGCAGCGCCACTAGGACGCCTGCCCTCAGGCGCTCCTGCGCTGTCGTGCCGGGCCTGCCGGATCTTCTTCGCCGCGCTGGCCTCGGATGATGGCCAGCCGCTCCGCGAGCACTTCCTCCAGGTCCGAGATCGTGCGCCGCTCCATCAGCATGTCCCAGTGGCTGCGCGGTGGCTTGGCCTTGGCAGCCGCCGGCTCATCACCGCTCGCGGTCGTCGCGATCGCGCCGCAGATGCGGCACTCCCACTTCTGCGGCACCTCGGCCTCGGCGGCGAACGGCACGCTGAACCTGTGGCCCTTCGGGCATTCGAACGCCACCTCCTGGCGCGGAGCCAGGTCGGTATTGCGGTCGTTCTCGTAGCTCGTCGCACCCAGGCGGGTACCACGCAGTGCGCGTTCGGCCATGTGCTTGCTGCCTCCGGGGCGCTCGGTCTTCGTCAACTTCAACGGCGGGGACACCAGCTAGATTCCCGCGCAGGGGTTCTTCCAACCGCGCAACGTGCCGCCGATCGCGGCGAATGCGCTGTTGCGACCGCTTTCTTCGGCTTACGCGCGCGGGTGCCACTGGCCTCGGTCGATGAGGACATCGCGCAGCAACTCGGTCTTGTCGGTCATGATGCCGTCGACGCCCAAGTCGAGCAGTGAGGTCATAATCTCGCGATCGTTGGCCGTCCAGATGTGGACCTGCAGGCCCGCGGCGTGGGCACGGCCGATCAGCGGCGCGGTCGCCATGCCGATGGGCAGCTGGGCGCAGCGCACAGACCGGGCCGCGAATCTTCCCGCGAGCAGCCTGCCTTCCAGACCGGACCTGAGCGCCGCGGCCCCCACTGGCGAGGTCGCCATGCAGACCGGACGATCGAGCAGCCGCCTGACCGCATGCAGCCTGAAGGCGGAGAACGAAGTGAGGCAGACCCGGTCCCAGGCGGCCGTCAGGCGGATCAGGTCGGCGAGCGGCCGCACCGCGGGCGCGTCCTTGACGTCGATGTTGAACCGGACGTCAGGCCACGCGTCAAGCACCTCCGCGAGCAGCGGTATCGGCTCAGTGCCGTTGATCCTGGCCGCCGCTACGTCGGCCGCCGAGAGCTGCGCGATCGCCCCAGTCCTGTCGGTGACCCGGTCGAGAGTCTTGTCGTGGAAGGCGACGAGCACGCCGTCGCGGGTCGCGTGGGTGTCGGTCTCCAGGTAGGCGTAGCCGAGCTTGAGCGCGTGCTCGAAGGCCCGCCAGGAGTTCTCAGGAAAGTGCGCAGCTCCGCCGCGATGCGCGAACGCGATGGGTGTGGGGTGATCAAGGTAGCCGCTCGGCACTGGTCCACTCCCTCCGGCGTGCCTCGGCGAGTGCGATCGCAGCCGCGGCCGCCACGTTCAGCGAGCCGACCCGGCCCAGTTGGGGAATGTAGGCGATCAGGTCCGCCGCAGCCAGCAGGCTCGCCGAGCAGCCGCGGTCCTCGTTCCCGAGGGCCAGGCAGACGTCGCCGCCGAGCTCCGCTTCGTGCAGCGGAACGGCCTTCTGGGCGAGTTCGATCGTGATGAGTCGCAGCCCGTCGGCCTTGATACCGTCCACGGCCTCGGCGAGCCTTGCATGCTCACAGGTGAGGAGACGGCCGGTGCCGAGCGCGGTCTTGCGGGCAGACGGGTGGGCAGGGTCGGCGGAGTCACCGCACAGCCAGACATGCTCGACCCCGAACGCGGCGGCGGTCCTGATGATCGAGCCGACGTTGAACGGCTGGCTCACGGACTCGAGCAGCAGGCAGACACGCGCCTGCGTAGACCGGCGCCAGGACCGGTTCAGCCGCTTGACCTCGGTCGCGCCAAGCTGGCGGGTCATATCGCCCCCGTCACCTTCAGGACCCGGTAGCCGGACCGGGCCGCGGCGCGCTCGGCGACCCAGCCGGACTCGGCTAGCCATCGATGCAACGAGTCGGACCCGAGGTTTCGTTGGACAACAAGGTACGCGGCCGCCCCCGGTTCGAGGCGGCCAAGCCAGCAGGCGAGCAGCGCGTGCAGGGCGTTCTTGCCGATCCTGACAGGCGGATTCGACCAGATCAGCGCGAACCGCGCGGGCAGCCTAGGGTCGTCGGGGAGCGCGCTTGTGACGTTGGCGATGCCGGCGCGGGACGCGTTCGCGCTCGTTAGCTCAAGCGCCCTCATGTTCACGTCGACTGCCCAGATCCGCGCGGCCGGCGAACGGGCGGCCGCGACCAGCGCCAGCGGGCCGTAACCGCAGCCCAGGTCCAGAATGTGCCCGGCTGGCGGTGGCGGCGGCACCACGTCGAGCAGCAGCCGGGTACCGGGATCCAGCCGCCGCGGCGAGAACACCCCAGAATCGGTGGCGAGTTCGAGGTGCACGCCGGGGAGGATCACGTGCACAGTTCCTGGCCTGCGCGCAGCGGTCGGCCTGCTGGCGAAGTACTGCTCGCTCACCTGCCGACGGCCGGCGACGGCGCGGGCGGCCGCGCGGACGCGGCCAGTGCGGGGTTGATGTACGCGCGGGTTACCCACCGCTCGACGATAAATGTCAGCACTGGGACGGTGCCGGCCAGGAGCACGATCACGGTGCCGGGGCTCGCCACCTTCATCCGCACCAGCCTGGTCATCACGAACGCCACGATCACGTAGCAGATGTAGAGGATGCCGTGCGCTTCTCCTACGTACTTGACGATGATCAGGTTGCCCGCCCACACCTGCAGCGGGATCCCGACGAAGCAGAGGACGATCAGCACAGTCCCGGTCACGTATGCCAGCGCCCGGTACGCGCGCACGACAAGCGCAAGCCGGGGATCGGGGTCCAACGTTCTTTCCTCCTCGCTCCCTGGCGCCCTAGCGCAGGCCGTGCCATCTGCCGTGGCCCTTGACCTCGCGGCTGAGCTTGGCCAGGTAGGCGTTGTACTCCGCGAGCTCCTTGTCGTCCTGACCGTCGGCCGGATTCTCGGCTTCGCTGGTGGGCAGCCGGTCACTTTCGGCCGCCGCCCGTGGCTCGGTGCCCTGGCCGGATCCCGGTTTGGCGCCGGCGGGCAGCACGACCTCGCTGGTGCGCGCCCCGTCGGCGGCCGGGCGCAGTTCATCCCTGATCGTCTTCACCCAGAACACGATGCCGAAGATCGCGAAGATCGGCCATTCGAACGTATAAGCCCAGCTCAGCGTGTTGCCTGCCATGGCGCGACGGAACTGCCAGTCGCCGAGCCACGCCATGCCGAACACCGCCGCCACGGCGAAGAGGTGCCAGCTGAGCCACCTGGGCGTCAGCAGGATCCGCCAGCGCGGGGTGGCCGGTGCGTCGGTCATGATTTGAGACTAGCGCCGCCTCACAACACGACTTACGCGAGCGCCGCGAATCGGTCATGTGAACGAGCCGTCACGGACTGTCATCGGAGGACAGGTCATAATCTGCGTCATGGCTCTAGCGCTGACGCTGCCCGGGCCGCTCGGGTACGCCGGGCGGCTGCCGAGGCGGATCGAAGACCTGAAGGGACCGGCGAGGGGAGTGATCCTGCTTCCAAGGAACCTGTCCTGGCCGGGCATGCGCGAATGTGACGTGGCCGATGACCGGCGCCGCCGCAGCCTGTACGGTCTGCTGCTCTCCCAGGGCGGCCGCAATGACATCGCCAGGCTGGTCAACGCCGAGCTGCTCCGCCAGGACTGGCCGCTGATTCGTAAGTCACTCGACGCCCGGCTGGCGCGGTGGTGCGAGCGACGCTACCGCCTGGCGCGCGGCGCGGTCGCTCCTGCGGGCGATGCAGCACGCGGATAACCTTTCCTGGTGCGCAAATACGTCATCATGGGTGTCCAGGGCAGCGGCAAGGGCACCCAGGCGGGATTGATGGCCGCCGACCTCGACCTGGTCCACATCGCGGTCGGCGACATTTTCCGCTGGAACGTCCAGCACCACACCAAGCTCGGCGCGCAGGTCAGGCGCACGATGGCGGCTGGCCTGCTGGTCGGTGATGACCTTGTAGAAGGCGTTGTGCGTGATCGGCTGAGCCAGCACGACTGGAACTACGGCTTCATCATCGACGGGTTCCCGCGCAACGAGCGTCAGGCCGAGTTCTTCCTCGAGAGCTACGACATCGACGGGGTGATTCACCTCGACCTGCCCGACACCGAGGTTCGCAGGCGGGTGCTGGCCAGGCGACTGTGCTCTGGCTGCGGCATGGACTACAACCTGATCGCCAGCAGCCCGAAGGAACCTGGACGATGCGACGCGTGCGGCGCGGCGCTGAGCACGCGCGAGGACGACACCGAGGAGGCACTCGCGGTCAGGCTCAGGGAGTACCACGAGAAGACCAACCCGGTGCTCGCCATCTTCGGGCGCAAGGAGTACGTGGTCACCGTCGACGCCAGGCCGGGCCCTGGAGCGATCCAGCAGGAGATCAGGGCCAGGCTTGCCCTGCCGCCCTACGGCGCACCGACCGCCCAGGAACCCGTGACCGCGGGACCGGCTATCCCAGGGCCAGCCCGCTAAGAGGCGGACGCCGACGCGGCGGAGCGCCGGCGGAAGGCCCGGGACTTGGCCCGCGACCCGCACACCGCCATGCTGCACCAGCAGCCGGTTCTGGTCGGCGATCGGTCGTAGAAGGCCCAACGGCAGTCATCCGCGCCGCAGACCTTGAGGCGCCGCCAGGTTCCGAGCGTTGTCGCTTCGGCCGCGATCAGCATCAGTGCCGCGAGGCCGTCCGCGACCGTGCCGCCTGCTGGTGCCGTCCGCACGGAGCCGTCGTCGCCGATCTCAAGCCTGGCGCCGAGTCCTTCGGTGACCGCTCGCAAGCTGGCTGGGGGAGCGTCGGCACCATGACCGGCGCCGACGTGACCACTGAGCACCTCGCGCAGTGCCTCCCGCAATCCGACCGCTCGCCGCAGGTCGCCGACGCTTGCCAAGACAGGTCCTGGCATGAGCTCGCGTGAGCGCAGCCAAGCCTCGAGGGAGGCGGGGGAGTCAAGCTCATCGGTTCCCGCCTCGATGTCCAGCGTGTTCACGAACGCGCGAACGTGTTCCAGGCGGCCTGGCGCAGGGCCGGTGACCGGCTCGCGCCCCGCGCGCGGTGAGTCCGCCATGTCTCCTCCTGACCGGCCCCAGCCGCCAGCCGGCCAGATCGTCACCATCATATAGCTTCAGCTGGTTGCGTAGCGAAGGCAACTCCGCTAGCGTGTTCAGGGTAACCATCAAAACCGCCTAGCTGGTAACGACTGCGTTCGGGGAGTGAGAGTGAACGAGTGGATCATGATCGGGGTGCCGACCAGCGCGGGCGCGCATCATGCCGGCCAGGAGCTTGCCCCCGATGCACTGCGCGCTGCAGGTCTGCCAGGGCGGCTGATGGCCGCGGGCGTGCGCCTGACCGATGCTGGGAACCTGCCTGGCTCGGTGTTCCGGCCTGACCGCGCAGCGGTCGGCGGCCGCAACCTCGCCGCCGTGGCAACCGTGGCGCGAGAGGTGTCTGACGCCGTTGCGGATGTCGTGGCCGCCGGGCGGCTGCCGCTGGTGCTCGGCGGCGACTGCACGATCACCATTGGCGCGGTGGCTGGCCTGTCGCGGCAGCATCGAGACGCCGGGCTCGTTTACGTCGATGGTGACGCGGATCTTGGTGTTCCAGGCGACGGCGGCTCGGGGATCTTCGACTCGATGGGCATCTCGCACCTGCTGGGGCGCGGGGCGCCGGAGCTGAGCGCGATCGAGGGCCGGGTCCCGCTGCTCGAGCCTGCCAGGCTGGCGATCCTTGGCTCTGACCCGCGCGAGACCAGCGAAGAAGGCAGGGAGTTCCTTTCCGCCAGCGGCGTGAGGTTCCAGGAGGCACCCGCGTTTGTCGCGGATCCGGCAGGTACTGCGAAGCGCGCGCTGGCGGCGGTGACGGCTCGCAGCGGGCACGTCCTGGTGCACTTTGACGTCGATGTCGTCGACTCGGCGGATCTCCCGCTCGGCAACTTCCCGCATTACGGCTCCGGCGTCCAGCTCGAGCACGCCGTCACCGGGCTTCGGGTGCTGAAGGAAGATCCGGCATTCGCCGGCATCGTGCTGACTGAGGTGAACCCGACTCACGACCCAGGCGGCGCCGAGCTCGACCGGCTGGCCGACGCGCTCGTACGAGCGCTCGCGGCGTGACGGGGCGGGCACCTTCCCTAGGCGCGACCGGGCGGCGCGGCGGCGCAGATGCCTCTAGCCTGGGCATGTGCGGGAAATCTCGGTCTTCAGCGGCACCGCCCACCCGGCGCTCGCGGAGGAGATCTGCGGGCATCTGGGCGTTCCGCTCCAGCCTTCGATCGTCCGCCGGTTCGCCAACGACTGCCTGGAGGTTCAGCTCCAGTCCAACTGCCGTGAACGCGACGTTTTCCTGATCCAGCCGCTGTCCGCGCCGGTGCAGGAGCACCTGGTCGAGCTGCTGCTGATGCTCGACGCGGCGCGGGGCGCGTCCGCGGCCAGGGTGACCGCGGTCATCCCGCATTACGCGTACGCGCGGTCGGACAAGAAGACGATGCCAAGGGTCTCGATCGGCGGGAGGCTGGTGGCCGACCTGCTCGTCACGGCGGGCGCGAGCAGGGTCCTGACGATGACGTTGCACTCTCCGCAGGTGCACGGGTTCTTCTCGGTTCCCGTCGATCACCTGCACGCGCTGCGCGAGATCGCCGCTCACTTCGCCGACAGGGACCTGACCGACACGGTGGTTGTATCTCCCGACCTGGGCAACGCGAAGGCAGCGGCGGCACTTGCACGGATGCTCGGACTTCCGGTCGCGGCCGGTGCCAAGGAGCGCCTGAGCGACGAGCAGGTCACGATCACCTCGATCATCGGCGATGTCGCTGGCCGAGACGTCATCGTCCTTGACGACGAGATCGCCAGGGGAACGACGATCCTGGAGCTCCTGGCCAGGCTCCGCGAGCGAGGTGCGCGGTCGGTGCGCATCGCGTGCACGCACGGCCTGTTCAGCGACGGAGCGCTGAAGCGCATCGCCGCGCAGCCTGAGGTTCAGGAGATCGTCTGCACCAACTCGGTCGCTATTGGAGAAACGGAGCGGCACGAGCGGCTGCACGTGATTTCGGTCGCGCCCGCGCTCGCCGAGGCAATCAGACGGATTCATGAAGGCGAGTCAGTAAGCGCGCTGTTCCACGATCAGGAGCCCGTGTTCTACCATCAGGAGCCATTGTTCGGCGACCAGGACCCGGCCGGCTGATCCGCGATCAGTCGCCGCGCCCGGCGGCCCAGCGCGCGATCTGCAGCCGCGAAGTGACTCCGAGCTTGCCCATGATGTTCGCGATGTGGCGGGCCACCGTCGTCGATGCGATGCCGAGCTCGTCGCCGATTGCCCTGTTGCTCAGCCCCCTTGTGACCGCCGCCGCGACCTCGAGCTCCCTGGCCGTGAGCTCGGCCTCGCCGGGCTCCTGGCCGTCCGGGTGGCTCAGCGCGAGCGCTACCGCCTCCTCGCTAGTCAGCGCAGAGCCGGCCGCCCACAGCTGGTCCCTGACATCTTGGTCCATGCCCGCGGTCGCGGTCATCAGCTGCCTGGTGCGGCCCGCCGAGGCTTCTGGCAGGCTCGCCGCCCTGCGTAGCGCCGCCGCGGCGGCCGCGAGCTGAACCGCCAGCTCAGCGTTGTCGCTGGCCACGGCGAGCTCGGCGAAGAATTCCAGGCCACTGATCACGCGGATCCTGCTGCCGGTGAACTGAGTGAGTTCGATGCTCTCGGACAGATAATGCCTGGCC
>Ga0126378_10001095_pt1 | contig 20227 bp, 18 predicted proteins | sample PanSoiMetPlot_23_FD_92587 | JGI IMG/M metagenome (GOLD analysis project Ga0126378, IMG submission 92587) | Tropical forest soil microbial communities from Panama - MetaG Plot_23 | ecosystem: Environmental > Terrestrial > Soil > Tropical forest > Bulk soil | place: Panama | collected 2016-02-17
GCACATAGTACGGTGGTATCACCGAGGCGGTGGTATCGGGTTAATGCACCCCACGCTCTAGGGGTGGTGCCAACCCAGCGCTCTGCGAATGAGTTTCGCCGGCTCCGGTAGGGCACCTGGAATAATCTCGACTCGCTCAGGAAGACCGCATGGGATCGTCACCAACAGGGCCACAAGGTGGAGCTGCACGACCGGGGCTTGGCAGCTTGATCCGCGGGCACAACCGGCCGCCGGAGGAGGTGACACTGACGGTGTCACGGCACAGGCCACCGCGAAGATGGCGGCGACCGGGAACAGGTCGCTCACGTGGCGAATCCCGGCGGGAGGGAGCCAAGCCGGCCGCCGCCAGTCAGGTTCCGCCTTCGCCTGCCTGTAACCGACCATCTCCGACTTTCCACCCGCCACCCCTCACACGACCTGTGAGAGAGCAGCTGCCCGTAACGAACAGGGCGGCGGATGCGTACGTTTTGGAGAGCACGTAAACGCTGGGCGCTTTCGTCATCGAAGGAGGCAACGTCCGATGGCAGGTCCCTGTCCCCAGCCTGGGGTAGCCAAGGTTAACAGGACCCGATCCCACGGCCTACTCTTCTGCACTGAGGGATGCGAGAAATCCGCATCGTGGTAGACGACATCGGCGTGGAGGCTGGCTACCGTTGACCGCGATGCCTGCCATGGTGGAGGTGGATCGCCTCTCCAAGGACTTCGGGAAGGTACGCGCCCTCGACGACGTCTCCTTCTCCGTCGCCAAAGGCGAGGTCTTCGGCTTCCTGGGCCCCAACGGCGCCGGCAAGACGACTACGATCCGCATCCTCCTAGGCCTTCTGCACCCTGATGGGGGCACGGCCAAGATCGGTGGCCACGATTGCTGGGGCGATCACGCCAGGGCTGCGCCCCTATTTGGGGCCACCCTGGAGCAACCCGGTCTCTACAGCTACCTAACCGGCCGCGACAATCTCCGCCAGTTCGCGCGGATGCTAGGGCCGGTGGACGAGAGGCAAATCACGGATCTGCTGGCCCTGGTCGGCATGACGGAGCGGGGTGATGACAAGGTCAAGCGCTACTCGATGGGCATGCGCCAGCGGCTGGCGCTGGCCCAAGCGCTGCTCGGGAAGCCGCGGCTGCTCGTCCTCGACGAGCCGACCAACGGGCTCGACCCCAATGGCATCCACGGGCTGCGCATACTGCTGCGCAAGCTCGCGACCGAGCAGGGCCTCACGATCTTCTTCTCCAGCCACCTGCTCTCCGAGGTCGAGGAGCTCTGCGACCGCGTCGTTGTCCTTCATCGGGGCGAGGTGAGAGCAGCCGGCCCACTCAGCGAGCTCATGAATGTCAAATGCTTCAGCTACCGGATTGACGTCTCCGACGTCAACAGAGCCCTAGATATTATCCGGTCGGTCGACGGTGCCAGAGCAGAGACAGGCACGATCAAGGATTCGATCACGGTCACCTCCGAGACGGACATCGCGCGGAGGATCAACCATGCGCTGGTCTCCGCCGGGGTCGGCGTCGATCAGTTGGTGCGAACTCAAAGGGGCCTGGAGGACATCTACATCGAGCTAACCGGAGTGCCCAGCGGCAGCCCGCTCAGCGCTCCGCCAGCCACGGTGGGGGCGCAGTGATGCTCATCAGCCTGGTCCGAAACGAGCTCGAGAAGACATGGCGCAGTCGCTGGATGGTGTTTGCGGTCCTGGCCGGTCTCTTCCTCCTGATCGCGGTGGGCCTTTATGGCTTCTACGTGTACCACGAGCATCGATGGAACCCGCCACCGCCGGCGGCATGGCAGGGTGATCTGCGCCACGAGATGGCCAACAACCAGGCGACCATCGACAATCTCGAAAAGATAAAGCAGCAGGGTGGTCCGTTCTCGGGCGGCCGCTTCAACGGGCTCAGGCTGGACGACGCGATCGCCAATCTGCATCGGGAGATCGCGGGCGACCAGTACCTGTTGGACAACAACATCGCGCCTGTGTCTGCCTTTGCGATGACCCGAGCCGCGCTGTTCGGGCTGGGCGGGATCATCATGTTTGTGCTCATCCGCATCTTCGGCTGGCTCGCCGCGGAGCAGATCGCCGGCGAGCGTTCCGACCGCACTATCGCCATCCTGCTCAGCCGGCCGCCCAGCCGGACCCAAGTGCTCCTTGCCAAGGCTATCGCTTCATTTCTGACCAGCCTGGGCGTGGTCGTAATCAGCTTCCTGGTGGCCTATGCAATCTTCGGCTTTCTCATGGGATCGATGGGGCCGGTCACCGGCCAGGTCGGTCTCGCCCTCGACGGCAGCAAACCCCTGAATCCCACAAATCTCGTGGTCATGCCTATCCCGATCTTCCTGCTCTTGTGCCTCGGCGCCACCATGCTCGCGGTGCTGTGCGTGCAGGGTATGAGCCTGCTCATCTCGGTGCTCACGGGCAGGTGGGCCGCGATCGGGATCACGCTCGCGGTGCTGTTCGGAGCGACCATCGTGAGCAGCGTGGTGTCCGCAATCATCAGCCTGATCAGCGGCAGCTCGGACACCGCCCACTTCCTCAACTATGCCTTTTTCAACGTGCTGGCCCCTGTCGGATCAATCGCCCCCATCTTTGGCAACGGCCCCACCCAGGCGGGCAAGGGCATGAGCGAGTTCGGCTCAGAGGTGGCCACGCTGGCAGTCTGGACGGCTGCGTTCTTCGCGGCCGGGTGGTTCTTCTTCCACCATAAACAGGAGGCAGGCTGAGGGCGCGATCACCTCTCCAGGACGGCGTCAGGTCGTGGGGGCTTCACAACGTACGCCGGACGTGTTGGTCGGGCGGGCGCGGGCCAGGAGGGGAGATGTCCCGTTCGTCGTGGAATTTCCGGCGGGGTCCAACCCTGGGTAGGGGTAACGCAGCTCAAGTCAGAGGCGGGATAATTCCGCGAGGTCGGAGGGAAGGTGATCAATGCCGCCGAACTCCGGTACTGCGATCGAATGGATCCGACTGCTCACAGCGTCGTGCAAGTGCGGGTACACCATCTCATCGGCCCTCCGATCGACTCGCAGTCGTTCTCGATAGGACATGTCTGGCTGGTCCCTGCCGCCAGGTCCCACAGGGACGGATGACCGGCACCCCGGTCGCGCACGCAATCCGGCCGCGAACCCAGCGTCTGGCCGGGATCATGGGGCCCTATGCCGAGGTGTCCCTGCGAGTTGCAGACGGGGCTTGCTGCTGGCTCGGGCTATTAGCTTGCCTTACTCTTGAGCAACTCGAGGATGCGTTCCTGGCCCTTGAGAATCTGAAGCTGCTGCACGTTCATCTGGTGCAGCGCTGTCAGCGTCTCGTGATCGGCCTCCGCCCGCGCGTCTTGCGCCGCCGAAATCACATTCTGGCCCACGATAATGATCGGCAGCAGCACCAACTGCAAAAAGTTCGACGATATCCAGTTGACCAGAACCGTTGGTGATCCCTGCTGGATGGCCGACGGTAGCGCAACGAACGCAACGACAGTGAAGACGTAGGCACAGTACATCGTCCCGACGATCTTGGTGACCCGCACCGCCAGCCAGGCATTCGCGCGTCCTATCGGACCGGAGCCATGCACCTTTGCCAGGACCTGCTCCCTCTTGACGTGTCGGGGCACGTGGTGCATCGGCGACTCTCGCGCCATGTCCAGAGCTTGCTCGTGTGCCTCCTCGTTGGGCAGTACGGATTCGCTTTGACTAGTCATGGTCAATCTCCTTCATGTCTGTGCGGGTGGGAACGATGGAGACGGCGACATAATGCCCGGCATCGGCGGACCCCCAAGATGCTAACTACCCTGGAGCCAGACGGCCTCGACCGTGAACAACCCTTAGCATCGAGAACCGGACCTTCTGCGGCGACACCCGCGCCGAGGCGGCCTCCGAGCTGCTGAAGTCATGGAAGACCAAGCTGGCGGTGCAGAATGACTGATCTTGCTGATCGCCTCCGTGGCGCCGTATGGGGCCATCTCATTGGAGATGCGCTCGGGGTGCCCTATGAGTTTGGCTCCCCACCGGAGGCCGTCGTCTGGGGCCGGGTCGGGACTCACGGTCAGCCGTCCGGCACATGGAGCGATGACGGCGGCTTGATGCTGGCGTTGCTCGATTCGCTGACAGCTCCCCGCGTCGGCTTCGACACCGAGGACCAGGCCCGGCGGTCGGTCGCGTGGTTGGACACCGACGCGTACAAGCCGGGACCGAGGTTCGACATCGGAGGCACCACGGCCATGTCGCTGGGTCGCATAAAGCGCGGTGTGCCGGCCGACGAGGCGGGTGGCCGCTCCGAACGCGACTGTGGCAATGGCAGCCTGATGCGGATCTTGCCGGTCGCGTTGGTCGGCCGCGAGTTGCCCCCCGAGAAACTGATTGACCAAGCCATGCGAGCCTCCAGTGTCACCCATGCTCATCCCCGGGCGACAGCTACCGCGGCCATCTATGTGTTGATCGCCGCGGCTTTGGTGAGCGGCGCCACCGACCGCGAGCTGGCGCTCTCCACCGCCTTCACTGAGTGCGGTATGTGCATGGTCGGCGATCACCGGAAAGAACTGTTCGACTTGCGAAATTGGCCGGGCACGCCGTCCGGCAGCGGGTACGTGGTCGATACCTTTTGGAGCGCCCGGACCGCCTTCGCCAGCAGCGAGTCCTACGCCGAGACTGTCACCAAGGCCATCCGCTACGGCTCGGACACCGACACCACCGCGGCAGTGGCCGGTGGGCTGGCGGGCGCGCTCTGGGGCATCGGGGGCATCCCGGGCGACTGGCTGAGCGCCATGCGGGACCGTGAGATCGTGGAACCCTTCGTTGCCCGACTACTTGCGGCAGCCCGACCGTCACCGACGCCGTCCTGACACGGTCCTGTGCCGTAAACCAAGCTCGGTCAACTCGATCAGGCGGCCCTGGAGTATTCAGGGAGTAAACGTCCAGCCGGCCATGGCGCACAATCCGTCCTCCTGCCAGGCGCGTGGGGTGCATTTATCACCGGCGCGACACGTGATGCAGGGGTTTGCGCCTGCGAGAAGGAACTCAGTTGATACCGTGGCATTGTCTCTGGCAGGGTGGCGATCCGATGCGACGCGTATGCGATCGCGACGAGGCGACTGCCTGGTGATGTGATGGCGTCTCCGCTGACACACTTGTCCCTTGGGCCGCAGCATCCAGATTTGGCTTCTGGGCCGTACTGGGTCAGGCAGCCTGCCGCGAATACTCGTTGATCAGCCCTTGCACGCGCGTCCGACGGACGACTTGACCGCCGGTAACTGCGGGGAGCACAGTCGGCCCACGCGGCGGTCGCAGCTCCAGGCTGCGATGCGGTCGGTGCCCGTTGTAGTGCTCGACGTACTCGGCCAGAACCGCGTCCAGGTGCCGGCGGTTCACGATCAGCAGCCAGGCCAGGCACTCGCGGCGGACACTGGAGACCCAGCGCTCGCACCGAGCGTTTGCATTGGGCGCCCGCACTGGAGGGCGGATGACCTCCAGGCCTTCGGCTCGAAAGGCTGCGTCAAAGGCAGCCGGGAAGTTGCTGTCGCGATCGTGGATCAGAAAGCGGGGTCTGACCTCGGCCTCGTGGAGCTGCCAGGCCAGGTTCCGCGCCTGCTGAGCGGCCAAGGCTCCGCCGCTGTGGTCGCAGCAGGCGGTGAACAGGATGCGCCGACTGGCCAGCTCCAGGAAGAACAAGACATAGAGGCGCTTCAAGAAGACGGTATCCACCGTGAAGTAGTCACAGGCCCGGATTGCCCGGCCGTGAGCCTGGAGGAAGCGACGCCAGGTGAGTCCCGCTCGCCGCGGTGCGGGCGGGATGCGGTGGCGGCGGAGCAGGTTGCGGATGCTGGTCGAGGACACCCGATGGCCGAGTTGTAGGAGCTCGCCTCGGATACGCTCATAGCCCCAGAGTGGGTTCTCCCTGGCCAGCGTCAGCACCAGCTCGCGGCACTCGGCCGGCATCTTTGGTCGACCGGGCCCGCGCCGGCGAGCCCACGCTGCCCAGCGACGAAGGACCAGCGCCCTGTGCCAGCCGAGAACTGTGGCCGGCTGCACCAGGAGCAGGGCACCGGCCGACAGCTTGCGGCCCAGGATCATGCGATCGGCCACCCGCCAGCGAGGGCGTCGAGCAGTGCGTCGGAAGACGAGCAGCTCCTGGCGGAGGATGAGGAGTTCGAGATCGCGATCGGCAGTAGGGCGGCCGCGGAGGATGAGGAGGTCGATCAGCAAGCGGAGGAGGGCGTAGAGAAGGGCCAGCAGCACGGGGCGAGCAGAGTAGATGCGCCCGAGCTGCCAATCAAGCGGCTGGGTGTCGCCTACCCGATGGTCAGCGGCAGGCTTGGCGAGGTAGGCGCCATCAAGGCAGCTGTCAGCTTGCTCACCAGGATCTCCCTTCCCGTCGTAGTGGATGAATAAATGACCCACGGCCAGGCAACTCTGATGCGATAGTGGCATTCGCAAACGGGTCACGCGGCACTGGTACCGGCCATGCCTCGTTTGTTGTCGACCAGGTCGGTACCATGGCCACGTGAGCCGGCCGACGCCGCCGCCAGCGCCCTCGGCTGAGCCACCGGGCTGGGCCATGAAGCGCAGCGTCGAGGACCGCAGCGACTCGCCCGAAGCCATCTTCACCGCGCTGCGCCCGCTGCTCTTCTCGGTCGCCTACCGGCTCCTGGGCCGGCCGGCCGACGCTGAGGACATGGTCCAGGAGAGCTGGCTGCGCTACGCCGGGGCCACCGAAAGGGTGCACGATCCCCGATCCTGGCTGATCCAGGTCGTCACCCGGCTCTCACTGGACCAGCTGCGTTCGGCCCGGGCGCGGCACGAGCAGCTCGCCGGCATCTGGCTGCCCGACCCGGTGCTGACGGGCGAGTCAGTCGCCGAGGATCCGCTTCAGACGGTGGAACGACGGGACCTGCTCTCCCTGGGCGCGCTCGCCATGCTGCAGCGGCTGTCTCCAACCGAGCGCGCGGCGCTGGTGCTGCACGAAGCGATCGGCCTCACCCACGCCGAGATCGGAGCGGTCCTGAGCGCCAGCGAGGTTCGATCGCGCCAGCTGCTCGCCCGGGCGCGCCGGCGGGTCGCCGCCGATCCGGCCAGGCAGCCGAGCCCGTCCCCGGAGCTGCACCTCCGGCTGGTGGCGTCCCTCCGGACCGCGTTCGATACGGGCGACGCAGCCTCGCTGGTCGGCCTGCTCCGCGAGGACGCCGTCCTGCTGGCCGACACGGGTGGCGAGCTCCCCGCTCCCCGGCGTCCCATCGTGGGGCCGGCGAAGATCCTCCGCTTCCTGGCCGGGGTGCTCCAGAGCCCCCTACTACCCGGCCTCATGGCGGCCGAAGTGGAGGTCAACGGCGAGCCGGGCCTGCTGCACCATGCCGGAGGGGAGCCGATCTATGTGATCACCAGCGTGTTGGACGCCGAGGGCAAGGTGCCGCTCGTCCTCGGCGTCGGTGGCCCGACCAAGTTCGCCTACGTCAAGCGCCAGCGGCTCCGTCTTCCCGCCTGACCTCCGTCACGCTCAGGGCCCTTTTCTCGTCCATGGGGTAGCTGGACCTTTGAGGCGAAGGAGGCAATGACGATGAGCGTCAACATCAAGGAAGCCGGCAAGGAAAACAAGCCGAGCCGTGGTCGCTGGTGGGCGCTGGCCGCGCTTGTGGTCGCCGGGCTCGTCGTGGGCCTAGACGCTACTGTCCTGCTCACCGCCCTGCCGACGCTGTCGTCGAAGCTGGGCGCCACCACCAGCGAACTGCAGTGGATCGTCGACGCATACACCCTCGCGTTGGGCGGCCTGCTCCTGCCGGCCGGGGTGCTCGGCGATCGATTTGGCCGCCGTCGCGTGCTCATGCTGGGCCTGCTGGTCTTCGGAGCTGCCTCGGTTGTCGCCAGTCAGGTGACTTCGGCGATGGGCCTGATCATCATGCGAGCGCTGATGGGCGCGGGCAGCGCGGTGATCGCGCCCCTCATTCTCTCGATCTTGCCCTCCATGTTCTCGGAGGAGGAGCGCCCGCGCGCGGTCGGCGTGGCGACGGCCGGCGTCTTTCTCGGGTTCCCGCTGGGACCCGTTGTTGCTGGGTGGCTGTTGACCCATTTCGCCTGGGGCTCCGTCTTCCTGATCAACGCGCCCGTGGTCGTCATTGCGCTACTCGCTGTCGGGCTTTTGGTCCCGGAGAGCAAGGATCCCAGCGCACCCCGCCTGGATTGGGCCGGGGCGGTGCTGGTGGTGGTTGGCGTCACGTCCGTGGTGTATGCCGTCATCGAGGAGCCCGCCGGAGGGTGGACGGATGCGAGGGTCCTGGCTGGGCTGGTCGGCGGTACGTCCGTCCTCGCCATCTTCGTTGCTCGCGAGCTGGGGACCGCATCGCCGCTGGTCGACCTGCGGCTTTTCCTCAACCGCCGCTTCACCTGGTCGACCGTCGGGTTCGTCGTGATCGGCTTCGCAATATTCGGCGTCATGTTCGTTCTCACGCCTTACCTGCAGATCGTCCAGGGAAACGACGCTCAGGGGACGGGCGTTCGTGCGCTCCCTCTGATCGCCACCTTGATCCTCGGGGCCCTTGTCAGCGACCGGTTGACCGCCCGCTTCGGGACCAAGGTCATGGTGTCGGCCGGCCTGCTCGTAACCAGCGGCGCGTTGCTCCTACTCTCCCGCGCCAGCGCTGATAGCGGGTACGGACTGGTTGCGGCTGCGCTGATGGTGATGGGAGTCGGCATGGGCATCGCCATGCCGCCCGCGGTGGACGCCATCCTGGGCGCCGTGCCGCCCAGTCAGACTGGGGTGGGGATGGGTCTTCAAAGATCCCTGCAGCAGGTCGCCGCCTCGCTCGGAGTGGCGATCCTGGGCAGCATCCTCAACAGCACCTATCGCGGCGACCTGGGCGGACACTTGGTAGGCCTCCCAGCGCCAGCCCGAGATGGGGCGCTGGGGAGCGTCGCAGGCGCAGCCGCGGTCGCCCGGCATGTGCCCGGGCCCCTCGCCGGTCCGCTGCTCCAGGCATCTCACGACGCATACGCAAGCGGGATGGCGGAGGTGATGCTGGTCAGCGCCGGAGTGCTGGTGGCCGGTGCACTCCTGATCGCGTTGTTCTTGCCCGCCCGTGCGGCGCATGCCGACCGCCAGTAGGAAGCTGCTGCGCGAGCTGTCAGCGATTTCAGTCAGACCACGCTGGTCGCGCCTCCCAGACTTCAGTGGACGTTGGCCGATAGAGATAGGCATGGCTGAACGAAGAGCTTCCAGGTCTCGCCTCCCGAGCAGGGCAGCAATGCTCGGATGGTGCAGCTATCGCCTCATACCTCCTTCATCCTCGCGCGACCCAGGGTTAGCTCGAAGTGGGTCAGAAGACGCACGCGCGCTTTCGAGAACGCGGCAAGCGAGGTTCTCGCCTCGAGCAGGCTCGCCGGCTCGCGCCTCGGGAGCCTGTACCTCAATCTTTTACGAGATCGAACCGTGGTCGGTGAGAACTCGCGAATGTTCAACATCGATGCCGCAGGGACGAGTTCCGGTCACGCCCCCGCCGCAGGTCAAGTCAATTCCCAATGTCTTCGTCATCGGCGACCTGGCCGCGCATGAAGATCTGCCCATGCTCGCTCGGCCAGCGCTCGAGGAAGGCGAACACATAGCGGAGGCGATTCACAGCCTGATCCTGGATCGCGAGCCGTCGCCCTTCGTCTATCGCGACCCTGGCATCATGGCGGCTGGCGAGTGGCACGCCGAGGAGGCCACCGAGCGGCGACGCCTGCTTGACCTTCGCGTCCAACGTTTGGTTGTCGAGGGGACGGGTGCCGGCAACGCGCACAGCAATCTCGTCGCCGGAAGACAAAATGCTGTCGCCGCCGGACTCCCGGTCGTCGTCACGTTTCGGTGCCGGACCGGAGCTGTTTTGGCAATCTAAGCCGGGGCTGGTGTGGGCGCCCACTTGGTCGAATTCGGATGGATCTTCGGAGCAGACCTACCGACATACAAAGCTCGGGGCGCAGTGCGGGTGCACTCGGACGTGACCCACGCGTTGATGCTGTGCGTGATTGGTTCCAACAACTGCGGTACTCATGATGGATGGCAAGCTTCCAGCCAAAAAAGAAGGAGCTACACAAATGAGCGATCGAATTGGCGGCGGCGCTGGTGTGCCTACGCTGCACGGACATCTTTTGCGGTGGATGCCGTTCTTCAACCCGGTCGCCAAGTTCCTTTTGGCCGCTGGCGTTCCGTTAGGCCTCAATGGGCTCATCACCGTTCGCGGCCGGAAAAGCGGCCTTCCTCGCACCACGCCCGTGGCGATCATCAAGGTCTCCGGCAGGCGCTGGGTCTGGTCCCCCTGGGGCGAGGTCCAATGGGTGCGTAATCTGCGCTCTGCCGGGCGCGCGACCGTCACCGTGCGCCGCCGGAAAGAAGAAGTAAGTGCGACGGAGCTGGACCCGACACAGCGAGTTGGGTTCTTTCGCGACATCCTTGGTCCTCTCGCGCGAGGCGTACCGCTCGGTATCGGTCTCAACTTCATTCGCATCGTCGATGGGGTCGATCTCGACCATCCAGTGGAAGCGGCCGAGGGTCGACCTGTCTTCGAACTCCACCCAATTCGATGAAGCCACTCGTCGACTCACGGCGACACATGACCTTCCGAGGTTCAAAACCCTGTGCCGTCAAGAAACTACGTACGCGGTGCGGGCGGGAGTCCCGCGCAGGGGAAGGTCCAACCACCCAGGATGGCCGACCGTACTTCTCGCTCTCGTGGTTTCCGTCTTCCGTCTGCTTTTCGATGCAACCGTCACTCGCCACCCGTCGGGCACCAGCCGCCCGGTGAGCCTTGGTCGTCCGGCACCGCGCGTCATTGAGCGCGAGGCCAAGCTGCTAGCCCCCGGTGACGCGGCTGGCGGCCAGCACAATCGTGCGCAGAAATGGCCTGGGCGGTCTTTCAATGAAAGCGCCACGCGATCTAAGCCCGAGTTTCTTGACCGCACAGCCCGGAATCGGCGCATACGCAGGGGCGTACGGGCCGGATCGGCTTCTCGAAGACCCATCTGCGGCCACCTGGGTGTTCTCACTGGCTGCAAGAGCGCCACATGGCCATGCGCATGTGTGCGCTGGAACTGGGTGTCGACCAGTTTTGAGCCTGCATTGCTCCCAGCGGAGTAAACCGGATAAGCAGGTTGAAAAAAAGAGGCAGGTCATGAAGAAGTGAGCGCATCACAGTCCAGCACCGCAAGCGGCTGTCAAGCGCTCCTCGCCTGACGTGCCGGCCGATACCGCAGCACGTTGCTCGACTCCGCCTCATCAATGAGACGTTTGGCGTCCGCAGGAAGCAGGAAGCGCTGTTCGACCAGCTCCTCGGCGGCATCGCGCACTGCCTCGACGTATCCCTCATGGTCGCCATAGCGCTCGACCACAGAGAGCCGCGGGTCACCCCGGGCGATTCGCTCGGCACGAGTCCTAGCAAAGGGAATGTACGATCCCCCTTCGGGGCTACCGGGCACAGTTCGCCCTCGGCGAAGCCTTGCCGCCGCAGGTCCCATCCCTTGTAGGTGGCCAGCGGTGCGCACAGCGTCGTTGACCGGACCCCGGCCAGGTCATTCCCATCCTCGTCGGTCCGCGGCACCAGCACCCGATATTCGCCGAGCGCCCGGGGCGGCTCGACGGAGATCAGCTCGCGCTCGTCAAAGTTGTCGAATTCAGGGCCGAAGTCCAGTACCTCTGTGGGGTTCACTACTAGGCCGCTGTAGGTCGCGCCCGGGATCTTCGGGAATCCGGTGCTCTCCTGGTCCGAGGCGACCAGGGTTCCATCGGCGATGGTTGGCACCTGGCTGGCGGGTGGCTTGTTGCCAATTTCCAGCCATTTCCGTAAGGCGACTAACAAAGCGCGCATGGTCTCTGCCTGTGGCGCGGGATTGCCCAGCTGCTGACAGAACGGGACCTGGCTCGGGGTCGCCACCGGGACGTGCTGGGTCGACGCGATGAGGTACATCCGCACATTGTCGAGATGGGGGAGGTCCTGCGTTCCCAGAGGATCAGTCTGGCTCAGCGACTGCTTGATCTGCCAGTACTCCGCCGAGCTAATGGTGTGAACCACCTTGGGGCAGTTCCGGGCCGCCAGGCAGCGCTCCAGGACGCTGCCCGTTCGGCCGGTCAGTGGATCGGTGGTGCTGGCGTACGAGAACGGGAATTCGGCCGCCGGGTAAAGATGACTCTCATGCTGAAGTGGCACTCGCGACGGCTGGCCGAAGCGGACGTCGAGGAAGTTTCGGATCGGGCCGACATGCGGCCATATCGCCTCGAACACTCTCCGCCTAGCCGCGTCGCTGTTGAAGCCGAGCTGCTGGAAGGTGCGGATCAATCGCCCGGACTGCGATATGCCAAAGAGGACCGCATGGCGGACATCGAGCTCTCGCTCGTCGGCGGTCAGAGGGTTGGCCGTCCCCGCGTCGTCGGCGCGGGCGGATCGGAAGAAGATCGCGGCATCGCGTAACGCGGCCAGGCCCACGCCGAGCACCCTGGGATTCTGGGCCGTGTAGATCAACTCATAGATCGAGCCCGGCTGGAACCCGGAAGGGTAGCAAACGTCCGTCAGGCTGGGAGTTGGCGCAGCCCCCGGGGGGCAGGAGGCAAACTGCCACTGATCGCCGGCGATCGCTTCGCGTGGATCGCTCTCCTTCAATCGACGGGTGAGCATGGCTCCCGAATTGTCGAGCGAGACGGCCGGGTAACTCTGGTTGGTTGTGCCGCCGCTGAGGGGAAGGGTCCGCACAAGGGGCATGGCTTGGAAAGTTTGGAACTCGGATCGCATGATCCCCGTGATCGCCTGACCGTTGTCGCTGGCGAGGGGAGCCTCCAATCGCATGCGCCCGGGTGCCGGGTTCAGGTCACCCTGCCAGCCCACCCACAAGAGGCTGTAGCCCTGTTCGAACAGGAACCCATCTCCAGCGTCCGCTGCCGCAGTGGGATCGTTACCTGACGGCACCCCGTTCAGCGCGCCGATGATCAGCTTGTTTCCATTGTTGACCGCCTCCGCGAAGAGGGCATGGTTCCCTTGCTCGGGGTCGACCGGGGTTAGCAAGTAGAAGTCTGTCGAATACTCAACCCGTCCGCTGGCGTTGCGGGGTGCCTTGTCCAAGTCGGTAATGGTGCTGTTTCGCGGATCGGTTGGGTCGATTTCACCGCGGAGGCGCCCGACGATCTTCTTGTAGCGACCCACGTCTCCAAAGGACCGCCCTTCGAAGGTCGGGGACTCGACACGCTCGAGGTTGATCTGCGTTACACGCGAGGTGCCCCCGTCCAGGTGTTTCTCGTTGGGATCATTCTGCGGCCGCGTTCCGGCACCCTGCGCGCCCGCCGGTTCCGCTGATAGCGCGAGGGCCAGCGCCATCGCCACGACCGTGAGTCGGTGCAAGGCTCGATGCCTTCCCTCATGGGGTTGAGTTAGTCGTGACACAGTTGAAATCCCTCCACTGCAAACAAACCGCCGCGCCCGCGCGAATCCTGACAGCTGTCATCGGGCCGTCAAGGCGCCCTGAGATGGACTTCCTTATGCTTCCGCCGATCAGCGGATGGCGAGGACTGCACGCCGCCGTCTCAAGGCGGCCGGTGGGTTGCCACACCGGCTGCTTCAACGACCGAGTTAAACGGCGCCGATCAGGGTGCCAGATGAGCGCTGTCACTGCCACCGGAGCCCGCCGGCGGGGCTGCCTGTACCGACTGGCCGCAGCCGACGGCGAGAACCATCGCAACCACAACGCTGGCGATCAGTGCCATCACGCCGGTCTGACTGCGCGGTTTTCTGTCCAAACTGTCCGTGGACATACGATCCTCCTACCGCTTGATCTGCGCCTCAGGCGGCCGCCCGGCATGAGTCAACACGGTAGGGATGGACCTGCGCATAGACAGCGCGACAACTGCCCACGGCGGTACCTAATTCTGGGCGGCGGCGGTACCTGTTTTAGTGGGCCGAAGCCGCCAGTCCTTGCTCCACCGCCCAAGCGGCGATCTGGACTCGGGAGTGGAATCCGAGCTTGTTCCGGATGTGCTCCACGTGGCCCTCCGCGGTTCGCTCGGCGACGAACAGCCGGGCGGCGATCTCGCGGTTACTCATGCCCTCCGCGACCATGGCCGCGACCTGGCGCTCACGGCGGCTCAGCCGGCCTGGGGACTGAGGCCGCTCCTCCGCGGGCTCATCATCCGCAGACAGCGCGTAGTCGAGCGCCTGCTCCAGTGTCATGGCGCTTCCCTCCGATTCCACGTGCGCAGCCACCACGGAACCTACCGATACTCGCATCCGCTCAATCAACTCATTCAGTTCAGCCAGAACGCCCAACCTCGGAACATGGCCCAGCCACTCCCTGACGGCCCTAGCGGCAGCCGCCAGTCGCAGGGCGCGTTGATGCTGGCCTCGGTGCGCGGCAATCTCAGCCGCGGTCATGAGCGCGCCACTCATCCCCCTGGGATCGTTGAACGGTCTCACCAGAGCGATACTTTTCGCCAGGTAGCTGGCGGCCTCAGCAGGTCTGTGCTCCAGGAGTTCCAAGCGGCTCATCTGGCCCAGCGCATACCCGCGATGCCAGAGGTTGTCCGAGCCCTCGATCGCGTCCGCCGCGCGAGCGGTAAGAGAGCGAGCCAGCTCAAGGTCGCCTTCCTGCAAAGCGATCAGCCCGAGCATGTTCAGCGCGCTGACGTATCTGCGCGGTTCAGCCTCGACCAGGACTCGCTGGTAGAAATGTCGGGCAGTAGCCCGATCGCCTTTGTTCAGTGCCACGTTGCCGAGGCCGACGAGCGCAAAGCTCAAGGCCAGCGCATTCCCCGACTCGACGCTCGCCCGGAGGCCATCCTCATACGCCACCTCGGCCTCGGCCCAGTCGCCTGACCATGCAGCCAGGCGTCCCAGGTTGATCAGAGCCAGAGCCCGATCGGCTTGCTCGCCACCCGGCAGGTCGAGCAGCTCGTGCAGCAAGGCCCGCCCCTCCGTGTAGCGGCCAGCATCCCAGAAGCGCAGCAGCCGGCCCGCCATTCGCAGGCAGACTCCTGGATTGTTGCCTCGGAGCCAGCTCAGCGCTTGTCGCAGGTTGTCCTCGTCAGACTCGATCAGCACCAGCCAGGCCGCTTCGGCGGCGGAACCGACGGGAGGCCAATTGTCCGCGAGCTCGAAGAAGTAGCGTGCGTGCCGTTCCCGCAGGCGTTCGGCTTCACGGCTTGCGACCAGCCGCTCGAGTGCGAACTGGCGCACGGTCTCCAGCATCAGGTACCGACCGCTTGCGCCGGTAGCGTCGCCCGCGATGATGAGCGACTTGTCCAGCAGTCGTCCGAGCAAGTCGAGTACGGCCGGCCCCAGGCTGCCCTCGCCGGAGCAGACTGCCTCGGCCGCATCCAGAGTAAAGCCGCCCCGGAACACTGAGAGACGCCGGAACAGAGCCCGCTCTTCAGGGGAAAGCAAGGCATGGCTCCATTCGACCGTCGCCGCCAAGGTCTGCTGTCGCGGTACAGCAGTCCGGGGGCCGCCCGTCAGCAGCTGAAAGCGCTGATCGAGCCGCTCCAGTATCCGACCGGGTGGCAGCAGCGCGACCCTGGCCGCCGCCAGTTCGATAGCAAGCGGGATGTGGTCCAGACGCGAGCAGATCGCTTTCACCGTGGACGCGTTGTCGGGGGTCACTGCAAAGGCACTCGCCATTTGTCGAGCCCGTTGCTCGAACAGTTCAACCGCAGACGACTCGTCGAGCGCGGGCACGCGCCAGACCTTCTCACCAGCCACACCTAGCGGTTCACGACTCGTGGCCAGCACGGCGAGCATGGGGGCTGATCGCGTTAGGGTCTCCGCCAGCCCAGCGCAGGCTTCTACCAGGTGCTCGCAGTTGTCCATAACCAGCAGCGCCTGCTGTGGCTGCAAGTAATCAATGGCGGTCTCCAACAACCAGCGACCTGGCTGCTCGCGAAGGCCAATAGCAGCCGCCATCGTAGGCCGTGGGGTGCATTAACCCGAAAACTCTCCGATCGGGCTCAGGCGACCTCCTCCAGTCAAACGCGATAGCCAAGGTGCTGCAGGCGGCTGACGGCCCGACGCATGAGGCGCTCGCGGTCACGCTTCTCGAAGTAGTCGGCGCCCAGGTCGTGGTGCATGGTGCCGTCCTTCAGCAGGTGGTAGATGGCGACCAGCAGGCTGTGGGCGACCGCAACCTGGGCACGCTTCTTGCCACGCCGGGCCGCAATGGGGTGATAGAGGGCTGCGTAGTAGCTGTCTGCGAGCGACGTTCACGCTGGCTTCGACCAGGATGCCCCGTAGCCAGCGATTGCCCTTGCCCGTTCTGCCCGAGTGGCGCTTGCCGGCACTCTCGTGGTCGCCGGGACAGATCTCGGCCCAGGAGGCGATGTGACGATGGCTGGGCCAGCGGCTCATGTCGACGCCGATCTCGGCCAATATGTCCTCGGCGGTCCGCCGGCCAATCCCGTAGATGGCGTCCGGCATCTCGATGGCAGCCTCAAACGGGCGCATGCGCTTGGCCATCTCCTGTCCAAGAGCCCGATTTGGCGAGCTAAGAAATCGACGTGGTTGAGCAGGTGCCGCAGCATCAGGCGTTGGTGGGGACCGATCATGCCCCGCAGAGCCTGCTCTAGCTGGGCGGTCTTCTTCTTCAGGCAGGCCTTGGCCAGCTGGGCAAGCGTGGTCGGATCGCTCTGACCCTTGACCAGGGCCTCCAGCATGGCTCGCCCGCTGGCTCCGAGCACGTCGGATGCAACGTCACTGAGCTTGATGTTGGCTCCCTCCAGCACCTTCTGCAGCCGCTGCGCCTCATGGGATCGCTGCTCGATCAGCGTCCGCCGATAACGCGCCAGCTCACGCAGCTCACGCTGCGGGCGGTCGGGGATGAAGCTGGCCCGCAGCAGTCCATGCCGGAGCAGGTCGGCGATCCACTCGGCATCCTTAACGTCTGTCTTGCGCCCGGGCACCGCCTTGATGTGCCAAGCGTTGACCACCATGGCCTCCAGCTTCGTGCTCTCCAGCAGGTTGACCAGCGGCTTCCAGTAGACGCCGGTGCTCTCCATAGCCACGTGGGTCACCGCCTGGGCCCTGGAGCCAGCCCAGCATCTGAAGCAAATCCCGCGTCATGGTGCCGAAGCTCCGCACCTGACGCCCAGCCGGGGTGATTACGCCGGCCACGACGTTCTTCTTGTGCACGTCGAGCCCGCAGCAGCGCTCGTGGACGACCTCTACGCCTTTCCTCCCATACGCGAACTCGGCTGGGCGGGGCGACCTACTTGGGTGAAGACTTTAACCCCAGCGCTCCCGCACGAAGGCGAGGCGCAATCCGTGATGCCTCTCCAGTCCGCCGGCTCAAATTTATTCACGAGCTCCCGGCATCAAAAGCACACGAACCACTTCCAGCCCATACCGGACACCCTTTTCATAGTCCGTGGTGCCGGCAAGGCATGGCGAATTTATTCGCAAATCGCATATAGTTTGTGAATGCGAGGTCAGCCGCACGGCGGCGGCCGGCGTGCTGGCAGCGGACGAGGGGTCCACCGCTACATCGAGGCCTGCCTGCTGCTCCTGCTGGCCGAGCGCCCCGGTCATGGCTACGAACTGGCCGAGCGGCTGGCCGCGATCTTCCCGCTGCCCGACCTGACGCCCGACCTCTCGAGCATCTACCGGGCCATCGCGGAGCTGGAGGAGCAGGGCGCGGTCCGATCGAGGTGGACCGCCGGTCTCGGGGGCGGCAAGAAGACCTGTGAGCTGACTGACGACGGCTGGAGGCTGCTGCGCTTCTGGGAGGAGCGCTTCCGTGCCGAGCAGCAGGGATTGTCCCGCTTCTTCGAGCGCTTCGGGCAGGCAGAGCGGGAGCACGAGCGCGCGCCGTGAGGGGTCCAGAGGGGAGGAGATCCACCTTGGAAAGCACCAAGACCGTACCCGCGGAGCAGAGCGGCGGCTGCAGCCGGCGCGACATCCTTCTAGGCGCACTGGCTACCGTCGGCCTGGAGGCGATGTTCTTGACCGCCTGTCGTCCTGGCGGCTCGTCGCAGCCCGGACGCCAGAGCGCCCAGGCCGGCAAAGCGGCACGCGGCGTCGTGCGCCTACTGAGCGTTCCGACCGTTCGCGACGGTGGCGAGTGGAGTGTGCTGCTGCCAGCATTCAGCCGGCGCACGGGGATCGAGGTGAAGCTGCGGATCGCGACCAACGACCTGTATGACCGCGCTCGACGCGGTGAGGCGGACCTGGTCTATTCGCACTACGGTCACAAGGACGTCGGCTCGTTCGTGCTCGGCGGCTATGGCGAGTGGCCGAGGACCGTCCTTTTCAACCTGATCGCGCTACTGGGCCCGCCCACCGACCCCGCCGGCGTCCGTGGCATGAGCGACGCGGCGGAGGCCCTGCGCCGCATCGCCACCTTTGGCGCGACTTACCAGGTGAACGGCAGTCCAGAGCTCACCTACCTGAGCCGCATCCTTCTGGACGTCAGTGGGACCGCCCCGGGCGCCTGGTACGTGGACGACGGCCTGCGCGAGGCGCAAGCGGTCGAGCGGGCCTCCGCGCGTGGCGCCTACGTGCTGTGGGGCGTGACGCCCTTCCTCGACCTGGCTGGCCAGAAGCCGCTGCAGCTGGCGCCTCTAGTCTCCGCCGATCCGATCCTGCAGCGCATCATGGTCAGCATCGTCGTCAATCCTGGCAAGGTCCGAGGGGTCAACGCTGACGCCGCTCGGACGCTCCAGGACTACCTGCTTTCACCGGCTACGCAGGCGCAGATCCGTACCTTCAAGCATCCCCAGCTCGGCTACCCCATCTTCTTTCCAGCCGGTCGGGACAACGACTCGGCGGCCCTTCCGTTCGCGTGACACCTGCTACGCGAAACGCAAGGCCGGAACCGGCAGCGGGTTTGACTGGACGTCGGCCCGAATCCAGCCAGGGCTACTATCGCCGCCGCGCTCGATCTGAGAGTTCATCGCGTTTACGCCAGCCGACCCAGTGCAAACCCGGTTGGCTCCTTGAGCTCTATCTGGCAATGTTGAAGGAAGCCGGTCCGCTCTTCGGGGAACTGCTTTCTCGATTGACTCAGCCCCACGGCCTGCCTGCGGTCTTCCACTGCGCCGGCGGCAAGGATAGAACAGGCATGGCCGCAGCACTCTTGCTGAGCTGGCTCGAGGTCGATCGCGAGACCGTTCTCGACGACTACGAATTGGAGCAATCAATACGGCTGCGGCGACCATGTTCCCACGGTCGTGGATCTCTTTATCGCTGACGGCATCTCTCGGCCAGCCCCCGCAGCAAATGCTCAGTGCTCCTGGGTGGGCGATGGCCGAGGTGTTGGATCGGTTGGATACGGACTACGGTGGGATCCAGACGTAACTCCGCGGTCCTGGCAACGCAACACTTGAATCCCTTCGCGCCTCCCTCATCACATGAGTGCCGTCAACGAGGAACCGAAGCTGCTTGCCCACGCACGAGATCTCGGCTGCCTTTGACTGGGTGAGTTGACCGGCAGGGCCGGGTACGAGGGCGACCAGGGTGGCGTCTGCGAAGCCGAGTCCACGCACCGGCTGGCTGCTCTCCACGCTGCCTCAGTTGTCGCAGCGGGGTGTGCGGTCAAGAAACTCGGGTTCTCATCGCGCGGCCGCTCGGTCGTATTCATTGAAAGTCCGCCCAGGCCATTTCTGCGCACGATTGTGCCCGCCGCCAGCGGCCTTAGGTGGCTGGCCCCTTGACCTGGCGCTCGAAGACGCGCAGTTGGTGCTGGACGACCACGAGCTCCACCCGGCGGCTGGTGTCCCACCGGTGACGAGCGACAGTTGCATCGAGCAGCAGACGGAAGGCGGAAACCAGGAGAGCGTGAAGTACGGTCGGCCATCCTGGCTGGTTGGACCCCTCCCCTGCGCGGAAGTCCCGCCGGTACCGCGTTCGTAGTTTCTTGACGGCACAGGTCGCCTTCGGCACAGGCGGGCCGGGCCACTACTGGTCCGGCGACGCCATCCAGCCGGCGATCTGGGCCCGTGAGTTGAACCGCCGTGGGTACGGACGAGTCTGCCGTCCAGCTCGGCGCATGCAACCAGGCGGACACGGGCGGCGGATACGCTCTGCGGTGCCGCCACGGTGAACGCACCTGCGCCCGCGTCAACTCGGGCAGCCACCAGTGGCGATGCTGCGTCAGCGATCCGGCGTCTCAGCCGCCGTAGAGGGTTGAGAGCTGGCGACCTATTTCTGCCAGCCGCTCCCGCAGATCCTTCGGTTCGAGGACTTCGACCGCCCCGCCGAAAGCTGCCAGCAGGCTGACAGCCACGTCACAGGCTGCCAGTTCGAGAACGGCCACTCCTCCGTCCGA
>Ga0126378_10001096_pt1 | contig 20207 bp, 15 predicted proteins | sample PanSoiMetPlot_23_FD_92587 | JGI IMG/M metagenome (GOLD analysis project Ga0126378, IMG submission 92587) | Tropical forest soil microbial communities from Panama - MetaG Plot_23 | ecosystem: Environmental > Terrestrial > Soil > Tropical forest > Bulk soil | place: Panama | collected 2016-02-17
CTTTACGCGCGATGAAGTGCTGGGGATTAGTAGTCTTTATTCTCCATCGCTGCGCCAGGTCTACCTGGGAGAGGACGCGCGCGAAGAAACCGTCAAATCGGAAAAGCTTGATGCTTATCGCTACATTCATTTTGCCAGCCACGGTTTCATTGACGAATCTCACCCGGAGCGTTCAGGAATTTTGTTTTCTCGCGCGCCGAATTCCGGTGAAGACGGCGTTTTGCAAATGGGCGAGATCATGCGTCTGAAGCTGAATGCGGATTTGGTGACACTTTCCGCGTGCAGCACTGGCCTGGGAAAGCTCGTCAATGGAGAAGGTGTTCTGGGGCTGACTCGTGCATTTTTCTACGCGGGCGCTCGCAATGTCGCAGTCAGCTTTTGGAACGTCAATGACTCAGCCACAGCCGCGCTCATGAAATCCTTCTACGGAAATCTCAATCGCGGTATGCCGAAGAGCGCTGCATTGCGCCAGGCAAAACTGAGTTTGCTTCATGGCGAAAACACACTGTGGCGCCATCCCTACTTCTGGGCCGCCTTTGTTTTGGTCGGCGAGGGTAAGTGAAGCGCTCGGGAGTCTGTTTTTGGTAGGAGCACCACCAGTGTCGCGGCCGCAAGCATGCAGATGCCGGCAAAGGCCATTCCGCCGTATAGCGTGCCGGTCCTCTCTCTAAGGAATCCAACCACGGACGGCCCGACAAATCCGCCAAGATTGCCCACTGAATTGATAAGCGCGATCCCGCTGGCTGCTGAAAAGCCAGTCAAAAATTCGCCAGGCATTGCCCAAAAGGGACTGAGGGAGCTGCAGTAGCCAACAGCCAGGACCGTCAGCAAGACCACGGTAACGAAAGGAGAGTGAGCCCAGCTACACGACAAGAATGCAATTCCTCCCACTAACAAGGAGGTCGCCGCATGATACTTGCGCTCCAAACTGCGATCGGAACTGCGGCTGACAAGGATCATCGCGGCGAACGCCGCCAGGTAAGGAATCGTCACCAAGTATCCGACGAAACTGTAAGAGTATTCGCTCGACAACGACTTCACGATTTGTGGTACGTAGGAAACCATGGTGTACGAGCCGATCATCATCCCGAAATAGATGGAGACGAGGTGCCATACTCGCCCGCTCGTCAGGCCCTCGACGGCCGTATGCCGACGCTGTTCCTGTTTGAGCTGGTTTTCGCGATGTAGTTCACCTTCCAGCCACTCTTTTTCCTCGTTGCTCAGAAACTTGGCTTCACTCGGACGGTTGGGAAGCACGAGATATGCGAAAAATCCTAGAAGAATGGCGGGAATCCCCTCAAGAATCAGCAGCCACCGCCAGCTTCCCAATCCCAGCCAATGCACGTGGTCCAGAATGAAGCCGGAGATCGGACCTCCCAGGATGTACATAACCGGATTGCCGGTCAGAAAAAGCGCAAGTGTCCGCGCCTGTTCGCGCTGGGGAATCCAATAGGTCAGGTAAAGCACGATTCCCGGGTAGTAGCCCGCTTCGGCAAACCCAAGCAGAACGCGCGCGGCGTACAACTGATGCACGCTTTGCACCAGCCCGGTCAGCGATGCGATCAGTCCCCAGCTAAAGAGAATGCGTGCAATCCAAGTGCGCGCCCCCACCTTGTGCAAAATTAAATTGCTAGGGATTTCGAATACGAAGTATCCGAAAAAGAAAATGCCAAACGCGATTCCAAACTGCTGGCTGGTGATGGCCAGCTCTTTGTTCATGGTCAGCTGGGCAAAGCCGATGTTGACGCGGTCAACCATCGCGACGACATAAAGCAGGAAGAGAAACGGAATCAGCCGAATCTGCACCTTGCGAATCGTGCGCGTTTCGATGGCATTTGAGTGCGTAGCCGGCCCGTTGCTCACAGCTTCTCCCGTCTGACCAAACCTCTGGTAGCAGACTGGTACGGAGTGCCGTGACTCTATGTCGCGCACCAGCACACGTCAAGAAACTATCGCGTTTTGAACGGGGAAACTTTTCCCGCACTCAACTTAGACTCAGAACGCCAGCGCAAATGCGGGTCGTGCCGCTCAGCACCTTCTGCGAATTGACCCGGCAAAAGGTTGCAAGTAGGATTTGTTCTTAAATCCGGCTTGGTTCACGAAGGATTCTAAAAAGCGAGGACCTGTGTACTGTTCGAAGTGTGGCGCCGCGGTGGCCGAAGGGTCGGCATTTTGTTCCGTTTGCGGGCAAACGTTTTCGGTTGCTGCTTTAGCGCGTCAACCAATACCCGGTCCACAATCGGTCGCGGCTGCTCCTCGATGGCAGCATGCCGGATTCTGGCTGCGGTTTTTGGCGTATCTCATTGACAGTGTTGTCATGGGGCTCGCGGTGGTTGTGGTTCTGGTCCCCGTGATTTTTCTGACGGGCTTGGGTGGATTGCTGGGCCGCATCCACCCTGAAGACGAACTGGGCGACGCGGGAGTCATTTTGATCATCGGAGCGATCTTTCTTGCCGCCACGATCAGCCTGGCAGTCACCTGGCTGTATCACGCCTGGATGGAGAGTTCGGAATGGCAGGCCACCGTGGGCAAAAAGGCTCTCGGGCTGGTCGTAACCGACATGGCAGGCCGACGCGTGAGCTTTGGCCGCGCCACGGGCAGGCACTTTGCCAAAATCGTCACGAACATGGTCCCCGTCTTTATCGGATACATCATGGCCGGATTCACGCAAAACAAGCAGGCCCTGCACGACATGATTGCCGGCTGCCTGATCTTGCGCCAGAGCAATTAACTTCAAAATTCCAATCGCGAGGGATCCCATTGAAGTGGGATCCCCGACATTCAGGGTAGGTGTAGGTTCCTAAAAGCGAATGAAGGGGCCAACCGCCACTCGCGGATTATGGTGCGGGCTGCCCGTCCAATAGATCTCGTCTCCCGCCTCCAGGCGAAGTCCAACGGGGCCAAGATGTCCTTCGACGCCAGCGCCGGGGTAAAAGACGCCGCTCACGTTGTTCGCGCGCAGATTGTCAACAGCACTGGCGAACCCTGAAAAGCTGGGCGGCCGCGAACTTAGTTGGAAATTTATGAATCCGCCTTTGAGAAGCAAAAACGGACGTATGGCACGGCGGGTCCCAATGATTTTAAAGCCCCCGAGCCCGTGCAAGACTTTCAGGTTGCTAGGCGCCACGGTGATTGTCGTGCAATTCGTGCAAACTTCTGTGAACGTCCGCTCGAAGTCGTAGCTCATTTCACCTTCAAACATTACGAACGGAAGAAGCTTGTAGCCGACGCGCCCTCCCAGCCCTCCCAAATTCGTATCCGTCTGCGAAACGCGGAAGTAATCGGCGAAGGCGCCGGCTTGAAAGTGATCCTGTGCTGATGCCAGCGGCACAAGCCAGCCTGCCAGGAACAAGAGTAAGGCAAGACGCTTCATGCGCGGTCTCCTTGGAAAATGAAGTCGTGATTGCAAAAGCAGGGGCAGGCCTGAGCTAGGGGAGGTTGCTCCTATCCAAACTTAAGATGATGTTTTCCTTCTATGAGTTGCCACTGGGCCGGCTACACCATTTACATTCCGCGATCCAGCATCAGGAGCAAGGAGAGATAGCGCTTCAGTTTTTCGGTAATGAGAAAGTTTTCTTTCACGTGTTCGTGGCCGTTTTCCCCCATTTTTAGGGCGATTTCAGGATGCGATAGCAAGAAACGAATCTGGTAGGCAGTGCCCTCCACGGAATGAGCAAGCAGGCCGGTGTGCTTATGAATGATTTGCGTAGGGATGCCGCCGACCGCCGAAGCCACCACTGGCTTCCTTTTCCAAAGCGCTTCCGAAACTGTGAGGCCGAATCCTTCGCGCAAACTCTTCTGCACCACAATGGTCGAAGCCCGTTGCAGCGCATTCACCTCGAGTGGCGCCCAGGCGGGAAGTTCGAGGATCTTGATGTCGGGGTCGTGCCCAGCTTCGCGCAGCACTTCTTTGAGAACAAGCGCTCCTTCGGGATCATCTGATGCGCTGCCGCCCGCTAGCACCAACTGGCAATCAAAATATCGTCTCACGATTCTGTATGCGCGGATCACGCCAACGGGATCCTTCAACCGATCAAAGCGCGAAATCTGCGTCAGAATCGGACGCAGAGGATCAATCTGGTAGCGACGGAGGGTTTCCTCGATGAAATCCGGTTCGAGCGGACAGTTTTTCTCAGAGAGGGGGTCTATGGCCGGATAGAAAAGATACTGCGGGATGGGGAGCTGCCGTGAAAATTCCGGCGAAGAAAACATAGCGGCGTCGTAGCGGGAAACGAACTTTTCCAGAAACTCCCACACCGCAAGATTCGGGTGCGACAAGTCGATGTGACAACGCCAAACCCAGTGGTTCAGGCCGGGCCGCCGCGCCTCAATCAAAGCGGCGGGTTGGGGGTCATGAATAACTACGAACTCAGCGTCGAGCGGCAGATTCGCGCGGTTCCGCTCGTTGTAAGCAAGGAAAATCTCGAAATCTTTGGGGGCCGGGTGATAAGGCTCGCCGTGCAAAGCGTTGTGAAACGACTTGGTGACTTCGAAGAAATCTTCCGCGCCGCTCATCACGTCCCATTGAATGTTGAGATCGAGCTCTTCCGCGAGCGGGACCAAGCGATTGAGAATTTCAGCGACGCCGCCTCCTACTGCCGTGGAGTTGATCATTTCTATGCGGCGGCCGCGCAAAGGCTTCGCAAGGGCACGCAATTCTTCGATCTCCGCTGCGCCGAGGACCTCGGCGTAGTGCTCGAGCGGAACGCGACTGACCGCCACCGTTTCCTTCATGCCTTTCTCCTCTCGCGGTCAATTAGGCGGACCATCTTGGCGCGCGCGCTGTCTAGCGTGTTCGTGTACATGTCAATGCGATTGATGCTGTCGGCAAGCGTTCGAAGCCCCAGGCTGTCGCAGAGCCAGCGCGAGAAATCGTTTGTCCGGAGCTGCAGCCGCAGCCGCGAGGAAATGAAATGAAAGTAGAAACCCGCGTGACTCAGGTGCAGGAGGCCATCGCGGAACTCATCAAGCGTCCCCGCCGCACGTCCCAGAGGCACGGTCAATTCCACGCTCTCGCAGAAGTAGAATCGTTCGAGGGCGGATTGCGCTGCGAGTTGCGGATACTCCGCGCAGAATTCATGGACCTCGCGGCGGAGGTCGCTGCGCAGCGCGGCAATCGACATGTAGTCGCGAATGTCCAGGGCCGCAAGCTGTTCCGCGAGATCGTTTCGGTTCGTCGAAGAGAGCACCCACTCAGCGAAATCGTTCGAAAAGCCCTCGGTAAGGAAGTGGTGGCTGCTAAGAGTCTGAAAGGTGTGATAAAAAATCGAGGCGTCGCTGCATTGCTCCAGGCCGGTCAGCAACTCGGCAAGTGAGCTTGCGGATTGATTTCCGATGCGCGTTAGATAGGAAGAGGTTACGAATTCGAACGGTGTTTCCGCCACGTTCACGTGAGCAATCCTTTCAAACCCTAAATCTGCCAGTGCTGGGCTACCGTTTCAAGAGCGAGCATCCGCTCCGGGTTAACAGCTCACGGCGCGTGCTGCGCCTCTGCCCTTTCCACCTGCTCGATACGAATGTCCGTCAAATCAGAAAGAAGGTGCGCGGCCCAGCGATAGACGTTGTGCTGCCGTACGATATGCCGCATTCGCCTAATTCGCTCCGCTTGCTCGGTTTCCGGCATTTCCAGGGCCCGGTGAATGGTCCGCGCAAGCTGCGAAACGTCGTATGGATTCACCAGCAGCGCATCGGAAAGCTCGTGCGCCGCACCGGCAAACGTGCTCAGGATCAGCGCGCCCCGTTCATCGTCGCGCGAGGCCACGAACTCCTTCGCCACCAGATTCATTCCGTCGTGCAACGACGTCACCATGCAGAACGAAGCCGCCCTGTAGAAGCGCGAAATCTCTTCGTGCGAATGGTGCTTCTTGCGGAAGATGATCGGCTTCCACCGCTGCGCCTGGAATCGCGCGTTGATGCGATTGGCCTCGGCATCGACCTCATCCAGGAAATTCTTGTAGCGCTCGATATCCGTGCGGCTTGGCGCGCCAATCTGAACAAACGTAAATCGCCGCTGGTAGCGCGGGCTCATTTCGAAGAAGCGCTCCAGGGCGCGGAATCGCTCGAGAATTCCTTTTGTATAGTCGACGCGATCCACACCCACTCCGAGCAAGGAAGCGTCCGTTCCCAGCTCATGGAATAAGGCCGCGCGCTCCGCTGCCGCGTTTGCTGGACTTGCCGGCTGGTACGAGTTCTCCGAAAACGCCACGCTTATGGGGTACGGCCGCACTCGGGTGACGTGCCCCTGCCGATTTACGGCAAAGCGGTCCCACTCCGTGAGCGCTTCCAGCGCGCGGTCCACTGTCTCCAGGAAATTGTTGCAGTGAGATTGGATATGGAAGCCGATCAGGTCTGCGCCGAGCAAGCCTTCAATCAGCTCTCGCTGCCAAGGGCAAATGCCGAATACTTCCGGATTGGGCCACGGGATATGCCAGAAAATCGCGACGCGCGCATCCGGCCGGACTTCTTTGACCATCTTTGGAAGTAGCGCCAGATGGTAATCCTGTGCCAGCACAATGGGCGACTCAACGTCTGCTATTTCCTGCAAGACTGCATCTGCAAAGCGCTGGTTGATTCGCTGGTAGTGCAGCCAGTCTTCGGGACGGAAAATCGGCCGCGTGTGTGCGATGTGGCAGAGCGGCCAAAGCCCCTCGTTCGAGAATCCTTCGTAATAGCCCTTGTCTTCTTCGTCGCTAAGCCAGACGCGACGCAGCGTATAACTTGGCAGGTCCGGCGGAACGCGCAGCCGGTCGTAAGCATCGACGACTTCCTTGTCCGCATTACCCGATCCGTTCGCGATCCACGTGCCATTGCACGCCAGAAGCACGGGTTCCAGCGCCGTGACTACGCCGCTGGCCGGCACGATCACCTTGATGGATTTCTCCCTGTCATCGAACACGTGCATGTACGGCTCGCGGTTCGAAACCAGAAATAGCGGTTTCTCCTGCAGGCGGTTGCGCAAGCTCACGCGCAATCGTTCTGCGGTCCACAATGAAGCGTTCGACTCTCGCAACCGCGCTTCTTCCTCCGCGGCTGCTCTCGCCGAATGCAAATCCCGCGCCAAGTGCGTCACCTCATGGTGCAGCTGATCCATGATTTCGCCCTTCAGCGGCGGTGGCGGCGGGCTGACATGGCTGGTCCGCAACGCTCGGATCCACGTCGCCGTTCGATTGAGCGGGGCCGTAAACGTCACACGCACTAAAATCAGGGCGAGGCCAGTAATCAGCGAGGTTTGTATCAAGGCGGTCAAAAGCGAATCGCGCAGAGTGTGCGCGACTTGCCGGTCGATGTAACCGGTGTCGTGGATCAAGACCAGCGCGCCGGCGACCTCATCGTTGCGATGGAGAGGCAAAGCGTAAACGTGCATGGGCGCTGCATCGCTGCCTGGAGGCGCAATCGTTTGCTGGGCGGTCAGGAATTCGGCTGCACCAGCGTCCGATTGTGTAGCTCGCGTGGCGGCTGTCGGCCTTGCCGGCAAGATGGGCGCAAGCCCTGGCGTAATTGCCAGCGTTCGCCCAGTGGCGTCGTAGATGGCAATTCCTCGAAGGTGTTCCCGTTGCCCATATCGCTCAACAAGTCGCTGCAGGTTCTTCTCCTGGCCGCGGTCGAGCACACGTTCTACGCTTTCTCGCAGACTGTCCGCGAGAATTTCGGCGCGCCGTGAAAGGTCGTTGCGCAGAATTCGCCGTTCATTCCTCACCTGATACCCGGCGAAGAGAAGAGACACAATGCCTACGCTCACGATCAAGGGCAGGACGATCTTCAGAGTCGTGCGCATCTGGACTCCTCAACCCAAGAATACAAACGGACCGCGTGGGCCAGGGGCGGGCGGTCGCGTTGAACTAAGGCTCCCTCACGGTTGTTTCTGAAATTCTGCGGTTCCTCCAATCACAGTTTTTGCTTCGAAGACGATGACGAAACAAAGTTCGAGCAGCGAGGCTAGGCTGGGCGCAGTCCGCAATCGCATTGAGACTTCCTCCAATTCGATTGGACCGGATGAAGTATTTATGGCACGAATGCCGCCAAAGCTCAAGGGAAGGATAATTGCCAGTAATCTACTTTACAATCAGCAAGATACGGAGGCAATTTCCACAGGCTACGGTCCCCTGTCGAGGTACTAGACCCATGCACTTTTTGCTCGCTTCTATTCTCCCCACTGGGCGTCGGCTAACCGACGCTCTCTGAGGGCCACACCTCCCATGCAGTCAAGATGGGATGAGAAGGGCGGTGAGCTTCGCTTGCAGTAACCTGCCTCAACCTGCACTCGAAGTGCGGGGAACAGGAGAGCAACGAATGCAGAGACAAGTGACCATGGTTAGTTTGAAGGACCTTACAAAACAGAAGACGGTGGGGCGCATGACTATCGGGATTGATCTTGGCGACAGAAGGAGCCATTTCTGCGTCTTGAACGATCAGGGGCAAGTCATCGCCCGCTGGTTTCTCCCTACGACGATCACAGCGTTCCGTCGCGAATTTGAAGTTTTGCCACCGAGCCTGGTTGCGATCGAAGCATGCGGTCATTCTCTGTGGGCCAGCCAAGTGCTCAAGGTATGTGGGCACGACGTCTTAGTCGGAAACCCTCGCAAGATCCGCCTGATCACAGACAGTGATCGCAAGAACGACCGCGTCGACGCTGAGAGTTTAGCTCGCCTGGCGCGTGCCGACCGCCTGTTGCTCGCGCCCATTCAACATCGCACCCAGGAGAAACAAGTCGAGCTATGCGTCATTCGCGCCCGTCATGTCCTGGTTCGTTCTCGTACTGCGCTGATCAACTGCGCGCGTGGTCTCGTAAAGCCGATGGGCCTACGCTTGCCTGCTAGCTCACCAGAGGCTTTCCCCAAGAGAGCCGCCTCGACTTGCCTCCCCGAAATTCTGCGAGCCGCTCTCGCGCCATTGCTGAAGCAAATCGAAGCAGTGAATCAAGCGATCCGAGAATACGACCGGCAGATCGAGCAATCGCAGAAACACAATATCCCGAAACTTGCCTCTTGAAGCAAATCAAAGGTGTCGGGACCCTGATCGCATTGACTTACGTGTTGACCTTGCAAGACCCTCATCGTTTTGCTCGGAGCAGAGATGTCGGAGCGTTTCTGGGTTTCTTGCCACGGGAAAAACAATCGGGAGAACGAGCGCCGCGGCTGGGCATCAGCCGAGCTGGTAACGAGTACCTTAGAAGTTTGCTCGTTCAAGGGGCCCACTATATTCTCGGTCCACTGGGCCCAGACACTGACCTGAGACGATGGGGCCTCCAGCTTGCAGCTCGTGGCGGCGGTGGCGCCAAGAAACGCGCAGTGACGGCAGTCGCTAGAAAGCTATCTGTTCTGCTGCATCATTTTTGGAAAACCGGGGAGGTTTACGAGCCGCTCAGGAAGACCCCAATAGCGGACAGCCCCGCAGCGTAGCGAAACTTCAGTTCAGCAAATGCCGTGTTCCGGGCGACTGCGCGAGACCCTTGGCTCGGCTGGGCTGTTCCGCCAGTTCCGAGGCTGATGTCAAGATTGCAGCGCCCCTCATTACACTCGGACCCCAACATGCACCGAGCCAACTAGAATGGCTCACTACGAGTGCGAATAGAAGCGGGGCGTAATGCAGGATTTCAAGAACACGGATTGCAGCGCGGGCTATAATGCGCCCCCATGAGGAGCAAGGAAACAGATTATGCGATTTGGGATCCGTAATCGCCATGCCGATTTCACCCCTGTTACGACGCCTGGGGTTTCCCGGCGGTCTTTTTTCGGGGCATCCGCCAGTTTTGCCGGCGCAGTGTTCGTACCTTCGCTCACCGGTCAATCGAATGAATCTCTGCCGGCTCTGGCCACGCCCAGTGGTTCAGCCGGCGTAGTCGCACAAGATGAAGCGTATTGGGAACGCGTTGCTGCCTACTACCACGTAGCCAAGACGTTTACGAATCTGGAAGCCGGATTCTGGGGAATGATGGCATCGCCGGTCCTTGCGCAGTACGAGCGCAATGTCGAACGGGTGAATATGGAGAGTTCCTATTACGCGCGAGGTGAGTACCTTCGCGACGTTGAAGCTGTCCGCGCGCGAGCCGCTGGCGTTGTACGTGCCGATGTCAGCGAGGTCGCCTTCACGCGGAATGCGACTGAGGCCTTGCAGGCGCTGATTAGCGGCTACAAACTCCTCAAGCCGGGCGACGCCGTCGTTTATGCCGATGTCGATTACCCGTCGATGCAGTACGCGATGAAGTGGCTGACGGACCGGCGCCGAGTTCGGGCCATCCGCATTGTTATTCCGGAGCCGGCGACGCGCGACAACGTCCTGGCCATCTACTCTGATGTGCTAAAAGCGAATCCCGACGTCCGACTGCTGCTCCTCACCCATGTGAGCAACAAGACCGGCCTGATCGTTCCAACGGCGAAGATTGCAGCGGTGGCCCGAGAGAAGGGAGCCGACGTGATCGTCGATGCGGCGCACTCTCTCGGCCAGACGACTGCGGCCGTCGCCGATATTGGGGCAGACTTTATCGGATTCAATCTGCATAAGTGGATCGGCGCGCCGCTAGGCGTTGGTCTTGCTTATATCCGCAAAGGACGGCTAAACGACATCGATCAAATGATGGCGGACGAGGATAATCCGCCCGACAGCGTACTGAGCCGCGTGCATACAGGCACGATGAACTTCGCCGCGGTGATGACGGTACCGTCGGCCATCGACTTTCATATGAGCGTCGGGCCTGCATACAAGGCGGCGCGCCTTCGCTATCTGAGAGATCGGTGGGTTAACCAGGTCCGAGGGCTGCCCGGCCTAGACATCCTTGCGCCTGACGATCCAGATATGGCAGCAGCCATCACCTCCTTCCGCTTCCAGGGCAGAACGACACGCGAAGACAACGACGCGATCGTCGACGAGCTTTTCAAGAGGTACGGGCTGTTCACTGTACGCCGCACGGGTATCGAGCGTGGCGACTGTGTACGGGTCACGCCGGCGCTGTACAACCGCACGGCTGATGTCGACCGCCTGGCAAAGGCCCTGAAGCAAATGTCGCAGGAAAGAGTTAAGGATGCCCAGCACAAAGGGCACGTCGTGTAACGAAGGATTCGATTCCACCGTCCCGCACTGACTGGCCCTGATATCATCTCAACATTCCAACTCCAAGCGCCCACCAATAACAACATTCCTTTCTGTCGGATGAGTCTCGCACCCGGCGTGAGCGTGTCAAGGCTCGAAGCCCGCTTCGCGGCGCACTACGTGCGGCCTTGACACGCTCACTCATTCCGGGTGCGCCTCTCCCGCCACGAAAGCAATGTCATCGCTTCGCTCTTACGAGCGAAAAAGCGGGAAAAGGCGCTTGACGGGGACGGCCCTTCTCATAGAAGGTTGTCCGATTTAGCAGGGGCAGAAAGCCGACGGCGTGGCGTTGTCCTGGCTGCTGGCGCTGTGTTAGTCTTGCTGAGGTCAAGGATTCCCCGGCCAGCGCTCCGCGAGCCCCTGCGATGCGCTCGTTTTTCTTCCGCACGTCCACCGAAAGACCGTCCCCATTGGGGGAAGGTTTCTCCCGGTGAACCTGGCCCGGGTAAGTGATTCAAGCCGGGGAATCGTTTCTTATTACCCCGGACTGATTCGGCGCCACTGGCACCTGACTTTTTTTGGGGTAGCGATATTAGAGGAACGCCGCGCAACGTATGTCAGGCCAACACACAGCTTCAAGAACCGAAAGAGAGCCGGTAGAGATCAAACTCGCACACTCGCCGGATTCCGACGACGCGTTCATGTTCTATGCGCTGGCCACGCACAAGCTGGCGACACCCGGGTTCAAGTACACGCACGTCCTTTCCGACATACAAACTCTCAACGAGGCCGCGCTCACCGAGACGTACGACGTTACAGCCATCAGCTTTGCGGCTTATCCGGGGCTACGCCACAAGTACGTTCTGCTTGACTGCGGCGCAAGCTTTGGCGAAGGTTACGGGCCGATCGTCGTTTCGACAAAGTCTGTGAAACCTGAGGATCTCGCCGGCAAGCGTATCGCCGTTCCAGGCCTCAAGACGTCGGCCTATCTCACGTTGAAACTATTTGAACCTGGATTTGAAGCAGTGGTCATGCCCTTCGATAAAATCATCGATGCCGTCCAGAAGAACCTCGTGGATGCGGGGCTGCTTATCCACGAAGGGCAGCTTTTCTTCCCCCAAATGGGCCTGCACCGCGTGATTGATCTGGGAATTTGGTGGCAGGAGCAAACCGGATTACCGCTTCCCCTCGGAGGCAATGCGGTGCGGCGCGCTCTGGGGCTGGAGATTGGACGCCAGATTGCGAAAACTATCCGCGACAGCGTTTCCTACGGACTCGAACATCGCGAGGAGGCCCTGAATTACGCCATGCAATTCGCTCGCGAGATGGACGCGGAACTCGCAGACACATTCGTAGGCATGTACGTAAACAAGTGGACGCTTGGCTATGGCGACAAGGGAAGGCAAGCGGTCAGAGAATTGATTGAGCGCGGCACAGCCGCCGGTTTGCTGGATGGACCACCCACCGTTGAATTCCTGAGCGAAGAATAAAGCGCGCTTTTCTTATTCGGCCGCTGCCAACAGGTCACGCGTTCTATCTTTATCCGCCTTGACGCACTTTTGCTAATCCCTTAGTGTTTTTCCGTGATGAGTCACAATTGCAAGAAACTCCTGCGTCTTTTTCTCTCAACTTTGGCAACAGGTGGGCTCCTTGCCTTACATGCTTTCTCGCAATCCACTGCGAAGTCTGCGGCTCCAACCGAAGTCAGTAAGACTTGGCCGAAGCAGGCGGTTCGTGCTGCACATGGCATGGTTGTTACAGACGAAGAACTCGGGTCGCAGGCTGGCCTAGAAATTCTGAAGCGCGGTGGAAACGCCGTGGACGCCGCGGTTGCGACCGCCTTCGCGCTGGCTGTGGTTGAGCCTGCCGCAGGCAACATCGGTGGCGGAGGTTTCATGCTTATCCGCCTGGCAGACGGCAAGACTACGTTTCTGGATTACCGCGAGACAGCGCCCGGTAAAGCTACTCGCGACATGTACATCGGTAAAGACGGCAAGCTCGATGAAGAAGCCTCTGTTGTTGGCTATCGCTCTGTCGCCGTTCCGGGAACGGTGGCCGGGCTCGAACTAGCCCTAAACACGTATGGCACTATGAAATTGGCGGACGTGATGCCGCCGGCGATCCGGCTCGCAGAAGAGGGTTTTTCAGTCAGTGAAAAATTGGCCACTGAGTTGGGAGAAGGGGGCCCCGGCTTGCAAGCGTTCCCGATAAGCAAGAGGATTTTTTTGAATGGCGGCAGCATGTATAAAGCCGGAGACAGGTTGAAGCAACCAGAACTCGCGGCGACGCTTAAGCGCATCGCCCAAGGTGGCGCGGCGGAGTTCTATCGCGGCGAAACTGCGCGCGTGCTCGCGGCGGAGATGGCGAAGAATGGCGGAATCATCTCGCTGGATGACTTGGCTAACTACAAACCCAAAGTTCGCGAAGTGTTGCACGCGAAATACGACAGCGGTGTGCACAACTGGGAAGTGTTGACCGCTCCTCCGCCCAGCTCGGGAGGCGTCGCGATCATCGAAGCGCTGAACATGCTGAAAGACGTGCCGCTCAAGGGCTGGGAGGATCCGCAAAGCGTTCACTTGGTTGCTGAAACGATGCGCCGCGTGTTTGCTGACCGCGCTGCATTCCTTGCGGATCCGGATTACGCCAAAGTTCCCGTTGCTGGCCTGACCGATCCTTGTTACGCAAAAGAGCGCGCAGCAACCATCGATCCTGCCAAGACTTCTCCAAGCAAAGCGGTCAAGGCCGGAACGCCTCACGTCTGCGGCACCTCCGCAAATCTCGGGGACGCTCCCTGGCTTGTTGCCGCTCGCGCCGAAGGCCGCCACACCACACATTTCTCTGTCGTGGACGCTGCCGGAAATGCTGTCGCCAGCACCTATACCTTGAACGACGGCTATGGCTCGCGAGTGACTTGCACCGCCGGCTTCTTGCTGAATGACGAGATGGACGACTTCACCACGCAGCTTGGCGCACCGAACTCGCTCTACGAATTGATCCAATCCGACGCCAACGCCATTGCTCCCGGACATCGTCCCCTTAGTTCGATGACACCTACGATTCTGTTGCGGGACGGCAAGCTCAGCTTCGTCACGGGCTCGCCAGGCGGACCGACGATCATTTCGGCCACACTGTTGAGCGTCATCAACTGGATGCGGCTGGGGATGGACGCCCAGGCGGCGATCAACGCGCCGCGCTTTCACCACCAGTGGTTTCCCGATCGCATCCGGATGGAAGGCGAGTTTCCCTTGAGCATGGAACAGGCGCTACGCGCCCGCGGGCATGAAGTCGAGCGCGGCTGGTATGAAACGCCCGCTTTGGGCACCGATGCGAAATTGCAGAAGCACATGGGCCTAGTCAACGCCATCGGCATCGATCCGAAGACGGGTGAACGCCTCGGCGCCGCCGACCCCCGCGACCAGGGCTCCGCGGTTGGATACCGATAGGGGAACAATTCGGCACAGAATTCACAGAGAGCGCTAAGCCTGGCGCAAGAAGAACGGTAAGATTCCAGATGCCGTTAGGGAATTCTTGGGAAGATCATGCTGCGATTACTTTCGACCTATTTATTCATTTCCAAAAAACTGACGCCGGAAATTCTTGGGCAAGTCGCCGAAGCCGGATTCCAGGGCATTGAGATTTTCTGCACGCGGAGTCACTTCGAGTATTCCATGAAACAGGAAATACGGGCCATGGCTGGAGCTCTAGAGGCAAACCGTTTGCAGCTCGTTTCGCTCCATGCGCCGACGAGCCGCGACTTGAGCGCCATGCGCGAGAGCGGCACGCCGCTTTCCATTTGCGAAGTCGAACGCGTGCGCCGCATCGAAGCGATGGACGAACTAAAGCGCGTGATCGACGTTGCCGATGACTTGCCGTACGCACGCCTGATTCTGCACATGGGCGGTTCGCGCGAAACTGCCGATCCTCGCAAGCGCGATGCGGCGCTAAGTTCGCTCGAGCACCTGATTCTGCACGCGCGCCATGCCGGTGTCACAATTTGTGTCGAGAACACGCTGAGCGAAATGGGGAATCCTGAGTATCTGCGCGCGTTCGTCGATGAAACGCGTCTTGCAGGGCTGCACTTTAATTTTGATATTGGCCATGCCCATCTTGCGGAATTGCCGGAGGAAGAACGATTGGAGAAGGGCTTTGCGCCGCTCCGCGAGCTCGTTTCGTCCGTCCACCTGCACGACAATCATGGCGACAAGGACGAGCACCTTGCGCCTTATGAAGGCACAATTGATTGGCCTGCTGCGGTCAAACTTCTCAAATCCGCGCCACAACCCAATTTGCCGTTGGTGCTGGAGCTAAAAGAAAAGGCCGGGCACGAAGCTCCCGCCATAGACGAGCAACTCACGGCCGCCCGGGCCTCCCTGGATCGCTTTGAAGAAGCCTGGTCCGCTTAGAGGCGCCAACCCTTCTCTGATAAACTGCTCGTTTGGCAATTGCGCGTAGAACTGCGCCATGACGACGATCACCATCGAACAAGCAGGGAAATACGACGGGCAGGAAGTCACGCTCAAGGGCTGGCTGTATAACCTGCGCGAATCAGGGAAGCTGCTGTTTCCGATTTTTCGCGACGGCACGGGCATCATACAGGGTGTTTGCTCGCAAAAGGAAAACCCCGAGGCGTTCGAATCGCTGAAGGGCTTGACGCAGGAGTCGAGCGTGGAGGTCGCCGGAAAGATTCGCGCGGAAAAGCGCGCGCCCGGCGGCTACGAAATCGGCGTCACTAGGATTCACGTTCTTCAAAAAGTCTCTGAATCCACCCCCTTTCCGATTCAGCTCAAAGAGCACGGAGTCGATTTTCTGCTCGACCAGCGCCACCTGTGGATTCGAACTCCGCGCCAAGCCGCGATTCTGCGGATTCGCGCCGAGGCCATTCGCGCCGCGCGCGAGTACATGGACAGCCAGGGCTACACGCTCACCGATGCTCCGATGTTCACGCCAGCCGCCTGCGAAGGGACTTCCACGCTCTTCGAAGTCAATTACATCGACGAGCAGAAAGCGTATCTAACCCAAAGCGGCCAGCTCTATGTCGAGGCCCTGGCCATGGCACTGGGCAAGGTGTACACGTTCGGGCCGACGTTTCGAGCGGAAAAATCGAAGACGCGGCGACATCTGACCGAATTCTGGATGCTCGAACCCGAAGCCGCTTACGTCGAGCTCGACGAAATGATGGCTCTCGGGGAAGGACTGGTCAGCGCAATCGTGCAGGGGGTACTGAAAAACAAAACGCGCGAGCTCGAAACCCTCAAACGCGACACAAAAAAACTCGAAAACGTGAAACCGCCCTTCCCGCACATCAGTTACGAGGAAGCTGTCGAGGTTCTCAACAAAAATAGCAATCCCGCCAAGTTTGGCGACGATTTCGGGGGCGACGAAGAAACCATCATCTCCAGCTCCTTCGACCGGCCCGTAGTCGTTCACCGCTATCCGACCTCGCTCAAAGCGTTCTACATGCAGCCTGACCCGCAGCGCCCCGAACTGGCCCTTGCCTTTGACATGCTCGCGCCTGAAGGCTATGGCGAAATCATTGGCGGCAGCCAACGAATCCATGATTACGACTTGCTCGTGAAGCGCCTCCGCGAACACAATCTTCCCGAAGATGCGTTTCAGTGGTATCTCGACCTGCGCCGGTACGGCAGCGTGCCGCATTCCGGTTTCGGGCTTGGCCTGGAGCGGACGGTGGCCTGGATTTGCGGCACCGAACACATTCGCGAGGTCATCCCCTTCCCTCGCATGATTTATCGCGTGTATCCTTAACGCGGGGTAGTTCGACAGTCTTCTCGTGGTTCCCGCAAGTCTTGAGAAATAGACCTAGCTCGGAGTAGACGGTAGAGTCCGCCTAAGTACCGTAGGAGCGGCTATTCACCAGTCACGAATCACTAAGCTCAAGTTACGGAGTCTTGCATGTCTCAAAAAGTTCGCATCATCGGCGTTCCCATGGACCTCGGCCAGAGCCGCCGTGGTGTGGACATGGGTCCCTCGGCACTGCGCGGCGCTGGACTGCAAGCGGCAATCAAGAAGCTCGGCCACACGGTTGAAGACATCGGCAATCTCGAAGTCAAGCAGCCGGAAGAAATGCCTGTTGGCGAAAAGCGCGCGAAATATCTTCAAGAAATTGCCGAGACTTGCCAGGACATTGCGAAGACAGTCGAAAAATCTCTGGGCGAGGGATTTGTTCCCCTCGTGCTCGGCGGGGACCACTCCATTGCTGCTGGTGCCGCCGCTGGCGTCGCTTCTTATTTCCGTCAGCAAAAGAAAGAAATCGGTTACCTATGGCTTGATGCGCACGGCGACATGAACACGCCGGAATCTTCGCCTTCGGGCAACATTCACGGCATGCCGCTTGCGGCGATCATGGGCTACGGCGCTCCAGAGCTAGTGGAATTAGGCGGCTTCAAGCCTAAGGCCGAGCCCGGAAACATCGTCATCGTAGGGGCACGGGACCTGGACGCTCAGGAACGCAAAATCGTCAAGAAATCCGGCGTTCATGTTTTCACCATGCGCGACATCGACGAACGCGGGATGCGCGACGTCATGTCGGAAGCGCTGAAATACGCCATGGACGACACCGCCGGCGTCGCCGTCAGCTTGGACATGGACTTCGTCGATCCGGCAGACGCACCCGGCGTCGGCACGCCGGTCCGCGGCGGAGTCACGTATCGCGAAGCCCATCTCGCCATGGAGATGATCGCGGACACGGAATCCATGGTTTCTTTGGAAGTGGTCGAGATTAATCCCATCCTCGACGAGCACAACCGTACTGCGCTACTCGGTGTCGAGCTGGTCCTCTCCGCCCTCGGCCAAAAAATCCTCTGATGCAGCAATGAGTGCTCAGTTAGCAGCAGCGCTAGTATTAAGGGGAGGAGCGTACCCTTGCATTGTTGCGTCGATTTGTTTTGCGATCGTCATCTATCAACTACTTTCGGGGAAATTGATTGACTTTAGATGGCGAGTTTGGGCCACTCGCAACAACATCCAAGAAAGTATTGGTTTGTTTTATCAGTAGAAGCCTTCGCGGTGCTGCTGATCCTCTTTGTCGGAGTTCTCACACTGTGAGACGTCTCTGCGCCATTGTCTTGAATGCATTTTGCGTTCTAGTTCTTCTTGTTTCGATCACAACCAAGAATTGTGCCCAGAGCCCTGCACCCTCCGAAATAGCTGACCGCATTGAGATTCGCAAGGCCGAGAGAAAAATGTCCTTGCTGCATGATGGCAAAATTTTCAAAACGTATAGCGTAGCTCTGAGCACTGTCCCAGCTGGGGCGAAAGAACGGGAGGGAGACCACAAAGTTCCCGAAGGCCTTTACGTCGTGGACGCGAAGAACCCTCATAGTCAGTTTCACCGCGCGCTTCACATTTCTTATCCAAACGCTGCAGACCGCGAGCGAGCGCATAAACTGGGCGTTAAGCCGGGAGGCAATATCGAGATTCATGGGCTAGGCAGTAAGTTCGGTTGGGTGGGCAGCATGCACCGACAAGTCGACTGGACCGACGGGTGCATTGCGGTGACTAATTCCGAAATCGAAGAGATTTGGCCTCTTGTCGCTGTGGGAACGCCCGTCGAGATTCGCCCCTAAGTGACTCTTAACGACACAACTTACCAGTGTGCATTGTCAGTTCAGAACGTACTGCGAAACAACCACTCCAACAATCACAGCTTTTCCCTTATAACTGAAAACTGACCAGCCAGACCTGTGAGAAAATTTCCCCGTGACCCCTAACAACAAACGACTCCGCGTTGGAATTCTCTTCGGCGGCCGCTCCGGCGAGCATGAAGTTTCTCTCGCTTCTGCCACGTCGGTGATTCGCGGCCTGGACCCAGACAAATATGAAGCTGTGCCTATTGGCATCACCAAAGAAGGCCACTGGCTCGTTGGCAGCGCGGCGCAAAAAATGCTCCCGGAAGTCTTGAAGGGCGGGCAGCGCGTGGTCATGGCTGCCGATCCGACGGACGCTGCGTTGATTCCGCTCGACCGCAGCGGTGGCGGCCAGCGCCTCGACGTCGTCTTTCCCGTTATGCACGGCACATTTGGCGAAGACGGCACGATTCAGGGACTCCTCGATCTCGCCGGGTTGCCCTTTGTTGGCGCGGGCGTTCTCGGCTCCGCTATTGGAATGGACAAGGACGTCGCCAAGCGCCTCCTCCAGGTTGCGAAGATCTCCGTCGTGCCCTGGCTCACCGTCTATCGCCATGATTGGGAGCACAATCCGCGAGAGATTCAATCCGCGGTCGAAGCTAAATTCCAATATCCGGTCTTCGTCAAGCCCGCCACGCTCGGCTCGTCTGTTGGCATGACCAAAGTGCACTCGGGCGAAGAGCTGGCGCCGGCGCTGAATCTCGCCGCCGAATTCGCCATGAAAATTCTTGTCGAGCAATGCGTCGTCGCGCGCGAGATCGAAGTTTCCGTGCTCGGGAACCACGACCCCAAAGCTTCGGTCCCCGGCGAAATCGTGCCGCACCGCGAGTTTTATGACTACGCCGCAAAATACCTGGAAGAGGGCACGCAACTGTTAATTCCCGCAAAGCTCAAGCCTGCGCAAGTGGACAAGATCCAGAAGTACGCCGTCGAAGCGTTTCGCGCGCTCGAACTCAGCGGCATGGCGCGCGTCGATTTCTTCATAGAGAAAAAAGGCGGCAAGATTTACCTCAATGAAGTGAACACCATTCCCGGCTTCACCTCCATCAGCATGTATCCAAAGCTCTGGGAGGCGAGCGGCATTTCCTTTCGCCAACTGGTGGACAAGCTCATCGAATTGGCCCTCGAGATCCACCGCGAGAAAGTCCGCACTAAATACCAGATCGAACTCCCCGAAGGCGCTGGCGGCGCGCTCGAAGCGTAGATCGTCGTCTTTTACTCGAACGCACGGACTCTGTTAGGATTTTATCGTTGCTTCGAAGCTCAGGGATGACGGCGAAGCAGCGGCGGTTATCATTCTCACGCTCGCGGGGCAGGAGACCTCTCAATGACGCTTCTCGATCCACCCCCTGCAAAACCCGAAAAATCGCGGGCCATGGCCTTCACCATCGCCGCGGTCAGCGTGGCGCTGATCATCACCCTTTGGTTCGTTTTCCGCTACTATCCGGAGAAGAAAGCCGCGGACCATTTCTTTCAGGCCCTGGCTGCTGGCAACACCGATCGTGCCTATCAACTCTGGAAGCCCGCTCCGAGCTATTC
>Ga0126378_10001097_pt1 | contig 20207 bp, 22 predicted proteins | sample PanSoiMetPlot_23_FD_92587 | JGI IMG/M metagenome (GOLD analysis project Ga0126378, IMG submission 92587) | Tropical forest soil microbial communities from Panama - MetaG Plot_23 | ecosystem: Environmental > Terrestrial > Soil > Tropical forest > Bulk soil | place: Panama | collected 2016-02-17
ACCCAAGTCCCGTGATCTGTCTGCGCTTGCGTGACTTTGTATTTGCCCCAGTTGGCCGCGTTGCCCGCATCCTGCAAATAGATGGTATCGTCGGGTAGAATTTGTCCGAGTAAGTTGGTGGCATCATTGTTGTTAGTCAGCGTCTTCGAGATATTCACCTGAGTTACCGCAGCCCACGATGTGGCGCTATTCACACCAACATTTCTAGTACCAGCCGTAGTGGTGGAAGTAGTCCAAGTCCAATGACCTGTGAATAATGTGCCACCGCCGCCGCCACCGCCAACACCCGGCTGCGAGTTTTGTGGTGACCAAGTGGTGATCCACATCTCAGCGTTACTATCGAGAACCACCAGACAATCATCGCCACGCTTGGGAGACAGCGCATCGGATCTAGTGGGCCAACGACAGTTTTCCCATCTAAGCTCGCCACCATCCATACCAGGGATAATCACCGATACTGTCGTGGATGGAGTTGAGTCGTCTCCATCAGTGGCAACCACGCCAGCCCAGATTCTCTGCGGAGTCATTGAAACGTAGTTATCTGTTTCGTCCTTCAAATATGACATATATCAATACCCCAAGTGGATGTGATTACAATGCTGGGCCATTACCCCAGGAGTATAATATGTGTCAGGGTTGAGTCCGCGTGGATCAGTAATGCAAAGCGCCGTAAGACTCATATCTCTGTGACCTCCATAGCCTCCTGTAATCAACTGACGTGGAGCAAGCTGACCTGTAAGATCGTGCAAATCTTTCGCCACAGCGTAGGTAAGATTGTAGGTCTGCTGGCTATTCGAGTTGATTGCGATTCCGTTGATACTGGAGATATCTACTGCATGACCGCCAGAGTGACCAGACATCCCGTCATTAGGATGACCTACACACCAAGAGGATGTTTCGATCGTATATCCTTGATCCTGAATCAACCAAAGTATCGCAGCTATGACCTTCTCGTCAAGATACACAGCCCCAAGAGGGCCGACCACAGGATTGCCAGCCTCGGTAGCTTGCATCTGTGCCAGACCATTTCCCGAACTAATATCAGTCCATCTGTGCCCGTAGAGAGACACGAGTTGCTTGGCGAGTATGGTTCTCTTTAGGTCGAATCTTGGATTCGGACTAGCAGTTGTGCCAGCCGGAGTCTTCACGGCACCAGGCGTAGCTGGGACTTTCACCCAAGTCTTGATTTCGTTGTAGTTACCGTCCTTCGGCGCAGGCTCGGGCAACTTGGGTAGCTTGCGACTGAGCGTAATCGTGGCACTCAAATCAAAGAAGTTACGATCGTATTCGCTCACTAGCCAGCGACCGTTGTATACTCCCATATCATCCACAACTACGACACAGCCGGGAGGCACAGACCATCTACCGGCAAGCGCGGTAATCGTGAGAGTCCCGGCTTTCTTGTTATTGTGGAAGTCTCCGCTAACATCGATGATTCCCTCAGCCGTTTCATCCAGCGTGAGCAGGGGTTGCTGCTTGAGTAGCGCATCCTCACTGATGTAGTAGAACACTCCACTCACGAAGAACGCCTTCCAATCCACTTCCTGCGCCAACCGTTGGATACACGTCCAGCTATTCTCAGGCTTGCGAATATATTGACCTGAGCGATCAACGATATTACCGCGCCAAAAGTAGAAATTGCTACCAGGCGGCAGACTAGCAGCTTGACCATTTACTGTGGCTGCTGGGACTTCCGCATCTCCACCGGGAATACCCATAGCACTTACCCACTCATTCGCCTCAGTGAAGTATTTACCGTAGACGTAGTTGTACTGTGGGGCAGGCCGCTGAGTCATCCAGCATAGGTCAGTGTAGCTCGCATCGGGATTCGCAGCATATGTCTGCTTTATCGCATTGTAGAACATCCTCGATGAAGTCTTGGGATCGTGGCGTTCCTCGTACGATCCCCAGCTAGCACGCTGCTGGAAAAGACCGATACTATCCTTATCCCCGTAAGGCAGGTTTTGCAGCGTACTCTCGACAATAGCCACCATGATCGCGCAGACCTCAAGTTTGCGACCGACACCCATATTCTGACCAACCGCTACGATAGTCTGACCATTCTGTATCTGCTCTTGAGTAGCAGGAGAGCCTTTCACCGTGAGCGGCGTATGCGGCACTTTTATCGTGACTCCCGGTGCGTTGCCACCAAAGCTGGGAATCGGAACGTGCGTGATCTTGGTACCCTTGGGATTTTTGGGCATCCCCTTGACCTTGTTGACGATCACGTCGTAGCCAATGTTGTCGTCCTCGTACCGCTGCAACGGCTGAAGTTCATGCAGTTCAGGGATAACCACCGGAATATCAAACTCTCTGACTTCACGGATGAGATTGAGGACAAACTCTGCGCGTGTGACCTTCGAGCGACTCGCGTACTTCCACTTACTGTAGGTACGTAGGACTCCTATCTCACGATCCTCAAATGTGAGAGTCAACTGATCGCCTGACTTATCGCAGCCCGTGAGTCTGAACCACAGACCATCGATCTGCACGTCTAGCCTGTTTGCTAGCTGATCTGACTTGAGCAGCGCACGATCGTAGTCGTTGATGACCAGCGTGAGAGTCGAGGCACCATCGATAGTCCTGACTATACTGGCATCCACGATACGCTCTTGGATATGCGGCACTTTCACGATTCCCTCGAACTGCATACCGAAGTCTTCCAAGTTCAAGTCTGTGCCCATAGCCTCCTGTTGCACGGCTTTATTCGTAAGATGGGAAAGCTCCATCTTGCGGCGAGCGCTGACTTCTGTGGTTACCTTCTTAGGTGCTGTCATGGCTCAACCGTAACTGAGAATCCGAATCCGCCCTTCTTCTTACTCTTGATTACTGGCACTCGCTTGACAGTGTGCGGTTTCTGACCCGGCACCTTGATTGTCTGTCCAGGCGTGATCTTCTTGTGATCGCGGATGTTATTGGCTTTCTTGACTTTCGCGGGAGTCGTCTTATGCTTCGCTGCTATCGATGCCAGCGTATCCCCGTGTTTCACGACGTACGGTGTAGTAGCCGAAGGTTTGATGTTGAATTGAAGCACGGTTTCTGGGATATACTGTAAGAGATGCAACGTGGCATCCTGGCGATATCTGAATCCCTTACCACGTTTATCCACATCCCAGATACCCATGTCCCCATAGTCAATCCCGGTGAGCACCCACGTCGCACCCTTTACCGGCACGCCTCCCGTTATCCTGATAGTCGTGGGTTCTACCCAAGCTCCTGGTGAATGGAGCATTTGATTGACCGACTGGATATCACGCTCGACACTCACGCTGTCCATCCAACCATCGAATAGCACAGGAAGATCCATCGTATAGGGATCATCACCGTTCCACTGAATCTGCGACGTTCTCCTAGGACGTGTGATTACATCCCATCGTGCGCCACCACCGACAATCTGCGGAGCACCTTCACCGCGCTTTACTGCAACACTCACGCCATTCGACGCACGCAAGACGTAAGTGTGGATATCGTATTTATCTTGTCGCGGCATAATCCTGATTGGCCCTCGCTACCGCCTTGGCGATTTCTTTACGATCTACATCAACATGCACGTGAATATCCTGTCCTTGGTTGCCCATAGAAGCGCCTGTTATCTGTGATTCGACACTTTTGGTCGTAGGTGCCAAATTAGCTTTAGGCGTCACTACCGTCGCTCCTGCGGCAGCTCGTCTTTGTGCCAATTTATGTTCGACCTGAGTGCGTGCCCACGGTGGCAGCTTATTTATGTCAGTAACCTTTTGTGTGGTTATACCGAGTTGTTTCCCAAGCCAACCCAACGGCCCTTTCACCATGTCATAAATTTTCTTGAGCCATTTGTAGATATCCTGAACAAGATTCCAGAATGGCCTCCAAGCTTTGACTAGCAAGATGCCCCATGCGATCAACAATCCGATCGGCCCGCCAAACAGTATCAGCAGCGGAACCATCCACTTCCAATGATCGTACATCCACTTGAATGTCTTGTTGACAAGATCGTGGAATGCCTTCCATCGCCAGTAGAGGACACCAATGACAACGATAGCCGTTATTGCCAACGCGATCCAACCGAATGGATTGAGAGCATCAGCCGTAATCTCGACACCAATCAGATTGAAGAAAGCCTTTATCAGTTTCGTGTTGATGAAAACAGCGACTGCCTTGGCTGCGGTGACCATCTTCCCGAAGGCAGCTTTACCCACTTCACCGAGAGCAAACAATCTCTTGCCGAGTTTTGCAAGTGGGCCTTCTGCTGTTTTCTTGTATGAGTTTGACATCGCATCATAGTACGACTGACCAGCCATGTCAGAGAATTTCTTCCAACTCTTGAAGATACCCCCGGCAGCTTTGGCTCCCCCAAGAATCGCGGAAGCTTCGCTAGCCACACCCATGGCTATGATTGCACCGCGTACTACAAACATGGCAGCCGCATACGCTAGCGCCACTGTCTTCCCTAGGATGAACATGGCTATCGCAACACCCAGGAAATAACCGAGAAGCTTAGCAGCGGTGACACCGATCCCAAACTTGCTCAGTATCCAGTCAAGCGGACGCAGGATGAAGAGAAGAGCCTTGTAGAAAACAAACAGAGTTCCGACCAACGCCTTGAGTGCAGACGTGATAAGGATGAACATGTTGTATATTATGTGAGTTCTGGGCGAGAACTGTTTATCGATGACTTGTACGATTTTCGTCAGCGTAATGTGCAATTGGTTGAACTGTTTATTAGCAGGAAGCAGGGCTATATCGATAGCTTGCACTCTTTTCGTCAACCAGCCGAATATCCCCTTATCACCGCTAGGCCCGCCCAAAGCCCTGCCAGCACCGAAACTCACGATATCCTTGAACGTTGACAAACCGCCCATGAGAGTCCCGGTGGCTTGCTTTAGCGCGGCTTTCGCGAAGCCCTTGGTACTCATGTATTTATCGAGAGCCTTAGCTGCTTCGTTGGCAGGGATTAGACCCTTGGATACCATATCCTTGATCTGAGCGCCAGTCGCATGATACCGCGCTTCCAGCGCTTTCTGCATAGGAATGTTATCGCGAGCCATTGCATAGAGAATCTGACCAGTCAGACGCCCGACAGTAAACATATGCTGGAGAGCTAGCGTAGCTCTGGAAAGATACTGTTGTGAGTAGAGGCCAGCGGCTGACAGTGAGTTGATGATATCCTTGACAACCATATTCGTCATCTTCAAGCTGCCTGTGAATGGCAGCAGACGACGAGTAGCCATCACGATATCGGGAAACTCGAACGGTGTCTTGGCGGCGAGCACGTACAGGTCATTCAACTCTTTCTTGACCTGTCTTGGTGGTATGAATCCAGCAAACGCCACCTTAGCTGACTGCATGGTATTCAAGTAGCTGAATCCTAACTTGACCACCTCAGCTCCCAAACCCGCAGCAGCTATCGTACCATAGAATAAGAACCGTCTTGCTGTGAACATCGCCTGATTCATTAGCCATGAGCGCTTAGTAGTTCCGGTCATAGCCTTGTTCAGCGCAGTAATATCCTTAGACATGCCCTTAGTTGCGAGGCCGGCCTTTACCATCCGAGCCTCGTACTCGGGGCCACCCATCATATAAAGTCTAACTAGGATTTGCTGTGCTGATGAAAGACTACCCCAACCCACGCTAACCGATTCCTATCTCTTGAATAGTTGGCCTACACAATTGGCGATATCCACAGCAAGATTATGATCCCACTGTTGCCTGACTTTCGCGATTCTCTCGCCGAGTTGGATCATCAGATTTCTCTCGAAGTAATCTCTAGTCTCCAGAAACCTTATGCCATCCAATCCGAGAACACTCATTTGGGCTGCCGTGTCGAGTGCCTCGGTATTCATTCCCCCAACTGCCAGATTTCTGCGTTGAGGTCGGCTTTAGTGTTTGCCAGCCAGCGATTCAGACGCTCAGAATGAGTGATGATCGCCAGTTCGTTGTTACCAAACAGACGCCTGAGAACCGCTCTACCAGTGGGAGCTTGACCATTTGTCTCCATGCCCATGATTCTAGCAAGGTATTCATCGAAGTTGCAGGGTGAGCCAGTTTCCTCGGGATCGAGCATAACAGGCTCATCCACGCCTTCCGGCTGAACATACAGACCCTCGCAGAGATACAGCATCGTATCGATTGCGATATAAAGGTTGCGATCGTACGGTGTCTTGAAGTTTCGGGTAACTGTGCGACCGATGCGCTCTAGCTGGGCACCGGACTCAGGCATCCGATACTTGATCTGCAAGCCTGTCTGCTCGTATCCCTTTACAGGGATATAAACGTCTTCAGCGGATTCAAGCTCTTGCAGCTCTTGCTTGAAAGTATCGAGAATCGAAAAATCGGCGCCGGGTGAAAAACCCTGCACAGGGGGTACCTCATCATCGATAATATCCTCCGGCGGGATAACCCGTGTGGGAATTTCCGATTCTGATTCTCGATCATATGGTTCTTGTTCGTACTCGCTCACGTCTCTCCTTTCTTCTCATGGCGAGTGTGTTATTACTATCTCATGCCAAGATGTGTGTCGGGATCGTTTGGGTCTGGTCTTTTTATTTGCTGAGTTGGTTGGTCTGACCCCTGTGCGGGTTTTGGAACGTGGGGGCCTGGCATATCAGCATACAACCAACTGATACCAAATGCCAGGAATCCACCAACCAAGAACGATTGAGCATTTGCCATTCCGAATATCCAGCCAGTGAACTTGAGTAGTGCAACCAAGAAACAGACGATTGAAATTAGAGCAAACAGGTTCCTCATGTCGAACGTGACATTACGCCCACGTGGGTGCTGAATCAACAGATACCTCGATTTCGATGAGTGCAGCGGACGTGGCTTCTGAGTCTACATCAGGAATCAGCACTCGCTTGAGTACGCCAGTCCAAATGACACGCTTAGCTCCGACCTTGCTACCATCGATATTCAATGGTCGCTGAGTCACCGTCATTCTCGCTTGACCAACGCCATTCAGAAGTCTGTTGATTTCGCCGCTATCATCCACACGATCGAAGATTCTCTGGATAGTCAAGTTGTTCGGCACCAACCGACCACCGAGAGATTGTACGACACCCATGTTGCCTGGGTAATACTTGACTTCATCTGAGTCAAGATCACCGCCGGTTTTCTTGTCCCAGATGCCGAGATTGTGCATTCCGCCACTACCTGATACTGTGCCCATCTGCACAATGATTTCCCATGTATCTTGCCTGGTCCCGGTAATGCGGGTAGGATCTGGATTAGGTGGCACTCGTATTCACCTCCTTAGCCCCAAGTATGAGCCATGTCAATGCAGATTGCAAGTAGAATCAATCCCAGCAGAATCTCTACTTTAGTGAGAGTCATCGCTACAATGCCTGAGTGACTTGCCGCTTAGCAATCTGGATGATGACAGCCTCAGCCATCGGCGCCATCTTGATACGACAGATAGCGTGAAGTTCGTTGTTAGCCAGCGTCTGTAGCGTATTCACAGACGGGCCAGTATCTACTGCGAATGCAGCATCCGGTGTATCACCGAATAGATCACCGTTGTTGTAGTGACCCAGCAGATTACCTGCGAGTGCTGCGTGGAATGCGCTGATGGTTGAACCATCCTGACCATCGAGTTCGAGGAAGATGAAGTTTTCCCCGATTGCATTCAGTTCCGCTGAAAGATCCATATACAGGCGAGCATTGCCAAAGTCCACCCAGCTGGGATCTGTGGTGGCATTGACGAGTGAGCGCCAACCGTAGTTACGGATACCACCGAACATGCGGCGAATCACGTTACAAGAGGAACTATTCAGTGTAGTGCGTTGTGCGTCAGTCCAGTCGGGCTGCGAGATATCTGTGCAGTAGAGACTCTGACCGTTGTTACCGGCGGCTGGCATGTTAGAGCCAAAGCCGGGATCGTTACGAGCAAGCAAGCCTGCAATCAAAGAACAGGGAGGTACGGTACGCACGGTTCCAGTGGTAACACCAGGAATCACGATCCATGGACAGAATGAGGCAGCAAATCTAGATACCACACCAGCAGCTGATGCTTGCAGAGTAGCAACAGTACCGGAATTTGGTAGATCCAGAAGAGCCACGCGGTTGTTGTTTTGAGCATGACCTGTCAATTGGTTGTAGGCTGTGGCAGTTGTGCGTCCAGGCTCAGATACTTGACCAGGCCCGAGTTGTGGGCTACAAGCGTCAAGCGCGGACTGCCATTGAGCATCGACGACATTGGCTCTATCGTCGTTACCAGCACTCAGTGCGGCAGGCGCAGCAACCGCAGGGTTGTTGGCAGATGCGCCAAGCGTGATACGCACGTAGTTACTGTACTGTGACCAAGCAACCGCAGATCCCTGATCCAACAGATCGGCTGATTGCTCTAGTACGTTGTTGGCTGAATCCATAATCTGGATCTGATAGGAACCGCCGGTTACACCAGAAACTACAGCAACCTTGTAGTTCGCTGACCACGCGCCAGGCCCGATAGCATTGACATTCAGTGATACCGCAGCACCAGCATCATTCAGTGCTTTGGTGCCAACTGTCGCAGCAGGGCCAACCACGCGACTGATGTAAACCCTCGCTCCACCTTCTCTGAAGAAAGTCTCGACAGCATCGTAAAGCACGCTGTATGACTGGCGTGTACCGAATGCTGTATTGAACTGATCGAGACTCTGAATCAGCGTAGGCGTATTCGATGGGCCTCTATCAGACAAGCCTAGAGCAAACCAAGTACCAGTATCCAGCGGAATGCTTACTGGACTTGGAATCTCCAGAATGCTGACAGCGACTCCAGGTCTACCTGGCATTATTTACCTCCCTTCACTTCCTCGGTAGCTGCTGCTGCTTCCTCCGCTGCTTGTCTCTCAGCCTCAGCAATCGCTTCATCTGACATTGCTGGCCCAGGCTGGTAACCAGGAGCTTCGATCAATAGCCCGTTATCCACGAACTCCTGCGCTAGTGGCATATTACCCAGATCATTTATCTCGACGTAATCGCCCGGTGCAGCGAACTGTGTAGTTTCATTCGGCCCTTCAAACTCCTGTGCATAATCACCAATCCAGCGATACACCAGGTTGGCTTTCTTGGTATCAGCTTCTTTGGCGGTTGCGTTGCCTGCTTTAGTCTCAGCCATTTATATCACCCCCTTCATCCACTTTATCCAGTTCAACAAAGACTTCCTCGACTTGCCCGTAATCAACGGGCTGTGCGGTGGGCGAGTCCGGCCCTTTCCATCTGGATACCACATCTTCCACGTCAACGGTGAAATACAACTGTGCGGCCTTGAATAGCATGATCTGGTTGGCAATAGGCAGATCATCGTACCGTTCATCGACCCATGTGATTTCAGCGATAGATAGCGAAGCGTCGAGAGCTTGGTTCTGCGTGATGATCCCCCGCACAGCCGCGCCATATCCCTTTACCATCGCATTAGCCATTTGTTCATCTTTCGCAGCAGTTGCCACTCCTACCCCTAATCTCCATAATGCCCGATATACTCCACGACCAGTCTTGGTCGGCGCATTCGCCAAACCCTCAGATATCACCACAACCTTGGGTAGCGGCTCGCCTTCGAGAGTATCGAAGCTATTGCGATTGATGTAGTTCGTGGGGGCAGGCAACGTACCTAGGCGCATCCCGTTTTGTCTCTCTTGCTCAGCCAGATACGTGGGAAACCAGTATTTCAGTGTGGCAATCGCCGAGTCCTCGATTTGCGCGGCAGACAGGATACGCCCGAAGACCGAGCTAATCTGCGGTGTGCCTGATGTGTACGTACTCATGCTTGTTCGGGTTTGACGGGAGTCTGGAATGATCTGAGCAAATGTCGTAGCATCATCCCATTCCACTTTTCCTCGTCGCCTGGTAGAATCCTCAAGAACGGCCTCCGTGGAATGTGCCGTTTGGTTGATCCTTGTTGATGCACGTTAGCCCAGGGACGCCTGGTGCCAAACTCAAACCCTTGATTGTTGACATTTCTGACAGAATACTTGGCTCGCTTCCTTATCAGCGAGTTGACCAGTGTGTCATGGCCGGGCGTACTGTATTTCCAGTTTGATCCCTCAGTGTAGAAGATCCGCGAATCTCCCTTTCTCTCGATAGTCTTCTCTGCCAACGCGGCATACGATCCGCCACCACGTCTACCACGTGACGCGATCTGAGTTTCAGTGATAATCGGCATCTCAACGTAGACGATCTTCTCAAACACGGTTCTCAGCGTATGCGTCTGACGTGCGCTAAGATCCATACGCTCAGCTACGATCTTAGCTGTGCCGAAATCCGTTATACTGAAACTCATCGGTGGCACGGTGGCTGTATTCCTTAGAACTTCTGGCTCATTGTGAATGCGCGGTCTGTGGCATCTGTGGGGAAGTAGTCCAGATCAGACATTTCGTCGGGATTATCGCCTTCGATGGGTAGCCCTGTGCCGGGGTCAATCAGAGGAATCGTGCCATCAAGGATACCCTGCAACATCTGCATAGCCTCGTTGTATAGTCTCTGTGCGAAGTTATGGTCATCAAGGATTATCGAAGTTCGCATCGCGTAGTTGAAATACACCTGACTCGCGATAAGCATGGCTGCTATCTCGCGTATGATATCAGGTGTCGTCTCGGGAGTAGCCCAACTCGCCAAGACAGTCGGAGCTACGCTGCGCGCCAGATAACCCTTGATGACTCTTGCTACGCTGATCTGTGGAAGCTGCGTATTATCAGCATCTGCCGTCAGTACGTCTTGATCGAAGTGAGCATTTACGTCTGGGACTGTGCAGAGAATCTCGATAGCCCCGGCATTGAAGACAGGCTCGGTTTCCTGTGTGTCACCGCTACTATCGACATACGTGACACGATACCAGCCGAAGCCAGGCTGCAAAGTAGCCAGTTCAGTGGTAAATGAGATAGGCGCGGGATGTGCAGGATCGATCGTTGGATCGATATTCTGCGTATCAATCAGAGTCCACGGGCCGGCCTCAGCCGTGCCTTCCTCGATCTTTAGCTCAACCCACTGTTGTCCATCGAATCTAGGCGGCAGCTCGTATTGCTTGAATGAGACTATGACATTAGGCATTTGGATCAACTACCTCGTAAGCCACGACACAAATGGCACCCGCGTCTCCACCCGCAGGAGGTACGGGAGTGCTGAATCCACTCACAGTTAGGACAAGCGGCTGACCCACCACATCAGTGGGATTGAATGTTGAGCCATCCGGTGCCATCGGAGAAGCGACAAACCCACCTATATGGCCTCCAGTCCAGTTACAGCCAAAATCGATCCAGCAGAAACCTTGCGAAGCTAGCGGCGCTGTGGATAACAGGATATCAATGCCACCATTCCATTGCTTGGTACCCGGCTTTACCATGAAAAATCCGGCAAGTGGCCAAGCGACTTTTCCGGCCCCTGGGTCAACAACCTGCACAGGGGAGGTGTGGATAGTGAGAAGCTGGGCGTTTGTTATATCGACTGTTGTTAGCATGTAATCCTCAGAGAGCGGTGCGGAGCTGCTTACTAATATCCTGCCTGGAGAACCTACAGTAAAGTGACCAGTTCTTACTAGGTTAGGAGCCATCACAAGCAACCTCCTTCGCCTGTGATGGCTCTAACCTATGGATGACCATCTGAGCCTCTACTTCTTGGCTGTGGATGCAGACTTGGTTTCCTCTACTGGCACCTCCGCTTCTGGCATAGCGCCACTAGCTTGCAGTTCCTTCACTTCATCCGCAGATAGTTGACCCTCAGCAGCCTTCTGTAGTTGATCGAGGAAATACCTGTTGGGAGAGTCGGGATATCCACCTTCGGATACAGCCTCGGGATAGGGCTGCTCACGTACAGCACCACTTTCGAGCAACGCCTCCCACTCTTCATCCTCGATACCTAGATCTGCCTGACTCACCTTATCACCAGGCTTGATCCGCTTCGTGAACTGGCGCTTCTCTTCGTCGTAATTGGCTTGGAAGTTAGACCATGCAACTGTATCTGCCATTATGTCACCCCCTACCAGGCCGTCGCAGAGAAGGCGTTCTTGATGAGATATCCAGCAGAGCTAGACACGATCTTCAAGTCATACTTGAAGTTGGTACGAATGAGGTCAGCCTTGCGAGACTCCTCACGCCAACGCTCAGTCGGACGTGTGGTGCCATCAGGATAGATCTGAGCAAATGTCTTACCGAAGGTCATGGTGTTCTGGCCAAGCGTGGGATCTACGATACCGAGCCACACATCCTTACCCCAGAATGGCACCATTGAGACAGTTGCGTCAAGGTTCTGCGCGGAGTTATAGACGCTATCCAGAAGCACGATTTGTCCCTGGAATCCAGTAATCGCCTGGAACGCGCCATCATTGGTGAGACTGAAGTACTTGAAACGATCGATGATCCTCGGATGCTGCTCGATATACGACATGCCCAGCGTAGGAATAGCGAGCACGTTGGGCCACCGAAGTGTAGCCGTATACACAGCACGCATGGCAACAAGGATGTTGGTGACGGGATCGGATGTTACGTAAGGATACGTACCACCAGTCTGCTGATCCCATTGCTGTGCGCCAGTGAGTGTGGTTGTGTTGTTGACTGGATAGTTTGCAGTATTCCTGAGAAGTGTGGAGGTCTTGAATTCATGGTTGAGCATGATGTAGCGTGTGATCTTCGATACAGCGTCGGCCTCTGGATTGATATCCAACGCACCACCGAAGACGGGATCAGACAGACCACCCAAAGATGTGAGTTGCTGCCTTTCCTCGTCAAGCACCGGAACCTGGAGTGAGTGCTCTTTTGTGGAGAACACATCCTGACTCCATTTACCTCCTACGACTTCGTGTGCCACTGTACCCGGCTCGCGTCTGTCTTCCGACAGCAACCAGTCCGACCGATCGAACACTCGATACTGACCTGACTGTGTTCTTACCGGAGTTTCCGGCATGAGACGCAGACCGTAGTAGTTTTGTGTCATAGGGAGAGACACGGAGAAGGTGCTCAGGATTGGATCGATATATAGACCACTAGGATCGTACACTTCTTGTCACCCCCTTCCTATGCGAGCGTGCCGTAGGGATTGATGAGTAGTGAGATGCGATCACCGGCATTGGTAGCAGGCGATCCCACACACTTACCGACAATGCGCTTACCACTTGCAGCCACGTAGTTACTCACCTGGCCAGTTGTTTCGAGAGTTACAAGAGCACCCACGGCAATCGCACCGTTGGCAACAGCCTCAGTTACTCCATGCACACGACAAGAGCAGCCCTTGCCACGTGTGATTTCGTTTGTGGTAACACCGAACTGTGCGAAGCCTGCGATAACATCGGTGATCGCAGTTACAGGCGTAACCTGCTCAGCTGCGGAATACTTGACGGCATAGAACTTCGTGAGCGCCTGTCCAGACGCCACATCCATACCGATATCGAGCATGAAGTTTCCCCATGCCATTTATCATCACCCCCTTTCTAGGCCGGTGCGCTCATGCGATATGCGGCTGCAATTTCGGGATACTTTGTTGCAGCCTCTTCGAGAGCGTCCATGTAAGTGTACTTTTCATCGTCTTTGTGCTCTTTCTGAACCTGTGCTACCTTCTCTGCAAACAGCTTACGCGCACCGTTCAGACCACCCTGAGTCCTGGTATCGATGGTAAGCTGATCTTCATCGACAGGACGAGAACTACCACGCTCACCGTACTCCACGACACCGCTAGTAATGGCGGTAACCGTCTCTTCGAAGTCAGCAATGGTAGCTGTACCTTCGCTGAACTTCTTGTGAGTCTCGGTGATCTTGTCAAGCGCGAGAGCAGACAGACCATTCCGAGTAGGCACCATGTTGTCACCCTCGGGACGCATGATTGTCTTGACAGACTCACTAAACGTGTGAGCACGCACGTCACGATCACGCTCTAGCATCTGCTGATGCTCACGCCACACATGTGGGAACTGCTCAGCAAACTGCTTCTCTTCGCCACCGACATGCACAGCTTCCTTGAGAGCCTTGTGCTCCGAGAATACAGTCGTGATACGCTCCTTGAGCTTGTCCTCATCCGTACCCTCAGCCATACCAACTAGCTTTAGAAGCTCTTCGAGTTCCAATTTTCCACCTCCTTCTGATAAGCCGACTTTCTGGTTTGGTTGTGGTGCTCCCGGTTCGTCGAGACTCATTGGTAATGGATCACGCCTCCATCCACCACCTACAGCTTTGTCTTGATTGGGATCACCCTGTTCACGTGGCACATATTGACCAGTACCAGGATCGGGTTGTGGAGTCTCAGGCTGAGAATACACAGGCGATGGGCCAGTACCAGGCTCAGAACGCTCATACGCAGTCTCACTCAAGGTAACTTCGAACCCATCCTGAGTCAGCAGATCATACGCTTCCTTGATTGCTGTGCCCGAGCTTTCTGACGCAGCCTTTGAACTACCAGCCAATAGCCGCCTAGCCTTGGCTTGCAAGCTAGCCTTGAGACTATCGCTGATTCCCTTCATCTGTGGGATACGTGCGATGGCATTACGCAAGTGAGGAAGATCGATTTTCCCACTAGCATCCTTATACGGCAGGTGACGCTTGGACTTATCAGTCGCTGAGCCAGCCTCGACATACAGGAAAGCTGAGTTGGGCAGGCTATTCACGTACTTGGTAGTCCACACAGCGAACTGTCGCTGAGTATCTTCATCCAGCTCATCCCACAGAGCCTCGGAAAAGTTGATGGGCATGGTACGCTTGGCTACGGGCCGATTTGTAAGGCCACCGCCAATGATAACATCGGGGACAACTGTGTCGTTGTCCCCATCAGATCCTCTGTATTCGTCGTCCCATTCAAGCGACCAATACTTCCATTTCTTCTCCGCAATCTCTTTCTTGGCATCATCGGTAAACTCGACTTTCGCCCAGAGACTCTGTTGCTCGGGATTATCCGAAGATGGGCGAATCTCGAACTCACGATACCAACCGGAAGCCTGCTTGCCCTTAGCAGTATCGCTACCGTGCTCAAAATCGGTTGCAATCTCCTGACCACGGACGTTGTTCTTGAAGTTTGCGATCATACGTTCGAGCTTATCCGTAGTCACGGGAATCTCGCCATACTGCGGTGTTGTGTAAACACGCGCAGGCAGGGCTTCGATCCAGATTTCCGACGAATCTGTGACCTCCGCTGGCGCATCGACAACTGCGGTTTCTAACATTTCACCTCCTTTCGTGCAAATCAAACGATCTTGCGATACTGGAGAACTGAGCCAGCATGGACGTACACGACATTTGTATTGAGCACATTCTGTGACCACCACAACCCCGCTTGTGCGCCAGATCCTGTGTATACGACTTCCATGCGAACCAATCTCTTCACGGCGGCTGTACCAAATGCTACGCTTTGTCCCGTTTGTGCCTGACTGTTAGATCCACCGGCACCATCTCCCGTTGAGATACCAATGGCATTCAGTGAACCACGAATAACTGCGTCCTGCCCGAAAGTCAAGTTGATATCGGGTACTGAGCCACCCAGCGGAGACGAGTAAGCAATCAGCAAGACAATGTAATAGACCGAACCGTTAGCAGGCGTGAAAAATAGCTGAGTATCGGCAATCAGAGTTACGCTGGACGCGACTGATTGATCCGTGGTCTTGGTGACAACCGCATCCCATTGATTGTTGGCATTTTGCCAGCTTGTGTCATACTGCGCGTTACTGTTCTTATATAGGAACTGGCCAGTGACACCACCAGTCGGCACACCTACACCTGTATTGCCGATTGGGCCTTGTGGGCCTTGGGCACCAGTATCACCTTTGGGGCCTTGAGCACCAGTAGCTCCGGGTATTCCTTGTGCGCCAGCCGTTTGAGCATCGACAGCCACGATAGGTGGCGCAGCTACGCTAACCGTGGGAGTGGGTGAAAGGACGATTTCGCTCATTATGTCGTTACGTCCTGAGTAGCGGCTACTGAGCCAGCCACGATAGTCTGCACATCTCCAGATGCGTAGGTAATCTGTAGATCCCAGACACCTTGGTTTTTGTTGCTAGGCCAGCCAGACCAGAGAGCTGCGGGAAACGTGATATTCACAGTGTTGGGCTGAACAACGGCACAGGTCATGTTGGCAAGTAGGGTACCACCGGCTTTGTCCTTTATCTCAGACTTAGCTGTAGCCCCCGTAAGATCGGCAGCTTCGGTTTTCTTGGAATCTAGCCAAAGCGTGAAGCTCCAGTGATGCGTGTCACCCTGGTAAAGCTGGAGATTGTAGCTTCCTGGTGGCATCTACTTCTTGATGATCTGTATGTCTTTCACCATGGTCTTCAGTTCTGGGCCTTCTATCCACTCACTCACCAAAGTCGAGCAATTCTCGATTTTGTATCTACCCAGCTTCCAATTCACACGCTCTATGTAATACAATCTCCCGAATCTGGCGAAATACATTCCTTCTGACAATTTTGTCAGTTGTTTCTTGGGTGGTGTGTCGCTAGCTGGCTGCGCTTGGGGGTTTGCCGACATTACCAGTTCCCGTGGTAATCTTGACGTTACCCTTTTGTGATGCGGCTGGTGGGCCGCCTGATTTGTTTCCACCTGTGCCGTCTGCGCTACCCGCGCTAGCCGCAGCGGTGCCGGTATTAGCCGCGCTAGCTGGGATACCTGCAATATCTGGCGTAGCTTGTCCTTGTAGGAGAATGTTCTCACGCGCCGGTACACGTTGGCCAGGTGCGTTAGGCTGTTTCTTAGGCATATCGAAGACTTCACGAATCCAATCCTCAGTGGGAGTATCCATTGTGAGAGCTTCTTGTGCAACAAGATTCGCGATAGCTGATCCAAGCATTTGTAGATCACGTGTTTCACCCACGTTGCGTACCTTCAACTGGGGGAAGCTTTTCGTCGGGTAGTTCCAGACTACGAGTTCTGGAATCAGATACATGTTTACTACATCACAGATATAGTTAGCCACGAATCTAAGAGCCTTCAAGTACGTATCGGACTGTACCGCACCTGCGGCTCGACTACCCGACGATCCGGCAGATCCCGTCCCCATTGAAAGAAACTCAGCTAGAACATTCAACAGAATCATCGTGTTGTGGTGTTCCGCTGATTTCAATGCATCCACCAGATTCCCATGAATCTCCGCAAACTCTACATCTACGTTAGGAACGAGAACCATGAAAGCTTCTTCGTTCGTGCGAAGGTTGCGAAGTAGGTTGCGGAGAACTTCTTTGTCTTTCTGCGTGTATCCAGGCTTGAGCATACCCTTGGGGACACCTAGGCTGTGCCGCTCTTTCTGGATAGCATCGATTTTATAGAAGTGAGTCTTGTAATACCAGTGCGGATACGCTGTGCGAAGCAACGATTTGCCCGTAAGATCGCCACCCTTGCGTGCATTCGAGAAGATCATGATCTTGGATATGTCGATAGTCACGTCTTGCACCGATCTATCCGCTCGAATCGCCGACTGAGTGATTTGCGTTGGGCCACCGTTATCATCGTATGCGATCGCACTCACGGTGCTTGCGGGACGCACGCCAAGCTTTTTGAGCATCGTATACTGCTTTGTATTGCGTCCTTGGCCCGGAGGCGTCCATTCACGCAATTCATACACTTTTTCCAAGACGGAGTAACCATCTTCGAAGAAGTGTAATATGTCTTCTAATGCGTTCGCAAACGGAGAAGTCATCCCCTCATTGAGATTGTCCTCTATGAATTCCGCGATTTCCAGATTTATGTCCTGTGCATCATACGGATCAACGTAGAAATCGGCTCCAAGGACAGGTGTTTTAGCTGCTCGCATGCTCACATCGACGCCTGCATCGTTCATCATCTTCGTATATGTGAGCAAACGCGAGTATGGAGAGACTAATTCAGGTACAACCTCCTGTATTTGAGTCGGTTGTGACGATCCCAGCTCGCTATCAAGCTGAGGCTGCTGAATCAGCGGATCATTGATTCCGCTGGAACTATAGGAAGTACCCGTACTCGCCCTACGTGGCGGAACCGACGAGACATTTGTAGAGCCGGGGCTTCCCTGTCCAACCCCCTGCACAGGGGTGGAGGGTTTGGTTCCATTGGCACGTCTGCGGAGACTAGGTAAGCTGGGCATCAGAAGGATCTGCCAAACAAGAAGATATCCTCGCCTAGGGAGATTTGTGTGTTGAGCTTGAAGAAGTCCTCGGACTCTGAGCCTTTGTAGGATTCTCCGTAGATATCGCTAAGATGGTCATTTGCGCCATTCACGAAATACGGCCCAATGAAGTAGCGCAGCGCATCGGCTGCGTGGTCATCCACCTTATGCTGGATATTCCCGTCACCTGTCTGTTCCTGCAAGTCAAACTTCGTGTTCTTGCCCTGTTCCTTGACATGCAGCTTAGACATTTGTCGAATCAAGTTGGGGCAGCCACTAGTGATATACAGCTTAGGTGGCCTTTGCTTCAACATCCGTTTGATGCTCTCCACTGACCTCTTCCATCGCACATCATCGAAACCCACGAACCCTATGATTTGACTCAAAGTAGCCATTTCATCTGCCCCGCGCGGATCGCCCCACATACTATCTACGTGATAGCCTAGCGGATTCTCACGCTCAAGGATGTAATAGGCATGATCCATTGTGCTGCGTTGTGTCTCGTAGTATTCGCGCCACACATATGCAGTATCCGTTTCGGGGTCTACTTGGATATCGAGTGCAACGAACGGATTAGCGAAGCCAAAGTCGAAGGACACGAAGTTTGGCCAATCGGGATTGAACTGGTAATCGGAGTTTTCTATAACATGTACCTTGGGGTTGAACTCTTCGTAGATCTGCCCTGTCATGCTGGTGAACTCAGCACCATACTCTTGTCTAAACCAGTGACCAGAGACTACCGCCCTGACCCTCTGGATTTCAGGATCTTCATAGCCACCAGGGAATCGTGCGAGATTCTCCCACGTCGGAAATTGCCAAGAACGATAGGAAGCAAGTTGCTGCGGCCCTGCGTCAAATTTGTTGTCGTACAGGTTGCTTTGCTGGCCGAGCATCCACATTCCATGGAACCAGTTGTATCCCTTTGGTGTACTTGGGAAGTCACAACTTCCCTTCAAATCGGATAGAGCCGGTTCGATGTGTTGCTCCCAGATACTACGATCGTGTCTTGCTGATTCACTGAGGATAGCATGGCTAAGTCCCTCGCCAAGTAGGGAGTCTTGGTTATCGGCGGACACGACCAGAATAAGAGAGTTCCAGGGGGTACGGATATACATGTCTCCTTGGTGCTGGCTGTATGCTTTCTTACAATATTTGAGAATGCCCAACTCATTGTAGTCGCCCCATGTTACACGAAATTCCTTCTCACCGATTCTGTATGAGGTTCCGATTATCCAGTTGATTGAATCTGGTACGAAAGACTTGAAAGTCATGCGGTGACCAGCGACTTGGCTCTTACCGTATCGCCGGCCACAGCATGCGATGTTGAAACGTGCCTTACTATACAGATACTCAGCTTGCCCAGGGGAGTGGGGTTTGAAACCAAGCTTCTTATATAGAAGCTCATCTGAGATACCTGGCTCGGCTTGGGGTTGTGGGAGAGCTATGATTAGGCTGGTTGCGTAGAAGATTGGAGGGATCTGAGAAGTTCACTGATAGGATCGCCGTCTGCTTGCGCTCCCGCTAGCGCTTCCTTGACAATGAACTGACTTGCCTTCAAGCGAATGCTGTCCGATGTGGAGTTGCTTGAGAGCCACACGATCTGTGCCGCTGCGTGAGCGAGATTCTTTTTAAAGAAGTCACGTGTGTATCTCTCGACATTCTGTGTTTCGTTGTCAGCCTGCTTTGCTTGGGCAAGCTCAAACTCAGACCTCAGTGCTGCTGCATAACTGTGAAGCTCTGCTTGCAAAGCTTCATCAGAAAGTCCGAATTGAAGTTCGTCAGGGGTTTCCTCCTCTTCCTTGGGGATTGCTGCCTCATCTTGATTTTCAGGCTTCTCCGTCATCCTCTTCATCCTCAGTGGTATCTGTGTCTTCCTCAGTGGTATCTGTGTCTTCCTCTGTTTCTGCGGGAGCCTCTGTTTCTGCGGGGGCTGGCTCTGCTGCGGGATCTTCCACTTCACTCAGAACTGTCATTGTGCAGGCCTCCTGGGTCGGGTTCCGATGGGTACAGTATATACGGTACTCGGTGAGCGCTCGATTTTGCTTATGTTAGTAATGGCTACGATCAAATGGCGCCTGAAATCTTCGGTACAATCGGTACAAACGAGAAAATGGTTCCCTTGAATGGCTCAGCGACAGGGATAGAGTGCCTATCCCTGTCGCCAATGTTGGCTAGCTAGTCGATATTCCCTAGCTCGCCGATGATCG
>Ga0126378_10001098_pt1 | contig 20199 bp, 24 predicted proteins | sample PanSoiMetPlot_23_FD_92587 | JGI IMG/M metagenome (GOLD analysis project Ga0126378, IMG submission 92587) | Tropical forest soil microbial communities from Panama - MetaG Plot_23 | ecosystem: Environmental > Terrestrial > Soil > Tropical forest > Bulk soil | place: Panama | collected 2016-02-17
CGATACGCTGCTGCTGGACGAGCCGACCAACCACCTCGACGCCGATTCGATCGCATGGCTTCGTGACTTCCTGCGAGGTCACCGCGGCGGCCTGGTGGTCATCAGCCACGACGTAGGCCTGCTGGAGTCCGCCGTCAACCGCGTGTTCCGTCTGGACGCGAACCGGGCGGCGCTGGACGTCTTCAACCTGGGCTGGAAGGCCTATCAGGAGCAGCGCGAGGCGGACGACCGTCGGCGCAAGCGTGAGCGCGCGAACGCCGAGAAGAAGGCGGCCGCGTTGATGGCCCAGGCCGATCGCATGCGGTACAAGGCGACGCTGGCCAAGACTGCACTCAACATGGAGCGCCGCGCCGAGCGCCTGCTGGCCGCTCGGCCCGAGCTTCGTCGTGCGGACCGTGTGGCTCGCCTGCGGCTTCCCGAGCCGTCGCCGTGCGGGCGCCTACCGCTGACGGCGCGAGGCCTCTCGAAGAGCTACGGCTCAACAGAGGTCTTCACCGCGGTCGACCTCGACGTCGAGCGCGGCTCGCGCACGGTGGTCCTTGGTGTGAACGGCGCTGGCAAGACGACGCTGCTGCGCCTCCTGGCGGGGTTGGAGCAGCCGGACGCAGGCATGGTCGTGGCCGGGCATGGGCTGAAGCTTGGTTACTACGCGCAGGAGCACGAGACGCTGGAGCCGGCGCAGACGGTGCTGGAGAACATGAGAACCGCAGCGCCGGACGCGGATCTGACGGTGCTGCGCGGAGTCCTCGGCTCTTTCCTCTTCTCGAGCGACTCGGTGTATCAGCCGGTGACGACGCTTTCAGGAGGAGAGAAGACCCGGCTGGCCCTGGCTGTCCTGGTCGTTTCGGGCGCGAACGTTCTGCTGCTGGACGAGCCGACGAACAACCTCGACCCTGCCAGCCGCGAGGAGGTGCTGGCTGCGCTGGCGGGGTTCCGAGGCGCAGTGCTGCTGGTCACCCACGACGAAGGCGCGGTCCAGGCGCTGCAGCCAGAGCGCGTCATCCTGATGCCGGACGGCATCACGGATTGGTGGGATGCGAGCCTGACTGAACTCGTGTCCATGGCATGACGCGACATGGGCTGGCTACGGAGGGTGGCGATCTCGCATCATTGCGATCGTGGTTCCTTCTGTGGTTCCGTCGTGGACCCTCGTTGTGACGCTGGTGGTTGGTCTGGTCGTCGGCGGCGTGGCCGGCCGCGTCCTGCCAGGGCGCGGATCGTCTGGCGCGCCCGACAAGGCGCTGGAGTCGCGGCATGTGGAGCCCGAACCTGAGGGACTGGCCGTGGAAACCGAGCCCCTGGCCGCTGGGGCCGGTGACGTGGTGGCTGAGCTCGAGCGCCGCTATCAGGGCCGTCGGGCGGACGGCGAACCGGAGCAACCAGCCGAAGGTCGTGGTGGGCAGCGCGGGTAGCGCTGCCCACCGCCGCGCCTCGCCTAAGCTTTAGTGCCAGGCCCGTTCGTCTAGTGGACTAGGACGCCGGCCTTTCAAGCCGGAGATCGCGGGTTCGAAGCCCGCACGGGCCACCATTGCTGTTGGCCAGGGGTGTCCGGTCTCGGCGGCCGTCGCTGGCACAAGCACCCGATCGAGGTACTCGGACAGCGGCGTGCTCGTAGACATCAGCTTGAGACGGCGGCCTGGGTCGAGTGGTGGAATCGGTGTGCCTCCACTCCGCCTGCGGACATGTGCCGCCCCCAGATGCATAGCTGTAAGCAGCGCCGCGCCAACCTGGGCAGGTGAGTCCCAATCGGCCTCAGCATCCCTCAATCGGGGGCGGTTCACAAACTGGTTCAGTCCGTTCCACGCGTCCAAACGAGCCCACGTGGTGCTAGGCTGAGCGAGCCACTGCCGGCCCGGGGCGGCAGGGACAGCTGTGGGGGCGAGAGTGGATCGGGATCGGCCCGTAGAACCGGACGCATGGCACAGCGACAAGCCGCGCATCCTGCGCGAGATCAGCTTCGGGGCGAGGGTCGCTGAGGAGGAGGCGGCTGAGCTCAAGACGTACTTCGTGGAGACCGACCAGTGGCTGCGCCTTTATCGAGGTGACATCGACGTCGTATACGGCGCGAAGGGGTCCGGCAAGAGTGCCATGTTTGCCTTGCTACTCAGCCGAGAGGACGCGCTATTTGATCGCCACATCCTTATGGCCGCCGTTGAAGACCCTCGGGGTGCCCCGGTGTTTGGGCAGCTGGTCGTTGATGAGCCACCGACAGAGTTCGAGCTACGTGCCCTGTGGAAGCTTTATTTCCTGTCGATCATCGGCCAAGTGTTCCGTGAGTACCGGCTCACTGCACCCTCCGCAACCCGCGTCTTGACGGAGCTGGAGCGGGCGGGGCTTATCGAGCGGACCGCGAATCTGCGCCGCCTGCTCCACGCTACGCTCGAGTACGTCCGCGCGGTGACTAGGGCGACCGGCTTCGAAGCTACTCTCGCGATGAATCCCGGCACAGGCATGCCGATTGGTATAACCGGCCGAATCACGTTTCGAGAGCCGACCTCATTTGAACGCGCGCAGTTCGGCCTAGTCTCTGTCGACGAAGTAATAGAGATTGCTGATCAGGCGCTCGCCGAGGCCGACTTCAGCGTGTGGCTGGTGCTCGACCGGCTGGACGTGGCTTTTGCTGAGTCGGAGCGGCTGGAGTCGAACGCGCTGCGCGCGCTGTTTCGCGTTTACATGAGTTTCCGCAGGCTCGAACGTATCTCGCTGAAGATCTTCCTGCGCTCTGACATTTGGGAACGTATCACCAAGGGCGGCTTCCGCGAGGCTTCCCACGTCACGAGGGAGCTCACCATCGCCTGGAACGACGACTCGCTTCTGCACCTGATCGTGCGCCGGCTGCTTCGAAACGACGTGGTCAGGTTTCGCTTCGGTGTTGACAGCAGGAAGGCGTCGACAGACCGCTACCAGAGGCACCTCTTTTACACGATTTTTCCAAGAAGGCGGTACAGGCTGACGGTTGCCGACACCTTCGAGTGGGTCATCTCACTGGTGACAGACGGCTCGGGAGTGGCTGCGCCAAGAGAGCTTATCCACCTCTTCAACGCTGCGCGGGATGCCCAGATCCGCCGGCTGGAGATGGGCCAGCGGCCTCCGGTCGGGGACCTCCTTTTCGACCTGGTGGCCTTTGGCGATGCGCTCGAGGAGGTCTCGCAGGCGCGCCTCAGGCAGACAATTTTCGCCGAATATCCCCAGTACCGACCCTGGATCGAGCGCCTATCTGGAGAGAGGGTCGAACACACGACTCGGACTCTGGCCACAACTTGGTCAGTCAACGACGTGGAGGCGACCAGGCGAGCGGAGCGCCTAGCCGGCATCGGTGTGCTACGGCCTTCCGGCAGCCGCGCGACCATCGCGTATCAGGTCCCGCTGCTCTACCGCCCAGCGCTCGGGCTGCTCTCAGGCTCCAACTGGGTTTACACAGATCGCTGATCGACCACGAGCCTGCGTCTGCACCCACTGCATGACGCACCCTGCATCCCCGTCCCCCAGGCTTCTTGAAGGTGCCCCAGTCATCTTGGGCCATGTCGCTTACCGTAGCTGCCGTAAGGCAGCGAATCGTCCAGATTGGGGTGCTCGGAGGGGGCGATCACCGGCGTCTCTGACGACGCCACTGCATTTGCTCTTTGCAAACGACGAATCATGGTGAACATCACGACCGGGTACCGGCCAGATGAAGATCCTGCGACAAAATCGCGCGTGGGCTGACTCTTTGTCGCGAATCCTGCAACGTGGCGAGCCGGCTGCCCTTGTCAACTTCCGGGCTGAAGAGGGCGATTCGAGGGTTCATGAGGCATACCCGCCGGGCATCTGGAGCCGGCTGGCCCTCGTCAACAGCCGCTACGACCCTCTGACCTGCCTGAAAGCGCAACATTCACGGCGAGCCAGCTCCAGCTCGGCTGGCGTTGCGCCCACCTGACTGTCCGCTGGTACTCCGCCATCATCGTCACCGCGCCGCGGGCAGCGCATATGGCGCGAGTTCGTTCGGCAGCACAGTGACCAACCGCTGGGGACTGTTGCCTAACTCGGGGTTACTAGGCGACGATTCACATGCCCGCTTCCATATATTGCCAACGTCGTAATCGGAGGTGCCGCCATGACGGGCCAGAATGCGTCGAAGCTGTACTACAGCTTCTGCCTCGACCAGGCCGTACCTCGCAATAACCTGGTCCGGCGTCTAGCGGCGGCAGTCGACTTCGGTTTTGTGTACGGCCCCAGGCCCTGGGAGGGAGGATGCACAAGTCCGCGCTTTACGTCGTCGTTGTGGCCATGGTGGCCTGCAGTAGCGGTGGGTCCACCGCTCGATTCCAGCTGTCGCCGGCGGCCTCGCCGACCGTCCTGACCACGGCCGGCCCGCAGCCGAGCCCGACCGCCGACGTGTGCCACGTCAACGGCGTTACCTACTGCGCGCTCAACCCGGCGGTCACCCAGGCCACGATCGGCACCACGATCTGCGTGCGGGGCTGGACGGCCACGATCCGGCCGCCTGCCTCGTACACCGACGCATTAAAGCGGCAGCAGCTTCAGCAGTTCGCCGGCCAGCACCAGGGTGACCCGCAGTGGAACGTGGCAGGTACCGAGGAGGACCACCGGCTCAGCCTCGATCTCGGCGGGGCACCGACAGATCCAATGAATCTCAGTCCGGAGGTGCATCGTAGCTCAGCGCTGAAGGATCAGGAAGAGGCCGCTCTGGGTGGATCCCAGGGAAAGGTCTGTCGCGGGGAGATGACGCTGCAGGAGGCACAGCAGGAGCTGATCTCGACGTGGCTTGCAGAGTGGCCAGGCTACCGGCAGTGAGGCACGGGCGATCCGCGACGGCAATTCTGGTTCTGTTTTTGCTTGCTGGGTGGGCGATGGCCTGCGGGTCGGCGCCCAGCCGGGGATCGGCCGTGGCCAACAGGCCCGTCTCCGTCCCGCCCCCGACCGGCATCCAAGCGCAGCCGTCCAACCCCGCCGCACAGGTCACGCCGTCCGCCGGGTGGGAGCGTTACACGAACTCCCGGTGGGGCTACTCGCTGAGCTATCCGCAGCAGTGGTATAGCCTGGCCAACAACGGCGCTCCGGACACGGACAAGTACTTCTCGAGCGAGAACGTAGGTGCGCCGCTGGAGATGACCAGGGCCGGCATCTATCTGACGGTCAGGGTGACGTCAGGAGCTTGTGCCCCCGCGGCGGGCCGCGTCGACGGCCAGGCAACGCTCATCGTGGCCGGCAGCCCGGTCACGAGAACATTCGGCCTGCTGTCGCCACCGGCCGGGGAGCAGGCATGGGCGATCGACGCAGCGATCGCCCACTCATCACGCTGCGTCGCGTTCCACTATCTGGCCAACACACAGGCGGCGCGCGACGGCAATCTTGCGGTCGCCGACGCGATGATCACCAGCCTAGGCTTCAGCTGAGCTGCTTCAGCGCAGCAGGAGAATCATCACCCGGCAGACGTGCCGCTGGCGAGGCGCAAGAGGTCACGCTCCTCGTCGGCCAGGAAGGCGGAGTCGACGCGGACGCCCTCGCGGATCAGCGGCACGCAGGCCTTGAGCTCTCCGTCCTGTTCCGGGTCCTCTGGGTCGCCTCCGCGGTTGAGGCCGAATGCCGCGCGCATTGCGCCCTCCTGGAGGTAGAAGGCCAGGAAGTGACGGCTCTCCGGCTTGCCCCTGAAAACCAGCTGGTCCCAACTCAGGGCGAAGCCGACGTACTCGATCGACTGGTCGTACTGGTCCGACCAGAACGAGTGGATGTAGTCATAGGGCCCGCCGACGTCGAGCATTGAGAGCGCGGCAGCACGGCCCTGGTTGAAGCCGTTGTTCCAGTGCTCGACCCGAATCCGGCCGAAGACCGGGTGCTGGTGGTTGGTGAGGTCCCCAGCGGCGTAGACGTCGGGCAAGGTCGTCCGGCAGCGATCGTCCACGAGCACGCCGTTCTGAGCTGCGGCTCCGGCCGCCTCAAGCAGTTCGCTGTTGGGCAAGATCCCGATCCCGACCACCGCGAAGTCACACTCGATCAATCGACCGTTGTGCGTCCGCACGCGCTCGACCCGTTTGCCGCCCTCAAATGCTGCCACCGAGTCCTCGAGCACGAGCTCGACGCCGTGCTCCCGGTGGACATCTGCGAGGACCTCCCCGACCGGCTCACCCACGACCCGTGCCAGCGGCGTCCGGAAGCCCTCGACTGAGGTCACCTCAACGCCCAGCTGGCGCAGGGAGGCCGTGACCTCGGAGCCTATGAAGCCCATGCCGACAACGACCGCCTTGCGGCCCGGCGAGGCGGCGGCGCGGATCACGTTCGCCTCGTCGACGGTACGCAGCTGGAGTACCCCCTCGAGCTCGAGACCAGGAATCGGTGGGCGTCGATTGCGGCCGCCCGTCGTCACAAGCAGCCGGTCGTATGCCAGGCGCGTCCCGCTGTCCAGCTCGACCTGCTTGGACCGGGGGTCGATCCGCAGTGCATTGGTCCCGAGGCGGACGTCTATCCCGTTGTCGGCGTAGCTGTCCTCAGGGTTGACGAGCTGGTCTTCGAATCGCTCCTCGCCGCGCAGGTACGTCTTCGACAGCGGCGGTCGATGGTAGGGCACGTGGCGCTCGGTGCCCACCAGGGTCACCTCACCATCGAAGCCCTCTTGCCGCAGTGCCATCGCGGCGGTTCCACCCGCCAGGCCCGCACCCAGGATGACGAAATGCTGCTTTCTGATCACTGCTCACCTCACTTGGAGTGGGGAGTGTCGAGCACCGGCTCTAACTCCGTCTTCGGGCGCCCGGCCGGCGTCTCCGGTTCGATCGCGAAGGCGCAGCCGTCGCCTGGGCGAGGGCCCAGGGGCAAGACCCTGTGGGGTTGGCCGGCCGCCGCCAGCACGCCCTCCAGCAGTCCCGCGTGGAGACCGCAGACCACCTGAGGTGCCTCCACGCAGGCCTCACGGAAGAGGCAGTTGGTGGCCGCAAGCACGCTCTCAGGCTCGAATACGTAGCGACCGCCGAGCGCTGCCAGCGGTACGAGCGCCTCGTCCAGCCCGGGAGCCACCCGCCGCACGCCCAGTGAGCCGCCGAAGTCTCGGCCCGCGTCGCGACCGGCGGCGCGTCCGGCGCCCCCCAGCCGATCCAGGGCCCGGGCGAGCAGACCGGCCAGCTGCCGATGGAGTCGGGCCGGGTGGCTCAGCTCGATCGGACCGCGGGCGAGGCGGTACACCTTGGCCGGCTTGCCGCGGAGGCCTCGCCTCTGATCGGTCGACAGGTAGCCGAGCGCCGCGAGCCGCTCCAGGTGCTGGAAGGCGACGGTTCGGTGCACGCCGGCGGCTGCGGCGACGTCGTCAATGGTCTTGTCGACGGGGTTGTCGTAGAAGTCGAGCAGTATCTTTCGGCGCGTGGGGTCCCGGAGGGCCCCCATCGTCTGCTCCAACGGCTGCCAGCTGTCGCCGCTCAGGGCCATGACGGAGAATATAGCATAGTGATGCAATAAAACCAAGATAAGCCGGTCGGGGCGTTTGGCGAGCCGCGGCTGCGGTTCACGCCGGGTCGAGGCGAAGATTGGCGCCAGACAGAGGTGCTGACTCGGGCGAGCACAGCCAGGCGATCACGCGGGCGACGTCGCGGGGCTGAAGCCTGGGGCCGCCGACACCGGCCCGGGCGAGCATCGGCGTGTCCACGGCGCCGGGGCTGACGGCGTTGACGCGGATGCCGGCGCTTCGACCTTCGACGGCCAGGGCCTCGGTCAGGCCGGTCAGCGCCGACTTGGCTGCGACATACGCAGACATGCCTGGGAACTTCTCGGCTCCAGTTACGCCGGACAAACTCGACACCATCACGATCGTGCCGCCCTGAGCCATCCGTCTGAACGCCTCTCGCGAGCATAGAAACGCGCCCCGGAGGCCGGCTCCTAGATGCTCGTCCCATTCCCTGGCGGTCAGGTCAACAAAGGGGCGCCTGGTCAGGACGGCCGCGGCGTTGACGAGCGCGTCCAGGCGCGACAGTCGTGCGAAGGCCGAAACCACCTGCTCTTCGTCTGACACGTCGCAGCCCTCGCGACGGCTGAGCGAGACGGTGTCCCATCCCCGATCCTGGAGCTCGGCGATGACGGCGCTGCCGATGCCGCCCGAGCCGCCGCTCACGACCGCCAGCGGCTTCAACGACCGGCGACCTCGGCCAGCGCCCTCTCGTAGCGAGACACGCACGGCGCCAGCGCCAGGCGCCTGAGGGCGCTGCCCCGGACTGCCGGCCGGTCGAGCGCGCAGCAGGCAATGGCCGCCCGCGAGAGGTCTTCGATCGAGTCGGGTTCGGCCAGGAAGCCGCTCACACCCTCTTCGACCACCTCGGGCAGGGCTCCGCGCCGATAGCCGGCCACCGGGCATCCCGCCATCTGTGCCTCCGCAGCCACCATGCCGAACGGTTCCTCCCAGCGGATGGGGACGAGGGTGACGGCGCAGCGGCCCATGAGCCGGCGCAGCTCGCTGCGGTCGAGAGGCCCGAGGCGCTCGGCACCCCGCAGGTCCGGTGTGTAGGCGGGGTCATACGGCGCCCCCACCACCAGGGGCTTGAGACCCGCCCGTTCGGCAGCCTCCACGCCGTCCTCGACCCCCTTCTCGGGCGACAGCCGTCCGGCGATGAGGCCGATGGCGTATACCGCCTCATGACCCGTCCCTGCATCAGGGACCCCGTTGCGCAGCACGCGGCCGACCCGGACGCCGGCCCGCTCCCAATCGTCGCGGCTGGCCTCGGACACGGCGGCGAGCGCTTGCTGCTCGAAGAGGCGAGCTGCGTCAACCACCGTCTTGACCAGCGGCGGAAGGTGCAGAGTGTGAAGGACCCGAAGGCCTCTCGAAAGCTCGAACGCCTCTGCGTCAAAGGCATGCTGACTCACGACATCGTGGTTTCGCCGCTGCACCTCGCAGAACATCCCCTCGAAGGCTTCTCGCATGCTCGGCACCGAGGTTGGCTGCGGCCCCCCGGGAAGCACGAGGGCACGAGCCGCCTCGGCCGGAACGGGCACGGTCACCAGGCGAACCCTGGCGACCTTCGAGCCCTCCGCGCAGTACACAGTGACGCGATGCTCTCGTGCGAGCGCCCGCGCCAGGTCCACGACGAACGCCTGCGCGCCACCGGCGGCCGCGGGCACAGGTGTCACGGGCGAAGTGATGATCGCAATGTCGAGGCTGTCGGGACGCTCCTGTCGAGCTGAGCCTCGAACCTTCACCTCGACCCCGGCCCCTGGATGCTCACGCGGTCGAGAAATTCGGCGCGAGCGGTGCGGTCCGTACGAAGCTGGCCAAGTAGCGACGAGGTCACGGTCTCCGCATCCGGCTTTCCAACCCCGCGCATCTCCACGCAGAGGTGCCGGGCGCTCATCACCACTCCGACACCCGCGGCGTCGGTCACCGACAGCACCGCATCCGCGACCTGGTGCGTCAGACGCTCCTGCAGCTGCAGGCGATGCGCGAACATGTCCACGAGCCGTGGCAATTTGCTCAGCCCGATGACGCGGCCCGTAGGCAGATAGCCGATGTGGGCGCGGCCGAAAAAAGGCAGCAGGTGATGCTCGCAGAGGCTGTAGAAGGGGATGTCGCGGACCGTCACCAGGCCATCCGACTCGCATTCGAACAGCGCGTCTCCGACCACCTCCTCTGGCTGCATCGAATAGCCCTCGGTCAGGTAGCGGAGCGAGCTCGCCACCCGGCGAGGCGTCTCGAGCAGCCCGTCTCGCTCGACATCCTCGCCTAGGTGGCGCAGGAGGTCGCGCGCGGCCTCGCGCAGAGGGTCGGCGTCGGCGTCGGGCTCGTAGTCCAGGGCTCTGATTGCGCTCATACGTCTACGACCTCGGCCGCGTTGTTCTCCGATTCGGTCAGCCGAACCCGAACCAGACGAGCCGGCGCCAGCTTCGACGCCAGCTCCCGCCATGCGGCGAGAGCGACGTTCTCGGCGGTGGGCACCCGGCCGCGAAGGAACTCCACGTCACGGTTCAGGTGCCGGTGATCCACGTGGTCGATAAAGTGGCGGCGGATGGCAGCGTCGAGATCCCGCAGGTTGACGACCATGCCGGTCTCTACGTCGGGCGCGCCCTCCACGCTCACCTCCAGGACGTAGTTATGACCGTGGTCGGTCGAGCAGGCGCCGAAGACCTCACGGTTGTGGGCTTCGTCCCACTCCGGACGGCAGAGGACGTGCGCGGCAGCGAAGGTGGCGCGGCGTGTGACCCGCACGCGCTCGCCTGGCTCCAGTGACGTCATGTCGCCGGCTCCGGGCGACGCGAATGGAGCCGGACGCCGGTCGCGTGCTTCTCGTGGCCACGCATCAAGGCACCTCCTCGATGTTGAAAACACATCCCCCGGCACCGTCAGCGCCTGCGGGAACGACGCGAATCTGCTGCATTGGTGTCGATAGCACTCCCTCGATCAGTCCGGCCTGCACTTCGCAGGCGTTCGGCGAGTCAGCCTCCACGCACACTTCCTTGAAGATGCAGTTGCGGGCGTGCACGGCGTTGTCTGTGATCACATGGTCCCCGCCGAGCTGGCGGAGTACCTCCATCCGGTCCCTGCCTTCGGGCGCGGTCGCGACCAGCTCCGCACCGGCTTCACGGCCCCGTTCTCGGGCCCTCGCGACCGCCACGGTCCCGAGGTCGGCGACGGTGTTGGCGAGGACCCTACCGAGCAGCCGGTACCGGCGCTCCGGAACGCTCACCTCGACGGCTCCGGCCGCCAGCCGGTAGGTGCGAGCGGGCTTGCCACGCCAGCCGGTGCGGCGGGTACCGGTCGCAAGCAGGCCCATGGCGACGAGCAGCTCCAGATGGTCGAATGCCACCGTCCGGTGCACCCGCTGCTCTCCGGCGACGTCGTCGACGGTCAGCTCGCGATCAGGACGGCGATGGAAGCCCTCGAGAATTCGCCGCCGGGTGGGGTCCGCAACGGCACGCAGCGAAGCCATATCAGCAGTTAAATATAGGTTCTCAACCCAAGATATGCACGCTCGGGTCAGTGGAGAGCCGCCTTCACGTGCAGCGGAGGGATCGCGACCACCTGGCGAGGCACGGGCCTGCTGGCGAGGCACGGGCCTGCGTCGCACGTTCCGGCAGGGTTGGTTCGCGACGGTACCCTGTTAGCATCTGCGGCCGGTAGCCACAAAGGCGAGCAGAGAGGCCAGCAGGCGGGTGTAGCACAGTGGTAGTGCGGCAGCCTTCCAAGCTGTTTACACGGGTTCGATTCCCGTCACCCGCTCCACCCACAGACTGAAGCCCGGACAGGCAGCATGGTTCGCCTGCAGTGGTGTCGCGTGCCCGCTACCATTGAGGCCGACGAGCGGGAGTAGCTCACTCGGTAGAGCGCAACCTTGCCAAGGTTGAGGTAGCGGGTTCGAAGCCCGTCTCCCGCTCATCGTACATTCGTTCGATACGATCGTTGGTTGCTCCCTTTTGCGAATTCAGGCGTGCACCAGGGTGACCGCGGAGAGGAGGGGAGAACCACCGTGAAGTACCACATGACGATCCAACGGATGGACCACGTGGGCATCGTCGTTGATGACCTCGCGGCCGCGACTGAGTTCTTTGTCGAGCTCGGACTCGAGCTGCAGGGCGAGGGGCCGGTCGAGGGCCGGCGGGTGGATCGCGTCGTGGGGCTCGACGGCGTCCGGGCAGAGATCGCGGTCGTGCAGACCCCGGACGGCCATGGACGACTCGAGCTGGCGAAGTTCCACACGCCCTCGAGCCAGGGCGGCAACCGGCACGCGCCGGCGAACACCCCAGGCCTCCGCCATGTCGCATTCGCCGTCGAAGACATCGACGCCATCCTCGCCGGCCTGCGAGCCCGCGCCGCGGAACTCGTGGGCGAGCTGGAGCGCTATGAGGACAGCTATCGGCTCTGCTACGTCCGCGGTCCGGAGGGGATCATCGTCGAGCTGGCGGAACAGATCAGCTAACGGTCCGTCGCGGCCGACCTGCGACCAGCGAGAGCGATCCGACTCGCGTTCCGCACGCGAATCCTCTTGCGGGAGGTCGGTGTGGCGCCCCGCAGCGGCCGCAGGTTGCTCGAACCGGCCGTCGGAGACGATGAGTTTCCTTCCCGCCATCAGTCACCACCGTCGAGCGCGCAAGCCCGATGGGACGCTGGGGGACCAAGAAGACCAAGAAAACGACAATGGGAGGGATAACCGTGCAACCGAACGAGATCACCGAGGTTCTGAACCGACCGATCAGCCAAGAACTGTTGGCCCGCGACCTGACCCGCTTGGCCTACGTCGCCAAGGACGGCACACCCCGCAATGTCCCGATCGGGTTCACCTGGAACGGCTCGGAGATCGTCATGTGCACTGCGAAGAACGCCCCGAAGCTCCCGGCCCTGCGCAAGAACCCGACGGTTGCCCTGACGATCGACACCGAGGTGCACCCGCCCAAGATCTTGCTCATCCGCGGTCGGGCCGAGCTGGACGTCGTCGAGGGCATCCCGGACGAGTATCTCGAGGCGAGCGGCACCTACGAGATGACGCCCGAGCAACGGGTCGAGTGGGAGGCCGACATCCGCTCGCTCTACGACGGCATGGTCCGGATCATCGTGACCCCGACGTGGGCGAAGCTGATCGACTTCGAGACGACTCTGCCGAGCGCGGTCGAGGTGCTGGCCCGGCAGCGGGACGAGCGTCAGCGCGCCTGAGCGCCGCCCGGTCGCCCGCGTTGGGGTGGGTCGCCCACGCCTCAAACCCCACCCCGGTACGCGGGCAAGGCTTACTTCCGCCGGCCGCACCGGGTGCCGATCGAGCAGCGGCGATCCGCCGCGGCTGGGTCTGGCTCACCAGCGCGCCCTTCGCGCCTCGGACGCGAAGCGGCTCCCTGTGCCCATCGGTGGCGCCGCGGAGTGCGCGGAATCTTTGAAGCCCGTTCCTGGCCCCGCCTCCAACCATCACGGAGTGACGCAACGTGGACGAGGCCCTGCTGCGGACCCTCACCCCCACCGTGATTGCCGTGCAGGACGCTCTGGTCGAGGCCGTGCGCGTGTGGGCGGACGACCCGCCGGGGGACCCTAAGGGCTGGCTGGCCACCGTGGCCCGGCGTAAGTTCCTCGACGCCGCCCGCGCCGATGCATCGCGGCGGGGGCGGGAACTCGCCGCGCAGGTCGAGCCTCCGGCCGGTCCGGTGCCCGCCACGGACGACACGCTGTGGCTCTATTTCCTGTGTGCGCATCCCTCCCTGTCCCCGGGGTCGGCCGTCGCCCTGACGCTGCGCGCGGTCCTCGTGTGCCGTACACCAGCTAGCGTCAGTTCGGTAGGGCATCTCCAGGGCCGGCCTGGGGTAAACCTCGGAGCTGGGCCAGCGGGCCGCGCCCGCGGATCGTTGCGGCGGCGGGGCGCGTTCGACGTGCATGCTTCTCGGCCTCACCAACCAGCTCGTCCTCTTCGTCGTCGACCTCGTCCTGGTCCGCACCAGCTCCCACACCCAACTCCGCGCCGAGGTGCTTGCCCTCCGTCATCAGCTCCGAGTCATGGAGCGCAAGATCGGCAAGCCTGACTGGCAGCCTGGTGATCGCATCCCGCTTGCTGGCCTCAGCCCGCTGCTCCCGAGATCAGGCTTCTCCTCGCTGCTGCCGAGGCCGGAGACCCTGCTCCGCTGGCACCGCGAGCTGGTCCGGCGCAGGTGGGCCGCCTTCCCCGACGCCCTCTACGGCCAGGCCCTGTCCGCGACCCCAAGCGGCGGGAGTGCGTTCTGAGGTTGCCCCGAGAGAACCCGCGCTGGGGCTATCGCCGGATTCGGGGCGAGGGGCTCAAGCTCGGCTTTCGGATCTCCCACAGGGGGTGGCCAAGATCCTGCGCAGCCGGGGCATCCCGCCTGCTCCGCGGCGCAGCCAGACCTCCTGGCGCCAGCTCGTCCGCCAGCATGCGGCCCAGATGTTGGCGACAGACTTCTTCACCGTCGAGACGGCCTGGCTCCGGCGCCTCCACGTCCTGTTCTTCATCGAGATCGCCAGCCACACGGTCTACCTCGCCGGCATCACGGCCAGCCCGACCGGCGAGTGGGTGGCCCAGCAAGCTCACAACTTGGCTTGGAAGCTCCAGGACGGGGCGCTGAAGGCCAACTTCCTGCTCCGCGATCGCGACAGCAAGTTCACCGCCGGCTTCGATCAAGTCTTCCGTGCCGAGGGCGAGATCAAGAAGCTGCAGGTCGAGAGGAGGACGCGAACGCGCGCCTGGACTACGAGACTGCCGCCAACGTGTGCGGCAAGGAGATGAAGCTCCAGGAGAAGTACGCCCAGAAGGAATCCGCCTGGCGCGACAAGCTGGGCGACACGGTGCCCGAGGTGGGCGAGGAGGACATCGCCCAAATCGTGGCGGCCTGGACCGGCGTCCCCGTCTCCCGGCTGGTCGAGGAGAAAACCTCACGGTTGCTCCGGATAGAAAAGGAGCTGCACAAGCGCTTGGTTGGCCAGGACGATGCGATCGTCGCCGTCTCGCAGGCGGTGCGGCGCGCCCGTGCCGGCCTCAAGGACCCCGCGGCCGATCGGCTCCTTCATCTTCCTGGGTGCCACTGGCATCGGCAAGGCGGAGCTGGCCCGCGCTCTCGCCGAGTACATGTTCGACTCCGAGGACGCGCTCATCAAGCTCGACATATCGGAGTTCATGGGGCGCCACCACAGCGCGCCTGGTCTGCTCGCCGCCCGGCTACGTCGGCTAAGAGGAGGGCGGCCGGCTCACCGAGGCGGTGCGCCGCCGCCTGTACTCGGTGATCCTCTTTGACGAGATCGAGAAGGCGCACCCCCGAGGTCTTCAATATGCTGCTGCAGATTCTCGAGGACGGCCGGCTCAGCGACGCTAAGGACAAGGCCGTCAACTTCGCAACACCGTCATCATCATGACCTCGACCCTGGGGGTCCGCGACCTAAACCAAGCCCAGACCGCGTTCGGCTTGCAGCCCTCGGTGCTCGACCAGACCGACGAGGTGGAGCGCCGCCATAAGAAGGTGAAGGAAAAGATCGAGGAGGAGCTAAAGCGGATGTTCCGCCCCGAGTTCCTCAACCGCGTCGACGCGGTGGTCGTCTTCAAGAGCCTCACCACAGAGCAGATCCGACAGATCGTCGACCTCCAGCTGGGCCGGCTGCAGAGGCACCTCACCGAGCAGATCATCGAGCTGGAGGTGACCGGGGCGGCCAAGGACCTGCTCGCCAAGGAGAGCCAAGACCGCGTCTTCGGGGCCCGGCCGCTGCGCCGGGTGATCACGAGCCGGACCGAAGACCAGCTTTCCGAGCACCTGCTGCGGGGCAAGATCGCGGCCGGCGACACGGTAGTGGTCGACATCAATCCCGGGGCGGTTTCACGCTCCACGCAAGCCGCGCCGGAAAGAGACCGCCTCGGAAGATTCCCGACCTCCACAGGGCGCGCTGGCTTAGACCGGCGTAGCCCCGCTCGGGCGGTCCCACGGCCACTTCGGTCCAGCCCATCGAACCAGAACATACTTGACGAGGATTCTGACAATGTCGGGCGAGGGAAGGGCGGCCAAAGAGGTGCTCAAAGTTGGTGCCACGTCCAAGCCGGTCTTGGTCGCCGGGGCCATCGCCGGAGTCATCCGGAGTCAGAACCGGGTCGAGGTTCATGCCATCGGGGCTGGCGCCGTCAACCAGGCCATCAAGGCGATCGCTATCTCGCGCGGTTACGTCGCGCCTGGAGGCCTCGACCTGGTGTGCATCCCGTCCTTCATCGACTTGTCGCTCGATGGGCAGGAAAGGACCGGGATAAGACTCCTGGTCGAGGTGCGCTGACGGTAGCGCCCTCGAGGGGGCTGGTGCTTACCGAGGCCGGTCCTCTCGACCCCCCCCGAGAGCCCGGCACTGCAGCCCATGGTCGCTGGCAGCAGCATCGAGGGGACCATGGTGGGCGTGGGCAGCAAACCCCCAATGGGAGATGAATTCAGCAGCAAGAACATCGGCTCTTCACCGACGACTGCCGCAGCAGCAGCCAGCGAGCAGCCGTGGGCCAGTGAGCAGCCGTTGGCCAGCTCCCAGTCGGGTGCGCGGACGACTACCACACGGCCGCAGCAGGCTTGCTCAGCTGTATGGGCGATCCGCTGGGCGTCGTGGCCGGTGACCACGACGATCCTCTCCACGCCGACGCGAGTCGCTATGCGTACGGTCCGCTCGATGAGCGGCATACCGCCTACCCGCAGGAGAGGCTTGGAGCCATCGCCAGTGACCGCACGCAGCCGCTCCGAGTTGCCTGCGGCCAATACGACGGCCGCGCGCACCCGGCAGGCGTAGGAGACGGTTAAGCTCGTGTCCGGATCCGCGCTCACGGGTAAGAGAGGGAAACGAACAGTGCTTGCGGCGCGGCGACGAATTCTTCTCTGGCACCCAGCGGGCTGTTGCATCCGTCCACGAGTCGAGGACGGCTGTAGGTCTGCAGGTCGGCGGGCGCTGCAGTTGGCCCGCTTCTTCCAGGGTGGTTCTGCGTCGGACCGTGGTCATGGGCTCTGTTCCAGCCCAGGCCAGGCAGTGATCTTCCTCGACCAGGTCTGACACGATGCCGTCCGGAGATCTCTTCCAAGCGACTCCAACGTTTGGCGGTCCTTCGTCGTCCACAGGAAGATGGCTACGCCCAGCGCCTGAAGCGCGGCCAAGACCTCATGGATCGCGAGCCGGTGCTGGAGCATAGCTGCATCAGCGCGCAGGCTGCGATCGCACTCCGCGGCCGGGACAACATGCTGATCCAGGCTGTCATGCCGGCCACCATGAACTTGCTCAAGCTGGCGCAGCACACCCACCACGTTGGAGAAGGGGGGGCGGCGCTCGCTTCGACCTCTTCCAGCGAAAGCATTGGTGTCATCAGTCGGCGATTTGAGGGAGCTGCTGGGCGGCTTCGTTGCCAGATTTGTCTCCATCCAGACGGCGCCTCCAACGACCTGAGCGAGCCCAAACGGAACCGTTCGACAACAGCCTCCGTCGCGCGACACAACCGGCAGTCATCACAGTTTCGTCCAAGCCTTGGCATCCAAGGAATTGGCCGCCACGATCCAGAGTCATGTCTTCCGGTGCCGGCATGGCCTTGGGTCGCTCGCGACGCGCGGCCGGGGGGCGGGGACCGCCGGCTGCATCACCGGTCAAGACCAGGGGCCGGCAACACGGCGCGCTGCTGCTATTTCAGGTAGTCGCGGAGCTTGTTGGAACGGCTCGGATGTCGCAGCTTGCGGAACGCATTGCCCTCGATCTGCCGGATGCGCTCGCGAGTCACCCCGAAGCGCTTGCCGATCTCCTCGAGGGTGCACTCATAGCCGTCAATCAAGCCGAAGCGGAGCTGCAGGACCCGACGCTCACGAGCGGTAAGGCATTCCAGGATCTCCTCGACGTCGTTGTGAAGCGTTGCCAGCAAGGCTGCATCCGAGGGTGCGATCGCCTCTTTGTCCTCGACAAGGTTCCCTAGGACGGAATCCTCGTCCTCACCAATCGGCATCTCCAGGGACATCGGGTCGCGGGACATTTTGATGATCTCGCGCACTTGCTCTGCCGTGATTCCCATCTCTTCAGCGAGCTCGGCCTCGGTCGGCTGCCGGCCTAGATGTGGGAGCATGCGGTGGGAGACTCTGACCAGCTTGTTGAGCCTATCCACCATGTGGATGGGGATTCGAATGGTGCGCGTCTTGTCCGCGATCGCTCGGCTGATGGCCTGCCGGATCCACCAGTAAGCGTAGGTGGAGAATTTGTAGCCTCTGTGGTAGTCGAACTTCTCGACTGCCCGGATCAGGCCGATGTTCCCTTCCTGGACCAAGTCGAGGAAAGACATGCCGCGGCCGTAGTACTTCTTGGCCACCGAGACCACCAAGCGGAGGTTGGCCTCGGTCAGGCGGTGCTTGGCCTCAAACGATCCGGCCTCGATCTGCTTGGCCAGGTCGACCTCGTCGGCGGCGCTGAGCAGGCAGACCCTGCCGATCTCCTTGAGGTACATCCGGACCGAATCGTCCGGCAAGCCCGAGTCCTTCATCTCGATATCGAGGAGCAAGTCGTCGTCGATCGCCTCAACCTCCTCGAAGTCCTTCTCTCCATCGTCGACCTCGATCCCGATTTTGTTGAAGGCCGCGAAGATGCGGAAGACCTGGTCGGGCTCGGCCTCCGTCTTGGGAAAGGACTCGAGGATGTCGTCCGGCCTTAAGTAGCCGTGCTCTTTGCCCTTGATGATCAATGCCTCGGCGGTCTGCGCGAGCTCGTCTTCGAACGTGGCCTCGCTGTTCTCATGAGTCTTTTCCAACCGCAATCTCCCTCGCGTTCACATCGTGTCACGATCGCGGAAGGGAAACGGGCCGGAGCACGCGGTCGGAGAGCCGGTGCGCCGGTTCCGTGCCGTAGTCGGCTGCGGTGAGGCGCGAGGGAGCGGCTCGTGGCCTCGGTGGTCGGCTTTGAGCCGAGCCACGGTGGCCTGGAGCCGGTTCAAATTCAGATTTGCCTTGGAGGAGAAAGAGGGGAGTGGGCCCGTCGCATCACGCGCATCGCTCACGCTCTGCCGGCAAAGTGGCCCGAGCTCTCGCCGACGACGCCGGCAGAAGGCCTGAGCGGCGAGCAAGATGGGACTTGTGCCCGTTACATCCACCTGCGTCAGTTCGGGCGAGTCGCCGACGGCGGCCATCGATCTCGCTCGGGTCGCGCGTGCGATTCTCTCCGTTCGTGCTCTTTGCCCCCTCCTGCACCGTCGTTCGATTCCTCCTGGAAGTCCTGATCGTCGCCCGCAAGCCGGATGCGAAGCTTCAAGCTGAGGTCATGGCCCTCCGCCATCAGCTCCGGGTGCTTGAACGTCGGGTCAGCCGACCCCGATGGCATCCGAGCGATCGCCTCCTCCTGGCCGCGATTAGCCGGGTCCTCCCCAGGCCGGCTTGGCGATCACTCCTGCCCAGCCCTGAGACGCTGCTGCGCTGGCATCGGGGTGCGGCCCAAGAAGTCGCTGTTCCAGCGGGCGGAAGTCCCGCCGGTGTCATTCCCGGTACGGCACCGTAGTCATACCGGACGTTCGAAGGAGGTGACCCATCGAGCGAAAGCCCCGGAGTAAAAGTCCCGGCGGCCGGGGGCAACCCCAGGTCGAGTCTGTCCAGGGGGCGAGCAAGCCAGCGGGCCGTGTGACTGAGCCTCGAGAAGCGCCCACCCAGAGCAGAGGGGTGGTTAACGGGAGCGCCGAGCCTTGTCCCGATGGGGTGAAGGTTGTTACCGGTGGCAAAGAACTGGGAGTGAGCGGCCGCCGGGCTCCCCGGGCTCCTAGAGCATTGCACGTTGCAAAGGAACAGTGATGAAAGGGGGAAGGGCTCAGGCCAGCCAATATGCACCCGCATGGGAAGGCTCGCCGTATAACCGCAAACGGGAAATCGGAGAGTGGCGTAGTCGTGGGGGTCACGTCCCACCAGGGAGGTCGGGAGAGCCGGCCACAGGGCGAAGGGGCACAGGTGATCGCGATATCCAGCGAAGCGAGGTATGCGTAATGCAGAAGGCCGCAACGACGCTGGATGTCACCCGAAGCTCGGTAACTCACCGCGTCAGGGATGATCACTGGAGAGCTCGGTGATGGGAAACCATCACGCCGGGTTACGGTACCTCGCCAGTTGCCGACTTCACGGGAAGGGGGCGGGGAGGAAACGGGCGAAGCCACCATGGAGCCGGGGGATGCGCGCCTGCGTTGGAAACGCCAGGGATGTGCGCCCGGGACCTACAGTGGAGACGTACCGCGCCTCCCTGCTTCCCGATACCTGGTGCGCCGCAAGTGGGCTGCGTACGCACGATGACCTCGCCGACAACGACCCGTGCCCAGGAACGACCCTCATGGCCACCGACTTCTTCGTGGTCGACACGGTCTGGCTGACCCGGCTCTACGTACTCTCCGTCATCGAGGTCGGCAGCCGTCGCGTTCACCTCGCCGGCTGCAAGCAGAGCCCGACCCTGGGTGGTGCAGCAGGCGCGGAACCTGGCCTGGAAGCTGCAGGAGGGTAAGCTCCCCGGCCCGCTTTCTGCTCCGGGACCGGGACTCAAAGTTCAGCCCCGCCTTCAATGAGGTATTCGAGAGCGAGGGCGTGGAGGTCATCCGCCTACCTGACCCTGCGCCCGTGGCGAAGGATCACGCATCAGACTGCACTCCTTCGGCACGTTTCGACGGGAATGACGGCGCTCGAGGTTGGAGGCGCTGCCAATGGTACTTGCCGGGCGGCCGGTCACCAGGATGTTCGAAGAGCCGCTCGCCTTTGTCGTTGAAGACGTGCGCCCGCAGGCGACCTTCCCGCTCCCAG
>Ga0126378_10001099_pt1 | contig 20196 bp, 14 predicted proteins | sample PanSoiMetPlot_23_FD_92587 | JGI IMG/M metagenome (GOLD analysis project Ga0126378, IMG submission 92587) | Tropical forest soil microbial communities from Panama - MetaG Plot_23 | ecosystem: Environmental > Terrestrial > Soil > Tropical forest > Bulk soil | place: Panama | collected 2016-02-17
GCGGCTTCTCTCGTCAGAGGCTGCCTATTTGAGTCGGCGGAACCGCGTGGCGTTACTATACCTCAACCCCGTATTTTGCAAGCTCCGCACGCAATTGCTCCGCACCTTGGTGATGAATGGTGTTCATGCCGAGCTTTCGAGGACTTTCCAAGTTTAACGGGCGGTCATCGATGAACAGGCATTGTTCCGGGGGGCGCTGAGTGACTTCCAGCGCCACGCGGAAAATCGTTTCTTCGGGCTTGCGTGCACGGACGTAGCACGAGCTGAAGAAAACCAGAAAATTTCTGCGTAAGTCAAAGGCTTCGATGCGGTATTGATTGAGTTCGAGCGGCTCGTTGTTGAGCGAGGCGACAAGATATTTTTTGGTGTTGGACACCTGGTCAAGAACCGCGCGTGTTTCCGGGTATTCCTTGGACTGGGCAAACATGAAGGCGGTGAATTCTTCGCGGGAGAACGGGCGATTGCGGTAGAACAGCGTTCGATCGAGATATTCGTTCAGAGTAATCAGGCCACTGTCGAAGGCCGGGAAAGACAGGTCGTGGCGGTCCCGAAATTCGTCCCAGTCGAAATGAAAGGTGGCGGCGGCCTGTTGGCGCGATTCGTGATCCCAGCCGTTGGTCAGAATCACGCCGCCGATGTCCCAAAACAGGGTGGTGATTTTGGGCAAGTGGATTAGCCTCCGGTCCCGCGGTAACCCGTAAACCAGACATTCGAATGTCTCAAAAATCTCTCATTCCTGCAAAAAGAAGCCAGGGGAACTTTGGCCACCGTTGCGAAAGCCAGGGATTCCTTCGAGCAGCTAGGATTTTCTCCCAAGTTGCAGTAAGGTGAAATTAGATATTCGCTTAGGAGAAAAGCATGGCCAACGAATCCTGCGATCCCGCAACCGCGCCCAGCGAACCGGTAAAGCCGGGAACGCGCATGGTGCATTGCGTCAAGTTTGATAAGGAATTGCCGGGGCTGGACCGCGTTCCGTGGGCGGGCGAGCTCGGAAAGCGCGTCTACGAAAACGTTTCGAAGGACGCATGGAAGCTGTGGCTCGAGTATTCGAAGATGGTCATGAATGAATACCGCTTGAATCCGCTGGACCCCAATTCCCAAAAGATCATGGGCGAGCAGATGGAGCAGTTCTTTTTTGGCGAAGGCGCGAAATTGCCGGAGGGGTACGTTCCACCGAAGGCTAAAGGTTAGCGCTGAACTTGCATTAGCCGCCCGCCGGTAAGCGGTGTGTCGCCGGATGTTCCACCGGCAGGCGCGGGGTAATGCGGAAATGTAGTTTCTTATGCGCCTCGCGGATGGAATGCTCCACTTCTTCCGACGTATTTCCCCTCGCAAACAGAAATCCCAGATAGCTCGAACCTTCGGGCCAGGTGGCGATGTAATCCTTTAGACGCGCGGTGATGATCAGCTCGGTGATCAGGTGCGTCGCGCCAGCTGCTTCCACTCCTGAAATGCTTTCGAGGATGCCGCTCTGTGGAACCGGAATCATCATTACGCCGGAGGCCTGGGCTTCGCGCGGAACATCGCTTCCGGGCCGCTTGAGAGCGTGGAGCAGAAGCAAATCTTCGAGCGCGATCCCGTCCTTCTTGTCTTTCGTGCAAAACCGCAGTGCCCTGGCGCAGAGGCCACCAATGGGTCTGGGGGCTACTTCAATGGGCCAGACGCCTTCTTCGTTGATGCGAAACTCCGCGTGAACGGGTCCATGGACCAGGCCGAGCGCGCGCGTCGCCTCCCGCGCGCACTTTTCGATTTCGATTTGCGCGGAATCCGGAAGCCGCGACGGGGTAACGTAAATCGTCTCCTCGAAATAGGGGCCTTCGAGCGGATCGGGCTTGTCGAAAATTGCAAGAATTCGCAGAGAGCCGTCCGTGAGAAGCCCTTCGACAGCCACTTCCCTGCCCGGGATGTAGCCTTCCACCAACATTTGATCGAGTTGGGGCTCGCGGGTGGCGCGAATTTCGGTGGATTCGAGCAATCGGCGGAGACGAGCGGCAACGGCGAGAAATTCTTCGCGGTTGTTGGCGCGCATCACGCCCTGACTTGCGGACAGCGCGATCGGCTTCAATACGCAGGGAAACGAAATGCCGACAAGCGCAGGCTCAGGAACCGGGGCGATTGGCAAGCCTTTAAACCAAGGCCCGCGCAAACCGGCGTCGCGAAAAACTTCGCGCATTCGCAGTTTGCTGCGGCAAGCTTCGACGGCGGCAGGATGGTGGTAGTCGATTCCGAGGCCGCGCGCGGCGAAGGCTGCGGCAGCGGCCGGGCGATCCCCGAGCGCCAGAACTCCTGCGACTTCCTGACCGCGTAGAGCTTCCATCACCGTGTAGGCGGCCGTTTCGGGGGATTCAAAATGAACGGCGACGGCCTGGTCGCCCCAGGGATCTTCGAGCTGATGGCAGCGATCGGTAACGTAAACAAGCTCAACGCCCAGCCTGCGCGCGGCGTCTTCAAAGCTGCGGGTCTGGTAGCCCAGCTTCGCGGTGAAAAGCACAACGCGCTTGGCTGCGGGAGCCGGTTTGTGCGCACGGAAAGACAAGGGCTCGCGACTCAAACGAACGACTCCGTCGGTGGCAAAGATTCTTTGGCTTTGGCAAACGAGGCCAACTGGTCCCGCGTTGGCTCGGCTCAACAGTACCAAGGCTCGTTCAAATAAGGGATGGTCGCGCGGGATGCGAGCACCGGCTGCGCGGCGAGCGCTGCTGGCCAGCCGGCTGCCTCGTGCGCGGCCGTCCAGATGCGTTCAAAGATTTTATGCCGCGGGAGCTTGAGCTGTTCGCCGGTGGCAACGATTCCTTCAATCTCTTTGCAAAGCGCGTCAGCCCGCGAGTCCGGATTCCGCCAGGGATAAACCAGCCCCGAAGGATCAAAGGCGGCAACCAGACGCCGCACGCCTTCGAGCTGGAGCAATCTTGAACCGGCGGGAATCAGGAGACGAATCGCCAGCTGGATCGGCGCAACATTTTCGATTAAGTCGTTTTCGCGCAAGACCTTCAGCAACTCGAGATAACTCTCGAGCGTTGTCCAGGGCGTAAACGGCACAAAGGTCGGTTGCAAAACCATGCCTAGATTACGAAGGATACGGCTCACCTCGAGAAAATCGGCGCGCGTGTGGCCTTTGTCGAGGCGCCGCAACACCTCGTCGTCTACTGATTCCACGGCACTGGTGACGAACAGACAACCCGTGTCGCGCAGTCTTGGCAAATGTTTCTGGTGCTTGAGAAGATGTTCGATCTTGATGGTGACGTCGTAGGTGACCGGGGGAAACTCCTGGTGAAACGTTTCCACAAGCGCCATCGCGTGCCCAACGCCATTGAAAAAATCAGGATCACCGAAGGTGATGTGCTGCGCCCCGGCCTCCAATTGCTGGCGAATGTCTGCGAGTACGACTTCAGAGTCTACGATTCGGAAGACACCGTTGTAGACGGGCACAATCGGGCAATGACGGCAAAGATGCTTGCATCCCCGGCTTGCTTCCGTGTAACCCGCGACGCGGTGCTCGCCGGAGGGGAGGACCACATGGGCATATTTCGGGGGCAACGGCAATCCGCTCCGCGCGGGAGTTACGAATTTCTGCCGCGCCAGCGAGATGAGGGGTTCGCTTTGGGGCATTCCTGACGCGCCGTTGCCGCTGTGAATGGCGGCAGTTTCAAGGCGTTCTGCCAGACGCACCAAGCCTTCCTCGAATTCGCCCCCAAGAATTGTGGAAACGCCCAGCGAGCGGAGGTACTCGGCGTTCATCGGCGCATACAATCCGTAGGCACAAAAATGCGCGCGCGGATTTAGTTCACGCAGAGTAGGCATAAGCTTGGCAGCGAGCCTGGTGGCGGTGTGCATGGGCAGATAGGTTGCAACCATCTCAGCTTCGCGAACCGCCGCCTCATCCAGCGGCTGGCGCGACAGGTCGAGTGCGGTAACCTGGCGGCCGCGCGCTCGCAGCCAAGCCGCCGGCGACGCCAGCCCAAACGGCTGCCGGCCAAGCTCGTACGTGGATATCAGAACGATGTTCACTTCCCTTTAGTATAGCTGCGGGGCGCGCGAATGCGATTTCGGTTATCATAGAAGGCTGCTTTCGCAACGAAAGGATAGGCGGGATGGCCATCAACGCGGGAAATTCCTTCCGCACGCGCGACAAACTCAACGTTGGCGCCCAGACGTTTGAAGTTCAGCGCCTCGAACTCCTCGAAAAACAGGGCGTCGCGGAACTGGGAAAGCTTCCCTTCTCCTTGCGCATTCTTCTTGAAAACCTGCTTCGCTGTGAAGATGGCCGCTTTGTCCATGCTGAAGACATTCAAGCCCTGGCAAAGTGGAGGCCTGGCGCTCCCGAAAAAGAGATTGCGTTCATGCCTGCCCGAGTGCTGCTGCAGGATTTCACCGGCGTGCCAGCGATCGTGGATTTGGCCACGATGCGCGAAGCTTTTGTGAAGATGGGCGGGAATGCCAAGCGCATCAATCCTCTGTTTCCTGCCGAGTTGGTCATCGACCATTCCGTGCAAGTGGACAATTTTGGGAGCGTCAACGCGTTTGGCTTGAACGCCGAACTGGAATTTCAACGTAACGTTGAGCGATACGCATTTCTGCGCTGGGGCCAAACCGCGTTTCAGAACTTCAAGGTTGTCCCGCCGGACACCGGAATTTGCCACCAGGTGAACCTCGAATACCTGGCGCGGGTGGTGTGCGCCGTGCCGCACGGCACCCGCTGGGAGGCGTATCCCGATTCTGTAGTCGGGACTGATTCGCACACAACGATGGTGAATGCACTCGGCGTTTTTGGTTGGGGCGTCGGCGGAATCGAAGCAGAGGCGGCCATGCTTGGGCAGCCTTCTTCGATGCTCATTCCAGAAGTTGTCGGTTTTCGACTACACGGACGGTTAAGCCAAGGCGCAACCGCGACCGATCTTGTACTAACGGTCACGGAAATGTTGCGCAAGAAAGGCGTGGTCGGAAAGTTTGTTGAGTTTTACGGCTCCGGCCTGTCCAGCCTAAGCGTTCCAGACCGCGCGACGATTGCCAACATGGCGCCGGAATATGGCGCGACGATGGGCTTTTTCCCGGTGGATTCCGAAACCCTTGCGTATTTGCGATTTACCGGCCGACCATCCGAACAGATTGCGCTCGTCGAAGCTTACTCGAAGGAGCAGCTGCTTTTCCGCACCGACCAGACGCCCGCTCCGCTGTTCAACGAGATGCTTGAATTGGACCTTGACAGCGTCGAGTCGGCAGTCGCCGGCCCCAAGCGCCCGCAGGATCGCGTGCCGCTGCGCCTCGCAAAATCTTCCTTCACCAAGGTCGTCGAAGGAGCGCCGGCCAGGAGTGTACACGTCCGCAACAATGGTGACGCGTTCGATCTTTCGAGCGGCGCCATCGTCATTGCAGCCGTCACAAGCTGTACCAACACGTCGAATCCTTCGCTGATGATCGGCGCGGGCTTGCTGGCAAAAAAAGCGGTCGAGCGCGGCTTGCACATCAAGCCTTGGGTGAAAACAAGCCTGGCACCCGGGTCAAAAGTGGTCACCGAGTATTTACAGGCCGCGGGACTTACGCAGTACCTGGACAAACTGAAGTTCAACCTCGTTGGCTACGGCTGCACGACTTGCATCGGCAACAGCGGTCCTTTGCCGGAACCGATTGGTGCGGCAATCAAGGAAAACAACCTGGTGGCCGTCGCGGTGCTCAGCGGGAACCGCAATTTCGAGGGCCGCATTCATCCGCTGGTGCGCGCGAACTATCTGGCCTCGCCGCCGCTGGTGGTCGCCTACGCGCTGGCAGGACGCATGGACATGGACATTACCAGCGAACCACTTGGCAACGACGCGTCCGGCAAGCCTGTTTATCTAAAAGATGTTTGGCCCACGCCACAGGAAATCGAGACGGCGGTCCGGGCCGCCGTTTCCACGGCGCAATTCACCAAGGAATACGGAGAAGTCTTCGAAGGCGACGCGCACTGGAAGTCCATGCCGATTCCCCGAGGTGACACTTACAAGTGGGAGCCGAAATCGACATACATCAAGATGGCTCCGTACTTTGAGAACATGCCGAAAACGCCGCCGGCGCTTACCGATATTCGTGGCGCACGCGTGCTGGCGGTTCTTGGCGACAGCGTCACCACCGATCACATCTCTCCCGCCGGTTCGATTCCCGTAGATTCACCGGCGGGCAAATATCTGGTCGCCAACGGCGTCAAGCCTCATGAGTTCAACTCCTACGGCGCGCGCCGCGGCAATCATGAAGTGATGATGCGCGGCACGTTTGCGAACATTCGCCTGCGCAACCAGCTTGCTCCCGGCACCGAAGGCGGCTGGACGCTCTTCCAGCCAGGCGGCGAGAAGATGTCCATCTACGACGCCGCGGTGAAATACCGCGAGGCGGGAGTACCGCTGGTCGTTATCGCCGGAAAGGAATACGGCTCCGGCTCTTCGCGCGACTGGGCCGCAAAAGGCACGCGGCTGCTCGGCGCGCGGGCGGTGCTTGCCGAAAGTTACGAACGCATCCACCGCAGCAATCTCGTGGGCATGGGCGTTCTGCCGCTCGAGTTCAAACCGGGAGAGAATCACGAATCCCTGGGACTAACCGGGCACGAAATCTACTCGGTCGAAGGCGTCGCTTCGCTTTCCCCGAAGAAATCCATTACCGTCCATATGAAATCCGACGACGGCAAAACGAAGACGTTCACGGCCATTGCGCGGGTGGACACGCCGGAAGAAGTCTCGTACTACCGCCACGGCGGCATTTTGCAGTACGTTTTGCGCCAAATGCTCTAACATTTATTGTAAAGTTTCCCTCGTTCGAGGCACCCCGTGCTCCAGCGAATCTCGTTCTGCGCCCTGCTGGTCGGCTGCGCCTTCAGTTGCCCGGCGCAGGAGGGGCCATCACCGCAAGTCTTGGTCATCCGCGCAGGAAGACTCCTGGATGTCGAGTCCGGCCGGCTCCTGGCCAATCAAATGATTCTCGTGCGCGGCGGGAAGATCGAAGCCATTGGCGAACGCGTCAGTGCGGCGGCCGCCACAACGATCGACCTCTCCCGGTTCACCGTTCTTCCCGGGCTAATCGACTGCCACACGCACCTTGCAGACGCCGGCGATGGCGAGCCTCTTCACGTTCTCGAGATGACTTCCGCCGAAACCGCCTACGCTGCCATCCCCAACGCGCGCGCCACCCTTCTCGCCGGGTTTACTACCGTGCGCGACGTAGGCGTGTATCGCGCTTTCAATGACGTTGCCCTTCGCGATGCCATCGCCCAAGGTCTGGTGATTGGCCCGCGCATGTTCGTCGCGGGGGCCTACATCACCATCAGCCAGGGCGCCGGGGCCATGACCGGTCTCGCACCGGATATCCAGCTTCCCTGGGACCTGCACTACGGCGAGGCCAACAGCCCGTGGGAAGTGCGGCAAAAGATTCGCGAACTCGCTCATCGTGGAGCAGACCACATCAAGATTCTTTCCACCGGAGCGGTACTCACCCATGGCAGCAACCCCAAGTCCATCGAATTCACACCCGAAGAGCTGCAGGCGGCCGTAGACGAAGCGCGTAATTTTGGCCTTCGCGTGGCCGCTCACGCGCACGCCGCTGAAGGCATCAAGAATGCCATTCGCGCGGGGGTCGCTTCGATTGAGCACGCGACCTTGATTGACGACGAGGGCCTCGCGCTTGCGAAGGAACACGGCACTTATCTCGACATGGACATCTATGACGAAGAGTGCATCCAGGACGCGAGCAAGAAGAATCCTACGCCCGCGGACTTTCTGGAACATGACCGCGAACTCGGCGAAATTCAGCGCCGCAATTTCACCAAAGCCCTGCGCGCGGGCGTGAAGATGTCCTTTGGCACAGATGCCGGCGTCTGCCCGCACGGCATCAACGCGCGTCAATTTGCGTTCATGGTGAAATACGGCATGACGCCGCTAGAAGCGATTCAGTCCGCAACGGTCAGCGCCGCGGACCTACTTGGCAAATCCGATTTGCTGGGTTCGGTTCAGACCGGGAAATATGCCGATCTCATCGCCGTTTCCGGCAATCCTCTAGAGGACGTTCGTCTGCTTGAAAACGTGAAGTTTGTGATGAAGGAAGGAAAGGTCTACAAGCAGGTGCCATAGTCGTTTGTCGGCTGCAGCTTACGAGGCAACGCTGCTTCGTCGCCGGCTTGATCCCATCCTCGCTGCCAGGATGATTCCTACCAGGATTGAAGCGAGGCTGGCCGTCTGCGCGTTGGACATGCCGAAAAACGACCGCGGGTTAATGCGAATGAACTCGATCAGGAAACGCGCGATGCCCGTGAAAATCAAGTAGTAAGAGAAGACTTTTCCCGCGGCTTCTCCATTCAGAGCCTTCTTTCCGATTCGCCATAAAATCACGGCAATCAACATCCAGATCAGGAATTCGTAGATCGGAGTTGGATGAACTCTCTCCGTTGTCGGAACTACGCCGTTTGGAAAGCTCATACCCCAAGGCAGCTTCGTCGGAACGCCATAGTCGCCGTCGCCCGAAAGCAGACAGCCAATCCGGCCAATGGCATAGCCAACTGCCGCTGCGGGCGAGCACAAGTCCATAAACTCCAGCGCCGGGATTCGATAATGCCTCGCCAGAAAAAACAGCGCGATGAATCCCCCAATGAATCCGCCAAACCAGGCGAACCCGAAGCGGCTGTACAGCATCGAAGGATCGGCCATCAAATCGCGCGGGGTCTCCAGGACGTGATACAGCCTCGCGCCCACTAACCCGCTGATGCCCGCGATGCCAATGATCAGGAAACCTTCGTCGTGAGGCCTCGGTTCTTTCGTTGCCTCGAAGTAGCCACGCTTCAGAAAGCTTTCGCGGCGGCGGTCAAAGTCGGCTTGCAGGACGTACGCAGCGACCAGCAATCCGGTCGCGACCATTAGCCCAAATGTCGGAATCGTCAGCGGCCCCAGATGAAGGAATGGAGTCATCGTTGGCGAAGCTTTTCGCCTTCGGCAGTATACACGAGCGCCACTTTAGACCGTCCCCCGTGCAGCGCGGCTCCCAGCACAACCCAAATCCCGAAGGCCATCCACTCCGCCCGCGTGAAGTGTCCCGGAATGACAGGCAACACTTTCATTAGCACAAATGTCAACGAGACCAGGATTCCCAGCCCGGTTGTAATTCTCACTCCGGGGCGCTTGTCCATCAGCCAGAAGGAAGCGCAGGCAGCAAACCAGCCCAGGGCAGAGGCCATCGAGCCTACTTCCGTAACCGGGACGAGCAAGGCATCGCCAAGCAAGAGTCCAGCGACAGAGCCGGCGGTGACGCCCAGAACGGCTATATGGGGTGTCTGGAAACGCTGGTGCACGGAGCCAAAGCTTGCGGGGATGGTTCCGCGGCGTCCAAACGCAAAGAGCAAGCGCGTGGACGCAGCGAAGTTCCCGTTGAAACACTGGAAAAGGCCCAGTAAGGCCATCGTGAAGATCAAGGTGACCGGCCAATGCGCCCTCAGCGCGCTTTCAAACGCAATGGCCGTCGCAAAGCGCTTCCCGAGCAAGCTGCGCCAGGGGGCCGCGTAGGTCACCGCAGCGATGCACATGGAGTAGAAAAACGCACCCATGCCCAATGCCAGCGCAATGGCCCACAGGTAAGTCCTTTGGCCGAATTCCGGGTTGGACTCCTCCGCATACTTGGGAACGGATTCGAATCCGGTCATGAAGTACGGAACAATTTGCAGTGTCAGCAGGACGGAAATCAGCGGCGTGGAATTAAACAAAGGATGAAAATTCTCGGGTGTGCCGCGCGTGGCGCTGACGGAGACGATCACCAGAAAGCATAGCAGCACCGCGCTGGTCATTAATTTTTGAAAATTGGCACTCAGGCGAATTCCGCGATAGTTCAAAACCCCGAGAAAAATCGTGAGCCCTACTCCCAGTACCACTCGTGGGAGAAAAACGGGCTGATCTCCGATGCGGTAGAGTTCGATCGTATTCAAGGACGGAAAAATGTAGGCCGCAAGTTTTCCAAGCGCAACGGCTTCCCACGGGCATACGATGAAATACGCCAACAGCATCATCCAGCCGGTGAAATAGCTCACCACGGGTGGAAAAGCTTGCGCGGTGTATGCTGCTTCGCCTGCGGCGTCAGGCAATCGCTGCACCCACTGGCCGTAGACGTATCCAATGGGAAGCAAGATGATTCCGCCGATCGTGTATCCCAGGATCGCTCCAACAGGCCCGCCCCGTCCCAGCCAATCGTCCATCAGCACGAGCCAGCCGGTGCCGATCATCGTGCCGAATGCGAGCGCGAAGTAGTCGTGCAACCGGAGTTTGCGCGCGAGTTTGGTCATTTAGAGGACGCAGAGCAATTCGAAAAGGAGATTCGCGGCGAGCAGCGAAGTGATTTCTCCTGTGTCATAGGGCGGTGAAACTTCAACCAGGTCGCAGCCAACGATGCTCAGACCCCGCAATGCCCGAACAAGTGTGAGGCTTTGCATGCTCGTTAGTCCGCCAACTTGGGGGGTGCCCGTTCCCGGGGCAAAAGCTGGATCCATGGCGTCAATGTCGAGAGTGACGTATACCGGCTTCCCGCGGAACGCGCGCAAATGGCTCTCGACGACGCTCATGCCTTTCTCGTGAAACTCTTCCGCGGTCACCATTCTGACCTTATGCGCACGTGCAAAATCAAAATCGTCTTCTCCATACACTTGCCCGCGCAGCCCGACCTGTAGGACACCGCCATCGTTCAACAGCCCTTCTTCGAACGCCCGGCGGAAGGGCGTGCCATGCGAATACTTGCTGCCAAAATACTCGTCCCACAAATCGTTGTGCGCATCGAACTGCACGAGCGAAACAGGGCCATGCTTCTTTGCAACCGCTCGCAAAATCGGCAAGCTGATGGAGTGATCTCCTCCCACGCAAACGCACCGGACCCCGGTAGCAAGCAACGGTGCCAGGCCCGTCTCGATGCGGCGAAACGTGTCCTCCATCGAAAGCGGGTTGACACTCAAGTCTCCGTAGTCAGCCGTTCGATGTTTGGCAAAAGGATTTACCTTCAGCACTGGATTCCACGGCCGGATAATCGCAGATTGCTCTCGAATGTGCCGCGGGCCAAATCGGGGCCCCGGCCGATACGTGGTTCCTCCGTCGAACGGCACGCCGACGATCGCCACTTCCAGTTCTTCCGGCTCGGTTATATGCGGCAAGCGCATGAACGTCGGCACGCCCGCAAAGCGCGCATAGGTCAGGGCGTCGGTAGGCTCGGGATGAGGCAAGCGGAACTTTCGCCGGGTTGCAGGCATGGTTGCGCATCTTAGTTTCGAGCGGCGCTGAAAGTCAAAGCGGCCAGCGGCACGGGGCTCGCATGCAAATCCCTCGCGTTGCAGAGACAACCCCGAGGCGCCATCGGTCATCTGTTCACTCGTTCTCCTCGGTCGAAGGAGATACGCTCGTGCGTTGGTGGATGGCTTTAATTGGTGTGGGACTCGTGTCGGCAAACGCGGTTCCGGTCTTGTGCCAGACTTTTGTCGAATCGCCCGAGGGCCCCAGCCGTACGCGAAGCAACGAAGAAGTTGCCATCGTTGATTCCCTCGAGTTCTTGGATCTGCGTCACATTTCTTCCGATGCGGTCAAGGCCCAGCTTTCTTTGCTTCCCGGTGATCGCTTCGATGCGCCGAAACTTGAGCATGACCTGCGGGCGCTAGGCCGACTTGGGTGGTTCTCAACAATCCGAGTGGAAGAGTTAGCTCGGAGAACGCCCCATCCTCAGGAGCCGGGAGGGGAACAGCGTGTTGTCTTGATCTTCTATTTCAGCGAAGAGCCCATCCTCTCTCGCGTGGAATATTCCGGCTCTCGGCTGCTTTCGACAAACCAGATTGAAAAACTGGTGGAAGAGAAGAAGTTGGCGCCGGGCCTCGGCAAGCCGGCCAATTCCGCTTCGCTTCAGCACATTGCGCTGGCAATTCGTTCCGCTCTCAACGAGTTGGCGCACCCCGATGCTTCCGTTCAAGTCCTTCGTCAAACGCAAGCAAACGGCAACGTCACCGTTCGTTTCAAAATAACCGATGGCCCGCATCTTCCGGTTCGTCAAGTTCGCTTTGAAGGCGACACCGGCGTCCCGGAAAAGCTATTGCGCGCCCAATTGCAAGCCATCGCACCATGGAAGCCGCTGGCTTCGCTGCGAAGCAAAAACGCTTACACAGAAACAGCATTTGAAGAAGATCGCCAGCACCTGCTGACGTATTACCAGGACCACGGATATCCGGAAGCGCGGGTCGGCAGCGCGCAGGTTGACAGAACGGCTGGGCGTTACCGTATTTGGTTCCCCCTCCCGCGTCATGGAACAAAGACAGGCCTTTCGATTTCCATTCCGGTCGAGGCGGGCCCGTTCTATCGTCTTTCGGCTATCGAAGCCGAGCCGGCTCTTGAACGAGCAATTGAAGAACGTCATGGCAAGCCTCTGCCGGTTCCTGTTCCCGGTCAGGACCAGGCCTTTTCCCGACAGGAAGTCGACAAGCTTCGCCGCTTTTATATGGCTCGCTTGCAAACCCGAAATTCGAAATCCGGCACATCCTCTTCCCCTTTTCAAGCCGTTGACGCCAATCCCGTCTTTGATCCCGTGGAACACTCCGTGCGCCTCAAGCTCAACCTCAGCGATTCGCCTCCCTGCGTTGTCCGCCGCATCGAGTTCCTTGGCCTGCACAAATTCAACGATCGCTACGTACGCCGCCGCATCCTCTTGCGCGAGGGCAGCCCTTTGGATGAACACACCTTGGAAGTTGGCCTTAGCAAACTCGCGCGCACCGGCTATTTCAAGCCCATTCGCAAAGAAAACATTCAAGTCCGGCTCGATCATGCCCGTCACACGGCAGAAGTCACCATCCGCCTCGAAGAAATTGGCCGGCAGCGCGTCGCCTTCGATGGCGGCCGCGCCCAGTTTGGCAGCACACTCGGCCTCGCTTACACGGTGTTCGATCTCTTCAGTCAGGAAGAATTGCTCAGCTCGAGGCTTGAGGGTGGCCCCGAGAGCGTGCAATTGCTCTTGGGCATCGCCAAAGATGGTATCTTCGGCACACGCAGCTCCCTCGCATTCTCTGTTTTCAATCATGTGATTCGCCCGCGCTTTACGCACGGCGTTCAAGGCCCCTTCACCGACTCCCGCACCGAAGGAATCAACGTTCCGTGGATTTATTCCGTGACGAACTCCGACTCCCTGGGAGTCAACTACACTCTGTCGCGCCTCACTGCCGTCCAGCAATTCGGAGCAACAAACGACGCGACCGGCTTGCCGATCGATCTCCGCACGCACACCTCCAGCCGCTCGCTGGGAGCTTCTTGGGCTCACGAAACAGGCAACGAACACGTTCTTTTTGGAGACTCCGCTTCCGGCGGCCCGCTCGGCGGCAACGAAAATATGCTCCGCTCTTCCGGCGAGGCCGCGCGCATTTTTCGCGATCGGCTTTTCTCCCCAGCCAACTCCTGGGCTTTTCGCACAACGTTCACCGCCGCAGGCAGTTACCACGGCGGCATGCCCTTCTATTCGCGCCTTTTCTCGGGCGATGAATACGTCCGCGGCCTTCGCACCGGCGAGCTCGGCCCCATCGCCGTGACCGAACACTTATCGCCTTCGGGCATAGTCGCCCCCTCCCCTTCCTATGCAGGCGCCAATCTCATAACGGCTGCAAACGCGGAATACCGCATTCCGCTTCATAACGGAGTCGAAGCCACTGGCTTCTTCGATCTCGGCTCGGGCCGGCTTCTTCCCAATTGGCTCGGCCCGGCTAAACCCAGTCTCCTGAACGCCACGAACGGCATCCTGCACGGCTCGACTGGCATGCAACTTCAATGGATCATCCCCGGCGTCCAAGTTCCTTTTCGCTCCTACTACGCGGTGAACGTGTTGCGTCTCGACCGCTGGATTCCCTTCTCTGAGAAATCTCTGTGGCATGTTCACAACCGCCTCGGTGCCTTTGGCTGGGGACTCGGATCGCTTTTCTAAGCGCCTGTACCGGTCGCCTGTTCCGCGCCGGGTGGCTGTACTACACTCCAAGCATCATGAAACATGACAAGTTATTGAAGGAAGCTTCGCGCATTATCGAACCGTATCACATCACCAAAGGCGAAAAGTTTCGTCTCAGGGACCACCATCCGGCCGATACCAACGGCGTTAAGGACAAACGTGAAGCGCAAGGGCTGCTCGAAGACGGCATCGCCTGCTTAAGCCGCTTCCAGGAAATGCTTTACGCGCAGGACCGCTGGGCGCTCTTGCTCATCTTTCAGGCCATGGACGCGGCTGGCAAGGACGGCGCCATCAAGCATGTTATGTCCGGGGTGAACCCGCAGGGCTGCGAGGTCCACGCGTTCAAGTCACCAAGCGCCGAGGAACTGAACCGCGATTATCTCTGGCGCAACCACAAAGTTGTTCCCGAGCGAGGCAAAATCGGCATCTTCAACCGCTCGTACTATGAAGAAGTTCTGGTAGTGCGTGTTCATCCGACGTTTCTTCGCGCGCAAAAACTCCCCGACCGCCTGGTTACCAAACACATTTGGGAGGAGCGCTACGAAGACATCAACGCCTTCGAGCGCTATCTCACCCGCAACGGCGTCGTCGTTCGCAAGTTCTTCCTCCACCTCTCCAAGGGAGAGCAAAAAAAGCGTTTCCTCGAGCGCCTCGAAGATTCAAAAAAGAATTGGAAGTTTTCGATGGCCGACGTGCAGGAGCGCGGTTTCTGGAAGGGCTATCAGGAAGCTTACGAGGAAATGATTCAACAAACCGCCACAAAGCACGCCCCCTGGTACGTCGTTCCCGCCGACAATAAATGGTTCACGCGCTTGGTCGTCGGTGCCGCTATTCTCGAAACCCTCAATGATCTCAATCTAGCCTTCCCGGACGTCGAAAAATCCAAGCGCAAGGAGCTTGCGGCTGTCCGCACCTCACTCCTGGCGCAAAAAGATTGACCGTTGCTCAAACTTTGCCGGGAGAAGCCGTCTCGAGCAAAACGAAACCGCTAGGCATATTTCCGGTGCAGGTGGATCATGATTCGCAGGTCATTCAGGGCGCAAAGAATCTCTTTTAGCTCCCCACGTCTCGCCGCATTTGTTCCTATGTCGAGCAGAGAGCGAAGGAGTTCATTGACGGCAAAGTTGATTCTCACCATGCGGACGGTCTTCTGGTTTTCGCGGATGGCCTCGCCGTAGGACTTGGTCCATCGATACTGCTCCATTTGCGGCTCCTGAGGGCTGGCCCTCTTCCGCCACAAGTGGTTTAGATTTCGTGAACGCACCACGCAAGGTAAATCAGGTGTGACCTCTCAACTATACACCCTTTTTGAGCGTGAGCGGGAATCCTGCAATCTCCATCAGCACCACTTTCACCGTTGCACTTTTCATATCACTACGGGCATGATTCCGCAATGGCAACCTCCCGAAAGACCGCAAAGAGCTTCGACGATTACCTGGATCGTTTTCCAAAAGACGTTCAGCAGCGTTTGCAAAAGATGCGCCGAACCGTGAAGAAAGCAGCGCCACAAGCAAAGGAAAAGATCAGTTATGGCATTCCCGCCTTCACTTTGAACGGCATGCTGGTGTGGTTTGCGGCATTCAAAAACCACATTGGGTTCTACCCGCGGACTTCGGCGATCGCCGCCTTCAAGGAGGAGTTATCGGTCTACCAAGGAGCGAAAGGATCGGTGCGCTTCCCTTTCGACAAGCCGCTCCCGCTTCCCCTGATTCGCCGTATCGTAAAGTTTCGTGTTAAAGAAAACCTAAGCAAGGTCAAAAAAAAATAGCTGGCACTTTCTTGACAAGGCTTCAGCGCGGCGCGTCAGGATAGTGATAGCGCAGGCTTGCCGGCATGCGGTCCGAACGCGCGCGTGTGTTGTACTCCAACTGATATTTCAAATGCTCCGCATCACCCGGATAAGCTTTTCCTTCCGGGTACGGGTAGGGCAAAGGGGAGTGCCTTGGCAGCGGCTCCACGGTAAATGCGTCGGCAGCGTAAAAATCCAAATCCTTCTCGAAGCCATCCGCGTAGAAGAAATAGTCGCGTACCCAGCCTCGAGGCACCACCGGGAGCGCCTTCGGATCAAAATCCAGTTTCAGGCCTTCTCCAGACCCGAACACCGCAAAGCGATCATCCGAGGTCCGCAGCAAATCGGAAACAACGCCGTAGCGCGTGTAATTCCCTGCCGCCCGCGCATACGGCCCGGTCATGCTGCGTTGCGTGTACGAATACGTCGTGTCGCTTGCCGGCTGCAATCGAATCTCGCGCGGATAGCCCAGAAAATCCAGCTCCGCATTGGCCAGCGGCACTTCCGAAACACGAAGGTCTTTTCCGTCCGGCGTCTGATCGATTCGAATCGCGTCCCAGTAAACCTTCAGGTTGGTGACAATGCGAATCCGCCGCGTCCCCGCTGGCAGGTTGCCGCTCAAGTCCGCGATCATGGTGCGTTCCAAGCCGGCCGGAAAACCCATGTCTTCCACCACGCGCACCCATTTGCCCTGCGCGTTTTGCGCTTCCACATACGGAGCAATCACTTTGATGCCCGCCTGATCCGCGGCATACATCGAAGTCGCCGTGAAGTAATCGGTATAGCCGTCCATAATCAGCCGCAGCGGCTTCTGCGCGTCCCACGCACCAAGATCCAGCTCCAGCCAGTGCAATTTCGCAAATCCGGCGAAAGGCAAGTCCACGAAGCCGGTCACATAGTTGCGATCGGTTCTTGAAAGGAGGGCAAGTACGTCGTGTCCTTGGTCATCCCATGCGCCCGCCGGCGGATGCGCGCCCTGGCTGGCGATCACGCGAAACTCCGGGAAAGGCGGCGCGCTCACGAAGCGTTCATCAGGGAAAACTTCATACGCGACGGGATGATCGATCGCCAGCAGCCGCACTTGGTCCAGATAAACCGTCTCTTCCATCGGCTCCAGGAACCGGAAGCTCAGCAATCCATTTCGCGCCTTCACGCTGCGCGCGGAAACCTTCAGATACTCGTCCGGGTCCGGAACGTCGCGTTCCCCCGGCGCAATCCAATGCCCCACCACCCCCGGCCCGATCATATCGGCAATGAATTCATATTCATGACCATTCCACGAAAAAAGAATCGGGCAGGAACTCCCGCGCCGGTCCAATTCTGCAATCACTTGCGTCTTTTTCGCAGCGAGATTGATTTCGTCTTGTGGCACGCCGGTCGGCCACAGCAGCCGCACGACTTCCGCATTCGTTTCAGTTCCCAAACCGGCCAGAATCGGCGCCGCATTCTGCCCCAAATAACCCGAGGCCCCCGCCACTTCCCACTTCTGGTACAAAGTGCCTGCGTAGAGTTCTACTTTCGTACCGATGCCGCTCTTGTTGTCGTTCAGCGCTTTCAGATCAATGCTCATCCAAGCGTGCTGATTCCCGCCTTCGTTGCGCAGCACAACCGGCGCGCCGCCCAGTTGCGTCACCACCAGATCCGCGTCGCCGTTGCCATCAATATCCGCCACTGCAATCGCGCGCGGCTGATCGAGCTTCACCGCATCCAGTGCCACGTTTTTCGTGACATCGCTCCAACCCTTCTTTCCCAAATTGCGCAGCAGCCGTAGCTCCGCGCCATTGTTCGATTCGCCCGCAGCGACCAAATCGAGCCAGCCATCATTGTCGTAATCCAACGCGGCGATGCCCCAACCCTTTTGCCAACTCAAATCTGGCAGCGCCACGCGCTCCAGCCGCTTCCCTTCCACGTTCCGCCACAAACTGATCCCCGGCGCTCCGGCATGCGTAAACGCCAAGTCCATCCAGCCATCTTTATCAAAATCAAACGCCACGACTCCCACCGCTGGCGGTAACTTCTCCTTCGCAAAATCAATCCCAGGGAGCGGGGCAAATTTTCCTTCGCGCGGATTCAAGAGGATCGACGCTCCTGCCGCCCCGCCCGCAAGCACGAAATCAATCGCGCGGTCATTGTTGAAGTCCGTCGTGACCACGCCCGCGCCCGTTGCCACCATTCCCAGCGCCGTCTCCGCTGAAACGTCCGTGAACGTGCTGTTCCCATTGTTGCGCCACAAAACATTGTGCGCCGGACCGCTCGCAGAACCCGCATCGGCAGCCATGGTGATGTACAAATCCAGGTCGCCATCGTGATCGTAATCCACAAACGTCGCGCCCACGCACCCGTTCTCTTTGCGAATTCCTGCTGTCTCGGTCACGTCTTCAAACTTCCCCCCGCCCTTGTTGTGCAGCAGCCGCACGCCGTCGCCCAGGCACACCGCAAGGTCCGCCTTACCATCGTTGTCAAAGTCCCCCGTCGCACAGCCGAATCCGCTTGCGCTCAAATGAATCCCAGCCGCCTGCGTCACGTCCTCAAATTTTCCGTCGCCCAGATTGCGCAACAAGTGACTCGCTCCGTCGGTCGTGCCACTCACTAGGAAAAGATCCGGCCGGCCATCCCCGTCAAAATCAAAGAAGCACGCGCCGTTGCTCGCGGCAATCACCGCAGCGCTCCCGCCCTTGCCACTCGAAACAAACGGGCTCGCCTCCGCCGCAAAGCGCACTGGAATTGCCGCGGGGACCTCTGCGACTCCACTTAGCGGCAGTTCCGCTGTCGAGAATTTCCCCTGATCCCCATAACCGGCACCGAACGGTGTGCCCAAATGCTCCGAAGTGATTTTCTGAAACCTCGCCAGATGCTCCCGCGCCGCACTCGCGTCGCCTTTGCGCTGCAGGGCACGCGCCAGCCCAAACTCGGCGGAAGCATGCACCGGATTCAGCGACAGCCCCTTCTGGAACGCCGCAACGGCCTGGTCATATTTTTGGATTTGCGTGTAGAGGTACCCGACAAAGTAATATGCATCCGCTTCATTGGGCTGGATTTCCGTCACGCGCTCGAACGCCGCAATCCCCTTCTCCGCTTCACCCGTGTCTTTGTACGCCAGCCCGAGGTTGTACCACGCGTAAGGATCGTTCGGCAGTTGTTTCGTCGCCTCCTCCAGAGTCGCGCGCGCGGCATCGAGCTTTTGCTGTCCAAGCAACGCCACGCCCAGATTCAGACGTGCCACCGCAAACTTGGGGTCCGCCTCGAGCGCCTGGTCAAAATATTTCTGCGCGTCCGCCGGCCGCTGTTGGTTCATGTGGGCGACGCCCAGGGTGTTGAAACGGTACGCCTCGGCAGGATTAGTCCTGCCCGCCGTCTTTCTCGCGCTTGCAGCCTTCTCCCTCTCCTGGCCCGTCTTTGCTCCGCCTCGCAAAGCTAGGGCCGCACAAAAAAGCAACCCGCCGCAAACTCCGATCACAACCGCACGCCGAGCAGTCACATGCATAGAAAGTGTTTTCGTCCCGTCCCCGCGAAACTCCGCAGCTAAAAGTGAAATCCACCCATGCCCATGAAGGACTCTAAAATTTTCATGGCCGCCACACACAAGGTCAACTTATTTTATCTCCGCCTTGGTCCCGCGCATCGCTTCGCCCTTGACCCGCATCTCATCGACGAATACGCTCACAGTCCCCTTATGCCAGAACCTTCGCCCTTGTTCACGATCGCGGAAATATCAGCAGGCATCCGCTCCAAGCAAATTTCTCCGGTGGCAATCGTCGATGCCCATCTCCGCCGCATCGAATCCCTTCAGCTTCAGCTCAACGCCATCGTCCATTTGGACGCGGATGCCGCTCGCGCTCAGGCCCGGGCCGCAGAACTTGCGGTCTCGCGGAACCAGCCCCACGGACCTCTTCACGGTGTACCGGTCACCGTCAAGAGTTGCATCGACGTGGCTGGCTGGCGGTGTCCCGCAGGTTCTCTTCTCCGCAAGGATTATGTTCCCAGCGCCGACGCTCCTGTGGTTGAGCGCCTGAAAGCCGCCGGCGCCATTCTTCTCGGCAACACCAACACGCCCGAATTCCTGATGGCTTACGAATCCAACAACCTTCTCAGCGGAAAGACCAGCAATCCCTGGAATCTCGCCTACTCGTCAGGCGGCTCGAGCGGCGGTGAGGCCGCGGCCATCGCAGCCGGCTGTTCGATGGGCGGTGTTGGCAGTGACGGCGGCGGTTCCATTCGCGTCCCCGCGCATTTTTGCGGCATCTGCGGACTCAAGCCCACCCCCGGCCGAGTTCCCGCCACGGGTCATTTTCCTTCCGGCGCAGGTGCTTTCGGTTGGATCGGGGTCGTCGGTCCAATGGCCCGCACCGTGGCCGACGTTCGGACGCTCTTCGAAGTCATGGCCGGCCCCGACGCGGGTGATGCACATGCGGCCCCGATTCCGTTTCGTTCTTACACCGAAAAAGAATTGCGGGGCA
>Ga0126378_10001100_pt1 | contig 20178 bp, 19 predicted proteins | sample PanSoiMetPlot_23_FD_92587 | JGI IMG/M metagenome (GOLD analysis project Ga0126378, IMG submission 92587) | Tropical forest soil microbial communities from Panama - MetaG Plot_23 | ecosystem: Environmental > Terrestrial > Soil > Tropical forest > Bulk soil | place: Panama | collected 2016-02-17
CGCCCACGACACCGAGTTCTTCCAGGCCTTCAACACCAGCCGGCGAGGCGCGCTCGCCGCCGCCCTGGGCAGGCGCAGCGGGCCACGTCCAGGCGTGAGGCTGCCCAGGATCACAGCACGGCTGCCGCCGGTGCAGCTTGGCACGGTGGCGGGCAGGCCCATCGCGGTGAGGAAGCCGATCAGCGCGAAAGCCAGAGCCTCCTTGGCCAACTCGGGAATCCCAAGGTCCGCCGAGCTGCGCAGCAGCACTGTGCTGGCAAGACGCTCCCGGAGCCACTGCATCAGAGTCTCATTCCGGCTGCCACCGCCGGAGGCGAACACCTCCACAATCCCGAGCCGCGCCACCTCCCGCGCCACGGTCTCGGCGGTGAGCGCGGTGAGGGTGGCGATGAGGTCGTCTGGCGCCACGGCGAAGCCCCGTGCCCGCTCTCGCAGGTATGGGAGATTGAACAGCTCCTTGCCGGTCGTCTTCGGCGGCGCCTGGCCGTAGTAGGGCTCGTAAAGCAGGCGGTCGAGCAGCGCCCGATGGACGCGGCCTCGTGATGCCCGGCGTCCGTTGCGGTCGAACTGCTCGGCGCCGGCGCTCAGGTCGCGGACGGCGGCGTCGATCAAGGCGTTGGCCGGCCCGATGTCGTATGCGACCGGCGGCCGGTCGGGCAGGACGGCAGTCAGGTTCGCGATGCCGCCGAGGTTGAGAGCCGCACGAGCAGCACCGCCTGGCTCGCCGAGCAGCAGCACGTCGAGGACACTCACGAGGGGCGCACCCTGGCCACCGACCGTGAGGTCCCGGAGCCTGACGTCGCTCACGACCGGGAGGCCGGTGCGCTCCGCGATCCAGGCCGCCTGGCCGATCTGGAGGGTGCCCAGCGCCCGGCCGTCCTCCACCCAGTGGTACATGGTCTGACCATGGGAGCAGATCAGCTCCGCGCTACCACTGCATATGGACACGTCGACGTCCGCCGCGAGCTCACCGAACGCCTGGCCGATCAGGGTATCGAGCTTGCAGGTCTCGGCCACTGTGGTCGGGGCGGGCGGTAGCGCGGCCGCAATCCGCTCACGCACATCGCCGGGAAAGGGCCGGCTGGTCGCGCCGAGCAGTGTGCAGTCCAGCTCCTCGCCGTCCAGGCGGAAGTCGGCCGCGGCGGCCTCGATGGCGTCGAAGGAGGTGCCCGAGATGAGCCCTATCACGCGCACAGGTCAGATCCCCCGTGGTGGGTCGAACGCGTCCCGCAGCGCGTCGCCGAGAAGGCTGAGTCCGATCACGGCGATGACAACTGCCGCCGCGGCGGTGGCGGGCAGGCTGGTGGCGTCGCTGATCATCTTGCGAATTGCAGTTGTTACCGTCAGGTGAGCATGAGGTACGGAGCTGATCGGGGCTAGAGGCAGCTCATGCTGGACTCCCTCGACCAGGCCGAGGTCGCGAGTCGCCTCCGCGACTTCATCGGCGAGAACGCCGCCCGCCACATTGCCGAGCTGGCGGCCCGCGGGCACCGGTGGGTGACGCTGTGGCTGTTCGAGGCGAACACGCGGGTCCGCAGGCTATACGAGCAGATGGGGTTCGAGGCGGACGGCAGGCGCCGGGTCGAAGACGCGTACGGCGCCCAGGAAATCCAGCTCAGCAGGGAGCTCGGGAGCTGAAGCCTGCCGGGTTCAACCTGGAGCTCCGCGGCGGGGCGCCGCATTCACTCGCGCGCGCTGCCTGGGCCGCCGCCGAGGCGCTGGCAAATCGCGTGGAACGCGGCTTCCCGCCCGGGGTGGCCGCTGCGCTGGTCGACCGCGACGGCGTCGTCGGCCGCATCTGGGGCGGCTGTGCCGCCATCGTGCCAGAGCCGGTGCCGGTCGGCCGCGACACGCTCTTCGACCTCGCATCGCTGACCAAGGTCACGGTCACCGTCCCGCTCGCGCTGCTGCTGCGCGATCGCGGCCTCTGGTCGCTCGCCGACCCGGTCGGCCGCTGGGTGGCGGGCTTCCCGAAAGAGGACGTGACACTCTGGCACTGCCTGACCCACACCTCGGGGCTGCCCTCCCACCGGCCGTTCTACCGGACCGCCCGGGGGCGGGCCGTGCGGCTTGCGCTGATCGAGGAAGCTCGCGGGTTGAGCGTCACAGGAGAGGTGACGTACAGCGACCTCAACTTCATGCTCCTGGGCTGGGCGCTGGAGTCATGCTCCGGCCGGCGGCTCCGGCAGCTGGCTCGCGACGAGCTCCTGGGACCGCTGGGCATGAGAGAGACCGACTTCCGCCCTGGACGGCGCCTGCGTCATCGGACCGCCGCCACCGAAGCGGACGGCGACCAGCGGCCGGTCGCCAGGGTGGTGTGGGGCGAGGTCCACGACGGCAACGCCTGGGCGCTGGGCGGTGTCGCCGGCCACGCCGGCCTGTTCGCGCCTCTGGACGACCTGGCTGCGTTCGCAGGCGCACTGCTGCGGCCGGGGAGCCACCCGGTGCTTCCACCGCACTCAATCGCCGAGATGGGCCGGCACCAGGCCGGCCGGCCGCCGGACGTCCGCGGGCTAGGCTGGCGACTGCAGCCAGAGGACTGGGGCGACTGGCCGGCCGCCACCTGGTGGCACACCGGCTTCACGGGGACCTCGCTGCTTGGGTCGCAGGACGTTGGCGTTGCGGTGGTCCTGCTGACCAACGCCGTGCACCCGCGCCGGCGCCCCGAGGACCTGGCCGAGGTGCGCCGCGAGCTCCACCAGGCCGTGGCGGCTGAGATGCTGTAGGGAGCCATGGGCTCGATCGGGGACCTGGATACGGAGCGGAGCGGGGGCTGGGGCGACCTCGACCGCCGCTCCAGCCTGGACCTGGTGCGCGTCATGAACCAGGAGGACGCGACGGTGGCGGCGGTGGTGGGGCGGGCGTTGCCTGCGATCGCGGCCGCGGTCGACGCGACCGCGGAGCGGCTGCGGGCCGGCGGTCGCCTGGTCTACGTCGGCGCCGGCAGCGCCGGCCGGCTCGGGTTGCTGGACGCCAGCGAGTGGGGTCCCACCTTCGGCGCGCCCGAGGGCCAGGTGGTGGCGCTGATCGCAGGCGGCTCAGCGGCCGTTACGAGCGCCGTCGAGGGCGCCGAGGACGACGAGGAGGCCGGCGCCGCCGACGTGGCCGGGCTGGGCCTGGTGGCCGCCGACGCGGTCGTCGGCATCAGTGCCAGCGGGCGCACGCCGTACGTGCTGGGCGCGATCAGGCACGCCGAGGCGGTGGGGGCGCTGACGATCGGCATCGCCTGCAACGCCGGCGCCGCCCTCAGCCGGGCGGTCGCGCACCCGATCGAGGTTCAGACGGGCCCCGAGGTGGTGGCGGGCTCCACGCGGCTCAAGGCGGGCACCGCACAGAAGCTGGTGCTGAACATGCTCTCCACCGCCGCCATGGTCAGGCTTGGAAAAACATATGGCGACCTGATGGTCGACGTGCGGCCGACCAACGACAAGCTCCGGGACCGTGCGCGCCGGATCGTGGCCCAGGCCGCGGGTGTCGACGACGCCCGGGCCGAGGCCGCCCTGACCGCCGCCGGCGGCCAGGTCAAGGTGGCGGTGGTGATGCTGCGCTGCCAGGTGCCGGCCGAGCGGGCAGCGGCGCTGGTGGAGGCCGCCGGCGGCAACCTGCGCCGGGCGCTCGAGCGGTGTGGCTCCATCAGCCCGCCTCCAGGACCCGGCCCGGCCGGGCCTGGCTCATCTCGCCGCCCCTGACCACAGACTGGCCGTTGACGAGCACCTCGCGTACGCCCAGCGGCGGCAGCAGCGGGTCCTCGTAGGTCGCGCGATCGGCGATCGAGTCGGGGTCGAAGACCACCAGGTCGGCGATCTTGCCCCTCTGCAGGTAGCCGCGGTTGCGGAGCCCGAACCGGTCGGCGGCCTGGCCCGTGGCCTTACGTATCCAGGTGGCCAGGTCGAGCAGGCCGGCGTCCCGACGGTAGTGACCCAGGACCCGTGCGAAGGTGCCTGCCCAGCGGGGGTGCGGCTTACCGGGAACCGGGAGCCCGTCGGAGCCCACCATCGTCGCCTCGAAGCCGAGCACGTTGCGAACGTCGCGGTCGTCCATGCTGTGGATGATCATCAGCGTCCGCTGGGCGTCCTCGGCCAGCAAGTCGAAGACCAGGTCGGTGGGTGAGCGTCCGCTCGCGTCGGCCAGGTCGACCACGCTGCGGCCTTCCTGGTCGGGGTGCGAAGGGCAGCTGGAGATGACGACATTCTCCCAACCCGCCAGCTCCGATAGGTTCTCCCAGCCGAGCAGCCCGGTCTCCATGTCGCGGGTCACCCGCTCGCGGACCGCTCGGTCCCGCAGCCGCTCCTGCATGGCGCCGAAGCCGCCGGCCAGCGCCCAGGGCGGCAACGTGGCCGCAAGTATCGTGCTGCCCGCGGTGTACGGGTAGGCGTCGACCGTGACGTCGCGTCCCGCCGCCCGGGCGGCGCGCACGATCTCCAGCGTCTGGGCGGTGCGGCCCCAGTTGCGGCGGCCCGCGGCCTTGTGGTGGGAGATGTGGACAGGGACCCCGCCCTCCGCGCCGATCCGCAGCGCTTCGAGCACCGACTCGTCGACCTGGTCCGACTCGTTGCGCATGTGCGTCGTGTAGGGGCGGCCGTAGGGTGATACGGCTCGGCAGAGGGCGACCAGCTCCTCGGTCCCGGCGTACACCCCGGGTGCGTAGATCAGGCCTGAAGAGATACCAAACGCCCCCTGGTCGAGTGCCTCCTCGGCGAGCCGGACCATCGTCTGCAGCTCGTCGTCGCGCGACGGCCGGTTCTCCATGCCCATCACCGCGGCGCGAAGGCTGCCATGGCCGAGCAGTGGCGCCAGGTTGGCGTGCAAGCCGCGAGCGCGGACCGCGGCGCGGTACTCGGCCAGGTTGTGCCAGGGCCCTTCGGCCGTCGCAAAGATGGCTCTTGAGCGGGCCAGCTCATCGCGATGCTCGTCCAGCATCGGGAATGGTGTGAAGCCGCAGTTGCCGCAGACCTCGGTGGTGACCCCCTGCCGGACGGCCGCCGCTTTGAGGTCCAGGTGCTCGTCGCCGAGGAAGCAAGCCATGTCGGAGTGGGTGTGGGTGTCGATGAATCCGGGCGTCACCGCCAGCCCGGTCGCGTCAACGACTCTCGGGGCCTGGGCGTCGGCCAGGTCACCCACCTCCACGACCCGGTCGCCACGGACAGCGACGTCAGCGCGCCGGCCAGGGGCGCCCGTGCCGTCGTAGACGGTGCCACCGGTGATCAGGACGTCGACGGAGTCAGCCATTGCGTAGATTCTCGCCGCGGACCTCGCCTGCTGATGCATAGGGCAGACACATTTCGCTGCAAACGGCGGACGGAATTACCGGCGCCTGATCGTAGCGTCCGGTCAAGAATGAAGACCGACGGCGACATCCGAGAGGATGTCATCAAGGAGCTGCGGTGGGACCCCAAGGTTGCAAACCCGGACGCAATCGGCGTCGCCGTGGAAGATGGGGCGGTCACTTTGACGGGCCACGTTTCTACCTACTCGGAGAAGCTGGCTGCCGCCAAGGCCGCCGAGCGTGTCTACGGTGTCAAGGCGGTGGCCAACCAGCTGGAGGTGCGGCTCACGGACAAACGCGACGACAGTGACATCGCGAAGGCGATCGCCCACATCCTGGACTGGAACACGAACATCCCGACGAGCCAGGTGCGGGCGCGCGTGGAGCACGGCTGGGTGACGCTGGAGGGTGTGGTCGAGTACCCGTACCAGCACGACGAGGTGGAACGCCAGGTGCGCCACGTCCGGGGCGTGATCGGCGTAACCAACGACGTCGAGGTCAGGCCGGCCGCCAGCGCGGTACAGGTCGAGGAACAGATCGAAGAGGCCCTTCGCCGCCAGGCTGAGCTGGACGCCCGCAGTGTGCGGGTGGAGGTGTCCGACCACACCGCCCGTATCTATGGGCACGTGCACACCCTCCACGAGGCGGAAGTCATCCGGAAGGCGGCGGCGGCCGCGCCCGGCGTCTCGCGCGTCGAGAGCTACGTTTCGGTAACACCGTAGAGACGAGGCTCGCTCAGCACAGCGTCGCCGACGCGGGTGCTGGGTGCCAGAGCATAGATAGGCCCGCGGGCCCCGATGCCCCTACGTCGGTGACCCGCATGGGGAGATGGAGTCTGAGGCGCACGGAGCGGGGCCCCAAGCTTCGGCCCCTCGAGCTGGACGGCGACTACGACTCCACCCGCGCGGCCCGGAGCGCCTGGTCGAACTCCGCCATCGTCTCGAACCTTTCCATCGGCGTCCTGGGCTGCGCCGGCTCGCCACTCAGCTCGCGGTAGATCGTCTGAACGTTGATGATGAGCCGCTCCGCCTCCCCCCAGCCCGCGTAGGGCCCGCTCGCCAGGTCGAGCGCCGCCTCGCGAGGCGGCTGGCCCGCCTCCAGCCGCAACCGGCACTCCCGCAGCAGGTGCTCCCAGTACGCTCTGAGCTCGACTACCTGCTGCCTGGTGGGAATCGGCCCGTGCCCGGGGACGATGACCTCGGCATCCAGGCTGAGGACCAGGTCGAGCGCCCGAACCCAGTTCGAAACCGGCCCGGCCCACACAACCGGGTGGACGCCGATGAAGAGAAGGTCCGCGGTGTATACGACCCCGTCGGCCGGTGCGTGCACTATGACGTCGCCGGCCGTGTGCGCGGGCCCGACTTCGAGCAGCCGGACCAGCTTCCCGCCGACCCGCAAGTCCAGGCTGCCGTCGAAGGTCTCGGTCGGCAGCACGTACCGGTCAATGCCGGCGAAATCGAAGCGGCCGAAGATACGCTGCAGGTAGCTCGCTGCCGGGCCCACGGCGCCGGCCCTCGCCCCGGGCATCATCGCCGCTAGCCGCTCGGGCCCCGCGTCGACCATCTCCTCGGCGCACCGGCGCGAAGCGACGATCCGGGCACCGCCGACCAGCCGGTTGCCGAAGGTGTGGTCGCCGTTGGAGTGGCTGTTGACGAGGACGCCGATGGTGGCCGCAGCCGGTGTGGCCCGGCGCATCGCCTCCAGCATCTCGGCCGTCAGCCGCAGATCGAACAGCGTGTCGACGAGCAGCGACTGGCCCGCGTCAGTCACCAGGCCGGCGTTGCTGAGCCCCCACGAGCCGTCTGGCTGGAGGTACGTGTAGTGGCCGCTGCCGAGGTCGTGGAGTCCCCGGACGTAGGGGACGGGAGCGGTCATCCCTTTCATTCTCGGGCAGACCCGGGCATTGGCGACGGGCCGGCTTCGGAGAGAACGGTCAGCTTGAGTCGGTTCCGAGCTCGGCGCGCAGGATGGCGGTGGCCTGGGCGATGGCGGCACGAGCGGCGTTGGTGTCGGCCAGCGTGTTGAGCATCATGAAGTCGTGTACGGTCCCGTCGTAGCGCACGGTTGTGACCGGGATGCCGGCCCAGCGCAGCTTCGCAGCGTAGGCTTCGCCTTCGTCCCGCAGCACGTCGGCCTCGTCGACGAGCAGGAAGGCAGGTGGCAGTCCGACGAGTTGCTCGATACTGGCCTGGTTGGGGGAGGCGAAGATCTCCATGCGCTGTGCGGGATCGGTCGTGTATGCGTCCCAGAACCACTCCATGAGCTTGCGGCTGAGGTAGTAGCCGGTGGCGAACCGCTCGTATGAGTCCGTGTTCATGGCGGCGTCGGTGACGGGGTAGTACAACGACTGATGCACGAACGTGACGTCGCCGCGCTGCTTCGCCATGAGGCTCAGGGCCGCACTCATATTGCCGCCGACCGACTCGCCGGCGACTGCCATTCGGCTGGCGTCCAGCCCCCTGGAGGCGCCGTCACGCACGATCCACTGGGCGGTGGCGTAGCCCTGCTCGATAGCGACGGGGTAGTGCGCCTCAGGGGAGGGCGTGTACTCCACGAACGCGATGGCGGCTCGCGCGCCTACTGCCAGCTCGCGTACGAGCCGGTCGTGGGTGGCGGCGTTGCCCAGCACCCAGCCGCCTCCGTGCATGTACAGCACGACTGGCAGCATGCCGGTGGTGCCCCGCGGCCTTACGATGCGCACGCGCACGTCGCCGACAGAGGAGGGCACTGTGAGCCACTCCTCGTCGATGGGCAGCTTATCGATCGGTGCAGCCTGGAGGTCGTCGAGAACCTTGCGTGCTGCGGCCGGCCCCCGCTCGTACAGGAAGGGGGGTTTCGAGCTGGCGTCGGCGAGCTCCTGGGCCGCAGGCTCGAGAATGATGACCGGAATCTGCGCAGCCATGGGTGTGCTCCTTTCGGGAGATATAACACTCAGAAAGCGTTATACATCTAGCCTAACAGGCCCGCTGCTGGGTCCGTCTCACCCAGCTGGCCTGGCCGGCATTGACCAGGAGGTCGTATGCGGCGTCGAGGTCGTCGGATGGGCCGAAGCCGCCCGCCGCCTCGAGTGACGAGCATCCATTGGCTGCCGCCCGAGTGGCCCTGCCAGGCGTTTTGCTAGAAATTCAGTCATGGGAGGGACAGCCCACGGTGACGATTCCGCGTTGGACAGCGTTCCGCTGGAGATCGACCGCGTTTCCAAACGCTTCGGTGACGTGGTCGCACTGCGAGAGCTGAGCCTTGACATCCACGCTGGGGAGCTCTTTGGCTTTGTGGGCAGCAACGGCGCGGGCAAGACCACGACCATGCGCATAGTCGTGGGCGTGCTCACTGGCGACTCCGGCGAGGTACGGTGGCGAGGTAAACCGATCACGTTTGAGAGGCGGCGCCGGATCGGCTACATGCCGGAGGAGCGAGGCCTCTATCCGAAGATGCGGGTGCTGGAGCAGCTCGTCTACCTTGCCCAGCTGCACGGCACATCCAGGGCGGTCGCTGAGAAGGCCGCTGTGGCGTGGCTGACCCGGCTGGGTCTCGCCGATCGCCGCAACGACGAGCTCCAGAAGCTCAGCCAGGGCAACCAGCAGCGCGTCCAGTTGGCAGCGGCGCTGCTGTTTGGGCCGGAAGCGCTGATCCTGGACGAGCCGTTCGCCGGGCTCGATCCGCTTGCCGTTGACGTGATGAGCGCCGTGCTCCGGGAGCAGGCGGATGCCGGCATCCCGGTCGTTTTCTCGAGCCATCAGCTTGAGCTTGTCGAGCGGCTGTGTGATCGGGTCGGCATCATTCGCAGCGGTGAGATGGTGGCCTGCGGCCCGGTCGACCAGCTGCGCCAAACTGGCGGTGAGCGCCTCTGGGTCGACGCACCGCAGGCGCCGGACGGCTGGTGGGCGAGCCTGCCAGGTGTCCGACTCCTGCGCAAGGAGGGCACCAGGACACTGTTCGAGCTCGACGGCGGGGCTGACGACCAGCTCGTTCTGCGAGCGGCGCTGAACCATGGTCCAGTACGTGAGTTCCGGCGAGACCTCGCCAGCTTGACCGAGCTGTTCCGTCACGCTGTGTCGGAGCGGCAAGCCGCGTGAAGACGTCCAACCCGGCCACCGCCTTCTTGCTGGTCATCCAGCGGGAGTTCACAACCCGGGCTCGCTCTCGCGTGTACTTGCTCGGCACGGCGTTCGTCGTGCTGGCGATCGCGGGATTGATGCTCCTTCAGACGCTCGTCTTCAACCGGCAGAATGCGACCCCTGCGCTGAAGGTGGGTTTCACGGACCAGGCTCAGGCGCTGGCCCAGCCGCTCAATGGATCAGCGCCGGCTTTCGGCGTCAAAGTGACCGTTCGTCAGGGCATCGACCAGGCGGATGGTGAGACTCAAGTGCGCAGTGGCAAGCTGGATGCCCTGGTCAGTGGCTCACCTGACTCCCCGGTCGTGCTCGTGAAGGACCGTCTCAACAGCGGACTCCGCGCGGCCCTTGACAGTCTCGCCAAGCAGCAAGTCCTCGACGCGCAGCTCAGGTCCGCTGGGCTCGACCCCGCAGCCGTGCTGGGGCGATCAGCCAGCGCCACTGTTCGTGTGCGGAGCCTAGAACCGCTGAACGTCGAGCGAATTCAGGCGCTCGTCATCGGGATCGTCTCCTCCGGCTTCCTCTACGTATCGCTGCTCATCTACGGGAACTTCGTCGCTCAGGGCGTCGTGGAAGAGAAGGCAAGCCGCGTCGTCGAGATACTGCTGGCGGCTGTCCGGCCTCACCAGCTGCTGGTTGGAAAGCTGATTGGCATCGGTCTCGTCGGACTGACCCAGCTGGTCATCGTCGGGGCAGCATCACTCATCCTGGCCCTGTTGACAAACGTCGTCACCATTCCGGTGATCGGCGCTGGAGCCGTCGCAGGCGCCCTGCTCTGGTTCGTGCTCGGCTACTTCTTTTATGCGATCCTCTTTGCTGCCGGGGGATCCCTGGTCTCTCGTCAGGAGGACGTCGCCGCGGTGACCATGCCGATCACCATTCTCCTGGTCGCCGCCTACATCGTCGCAATCAGTGTGTGGACCCCGCAGCTCGGCGGTGCCCCGCTGAGCACAACCGGAACCGTCCTTTCTGTTCTGCCGCCCTTTGCGCCCCTGCTGATGCCGGGCAGGATGGCATCTGGCGATGCTCCGATCTGGCAGGTCCTGCTTGCGGTGATTCTGCTGCTGGCCTGCGGCTGGGTCATGAGCTGGCTGACGGCGAGGATCTACGCAAACTCGGTCCTGCGCACGGGTGGGCGGGTGAAGCTCAGCGAGGCGTTGCGCGGCTAGCTCCGGGCCGACCAGGCCGCGAGACCCGGAAGCTGAGCGCCGCGGACTTCACGGTCGGCACCGTCATGCAGTCACCGAGGCTGGTGACCCGGCGACCCGTCACGTTCCACGCGCGACTGTGAGGCGCCGGCTGATGCTGCTGTGGTAGATCAGACCGGCGGGATCTCGTATCCACCGATCACCTCACCGAGCAGTTCGGCGAAGGTGATGGCCGTGTCGTCCTCGTAGAGCGGCCCGATGACCTGTGCGCCTACGGGGAGGCCGCCGGGCGTTCTCCCGATCGGCGCGGCCACCGCGGGTAAGCCGGGCAGCGACGCGTGTGATATCCAGAAAGGCTGGCTGCTGTAGGACCGCTCCCCCTCGGGGGTTGTGATCCGGCGCTCCTCGAGTGGGCTGCTGTCGTGGGGAAAGGCCGGCGTGAAGTTTGTAGGACACAGGAACACGTCCATGTCGTTGAAGTAGCGGTCCCAGGCACCACGAGCAGACATTCGCCGGGTCTCGTGCTCGATGAATTCCGACAGCTTCGGAAGGTCTTCACCGGCTTGCTGAAAGGCGAAGAACACGCGCACGTGGAACCCGAACGATTCATATTGATGAACGGGGTTCACGCCATCGGGCCACCCTTCGACCACGGTTGCACCAGCTCTGGCGATGGCGTCGACTGCGTTGGAGAGCGGTGTGGTCACCTCGCTCGAGACGGGCGCCTGCTCATGGTCGAGCACCACGCCGACGCGAAAATCCGCGAGCTTTGTGTGGCGTGGACGCGGGAGGCTCCATGAGTAGGCGTTCGCCGCCGGGCCCTCGGGCCCGGCCGTCAGTCTCAACGCCGTCCGCAGATCGTATGCGTACCGGCCCAATGGACCGATCGCGGACATGTACATCATCTCGCTCGGACCTTGCGGCGGCCCCGGCAATTGGAACCCCGTCAAGGGGACGATCTCGACACTCGGTTTCAGTCCGTAGACACCGCAGAAGCTCGCCGGGATGCGAATCGACCCGACCAGATCGGACCCGTATTCGAGGAACGTGATGCCGGCGGAGAGTGCCGCGGCTCCTCCGCCGGTCGAGCCGCCCGGGGTGCGTGTTGGGTCCCACGGATTGTTGGTGACGCCATAGAGCTCGTTTGCTGTCTGTGCGTAGTCCGCAAGCATGAAGTGCACGTTCGTCTTGCCGATGACGATCGCGCCCGCCTGTTCCAGCCGCTGCACGACCGTTGCACTCGACTCCGCGACGTAGTCCTTGAAGGCTGGGTTGCCCCAGGTGGTGTGCAGCCCGGCCACGTTGAAGCTCTCCTTGACGGTAATGGGAACGCCCCGCAACGGCCTTCGATCTCCTCGGGCGATCGCCTGGTCCGCTGCGGCAGCCTTCTGCAAGGCGGTCTCGCGTCGAACTTCGACAACGGCGTTGAGTGCGGGGTTGACGGCATCGATCCGCGCGAGCAGCTTCTCGAGGAGCTCGCGAGAGCTGATCTCCCTGCGGCTCAGCATTTGTGCCGCATCAGCCGCCGACTGAGACAGTGCCTGGTCCATCCCTCCTACCCAGGGCTCAGCGACCCGGACTGCAGGGACCCGCTTGACCTGCACTGAGACGCCCCGTGCCACGCGAAGTCTCCGATGCTGAACATGACGCCTTCTGGTCTACGACCTCTCACAGTGTCAGAGTCAAGCCTCTGCGAGGGCCAATCTCATGGCACTGGCGCCTATGGCCGACGGCCGAACGCGCCGGGACCTACGGATCATGGGCGAGGACCTGGTCCTGTACGCAGGCATGGTGTACATGCTCACCACAGAGCCCTCACCAGCCTCCGCCTTCCTCGGCGGCACTTGGCTTTTACTGAAGCCTGAGGCCGGCCTCCAGTCGCGCCATGGCATCGTCGACGAGGGCGACCATGTCGGCGTTCGGGTCCTCTGCCCACGCGAACATCACCGCCAGGCCCACCCCGAGCACCGCTCCCGCCACCACGCGCACTCCGGGGTCGTCCGGCCTTCGCCCGACACGCTCCCCCACCAGCTCTGCGAGCAGCCGCATCGGCCCCCCGATCTGGTCCACTAGCATCGCGCGAAGAGGCGGGACCGACAGCATGAGCGCCATGCGCTCGCGCTGGTCCGCCTGCTCGGCCTCGGAGATCTGGGCCAGGACCTCGCGGAACGCGGCACGCAGAGCCGCGATGGGGCTCAACTCGGCCGGCTGGGCGCGGAAGACCTCAACGATGCGGGGGTCGTACTCGTCCCAAAGGACCACGTCCTCCTTGGTCGGGAAGTAGCGGAAGAAGGTGCTCTCGGACACCTCCGCCGCCTCGGCGATCTGACTCACTGATGTCGTGTCGTAGCCCTGCTCGCGGAACAGCCGTAACGCGTGCCGCTGGATCGCGGCACGCGTCCTGGCCTTCTTGCGCTCGCGCAGCCCCGGCGTCGATCGCTCATCCTGTGACAGCACGCGGTTGCCTTTTCTCCGAAGGTTCGGCCTCTCCCATCTTCGCCCTCCCGGGCAGGAACGCCAGGGTGAGGACGACGCCCGCGGCGGCGATCCCCGCCGACACCATGAGCGAGACGTCCATCCCGTGAACGAAAGCCGCGCGCACGGACTCCCGTAACGATACAGACCGGAGCTGGTGGGCCACCGCGACGCCACCGAAGACGCTCTCCTGGACGGCCCTGGCAGCGGCCGGCGGCAGGCCTACGAGGATCAGGTCGGCGCGGTAGACGGAGATGAGAGCGCTGCCCAGGACCGCCGCGCCGAACGGCGCCCCCACGTTCTTCAGGGCTTGCAACATAGCCGATCCCACCCCGCTTCGCTCCGCCGACAGCTCCGAGACCGCGGCGGAGGCCGCGGTTGCGAACGACAGCCCGAATCCGCTGCCGACGACCGCCAGCCACGCCAGCACGAAGCCATCGCCAGACCCCAGGCTGGTGGTGGCGCCGGCAATCATCCCGGCGCCGACCACGGCGAACCCCAGCGCGACCGTGATCTTCGCCCCTACCAGTCGGACGATCCGTGCAGCCGGCAGAAGCCCGGCCACGAGCCCGGCGACCAGCGGCAGCAGCCTGAAGCCGGAGCCCATGGCGTCGGTCCCCAGAACGGCCTGGTAGTACTGCGGCATCGTGAACAGCACACCGACCATGGCGAGCGTCCCGATGGTCATCAGGACCACGCCCCACGTGAAGAAGGCCGAGCGGAACAGCGCGAGGTCGATCAACGGCTGGCCGCCCGGGATCCGGCTGAGACGGCGCTCCCAGAGGAAGAACCCGACCAGCACCCCGAGGCCCCCGATCATCGGGGCCAGGGCGCTGACGCTGCCCCAGCCGTTCCGGCCGGCCTCGATCAGGCCGTAGGTTACGCCCACCAGGCCGGCGCTCGAAGTGGCGACCCCCACCAGGTCCAGCCCCGGGCGGTCCGGTGCGCGGGACTCGGGCACCAGCACGAGAGCCGCCACCAACCCCACCAGGGCGACGGGCACATTGATCAGAAAGACCCAGCCCCACCAGTAGTTGCTCAGGAGCCAGCCGCCCAGGATGGGACCGAGTGGCATCGCCAGGAAGTTGGCGGCCGCCCAGACGGCGACCGCCCGCGGCCGCTCCTCCTCACTGAAGAGCACGGTGAGCGCGGATACGGCCATGACGATCACTCCAGCGCCGGCAAGCCCGAGCGCCAGCCGGGCCACGACGAACGCACCCGCTGACGGCGCATACGCGCACGCCGCTGAGCCGGCCCCGAACAGGGCCAGAGCGATGAGCATCACCTTCTTGCGGCCATAGCGGTCGCCGAGCAGGCCCGCCGGCAGCATCGCGGCTGCGAGCACCAGCGTGTAACCGGAGGAGAACCACTGCAGGTCCGACTCCGAGGCGTGCAGAGCGGTGGCCAGTGTGGGCAGTGCCACGCTCAGGATCGTGATGTCCAGGCCGACCGCTAGGACGGCCAGCTGGACTGCGCCGAGCGCCCACCAGCGTGAGGGCGTTCTCATCATGACAGTTCACCTCTATTTGCTATTCGACTGCCATATGATAGCTTACCGTCAGGACGGGCGATTCAGCGGGTGATGACCGGTTTATCTGTCGGCTTGCGATGAGTGCGCGGCCGTCGCCGGGACGGCCGCAGGTTGGCGACGCAGCGCTCCAGCAGGCGCGCCAGCTGCCGCTGCTCGCGAAGGGTGAAGCCCGCCACCATACGGGCCTCGACCTGCTGGACCCGCTGATGGCACTCTGCCAGCAGACCCTGACCACGCCTGGACAGCGTCGCTTCAAGGACTCGCCCGACCTCAGGGTGTGGGCCGCGCTCGATCAGACCGGCGGCCTGGAGGTTGGCGACGATGCGGTTCATCGTCTGCGGGGTCACGAACGCCCGGCGCGCCAGCTGCGCACCGCTCAGACCTGGCGCCTCCTCGAGGAAAGCCAGTACGGCGTACTGCGGGGTGGTGATCCCCAGGTCCCGCAGGGCGGCGTCCATGGCCGTCCGCAGGCTCTGCTGGGCGTTCTTGAGCAGGTATCCGATGGCCTCCATTCGCCTGTTCCTCCCTGCAGGAATTAATTCATCAGCATGCTGTTATAGTATCAGCAGACTGATATATTCCCATCTGGAGGCAACCCATGGCAACCATCGCGACCGACCAGGACGTCGTCACCCTCGTCAACGTTTTCACCGTCAGCCCGGAGCGGCAGGAGCGTCTCACCGACCTGCTGGTCGAGGCCACCAAGACAGTGATGAACCGGCTGCCCGGCTACGTCTCGGCCAACATACATCGCAGCCTGGACGGCACCAGGGTGGTCAACTACGCTCAGTGGCGGCGGGTCGAGGACTTCGAGGCGATGCTGCGTGACCTCGCCGCGCAGGAGCACATGAAGGCGGCATCAACGCTCGCCATCAGCGTCGAGCCGCACCTCTGCGAGGTCGTCTTTGCGGACCAGGCATCGGAGGTGGCGGGGCGCTGAGCACGTTCAGCCTCACGCCATTCGGGGCCCGGGCGGCGTCGCGATGCTGGTGACTCGCCGAGTGGTCCGGCAGCCCGAAGCGCCTCATGGGCCTAGCTCTATGGAGGCGATGCGTGCGCCCTCTACGAGCGACGCCAGCTTGGACCAGGCCACGCTGGGCACCACGGCACCCATGCCGGCGAACGTGGCAAAGCCGCAGTCGGATCCCGCCACCACCCGCTCCGACCCAACCACCCGGGCGAATCGCAGCAGCCGCTCGACAACCAGCTCGGCATGCTCGACCAAGTTGTTCGTCGACTCCACCACGCCGGGGATCAGGTACCGGCCGTCTGGAAGTGGCACGTCCTCCCAGACCCTCCACTCGTGGCCGTGGCGCGGGTTGGCAGCCTCCAATGAGATGCCGGCCGGCTTCGCACTGAGGATGAGATCGACGATGTCTCGGAGCGGCACGTGGTGGTCGTGGGGCCCGTCGTAATTACCGCAGCAGACGTGGAGGCGAAGACGCTCAGCGGGAATATCTCGGACTGCGTGATTCAGCGCCTCCACGTTGAGCGCCGCCTCGCGCCGGAACTCCCCGAGAGTCATGCGCGGGAACAGCGCGTGCCGGCCGGCGGCAAGGTCCGGGCAGTCGAGCTCGAGCGTGAGGCCGGCGTCGGTGATCGCCCGGTACTCGTCGCGCATCGCCTCCGCCACCGCAACTAGACGAGGGCGGCCTGACGGCGGACGATCTCGGTCACGGCCGTGCGAGCCCGCCCTTTGAGCCCGGGCGTTTCCTCGCCCCGGTCGCGGCTGTGCAGCAGCTCAACGAGGTCGGCGGGCCGGGCCAGGCTGCCGGTGTGCGTGGTGCGGATGCGCGCCGTCGCGCGAGAGTAGCGGAGCTGCCTCTGTCCCGGTCTCTCACATCACGTGACCGGTCCCACTCGCGGAACCTTTCGGTTTGCGAGCAACATCAACTCATAGCCGTATGGACGGCGCTCACTCCGATCTGCTGGACCGAGCCCGAGCTGGTGACGAGATCGCGCTCGACGCTCTCTTCGGGCCACTGATCGAACCCGCCTTCCGCCTTGCGTTCGGCCTCCTCCACGATCGTCAACTGGCGGAGGATGCCGTCCAGGAGGCGGCGCTCAGGGCGTGGCATAAGCTGTCGCAACTCCGAGACGCAACCGGCATCCGGCCTTGGTTCCTCGCCTTCGTAGCCAACCAGTGCCGCAACATGCGGCGAAGCAGCTGGCTGTCGGTGGTCAGGACGGACAACGCAGAAGGACGCACACATGGCTTCGAGGAGCGGGTCGTGGCCGGCGCTGACCTCAAGCGAGCAATAAAAGGTCTCAGCTACCACCACCGGCTCGCCGTCGTCCTTCACTTCTACCTCGACCTGCCCCTCGATGAGGTGGCTGCCATAACCGGCGTGCCGTTGGGGACGGTGAAATCGCGGCTCCACCGGGCGGAAGCGCAGCTGCGACTTCACCTCCAGGTCACAGAGGGGATCGGGTGAGATAGATGACCAACGATCTTCGACGACAGATTCAGGAAGTGCTCGGTATGGAGACCCCGGAGCCCGCCCTCCGCGGGCGGGTAATCCGGACCATGGCCGCCGGCGTGCGGCCCTCGTCCAGACGACGCTGGCGGCTCGCAACCGCCGCCGCTGTGTCGATCGCCGTCGCGGCCACCGGCGTCCTGCTTGTCACCCTGGCCCGGGTCAACAACTCACCCGGCCCACCTCTCGAGGCGGCAGCGGCGATCGGAGACATCCCGGTCAGTCCGCCAGTTGGCATCACCTGCGCCCTGCCCGTGGTTGCCAACGGTCACGCTGCCACCATCAGCCTCGCCAGCGGCGCCGTGACGGCGTTTCCGAACCACGACAACCCGCGACACGTCTTCGCCAACGCCACGGCTTACGCTGGTGGACGCTGGCTGCCCGTGGCGCCGGAGGCTGTGTCACAGGATGGGCGGTCCTACGCATACGCCACCAATAGCCAGAATCCTGAGGCAGGGCGGAGTCACGCACGTGTCCTGATCCGCGACGTCCGCTACGGCACTGACCGCGAAGCCTGGAGCGGCGATGGCTACGCGGAGATCATCGGCTGGGGGGTTGACGGCCTCTACTTTGTCCATGCGCCCAAGGGACTGGGCACGGGCTTGACCGACGTGATGGTGGTGACTGCAGCCGGTCGTGGCAGCGTCCGGCGAGTCGGTCCCAACCCCCAGTTTCCGAAGGATGCGGCCACTGGTCAGCTGCCCATATTTACGGGACGCGATCACTGGATCTCAGGAACCGGTGTCTTCACGGCCTTCGGTAGCAGGCCGCTATCTCCTGACTCGAATGGCTCTTCGCCGATTGCGATCGACACCATCACGCGCATGGACCTCCACACAGGACGTCTCAGCACGTGGTTCAAAGCTCCAACAGGCAAGACCGTCGGCATGCTCGGCGTTGACGGAGCTGGGCGTCCAGTGTTCACACTCACGGACGTAGGCAACAACTCCATTACCAGCCCAACGGTGCTGCTCCTGACAGCGCCAAACCAGAGCGCCTTGATGGCGGACGGTTCTGATCCAGGCTTCGTCCCGTACGAGGCGTTCGCCGACAGCAACGGCCTGTGGCTCTCGTCGAGGCTCGGCTCGGTTTGGCTGTACAGGAACGGCACGCTAACCCACGTCGCGGATCTGCCGGAGCAGCTCTTTCCGCCTAGTCGAGCGACCGGCGGAACGCAACAGCCGCCGGTCGTCCATGTCGTAGGAGCCTGCAGATGAGCCTCGTCAGACGGCTGCTGATCCTGATCCTCGCAACCCTCTGCGCCGGCTGCCAACCAGTCTCCACCTCAAACGATCAGGGCGGCACTTTGATGATGGTCACCCCGCCGGACTTCGCCTGTCAGCTGCCCGGCCGGCATCAACGGTCACCAGGTGATGATCGCCCTGCCCAGCGGCCGGGTCACCGCAGGACCGTCCAGCGATCGCGGCACCGGGACCTACGCCGGCGGCCGATGGCTGCATGTTTTTCCGATGGCTCTTGCACCGGACCGCGGTGCCTACGCGTTTGTGGTCACTACTGAAGGAGTTCCCCAGGCGCCGCGCACGGGCGATTTACGCGTGCACACCATCGCCTCGGGTAAGGAGCAGCGGATATGGACCGGCGATGGCGACCTCCGTCCGCTTGCCTGGACCGAGGACGGCATCTATCTCGACCGCAGTGGCTCAGTATGGCTGGTCGATCCTGCGGCACCGGCCAAGGCCCACCGTGTCGGGCCGAATCCAGTCGGCAGCCCCAGACACAGGGCCGTTGCGTTCGGCTGGTTCGGCCATGGCGCTGCGTGGGGGGGTGTCAGGCAGCGACGGAGCCATCGTTGGCGCCAACCGACCGGAGTTCGCTGATCAGGTGGACAGGTTGAATCTTGCCGATGGCACGTGGGCAACCTGGTTCCGTGCACCTGCCGATAGATGGGTGCGCATCCTCGGTGTCGACGCCGATGGCCATCCCCTCCTGGGCCTGGAGGAACCGCCGGCCATTGTGGGCAAGATCGCGTATCCACACGAGCCCGACGAGCTGCTGCTGCTGCTCACGGGCCCCGGTCAAACGATGACGATTGCGGGGGCTGCGGCGGGCCTGCGGCCGAGAGCCGCGAACACCGATAGCCACGGATCCTGGATCACAGCATCAGGCTCGCTGTGGCTGTACCGCAACGGCACGGTCAGCCGGGTGGCGAATGTACCCGACGGTTTGTATCCGGCGCTGCGACGGCCATCCTTTCCTCCCGACGTCCCGCACGGGCAGGTCGGCGCTGACCTCGTTTTTTCGGGCCCGCGTACGTAAGTGCCCGTCCCCGGCCAAGGTGCCGAGCGGCCGCTGGCGATTGAGCCGGGTCGAGGCCGGCTCAGCTCGTGAACCTGAATGTCTCCGCGATCGATTGGAACGTGGACCGCACCTTGTCGAGCCGGTCCGGAAGCGTGGTGAAGGTGAGGACATATGCCGAGGTGCCGTGAACGAAGACGAACTGCGTGATGTCGGCCCTCAAGGTGCTGACGTCGAGTGAGTAGTGCATCCGTACAGCTTTCCCGGCAGGCAGTGCGACGTTGGCCTGATCCAGCGGCGGATGGAAGGCATTCAGGTGCTGCAGCTGGTTGGCGTTCGCGTCAGCGTAAATCTGGAGGGTTGTACCGCTCGGGATGCTCTGCTCTACGACGTTGAAGTTGGTGACGAACCGCTGGTCGCTGGCGTCGGCGTCGAAGTCCAGGACGTAGAGTTTGATCGCGTCGTTCGCCAGCGCAGTCCGCAGTTGTGTCTGCATGTCGGAAGGCACGTTCGGGTTGTTCTGAAGCAGCTTGTTGATCGTCGACAACGAGGCCTCGTCCCAATGCGGAGGGACCTGGACGGTGAAACCGACAGCTTGCTTATCAATAGACGTCCAGTTGGGGTGCGACGCCACTGACGGCGAGGGCGAGGGTGACGGCGACGCTTGAGCCTGCTTCGATGCGCTGCCGCCACACGCGGCTGCCGCGAGCGCGGCGAGCAGCGCAGCGGAGAGGAGTCGTGCGTGGGCACCGGGCGTCCACAACTGGCCGGCCCAGACGCACAACTGCTTGATGCGAAAGTGCATGATCACCCCTCCCGGTCAATGCGCGGCTGCCAACAAAAGCGAAGTTGGTGCGCTCGAACGTCGAGCGGTCGAGAAGTGTGAGGGGCGTGTCAACCCGATGTCAAG
>Ga0126378_10001101_pt1 | contig 20161 bp, 22 predicted proteins | sample PanSoiMetPlot_23_FD_92587 | JGI IMG/M metagenome (GOLD analysis project Ga0126378, IMG submission 92587) | Tropical forest soil microbial communities from Panama - MetaG Plot_23 | ecosystem: Environmental > Terrestrial > Soil > Tropical forest > Bulk soil | place: Panama | collected 2016-02-17
ATCGACGGCCAGGACGCCAACGTGGTGGATCCCGCCTACATCCGGCAGATCGTCCATGCCGCGTTCAATCCGAATCAGGCGTCACGGGCCAACCAGGCAAGGCACTCCACAGGTACCGGTGCCGTGAATACTCACGCCACCACCGTCGACGTCTTCAACGGCGGACGGACAGCGGGCCTCGCGCACAGCGTGTCGGCAGCCCTGGTGGCCGGCGGCTACACGGCCGGGCAGATCGCCGACACAAGCTACCGAACCACCACCGCCGTGCTGTACGGCAGCGGCGTGCAGGCGAGCGCTAGGCGGATCGCCGCGCTGTTCCACGTCACCGCGGTCGTCGGCCCGTCAGTGCCGGCCGGTCACGTTGAGGTCCTGCTGGGCGCCGGAGCAACCGCGCCGACGAGCGCGTCGGTGAGCGCGCAGAGCAGCTCGCCGCCGCCTGTCGCGCCCACTACCGGCCCGCAAGGCGGAGCAGTGCACGCCAGGAACGGAATTCCGTGCGTGAACTAGCAGCTGCGCCCCCCGGCGCTAGCCCTCGCCTGGCTGCCGGCCGCGGGTCCAGACCATAAGGCGGCCACTCTCACCCGGCGCCTCGGGCCGTCGTTCCTCGATCCGGTCCAGCCGGTAGCCGAGCTTGCGCGCGACTGCCGCGCTGGGGACGTTGGCAGCGTCGCAGTGAATTTCCACCCTGATGATCCCGGGGAGAGCCAGCGCCACCGACGTCATCGCCTCGGCGGCCAGGGTCGCGTAGCCGCGGCGCGCCTGCCCGGCGGCTACCCAGTAACCCAGCTCGACGCTCCGGTCGCCCTCGCGGCGATGCATGGCAATCTCCCCCACAAGCGTGCCATTCGCAGACGTCAGGACCGAGTAGATGTAGCCGAGGCCTGATTCCCAGCTGTGGTCGGCCTCTTCCACCCGGGCGAGCTGATTCGCGCGATCTGCGGCTTCTGTGGTCGCCCACGGCATCCACGGCCGGAGGTGGTCCAGGCTGGCACTGACGGCGGCAGCGATGGCGCCCGCGTCCGAGGCCTGGACCCGGCGCAGGATGACCTGCCCGGCATCGACCCGCTCAGGGGGAGCGGCGGCAGGCTCAGGGGGCATCGCTCCATGGTAGGCAGCCGCTCGCGCTGGCGCGCACTGGCGAGCCCGGCTGGTGGCCCGCAAGGATGTCCGCATGACAGATCCCGCCTTCCGAGCCGATCTGTACCGGGGGACGGCCCGCGCCTACGACGAGTTCCGCCCGCCCTATCCGAACACGATGATGGCCGATATCTCCGCCAGAACGGGCGCGGATGGCAGCGGCCGACTGCTCGACCTGGCCTGCGGCACCGGCCAGGTTGCTTTCGCACTCTCGGTCCGCTTCGCTGAGATCTGGGTCGTCGACCAGGAACCGGACATGATCGACGTCGCGCGCGACAAGGCAGCACGATCGGGCGATGCCGGGCGGTTCCGGTTCCTGACCACCTCAGCTGAGGAGCTGGTGGCGCCTCCTGCCCACTTCGACCTCGTCACCATCGGCAACGCCTTCCACCGGCTGCCGCGCGCGACCGTTGCGGGCGCCGTCCTGGGCTGGCTGCGCCCAGGCGGGTTCCTCGCCCTCCTCTGGGGCGGCTCGCCGTGGTTCGGCGCTGAGCCCTGGCAACTCACCCTGACGGCCACGATGGAGCGGTGGCAGCAGCGCCTCGGCGCCGACGAGCGGATCCCGGCCGGCTATGCCAAGGCCCGCGACGCCAGGCCCGACGCGGAGATCCTGACACAGTCAGGGTTCGAGATCGTCGGCCGGTACTCGTTCATCGTGACCCGTGACTGGACTGCAGCGCAGATTGCCGGGTACGTCGCCTCGACCTCTGTCCTGTCCCACCAGGCCCTCGGCGAGCACGCCGCGGAGTTCGACGCTGACTTGCGGCGACGGCTCCGCGCCAGCCGGCCAGACGGCCGGTTCCGGCAGGAAACCGAGATGGCCTATGACCTGGCCCGCCGGCCGGCCGGAACGACCAGCGCATAGTCCGGACGCGTCATTCGAGCGGTCGGCGTCCGATCGCATTCGGTTCGCGGCCGGCGAGCAGCCAACCACCGATCACCGCGGCGAGCGGCAGACCGACGAGGATGAGTAGCAGGTTTTCCACCGGGATGCTACTCAGCGACGACAGGGTGTCCAGCTGGTTGGTACGGAAGAAACCGATCGCTGCGATGTACCCGCCCGCCGTGCCGACTACGGCGCCGATCAGCGCGAGAGCGCCCGTCGTCGACGCGGAGATGGCCCTGCGGGCTGCGCCGCTGGCACCCGTTGCGGTTAGCGTGCGGACGCTACTGGCGGTCTCGCTGCGCAGCAACCCGACGCTCATCGCCAGGATGCCGAGTGCAAGCAGGATGCCGAAAATGCTGGCCACGTCGAGGACCTCGGTGTAGGTCGGGATGCTGTCGCGCGACTCCACAGCCAGCCCGGCCGCTACGGCGGCGCGCTCGGCGGCGCTGACTTGGCCTGGGGTCAGCGAGCCCGGGGTCTGGATGAGCCAGCCGGCCGTCGTGGTCGTCAGGTGCAGTTGGTGCACGGCGTGCTCAGTGATCACGGTGTTCGGCGCCGACGTGCCAGCGGGCAGCGCGCGGACTTCCTCGATCGGCGGATTCGCCACGCAGGTGCTGCGCGGGCAGGGCCACGAGTTGCCAGGGCCAAACTTGTACGCGCCGTAATGGAGCTGCATCCTCGTCACGCCCGACAGGCCGGGCCGCATGGTGAGGATGTCGGCGTCGGGACTGACCTGCGCGGGCGTGATGCCGTACGCGCGGAGCAGTTGCGGCGTCGCAACGTATACCGTCCCGTACCAGTTGCGTCCAGATGCGGCACGCTGCAGCGCGGAGTCAGTGACCTCGAGCCGGATGACATCCCGTGACCCAACCGAGGCCCCGATGCTGCGGACGTCAACGTCCATCGCGGCAAGCTGTGCGCCTGTCAGGGGGATCGGCCCGGACCGGTCGCCATTGCGGGCGTAGACACTGGTGCCCGGCGCGGGTATAGCTTGATGCTGCACCGAGCCGTTCGGCTTGCTCGGAGCGTGCGCGCCATGGCTTGCTCCCGTCGGCCTGACGAGCTGACTGTTGCCGGCGACCGGGTAGACAATGAGCTGATTCGGGGCCAGGTTGGGACCGACGTAGTCAATGGCGCTGCCGAACCGGCCGGCGGCGACGACGCAGATGATGACCGCGATGAGCACGCTGAGGCTGATTGCCCCGAGCGCCGCACCCGACCGCGTCCGGTACCTGGCCAGGTCGCGCAGGGCAAGTCGCACGACTATCGGGGCCCGCCGCGAGGCACTGGCCAGCAGTGCCAGGCAAGTCGGGGCGACCAGCACGACCCCGACGCACAGCACGATCAGACCCACGATCAGGGCGATCACGAGCGTCGACTTGTTGCCCGATTCCGCGGCGGCCGACGTTGCCTGCTCGCTTGCCAGCCCGATCAGGAAGAAGGCCACCACAAGCAGCCCCACACCGGTCGGGCCGGCCCAGCGGCGAGCCGGGCGCGGGGCAGGTGGCCGACCTGCGAGCGCCGCCACGATCGGCACTCGGGCGATCGCGTTGGCCGGTCGCAGCGCCGCCAGGTACGCCGCCAGCACGGCAAGCACCATCGACGCGACGATCACGAGCCAGGGCAGCTGGAAGGCCCCCATGACGTGGTGGGCGCTAGCTTCCGCGCGCGGGCGGTATGCCAGCCAGGCCACGAGGCCGATCGCGAACCCGGCCACCGCCCCCACAAGCCCAGTCGCGAAGCCGTTGGCGCTCACCACCAAGCCGACGTTCGCGTCTGTGGCGCCCTGTGCGCCGAGCATGCCGATCGAGCGCAGCCGACGGTGCGCCAGTACCGTAAACCCGCCCACGCTCACCAGCGCGATGAGCAGCATCCCGAGCGTGGCCGCCGCGAGCGAGATGGTCACTGGGTTAATGATCACGTTGGCCGAGGCCGCCGACCGCCGCGACACAACATTCGGGCCCAGCGAGCGGGGAATCACGCCCCGAGCGTCGAACAGCACCTCGATCTGCGTCGGTGCGGTGACCTGTCCGGGCGGGACGAGCGCGAACTCGTCGAGCAGGTTCTGCGGGTTGGCGACGATGCCGACCACCCGTCTGGCGGAGCCGTCCGCGCGCCAGGTGTCACCGACCGACAGATGCAGTTCCGACGCGACGCCCCTCGTCAGCGCCACCTGACCCGATCCGCTTGGGTAATGCCCGCTCAGCAGCGAGAGCATCGGCTGGCCGAACGCGCCGTGCGGATTCTGCGCGCGCAGGCTATAGGTGCTGACGGAGCCGGGCACCGGAATCGCCTCGTTCTCGATCACGTCGACCCGGCCGAACCGATCGGTCAGCGCTGCGATCTCGGCGGTAGCCTGCCGGCTCAAGGTAGGGAACGTGGCCATGTCGGCCGCGGTGCCGAAGCCGGCGTCCGCGGGGGGCGGCGTGTTGGTGGCCACGGCCGAGCCGACCAGGGTCGCCGCGACGGCGACGGTGATCAGCGCCAGGATTAGCAGCTGCTGGCGCCACTCGTGGCGCAGCAGCCGCCACGCCCAGCGAACGACCGCGCGCCGCGCGGGGACGCCCCCGTTGTTGGCCGCCGCGCGGCTGGGCCGCTCGTGCACTGAGAGGCTCATTGCGACCGCCCGCGCGTCAGCAGGGATTCCGGACCCGCTGCCGGAGCGGTCTGGTCGGCGACCCGACCGTCCCGCAGGAATACCACCCGGTCAGCCCACGATGCCAGCTGTGCGTCATGGGTGACGACGACCGCCGCCATGCCGCCGTTCCTGCACGCCTCGTGCACCAGGCGCATCACCGCCTCGGCGTTGCCGGAGTCGAGCGCGCCGGAAGGCTCGTCCGCGAGCAGCAAACGGCGCTCTCCGACCACGGCGCGGGCGATCGCCACTCGCTGCCGCTCACCGCCCGATAGCTCGTCTGGGTAGCGCTCGGCGCGCTCGTCCAGTCCGAGTTCTTCCAGGACCGCGAGCCCGGCGGCCCTGGCCTTCCGCGAGGGCAAGCCGTCGAGCTCGAGTGGCAGGCTCACGTTCTCCGCGGCCGTGAGGCCGGGCAGCAGGTTGTAATCCTGGAACACATAGCCGATCGTGCGCCGCCGCAGCCGGGCCTTCTCGTTGCGTGACATGCGCGAAAGCGGGGCACCGCGTACGAGGACCTCGCCTGTAGTTGGTTCCTCCAGGCTGCCCGCGATGGTCAGCAGAGTGCTCTTTCCCGAGCCGCTCGGCCCCATCACAGCGACCATGGCACCCTCGTCCACCGACAAGGTGACCCGGTCCAGTGCGTGCACCTGGGCAGCCCCCTGACCGAAGACCTTGGACACCTGCCGGAGCTCCAGCATGCTCATCCCCGTACTCCTATGCGCCGTCGCTGCTTCGGCAGCGGCCCCTTGGCTGGCTGAAAATGGCCGTCAGCAGTCGCCCGCTTGAGGCGGGCATCGACTGCGTCGAGCCAGCGGGCGACCGAGTCCAGCCGGAATAGCTCGGCGTCCACGGCGAGCGCGAGGTTGAGGTCACCCTCGTCCCCGCCTTCCTTGATCCGCGTCCATTGCTGCATGAGCTGCACGAGGTAACGCCGGTGCGACTGGATGACCTCATACACATCAGTCCCCGGAAGCCGGATTGCCACCAGGACCTTCATCACGAGCTCGTCTCGGGGCGGCGCGCTCAGGTCTGGCGGCGTGCGTAGCCAGTCCGCTAGCTCGGCCGCGCCGCTCTCGGTGATCAGGTAGGCCTTCTGCGGCCCTTCGTCAGCGCCCTCTGACTCGACCAGACCGTCGCGCTCCAACCGCTGCAAGGTCGTGTAGACCTGGCCAACGTTGAGCGGCCAGACCTCACCGGTGCGCGCCTCGAACTCCTCCCGGAGCTGCAGGCCGTATTTGGGTCCCTCGCTCAGCAGGGCGAGGAGGGCGTGGCGGACGCTCATGACCGAGCCTCACTTCGTATCATGCGGAGTAGCATACTCAGTATGCTCGTGACGATACCGGGTATAGTCAGAAGCCGCAAGTCCCGCTGACCGCTCAGGCAGCGAACGGTGGCGCCGGCGGTTCTCCCCACCAGGTGCGCAGGAACGTGCCAGCGTGCTCGCAAGCACCCGTGAGTGGACCGCTCGGGTGGCTCAGCACGAGCGAGATGATCTCGGTGATTCTGTCCCCCGCCGCCGCGAGGACCTGCGCCGGGGTGTCCTCCGGCGCTGCCCGGTAACCGAGCACGGCGCCGGCGTTACAGACGAAGTCGGGCAGGGCCGCGATCCCGCGGCCGCGCAGGACGCCTGCTCCCCTTGCTGTGTAAGGAGCGTTAGCAGCTGGCGCAACGACGCGAACGGCCGCGGGCAGCGACTGCGCCAGTCGGCTGCTGATCACGCCCGGTCGAGCGCCTGGCACGACCACATCAGCGTCAGTGCCGAACAGCCCGGCTGGCGGATCAATGGGCCGACCGTAGTGCGCGACGCAGTCATCGCCGTAACTGTTGCGCAGTTCCAGTAGCCGCTCGATGTCCAGCCCGGATGGATCCGCGAGGGTCCCCGCGATCGTGGAGATGGCAACGACATGTCCGCCGCGCCGGATCACCTCACGCGCTACGCCGCCGCCAACCTTCCCGAAACCTTCGATCGCCGCTGAGCGCCCGTCCCAGCCACCACCAGCCGTGGCGCGCAGAGCCGTCTCCGCAGCCACGGCTACGCCATACCCGGTGAGCAGATCCTCGAAGGGCACGCCGTCGACGACGGCGCTGATCGCACCGGGTACTGCCCGATGCTCGCGCAGCGCCGCGAAGTCCTCCTCGAACGTCCCCATGTCCGGGCCGGTCAGAAACCGGCCCGAATCGCACAGCGGCCTGATCTCCTCGCAGTAGCGGGACATCCGTGCCGCTCTGTCTGTGCGGTCGCCGGGGTCACCGACCACCCCGGCCTTCGCCCCTCCCGTTCGAGCGCCGACTGCTGCGTATTTGTACGTCATGGCGCGCGCTAGCAGTGCAACTTCGGCCGCTGTGACGTCCTTGGCCAAGCGCGTGCCACCGGCTGAGGTCCGCGCGCCAGGAAGATCGAACACGATGAAGCCGGGCACTGACTGCAACCGGATCGTCTCCGGCTCATGTGGCCTGCGTCCGTCACGCGCCTGCTCTGCCATGGAGAGATCCGCCTTCCCGATGTGCCCGACGTCGCCTCAGCGGAACTAAGGACAAACGTGGCGCAGGTTGCCCATAGTCATCTACCGTGCCTGATGAGACCGTGATGTCAGACGGGCGAAAGGGAGACGGGCATGAGCATGCGCTTGCAGTCGCTGGCGAGCCCCGGCGCTCGTCGCAGAGTCGACACAGTCCTTGACCAACTGGCGGGGCCGTGGTGGATGTTTTTCGTCACCGGGATAGCGTGGCTGGTCATCTCGCTGATCGTCTTGCGGTTCCGGCTTTCCTCCGCGGTCGCCGTGGGCGTGCTCATGGGCGTGGTCTTCCTGGCTGGCTGGCTCGGCGAGCTGCTCATTGCCTCGATCCGATCGCGGTGGCGCTGGGTGCACGTGCTGATGGCGGTCCTGTTTCTGTTCGGGGCATGCTGGTCGTTCGCAAGCCCGTTCGGGGCTTTCTGGGCGCTGGCCATGATCTTCGGGCTGCTGCTCATCCTCCGCGGCAGCTTCGACTTGGCCACCTCGACCACCTCCAGGGAGACCAATCCGGCCTGGTTTCTCGGCACGATCGCCGGTGTGCTGCAGATTCTGCTCGGCTTCTGGGTCTCGCAGCAGGAGTTCCCGGCGCAGGCGCTGCTGCTGATCCTCTGGGTGGGATTCTTTGCGCTGTTCCGGGGGTTCTCCGACATCCTGCTGGCATTCGAGGTACGCGGTTTGCAGCGCGGGTAGCTAGCTGGCCTGGGCTGTGCCGAACAGCGACCTATCCGTGGTCCCCGCCAACGAGGCGAGCTGGAACGATCTGCAGGCGGTCTTCGGTCGCGGCGCTGCGGCGAGGTGCCAGTGTCAGCGCATCAAGCTCGGTGATCACGACTGGTTCGCTATGCCGGTCGAGGATCGGGCGCACCGTCTGCGCCAGGAAACTGACTGTGGCCACTCGGAGGCCGACAGGACCAGCGGTATGGTCGCCTACCTGGACGGCGAGCCGGTCGGCTGGGTCGCTGTCGAGCCGCGGGCGAACTACCGGCGGCTGCGCGGGTCGTCGGTGCCGTGGGCGGGCCGGACCGAGAATGCTGGCGACCCCGATGTCTGGGCAATCGTCTGCTTCGCGATCCGGCCCGGCTATCGGGGCACAGGACTCACCCGGCCGCTCACAATCGCGGCAGTCGACTACGCACGAGCGCACGGAGCGAGGGCCGTCGAGGCATACCCGATGCTGCGAAAGCCTGGCCAGAACGTGTCCTGGGGAGAGATGAATGTCGGCTCCCCCGGCACTTTCGCCGCGGCCGGATTCCGCGAGGTTAGCCATCCGACAACGCGCCGCCTGGTCATGCGGCTCGACCTGGACTAGACGCCTGCCACCGGATTGTTGGCGTCATGCCCACTGTCCGGGCTGGTAGTCACCGCCCTGATTCTTGAGCATGACGTTGAAGCGGTTGTAGGCGTTGATAACGGCGATCGTTGTCACGAGCGCGGCGAGCTGGTCGGTGTCGTAATACTTGGCCGCGTTCGCCCATGCGTCGTCGGTTACCCCGCCCGCTGCGTCGGCGATGCGCGTGGCTTGCTCGGTCAGCTCGAGTGCGACCCGCTCGGCGTCGGTGTAGACATTGGCGTCTCGCCACGCCGCCAGCAGGTTCAGCCGGACTGAAGTCTCCCCTTCGTGCTCGGCGTCCTTGGTGTGCATGTCGACGCAGACCGCGCAGCCGTTGATCTGGCTGGCCCTGGTGAGGATCAGGTTGGCGAGCCCAGGCGGCAGCGTCCCCTTTGGTACCGCGGCCGACGTGGCGTTGATGCGCTTCACGAAATCCTGCAGGATCTTGGAGTTCCTGAAGTCGATACGCGCTTCCACGCCCATCTCGCTCGTCGTGCTTGTCATCTGTCCCTCCGTAGAGCAGATAGTGGATCGGCGGACGCGACTACGACGTCCGACGGGGACGGAAGGTAACGTCGCCGCAGTGTTACCTCTTCGCCTCACGATGCGTCCTGGCAGTGACAACACGTCTCGCGGACGGGGCAGACCGTGACTGAAAGAGAACAGCTCGCCGCCGAGTTCGAGGCCCACCGGCCCTATCTCCACGCCATCGCGTTCCGCGTACTCGGCTCGCACGCGGACGCGGACGACGCCGTGCAGGAGGCATGGCTGCGCCTGGATCGGGTCGGCGGAGGCAGCATCGAGGACCTGCGCGGCTGGCTGACCACCGTGACCGGCCGGATCTGCCTCGACACCTTGCGCAGGCGCGGGACGCGGGGCGAGCAGCCGCTCGAGCTCAGCGTCGGAATGCTCCCACTCGACTCAACCGGGCCCCAGAGCACCGATCCCGAGCACGAGGCCGTGCTCGCGGACTCCGTAGGCCTTGCGCTCTATGTCGTCATGGACGCCCTCAGCCCGGCGGAGCGAGTGTCGTTCGTCCTTCACGACGTCTTCGAGATCCCGTTCGACACGATCGCCGCGACGCTCGGCCGAAGCACCGCGGCCACGAAAATGCTGGCGAGCCGGGCCCGGGGACGGATCCGCCTGATTGCTCCGGCGACGGCCGCGGATGCTGCATCGCGGGAGGTCATCGACGCGTTCCTCGCGGCGGCCCGCCGGGGTGACCTCGCCGGCTTGCTCGACGTGCTAGCCCCGGAGGTGGAGCTCCGCACGCATGGTCCTGAGGGGACCGTTGTTGTGCACGGCGCTAACGAGGTCGCGGCGCGCGCCAGGGCGGGTGCACGTCCGGGTGCGCTCGCTCGTCCGGCCCTCGTCGACGGCCTTCCCGGCATTCTTGTCATGGCTGGCGGGCAGCCGGTCACGGTCATGGCCTTTACGGTCGCGGACGGCGCCATCACCGCCATCTATGTGCTGACTGACCCGGGTCGGCTGGCCCAGGTCGTCCCCTCATGGATCGCGTGACCCGCTTCCGTGCGTCGCTCGGCTGGACTGGCGGACGAAGGTCAGCTGAAGAGCCCGGCCCAATTGGCGGTGCGCCGGCCATGCCAGGTCGGGCCCTCGCGGACGAACTCCCACTCGGGATTGTTCTTGACGTCACGCAGTGCGTCGCAGACCTCTTGGAACACGGGGACGTCGGCGTCTGCGCACTCGAAGTAGCTGACGTAGTCGAACTCACCGACCGGTGCGGGCTCCGTGAAACTCTTATAGGTCCGCCGCAGCAGGCAGGCTATTCCTTGTGCCGCCGCTAGTGCGTGACCCTGGCTCTGCATCGTGCCATCGTCGTCGTAGCGGGGCAGGAAGTAGGTGTGCCGTTCCATCCAATCCTTCCGCCACCACGCGCCGGTCTTGCTGACCGGGAGTACGAATGCGTTGGGTGTGGCCGCTGCGGGCTGCTGGAGGACGCGCTCGCCGTAGGCGAAGTTGAACATGGCCTGACTGGTGTAGCTGAGCGGGCGCACAGCCCCGGCTAGGACGCGAGGCGTGACGACCGGCCCGAGCAAGCGGGCTAGCCCGGCGCGGAACTCGCTGATGGGCCCCGGCGCCATGGCGGCGACGTGCACGATCGCATCAGCGCCCAGCAGGCCCGCATCGGTTACCTGGCCAGGCGCCGCGCTGACCCGCCGCAAGTAGGCGATCGACTGCGGAGGGTCGCTGCCGGCCGAGTCGTACTCGTTGCGCAGCCCAAGCTGGTCGGCCAGCGCCGAAACGTCGGCGTCGGCCGCGGCAGCCTGGCCTGAAGCCGGAACGCTCAGGCAGAAGTAGGCGCCGTAACGGTACGGATCGAATGAACGGGTGTCGCTGGCTCGCATCGGCTACCTCCCTCCGTAGACGCTAATGTCGACCAAGTCATCTGTCTAATGCATAGATTGCACATAGCCGATGCAAGATACTGATTACTATGGAGCTCGATCACGTTGAGGCGTTTCTCGCGATCGCCCGCAGCGGTGGCTTCGCCCGAGGATCAGCCGCCCTGCACCTGTCCCAGCCCGCGATGAGCCGGCGCATCCAGCTGCTGGAGACCGAACTAGGCGCGCCCCTGTTTGACCGGCTCGGCCGGGGCGTGATGCTCACGGAGGCCGGCCGGGCCTTCCTGCCGCACGCGCGGGCCATTCTCGCCTCGATTCGCGACGGAATCGAGGCGGTCAACGCGGTGCGCGGCACCGGGCCTGGCACGGTCACGCTCGCGCTAGTCGGCACGCTGGCCAGCAGCAGCCTGACCGCGCGGCTGCGCCGTCTCTGCGAGGAGTACCCGGGCCTGGATCTGCGTCTGCAGACCGCTCTCAGCACCGAGGTGAGCGGGCTCGTGCTGCGCGGCGACGCGGAACTCGGACTCCGTTATGGCACGGATCCCGACCCGGATCTGGTGTCGGTCGTCATCCACCAGGAGCGACTGGTTCCTGTGTGTCCGCCTGGGCACCCGCTAGCCGTCGGCCAGACCGATCTCGCCGGCGCACTGGCAGGGCAACGATGGCTAACCTTTCCGTCCCGGCCGGCGACGTCAGGTGACTACTACACGGCGGCTCTGCAGCAGTTGCTCGCAGCTAACGGGCTTGGGGCTGCAGAGATCCTGCCGGTCGACAGTTTGACCGCGCAGAAGCGGATGGCCGAAGCGGGCTTCGGCCTGGCGATTCTTCCGGAGAGCAGCCTCCATGAGGAACTCCGCACCGGGACCCTGTGTGCAATCAGCGCACCTACCCTGACGGCCACGATCCCGGTGGCGCTGCTCCGCCGCCGCAACGCATTTCAGAGCGGGGCTGCGCGTGCGCTCGCGGCTGCACTGACCGACTGGCCGGAGAACTCTGACGCACCCGCGGGCGCAGGCACCAGCAGCTAACCCGGGCAGGCTCCGGGCGAATGCTTGTCAGGAATCGGTTCGACTACGAAGCCATCGTGTAGTTCAGGTAGAGGACGCCGTTGTCGTAGGTCTGCGAATGGGCGAGCGACCACTTAGCCCCTCCTGTCTCTGGACTGAACAATCTCGGCCCGCCCGCGCGTGTGATCGGGTAGACGAAGAGATGAAGCTCGTCCACCAGGTTGTCGCCCAGGAGAGCGCGAACGAGAGTTCCGCTGCCGCTGACGTAGAGTCCTCCGTCAACCCGGTCCTTGAGGCTCCTGATGGTGCCGGGATCGTACGGGCCGACGATCTCAGAGTTGCGCCACGAAGCATTCGTCAGTGTCGAGGAGACCACGTACTTCGTCGTGTCGTTCATGAACGGAGCCCCAGGGTCATCGTCCTCGGTACGGGCTGACCAGGCAGGCTCGAACATCTCGTAGGTCACGCGGCCAAGCAGGATCCCCTGGGAACCGCCCATCGCCTTGGCGATGGCCGCGCCCATCTCCGGGTCGAAGCCGAAGTCGAATGTCCACCGCGGCTCGTCGATGACACCGTCCATGGTGGTGAACTCGTGCACTCGGATCTTTCCCACTGTTTCTCCCATCTGATCGCGACTCCGACGTCATCGCTCGGGCTGCCTGGTCCGAGGTCTCAGTCACCACTGCTACTGCTGGGCACCTCAGCCAAACAGACAAATGACTACAAGGTCTAACTTGCCATGCCGGCGCTCCCGGATTTGCTACTGTTCGGGAGATTCTTGGGAGCGCTCCCACGAATCCTGGGCCCGTCCGGCTCGGCGCAGTAGCGTGCCCGGTATTTTCCGTTAGCGCTTCAGCGCCCCCCGGCCGTCACAATCGAAAGGACCGTGCGAAGTGACACGCCGCCTCTTAGGCCTGGACCGGCGCTCTCGCCAGGTCACCCTATTTCTGTCATGCACAGTGATTGCTCTCGTGGTCGCCGCGCTTGTTGCGGCCCAGACTTCCCCTGGCGCGGCGGCCCCGGCTGGCAATGCGGGTAGCGCGTCGGATGCACTGGCTGTCAACTGGTCCTTGTCGGGCCAGGCTGCTGCTGCGGCGTCGCAGCCCAGTGATCCGCCGTCGAACGCCATCGACGGCAACGCGGCTACCTCGTGGTGCACCAACTCGTGGCCGGACACGCTGACCGTCGACCTCGGTCAGATCAGGCTCCTCAACGGCATCGGAATCACGCTGGACAACACGAGCTCCTCAGCGAATGCCGAGATCTGGCTGTCCAGCCTGCCCGGCGACTGGCAGCAGGTCTCGTCCGCCAAGAACATCGCGCTCGACGGCGGCAACCCGATGTACATCCCGCTAGGACCGGTCGCACAGGGCGGCGACCTTCCCGCTACGCACGCTCGTTACGCCAAGATCGAAGTCTGGGACAGCGGCGCCACTCCGGTCTGTATAGGCGAGTTCCGGCTCTTCGGGCCCGATCATGCCGCGTCCTCGATGATGCTCGGCTCTGACCTGTCGTTTGCGCCCCAGGAAGTCGCGGCGGGCGCGGTCTTCACCGACAACGGCCAGGCGGCCAACCCTGCTGTCATCACGGCGGAGAACGGAGCTGGCTGGGCGCGGATGCGCCTGTGGGTCAACCCGCCTGCGGGCTACAGCGACCTTGCCACTGATCTTGCCTTTGCCCGCGTGCTCAAGGCCGCGGGGCTGAAGATCTTCCTGGACCTTCACTACTCAGACTTCTGGGCCGACCCCGGCAAGCAATGCATCCCAGCCGGCTGGCCCACGACTCTAGACGGCCTCACGGCAAAGGTGCAGTCGTACACACAGCAGGTCATCTCGTCCTTCGCCGCGCAAGGGACGCCGGTGAGCATGGTGTCCGTGGGGAATGAGATCACCAACGGCATGCTCTGGTCGCCGAGCACATCGACGTCGTGGTCGTCCTTCGGCTGCAAGGGACCCGGAGTCGGCGGGCTCAGCTGGACGAGCAACACGACGGCAACCGGCTGGGGAAACCTGGCCCAGCTGCTCAACGCCGGCATCGCCGGCGCGCAAGCAGGCAATCCGCCGGGTCACAAGCTGCTGATCGCGATCCACACCGACCTGGGTGGCAATAACGCCAGGGCGCAGGCGTTCTACTCCAACCTCGAGGCCCAGGGCGTACCGTTCGACGTGATCGCCGTGTCCTACTACCCGGTATTTCAGGGACCGCTGTCTGGCCTCAGCACCAACGTCGACGAACTGGCCACACAGTTTGGCAAGCCAATCGTGATCGCCGAGTCGCAGTACTCCTGGACACTGGCCAACGGCGACGCGCTCGGCAACACCACATGGCAGCAGAGCCAGCTGATTAACGGCTACCCGGCGAGCCCCGGCGGGCAGCTGTCGATTCTGAATGACGAGCTGTCCATCCTGGCGGCCGTGCCGGGCGGACTCGGTGCCGGCCTGTTCTACTGGGCACCCGAGTGGATCCCTGGCGTCACGTGGGCACCGGACTCCAGCCCGCCCGGCACGCCGGACGACAACGAAACCTTGTTCAACTTCCAGGGTCAGGCGTTGCCGGCGATCGGCATGTTTGGCAACCCGGCGCAGATCTGCGCCCGCGCTAATCCCTACGTGGTGCCCTGCGTGATCGGATCCTGACCGCTCGGCTCGTCAGGGCTGCCCGGCGAGCTGAGGTGCCCGGTCGTCTCAGCTCGCCGGCCGCCTGGCGGAGTCTGTCGCGTGCGATGTGATCACAGCCAGGTGGAGTAGTGAGATTACGGCGCAGCAAGCGCTGCATTGGACCCGCAGGCGCGTTGAGAGAAATTCCGTCTGCGCCCGATCGTCTGGTCGACACTCCACGGGTATGACGTACCTGCAGGTACGAACGCGACCAGGCGCCGCGGCCCTGTTGGGCGACGCCGTCCCATGAATGAATGGGGGGACTGACGATGAACGCGTCGCTGCAGGCGGTCCTTACTGAATCCGAGCGGCTGCTCGTCACAGAGACTGAGGCCGCCCAACTCGCTCCACTGGACGAGGACGCGACCGCCGAACTGCACACCAGAATCCGGCGAGCCCGCAACAAGTATGTCGGTCAGTATCGCCGAGGGGGCAGCTCAAAGGTGGCTGAGCACGGCGGCCGCGGCAAGGCAAGACCGGAAAACAGACGCGCGGCCATGAAGGCTGAAGCATTTGAGGAGGCTTTGGCCAGGGTGAGCCGTCGACTCGCAGTCCTCGCCCGCCAGTCCGCAGCACGCCTGCGCCGTGAGCGCCTGGATGCGGCGAGGGTATCCAAGACCGGACGAGCGCCTGCCAGCGCAAAATCGTCGGCTCGTCCGCGCTCAGAGGGAATCGTCACTGGGCCGAAGCTGGCCGGTGATCGCGCAGCGCGCACGCCCGGCCTGGCAAAGCGACGAGCGACAAGCCGGGCCATCGAAGCCCGCAAGCAGGCGAAGAAGGACAGCCGTTAGCACTCTGGCCTTAGTCCCCGGTCTCTCACTAGGGGTGTCGTTTCCCTCCGCACTTCGACTAAAGGCCGCGTGATGGCACAGGCGGACCGCCGCGGCCGTGGATTGATCTGCTCATAGGCCGACCACGAGAAAGCGCCACCGCCGCACCACCGAATACTCCTCAGCCGCCAGGCGCAGCCACCTCCCAAACGCCGCATTTATCGCTCGGTGACCTGGTGTGTTGTGAGCGCTGTCCGGGGTACCCAAGCTGAAGCGCCTGGCAGCAGCGCTATGGGCCGCTGCCGCTACCGTTGCCATGACGTGTACGGATTGGGGGACCGGTACACATGAGCAGCACGCCAGAGCGGGATACGCCCGAGCAGCGGGGCAGTGCCCCGCATGGCACCCATCCCGGAATGCCGCAGCAGCGAGCGATGCCGGGTCAAGAGCAGGACAGTGGCGTGCCCTACGGCACCACCGCAGGGCAGGGGCCGAGCGGCGAAACGGGCGGTGACTGGGTCGTTCAGCCAAGTCGGCCGGGCATGGTTGACGTGGCTGCGACCCGAGTGACGGGACGCCGAGTCGTGCAGTACCTCATTGACTCCTTCCTTGTCTGGCTGATCCCAGGGCTGATCTCGATCCCGTTCGACCGCAGTAGCAGCACGTTCCTGCATATTCTCGGCGGGATTATCACCTTCGCCGTCTTCGTTCTAATCGGACTCGCGTACTGGGTCTTCTGGACGCACGCGCAGAACGGACAGACCCTGGGCATGAAGCTGCTTGGACTGCGGGTGATCAGCAAGAGCGGAGGTCAGGCAGATCTGGCTCAGCTGTTCGTCCGCTGGGTCTGCCTGATCTTCGATGCCATCCCGTACACGTGGCCATTCACTGGCCTGGTGGGCTTCGTCGTCATCCTCTGCTCACGAGACCGGCAGCGCATTGGCGACCACCTTGGCAGGACCCTGGTGGTGTCTACCAGCAGCCTGCGGGACGGCGCGCGGAGCATATAGCCGCCCTCGCCCGCCTCATGAGAACATCCGCTGGCTGACACGACAGCTGACGTCTCTCATAGGCATCGCGCACGACGGGGCCTTCGCACGTCGAGCCGCCGAATGTCCAATCCGCCGCAGCCGCGTGCCGTCACGGCTCACCTAGCCATATCCGTCTCGGCGAGCCACTGGTATGCCCGGTCCCGGCTGGCGAACCACCCGGTGGGGAACGCCGCAGGGCCTTCCGGCGCCGGTTCGGCACCGGACTCTACGGTCGGGAACGGAACTCCGTCGCCAGTGACGAAGGCGAACTTGGCGACGCCTCCGGCGTTGTAGAGAGGAACGATCTCCCTGTCACGCCACGCCATCATGTCATCGGCCCACCGGTGGAAGAACTCGGTGGTATCGACGAGCAGGAACCGCGGCTTAAGTTTCTCAGTCTCGGCTGCGAACAGCGCCATCACGTCCCTGGCCTGCTCTTCTGATGCGTTCTTCGTCGTGGCCAGCCATTTAAGTTCAAGCGTGCTCCACTCGTCGTAGTGGGTGATCACGCCGTACTCCGTCGTCGCGACTTCGGTGGACATTTCGCTGTTCCTTTCATTGAGCGGGTCAGTCTCGCGCGTGGTAGCCACCCACGCCTTCAGCCGAGTTCTGCCCACCCGCCTGGCCATCTCCGCTGCAAGCTCGCATCCAAGATGCCGATCACCTGGCGCAGCGCGACGAGGATCACCCGTTACTGGGGAGGCAGGTTCTCTAGCACCAGCGGGTTCTCGGTCGCAATGAGGTCGCCGAGCGCCACCTTCTCAAGCGGCAGTTCCCAGAAGAACGTGAGCACCCAGTTGTTAGAGATCTCCGTTCCGCTTGGCAAGCGGATCTTCTCGACTTCCCGACCGCACGCCTCGCCGACGGTGTTGCTGATTTGCCGCACCAGTCGCTGCTTTGCCTCGGGCTGCAGGCCTGGCGGGACGGCCAGAGTGCATATCGGGCGCATCGGCACGTTCTCGATCCGCCCATCCTGGCTGACCGCTTCGTTCGGCCATTCTCTGATCAGAACGCGAGTATCAGGAATTGGCCACGCCTCGTGAATCGCTTCGTATATCTCGGCGAAGATCTTCTTCTTGGGCCCGTCGGTTAGGCCCGCAGGGATATCGATGTAGGCCACTGGCATCTCTGATCTCCAGTCAGTCTCTCAGCCGGCAACCACGCCGGCTTGTCAGCGCTCTCACCCGTCCTCTCCTGCAACGTACGGTGTGGACTCCCCGAGACGTGAGAGTCCGATCGGACAACTTCCGGGCCAGATCGGCCACCGCCGCTCGAACGAGCGTGGGCGCTCCTAGAATCCGGTTCATGGTCATGGTGGTGATCACTGCGCTGACCGGCACGGCGTCGATCGGGACGGCAGGGCTGATGGACGCGCTGAACAAAGCCGACCTGTCGCTAGCGCTGCAGACCGGGCGGCCGGTCCAGCGCGTGTTCGACGTGCGGCTCGCCGGGCTGGATGCAGGCAGCGTCAACTGCCGCGACGGCGTCAGTCTTCAGCCATCCGTGCAGGCCGCCGACATCACCGAGCCGGACCTGGTCGTGGTTCCCGGTCTGGACGACGACCTTGCCCAGTCATTCGAGGACAACCGCAGCTGGGCGCCGTGGCTGTCTCGCTGGCACAGGGCCGGTGCCAGGATCGCCAGCTCCTGCACGGGCGCATTCCTCGTGGCCGATGCTGGCCTCCTGGACGGCAGGCCGGCGACCACTCACTGGCTGTTCGCGCACGAGCTGCAGCGACGCTACCCGGCGGTCCATGTCACCGCTGACCAGATGATCGTTGATAACGGCGACGTGATCACTTCTGGCGGCGCGACCGCTTTCCTGAACCTGGTCCTCTATCTCGTGGAGCGCTTCGCCGGCCACGATCGCGCCAACCTCGCGGCGAAGGTTCTGCTCGTCGACGGCAACCGTGCCAGCCAGCTCCCGTACATCGCCTTCGGCCGGGACCGATCCCACAATGACACTATGGTGCACCAGGTTCAGCAGCACATCGACCTGCATCTGGACGGCACGCTACCGATCACCGAGCTCGCGGCGCGGTTCGGGCTCAGCGAGCGCACTTTGTCCCGCCGGTTCGTGGCCGCCACCGGCCATGGCCCTCAGGCTTACCTGCAGCGTGCCCGCATCCAGCACGCTATCCGCCTCCTTGAAACCACTAACGACCCGATCGACCAGGTACGCCGCGATGCCGGCTACAACGACCCGGCGGCTTTCCGCCGCGTCTTTAAACAAGCCACAGGACTGGCGCCCAGCAGCTACCGCGACGCATACGGACTTCGCGGCAACTCGGCCAGCTGAAAGCGAGCGGAAGTCTGGTGGGAATCTGACGCCGATGCAAGCGAGTGTTCAGCCTGCTCGGCTCGCCGCAGACTGTGACGGCGCCGGCGCTGGCTGGGCTCACGTCTCGCGGATCCCCTGCAGGGCATCGACGCGCCGCACGCAGCGGTCTGGGATTACCTGACCCGGATCGAAGACATCCCGCTTTGGTCGCGCGGCATCATCTCCGCCCGCACCGTTCCCGGGCACGAACGGGGCCTGGGCGCCGAACGCGTATCCGAGTTGGCCGGCGGCATCACCCTGTCAGAGCGCTGGACTTCGTGGCACGACGGCGTCTCCTTCACCTACGAAGGACACGGCCTGCCCGGTGTCCGAACGGCCCGCAATACCTGGACCGTCGAGCCGCACGACACTCAGACGATCCTGCGATCCGAGGCCCACGTCCAGTTCAAGGGCGGCCCGGTCGCACAGCTGCTGGATCCCATCGCAAGGCGGCAGGCTCTGCAGTTGGGCCGCCAGGCGCTCGCCGCGTTCAAGAACCTCGTGGAAACCGGGCAGGCCCCTGCGGACTTGTCAGCACGGCTTCCCGCTCCCGCTGCGTGTTAGGCCCCGATGGCGAACTGGGCCGCCGCTGGTCCATCCGCGCTGACACCTACCTCACCGTGCATGCCGAGACCCCGGTCGATGCGGCAGCTCCGGTCGCCTGCGGCATACCCGGCTTCGATCAGCCCGGCCAGGAAGTGATCGCCAGCACGTTCCGGGTCAGCGACGACCCGCTGAGCTGGGACCTGCACGGGCGGTGCGGCTTCGCCACCAGCTTCGCCTATAGCTCGCGCTAGCGAATGGCGCGTTCTGCGCTTCGGATCAACCACTCCCACGCTCCGCGCGGCCCACCCTCTCGCTTTCGCCGCAACAGGAGCCGTGCAGCGGGGCGGACTAGAGCGGTCGCGAATCCCGCGGCTACATGCCCGGGGTCGGCAGCATCTCGTGAACTTCGATCGTGCCGCCCGACTCCAGATGTGGGTGGCCGGCAAGCACGTCGCTGAGCACTGCAGGCGACTCAGCCTGCAAGACGGAGTAGCCGCCGATGATCTGGCCTGCCGCAGGGACTGGCGTTCCTGCGTCAGGCACTTCCGCCAGCGGTGCGCCCATGTCCACGATGGCCGGGCCGGCCTTCTGTGCCCACTGCATCCAGGCCTCCATCCCGGCCTGCGCCTGCTCGGGCGTCCCGGCTGACATCTGCTCGCGCGCTGATACTGGCGCCCGGTACAAGATCATGTATTTGGTCATGGCTAGCCTCCGCGAGGACTGACGCTGCGTGGCTGGCAGCTTACTCCTCGCTGTAGCACCACCGATGTCCGATGACGCGATGGCGGCGACCGATTGCGACTGACGTCCGGGCAGGTCGGAGCCATGGCCTCTCGCACCCGCTGCGGCTGCACCCGCCGGTCAGCCCTCAGGCCCGCGAGCTGGAGATCACGGTGGCCAGCCGGACCGAGCAGGGCTCGGTCCGCGTGCCGCTCGAATGGCAGAACGACGACTGGCACTC
>Ga0126378_10001102_pt1 | contig 20160 bp, 15 predicted proteins | sample PanSoiMetPlot_23_FD_92587 | JGI IMG/M metagenome (GOLD analysis project Ga0126378, IMG submission 92587) | Tropical forest soil microbial communities from Panama - MetaG Plot_23 | ecosystem: Environmental > Terrestrial > Soil > Tropical forest > Bulk soil | place: Panama | collected 2016-02-17
GCAAGAAGACGGCGCGACAGATTCCCGTCGTGGTCCTCGAACACGTCGGCTGACCAGAAGGATCCTGGCGATGATCCGATGCGTGATGGTATTCGCGCGCAACGGCAAGTACCACCGCATTCCCGATGCGGAGGTGGAGGACTGGGAGGAGGTACTGGACGGAATCGACGGTGAACCGGAGCTCATCGAGCCCATCGAGGGATGGGCACCCTATACCCACGCCTACCGGATGCCCGATCGGTCGGTTTACTTGGTTGCGTTGGTAAAGGCTTAAAGGCGCTTGCCGGAACTACGCACCCGATACAAAGCGATGCACTAGTTTCTGAAAGTGCTGGATGCCGCGTTCGCGGGAGAGCATGAGGTGGCCGTGATTGATGACGCCCGAATCCAGGCCGCGCTGCACTGATTCGCACAGCACGACGTCTTCCCGCTGAACCAGGTCGCTCAACTCGACGTACTCGTGAATCTCCTTTTTACTCACCTCTTCGGAGAAGTAGTAGTCGATGGTCTCGCGCGTGTGATGGGCGTCGAGAGGCCAGGTCCGCAGCACCTGCATCCCGTGAGGCTTGGCGGACAGGGCGAACATCACCGTCGGCCACAGAGTGACATAATTCACGCCGCTGTTGTTCACGCCGACAATCGGTCCGTAGTAGCTAGAGAAGTATTCGTTGGCGGTGTCAGAACTGTAGGCGTCGGTATCGATTAGTTCCGAAAATTTCGGATGTGCGACCGGACAGTGATAGCACTCGTTGAAATTCTCGATGACGATTTTCCAATTGGCCGCCAATTCGTAGAGGTCGCGGCGCACCATCCTCAGGCGATGAAGATCCACTCCGGCGTGCTCGAACAGTGCGGGCAATCCGGCATTTATTTTGCGGAAAGAGCCCGCCAAAGGATCCGGGTTCACGAAGATCAGCGGCCCCCACTGCTCCAGGGCGAAGGTGACCAGCGAGAGCTTCTCCTTCGCGAATGAGGTTTGCTCATTGGCGCGCGGTGCCGCCCGCAGCGAGCCGTCCAGATTGTAGGTCCATCCGTGGTAATGGCATTGCAGGGTTTTGCGATTGCCCGCACATTCCAGCACCACCTCGCTTCCCCGGTGCCGACATACGTTGGCCATAGCGCGAAGGACGCCGTCGTCGTCACGCGTTACCACGATTGGAATGTCGCCGAGCCGCGCGGTGAAGAAATCGCCTGTTTTCCCCACCTGCCCGGCGTGACCCACGTACTGCCAGCATTTGCGAAAGATATTTGCGTTCTCGACCGCAAAGACCGCAGGGCTCGCGTACCATTCTGCCGGCAAAGTCTCACCCTGCTCGAGGCGGCCGGCCAGCCGGGCGTCATTGTGGAGATCGGAAGTCATTGCACTTCTCCCGAGCGTGATTGCGAACCTCGTTTAAGCTATCCACCGATGCTTTGCCGGGAAAGAACTCCGCGAGGGAGCGCCTGGTGAATTTTGCATGACTGAAAAGTCACGGCAGACGGGATCGGTGGTTTGGTTCCACCGTGCGGGGACGCGCGCGGCGGCGTCTTACTCCACCAGCCGAACTTGCCCGGCAGGAGCTATCTGCAGCTGGTCGTTCCAGTCGCGGTAGAGCCATGCTTATATGTGGGCCGATTGAACGCCCTTTGGCGCACGGCACTGCTACGGAAAGGAGCATGGGTTTTGCCAAGTAAGAAAGCGAGGAAGACCAGCCCGCCGCGTTCCGATTCCAGGCCGTTACGGATTGCACAAATCGCTCCGCTCTATGAGCGGGTTCCGCCCAAGCTCTATGGGGGCACCGAGCGGGTCGTCGCCTACCTCGCCGACGAACTGGTACGCCGCGGACACCAGGTTACTCTGTTCGCCTCCGGGGATTCCTCAACCAAGGCGAGACTGCATTCCGGTCATCCGGAAGCACTGCGCTTGGCGGGCATCTCTGAGCAAGGCGTTTTCCTCCACTTTCCGATGATCAGCGACGCTTACAGGAATGCTGACCAACATTTCGACCTCATCCACGGTCATGTAGACTATTGGACGTTCCCGTTCGCGGAACTTTCGCCCAGAATTTCCTCGGTAACGACCCTCCACGGCCGGCTCGACATCGATGCGCTTCTGCCGGTCTATACGCGCTATCGCAAGATGCCCGTGGTCTCGATCAGTGACGCCCAGCGCAAGCCTCTGTCCTTCCTGAACTGGCGTGCGACCGTACATCACGGCTTGCCGGGCGACGTGCTCCACTTCAATCCTGGTCCGGGCAAGTACCTTGCGTTTCTGGGCAGAATCTCGCCGGAAAAACGCCCAGATCTGGCAATTGAGGTCGCACGCGCGGTCGGAATACCGCTCAAGATGGCCGCCAAGGTCGACGTCCCCGACCGAGCCTACTACGAGGCAGTGGTCAGGCCGCACCTGTCACCACCCGACATCGAGTACATCGGTGAGATCAACGAGATCGAGAAGAACGACTTCCTCGGAAACGCGATGGTGCTGTTGTTTACGATTGATTGGCCTGAGCCATTCGGTCTCGCCATGATCGAAGCAATGGCGTGTGGTACTCCGGTTGTCACTCGGCCGTACGGATCCGTGCCCGAAATCGTGAAGCCCGGGGTCAGCGGCTATAGCGCCGGCACGGTGGACGAATTGGCCGCTGCGGTGCGCCAGGCAATCGAGTTGCCACGCGAGAAGGTTCGTGCGGAGTTCGATCAGCGGTTCACGGTCGACCGGATGGCAGACGGATACGAGCGGGTTTATCGTCGTCTGATCGCGATGAGGAAGTCAGCAACGAAGAGACGCTAGCTGCGTGACCAACGAGGGAAGGCGGCACGTTCTGATGAAGCAGAGCAGCAAGACCGCGGGAAAACGCGCGCGCAAGGCATCCGTAGCGGCCAAGGCGCGTACCGTTCTCAAGGTCGGATCGAACTTCTACGTTCTGGCGTCATCGCTGACCTCGCGTCGAGAAACTCGCGTCCTCGCCGATGCGCAAAGTTTTGCGGTGTTCGAGGTTGGCGGGGACATTACCGAGTCGCCCCTCGAAGCATTGGGATTCTTCTTCAAGGACACGCGTTTTCTGAGCGGGTTCGAAATGAGCATCGCCGGCCAGGCCCCCTACTTTCTCAACTCCTACCTGAGCGACGACAACGCCGAGTTTCGGGTCAACCTGACCAACCCGGACCTCACCGGAGCGGACGGCAAGATCGAACTGCCGCGCAACTCGATTCAGATCGAGCGCAGTTGGGTGATAGTCAACGCCGCGCTCTACCATCGTCTTGTTGTCAGCAATTACTCGCACGCGCCCGCCAAGCTCCCGTTCGACCTGGTGTTTGGCGTGGACTTTGCGGATCTGTTCGAGGTTCGGGGCGTGCAGCGAAGCCGGCGCGGCCAGGATTCACCCGTCCAATCGGGCGACGGCCACGTCAGGTTCCGTTACCGCGGTCTGGACGAGGTGACGCGCTTCACCGAGGTAACCTTCGACCCTCCTCCTGAAGCGCTGGACAACAGGCGCGCCTCCTTCGCCCTGAAACTTGAAGCCGACGAATGTGTGAAGCTGGAGGTCCGTGTCAGTTGCGGCATTGGGGAGGCAACCGGGCGACCTCTAGTGGGGAACCCTCCGGCGGATTTCCAGGGTGCGCTTGCGGCGCGACACGTTGAAATTGGCGCGGCGCGCGAGGGATGGGCCAACATAACCGCCAGTCACGGAATCCTCGATTTCCTGCTGCGAAGATCGGCCGCCGATCTGACCTCGATCGTCGCACACACCGACCGCGGCTCGTTTATGATGGCCGGCATTCCGTGGTTCGCGACTTTGTTCGGACGTGACAGCATCTTTACCGCCCTGTCAGTGTTGCAGTTCAATCCCGATATCGCGGGTCGCACGCTCAAGATGCTCGCCGGACTGCAGGGCACCAAGGTTGACGACGCGCGCGACGAGCAGCCCGGCAAAATTGTTCACGAAATGCGCGCCGGCGAAATGGCGGCCACTGGCGAGATTCCGTTCGGTCGCTATTACGGCACTATCGACGCGACGCCGCTTTTCCTCTGGCTGATCGGGCTCTACGTTTCGATAACCGGAGACCTCAAGCTCGCGAGCGACTTGTGGCCGAACGTCGAGCGGGCGCTCGAATGGATCGACAAATGGGGCGATCGCGACCACGACGGCTACCTAGAATACATGCAGGAAACGCCGCAGGGTCTAGCAAACCAGGGCTGGAAGGATTCCTACGACTCCATATCGCACGCGGATGGCGAACTGGCAGCGCCTCCGATCGCATTGTGCGAAGTGCAGGGTTATCTCTACGCGGCCTATACCGAAATCGGCAAGGTTGCCGCTCGCCTGGGGCACATCGAGCTGGCCGGCAAACTGGCCCAACAGGCGGCCGCCCTGAAAAGCAAGTTCATCCATGACTTCTGGATCGAGCAGAAGCAGACCGTCGCGCTGGCGTTGGACGGCGACAAGAAGGCCTGCCAGGTAATGAGCTCCAATGCGGCCCACTGCTTGGCGACTGGGCTGCTCGACGGTGCACACGGTCAGAAGCTCTCCGAGCGATTGCTACGCGACGACATGTTCACGGGATGGGGCATCAGGACTCTCAGCGATTCCGAGCGCCGCTATAATCCGATGAGCTATCACAATGGCTCTGTCTGGCCCCATGACAACGCGATCGCGGCACTGGGGCTGGCGCGCTGTGGTAATCGCACCGGGGTGATTCGCATTCTCGAAGGCCTGCTCGATGCAGCAGTCAGTTTCCGCGGCGGCAGCTTGCCCGAGCTGTTCTGCGGCTTTCATCGCGAACCTCACCTTGGTCCGGTGCCTTATCCGGTCGCCTGCCATCCGCAAGCGTGGTCGGCAGCCAGCGTTTTCCTGATCCTTCAAGCTATCCTTGGAATGCGTATCCAGGGCTTTGAGAATAGCGTGACGATCGAGACGCCGGTGCTGCCCTCCTGGCTGGATTGGATCAAACTCGAAAACCTGAAAGTGGGGCAGGGAACAGTGTCCTTAAGTTTTCGGCGCATGCCAACCAACGCCGCAGCGGTGGAGGTTCTATCCCGGCAGGGCGCGGTCGAAATCAATATTCATAAGTAGACGCGCTGATTGGGAAACTAGCCTGGCCTCGACAGGGGGTCGTTTAAGGTGCCGGTTCTTTTTCGGCGCCAGAAGTGGAACCGGCAGTCGCTTGTAATCCTGCTGTGCCGGGTTGCTCGGCCGGGGTGGGCATCGAGGTCGGCGTCACCGTGAGGGTCTCGGTAGCGATTCCATTCATCGTCGGCGCTACCGTGGCGGTGGCGGACTCGCTGGTCGTGGGCGTAGCCGTGGGCGTGTCGGTAGCGGCCTCGCTCGCCGTGGGCGTCGCGGTGGGGGTCTCGGTGGGGACCTCGCTCGTCGTCGGGGTTGCTGTCGGGGTGCCAGGGGGGACCTGACTCGTCGACGGCGTCGCCGTGTTCTCAATTTCGGGCGTTGTGCCCGGCGTGGCAGTGGTGGTCACCTTACTCGATGACGTCGGGCTTATAGTTACAGATTCGCTCGGTGTGACAGTCGTGCGAGGGGTCGACCTTTCAGATCTGGGGGTTGACTTCGGAGTTTCCGCTTTCTTCAAGATGACGGGAGGTGGCGGTTTTCTTGTAGAAGACGGCGATGGCTTTGCACTGGCGTGCGGCTTGGGGGATGCAGTAGGCGTCGAAGTCAGCGTTAAGGTAGCAGTGGCCGACGCTGTGGGGGTGGCGGTGGCCGTCTCGGTAGGGGTGGGAGTCGGAGTCGGGGTCGGAGTGGGTAAGATCCACTTCACTGGCCCTCGCAGGTAGATCAACGTAGCGGTGTGGTTAGCCCGTGCTGCGGTCATCGTACCCGCGGCCGTGAATTTGCCAGTTTGAGGATCGTACAGTTCCGCAGATTCGAGCGGCTTGAAGGTCTTGTCGAATCCTCCCGCGATCAGAACCTTGCCATCAGGTAGCAAGGTTGCCGAATGCCCGTAACGTCCCGTGTTCATCGCGCCGGTCGACTCGAAGCTACCTTTCGAGGGATTGTAGAGTTCCGCCGAGTTATCGTTGTGCCCGCCTGCGATCAGAACCAGATCGTCTTTGAGCAGCGTGGCCGTATGCCCGGCTCGGCTTTCTTTCATTTTCGGTCCCGATTTGAAAAGTCCGGCCTTCGGACTGTAGAGCTCCGTCGTGTCGAGCGCCGCGTTTCGCGAATAGGGGCTCCCGCCTGCAATCATCACGCGTCCGTCGCTGAGGAGCGTTGCCGTGTGGTAAATGCGATCGCTGCTCATCGAACCTGTAATCGAAAATTTCCCGGTCGAGGAATTGTACAATTCTGCTTTGCGGTCGCCCCCGCCCGCGATCAAAACCTTGGCGTCGGCGAGCATCGTGGCGGTTTGTCGATAACGACTGAACTCCATCTTTCCGGTCGCTGCGAAAGCGCCGGTCTTCGGGTCGTATAGTTCCGCTGCATCGGTGCCGCCGCCGACGACCAGAACCTTGCCATCGCGGAGAACTGTCGCGGTGGGCTCATCGCGCGGATCGCCCATGGATACGGCCTTGCCAAAGCCATCCTCGGGCGAGAAAACTTCAGCCGACTTCAGAATCCAGGGCATGGCCGGCCCGGGAAACATGATCGTGGGGACCAGAACGGCGTCGACTCCCCCGACGATGAGCACACTGCCGTTCGCAAGCCTGCACGCATCGTGGTGGTCGCGGCGCGAGTCCATTTTCTCGACCGGCAGAAATTGACCGTTCTCGACATCATAAATTTCAACGCTGTCGAGAACCGCGGGGCTCTGGCCGGTTGGCACGTCGACGGTACCGGTACCTCCGGTGATAAGCACCACCGGGTGCACTACGACGGTCGGGGTCGCAGTAGGCGTCAAGGTGGGCGCCGGTCTTCGGCGTCGATGACGGGTGCGGGCCGGTGCAGCTGTGACGCACAAACCAACCATCAGCAAGGCCACGCTGAGCGCGGCCAGCACTCGTGAGTTTGTGCCCAAGCGCGTCGTCATGGTTTGTGCAGCGAAGCCGCCAGCGGCACCCGGCCGGGCACTTTCTCCCACTCGTCTTCCTTGGCGGCGACCTTGAGTGGCAGGCCACGAGTTTCATCGATGAACAGTCCGAAGATGAGCGCACTTGGCAACCCGAGCAGCGCCAGGTAGCCAATCACGTTGGTAAGGCCGCCGAGCGGACGAATCAAAGCAGCGATCATCGCTTGCGCGAGCATTGAACAAAGTGCCCCGACGATCATCTGCCAGCCCATCATGGTCGAGCGCAGCGCGGCGGGAAAAAGCTCGGTCGCCGACGCGTTTGCCCCCACCGTCATGATGCCGGAGCCGACTTTGAACCAGCAGTAGATCGAGGTAAGCCACACCATGGGCCAGGCGAACGGCACGTTTGGCCACCAGTAGAAAGCAATTGCACCCAGCCAGGCGGCGCCGCCGAAGTAGGTAACGGTGGGCACCCGGCCAAAACGTTCGGAGCTCCAGGCGCCAATCGGAAAGCCAAGCATTCCGACCAGCATTCCAGTGACTACCAGTGTACTTGCCCTGGTGGGCGACAATCCGATGATGGAAACTGCCTCGTAGTAGAGCCACCCATTTACCGCCGTACCGGCCACCGTGGCGAGCGCGGCATTCGAGATTAGTGCCAGTGCACGACGACGATAAATCGGGTTGAAGACGTCGTAGATGCGGCTTTTCGTGATGGTGCCTTTGGATCGCTGCTCCTCCCATTGCGTCTCCGGAAGCATGCGAGCCACCGGCAACAGCAACGCGATACCCGCGACGGATGGAGCGAACAGCCAGCGCCATGAATAACCGATTCTGAGCAGCACCGGAATTAGGAAGTATCCGAGTACGCCTCCGACCGCGCTGGCGGTCGCGGCCGCGGCCTGCCCGCGGGCGCGCTGGTTCACGGGAAGCTCCTCGGCCAGCAGAGCTATCGCGGAGGTTACCGAGCCGCCCAAAAGCGCCGCGATGAGTATTTGATAAATGGCGAACGAGACCGGACCGCCGGCTGCCGCGCTGGCCAGCGAGAGCAGAGGAGAGAGCAGCAAGCCCAGCAAGATAATCCGGCGTCGACCGACCCGGTCGGCCCAGCGCGCGAGCGCCAGCGAACCGAAGGCCGACAACGACATCCAGGCAAAGAGCTCCGCGAGTTTGGACTGATTGAGGTCGAAGGTTTTGGAAATCCAGGGTGACGCAATTCCGGCAATAGAGAGGGTATAGCCCTGATAGACGAGCAGGATAACGATCGCCGAGATGATCGCGAAGGTTTCGCGAACCGATTCGCCTGAGCCAACCGCGACGCTGCCCGCATCAGACACATCGGTTCCGGCCGGAGGGGTTGCCATCCCTACACAGCAGAAACGTCGCCTGCCCCGGCCAAATTCCTGTTTTGTTTTGGTTGTCGCGCCACGGCCACGCCACCCCTCACTCGCTACCGCAAACCGTGTACACCAGTTGAGCTAACGACCCTCACGATATGCGACAGCCCAACTGCGTTCGAAGTGCAGTTCCTGCGCAAAATACCCCCCAAAACCTAAAGAAATTGAGTGATCCTCCGCCCGAATCTAGAGGGCACGCCGATTGCACTTTACCCGCTGAGAGTTCAGGGGGCCAGACTCCGAAGAAAAGAAAGGCGTTTTACGAATATGGACGGCAGACTTGACGAGACCTCGAAACATCCGTTGCTCAGGTTCCTGTCCTATCTGAAACCGAACGCGCAGCTGGTTGTGGGTGCCGCCCTGATGGGCATCGGCAAGTTTACGCTTCCGCTCGCCTTCCCCATTGCTTTCCGCTACGTGGTCGACGTCCTGCTTTCGGCTCATCCTCATCCGGATGGTATCAGCCTCAAAATCGATCACTGGTGTATCGCCATTGGCAACCTGCTCGGGTTGGGGACGGCGGTCCAGGGCAGGCTTGCCGCGTTGAGCATCGTCCTCCTGCTCGCCTACGCGACGCAGGCCGCGGCCAGCTACTATCGCAACTACTGGGCGGGCCTTGCCGGCCACCGACTCATCTACGATCTGCAATGCAAGCTGTTCGCCCATCTGCAGAGGCTCCCTCATTCATTCTTCGATCGCAATCCCGCCGGTGCGATCGTTTCCCGAGTGCTCAACGACGTTTCCCGCGCCAACGAGCTCATCGATTCGGCGTTCGTCGACGTGTGGATGGACGCAACCTCGCTGATAATCGTGGTGGCTCTGCTGTTCGCGATGGATTGGCGGCTGGCGGTGGTCGCGCTCGCGATCGCGCCGTTCTGGGTAGCTTTTATCCGTATCTTCTCGCCGCGAATTAAGGCCGTCAGCCATCGGATGCAGGAAAAGGTTGAGGAGATAGCCGGCGAGGTGCACGAGCGCGTCGTCGGCGCGACTACCGTCAAATCGTTCGGCGGAGAGGAGCGCGAGGTGCATCGCTTCCAGAGACAGGGTGGCGATATGTACTCGCGCTCGATCGACAAGGTGCGCCTGGCGGCTTCGCAGGAAATGCTTATCCAGCTCCTGACCCGTTCCGCACCAGCAGTGGTGCTGTGGGTCGGCGCTCTCATGATCGTGCGCGGCACGACCACGCTGGGCACGCTGATGGCGTTTTTTCTCTATGTGCAGTTTGTGTACGTACCCCTGGAACGCTTCGCGCAGCTCTCGATTGTCGTATCGGGTTCGCTCGCCGCAATTGAAAGGATGTTCGGCTTTCTCGATCTGAAACCCGAGATCGCGGACCATCCGCTGGCCCGCCCCTTCCCGGTTAAGCGTGGCGCGGTGACGTTTGAGGGCGTGCATTTCGGGTATCCCACGCGCGATGGTGCGGAACGTCGCGAGGTTCTAAAGGGCATCGATCTCAACATCCCCGGCGGCTATCGAGTCGCGCTGGTGGGCCGTTCCGGCGCCGGCAAGACGACCCTCTCCAGCCTGATTCCGCGCTTCTACGACGCCACCGCCGGTCGCGTGCTGGTGGACGGCAGAGATGTGCGTCACTACACGCTCAAATCGCTGCGACAGGCGGTCAGCATGGTAACCCAGGATGCGCTCCTTTTCAGTGCAAGCGTGCGCGAAAACCTCCTCTACGCGCGTCCCGATGCGACCGACGAGATGATGTGGCTGGCGCTGGAGCAGGCCAACCTGCGTGAGTTCGTGGAACGGTCACCAAACGGGCTCGACACGATTATTGGCGAACGCGGGATAAAGGTGTCCGGCGGACAGCGCCAACGGCTCGCGATCGCCCGCGCGTTTCTGAAAGACTCGAAGATCGTCATCCTGGACGAGGCGACTTCGGCGGTCGACTCGGAGTCGGAAAACCTGATTCATGAGGCCATGGAACGCTTGATGGAAGGCCGCACGGTCTTCCTGATTGCCCATCGCCTGCGCAGCGCAGTCACCGCCGACCTTGTCGTCGCACTCGATCACGGCAACCTGGCCGAGGTCGGCACGCACAGCGATCTGCTGCGGCGCAATGGAACCTACGCCAGGCTCTATCGTGAACAGACCCGCGGCTTGATCCTGGCGCAACAGCGCGAAGCGGACGGCTACCAGGTCGCCTTTTAGTCGCGGCTGAGCCAAAATCACTAGTCTGCCAGGAGGGCCCAGCGTCGCTGGGCCCTCCTTCGTTTCGGGCAGAGCGACTGCCGGGATGCGGCACGCTCAGCGCCGGACGAGGATGAGTTACACAGACGCCGCGAGCTTCCTGCGACTTCGTTTGTTTGTCGATTCTTTGCGGTCGAGGACGAAGTCGAATTCGATTGTCGACGCGGCCCCGTTCGTCTCCGAACGGCGGTAACTGACCACGAGCGACTTCTTCGCGCCGAAAACGACATCGGAGTCCAGGTAGCGGTCTCCCGCGATATACAAGGCGGTAGTCAGGGTTCGGTAGCCGGGCGCTGCGATCTTGAAGTGGACATGCGCCGGGCGATAGGGATGACGCGCCAAGGCGAGCAGCATCTTTCCGACCGGACCGTCCGAGGGAACCGGATAGCTCGAGGGCTTGACCGAGCGAAAGCGAAACCGCCCATCCGCCCCGGTCCGCAAGCGGCCCCGAAAATTCATTAGGTCTGAATCCTTCTGCTGCAGGTCATAGATTCCGTCCGAGGAGGCTTGCCAGGTATCGATCAGGGCGCCGGCGACGGGTTTGCCAGCGGTGTTCAACACCCGCCCAGCTACGAGCAGCTTGTCGCCTGATGCGCCATGAGAGACATCTCCGTCCATGGAGAAAATGGGGGCACCTTGTCGAAAAAATGGTCCGAGCAGGCTGGAATCAGTCGCATTGGCTCCACCTTTGCGATTGGCCATCAGATCGACGATCGCGCTGAGCCCGAGCGTATCCGACAGCAGGATAAACTCCTGGCGCTTTTCATCAGTGATGTGGCCCACGGCGGTCAGAAACTCGATGCCGGCCTGCCATTCCTCGGGAGTCAGCTTAACTTCGCGAGCGAAATCGTGAAGATGGTTGGTGAGGGCGCGTACAATCTGCTTGAGGCGAGGGTCCCTGCATTTCGACATTCGGGCGATCGCTCTACGCGTAATCCCCGCTGCGGTTAGTGTTTTCATGGTTATTCCGGCCCGACCTTCGAAGGTTTTTCGGCGAGCAAACGGACCACGTCTTGCTCCACAGTCGTTCCCTTGAAGAAATCCGGATTTACGTCCGCCTTCGCGTGCACCGGATTGGCAAAAACGAAATCCCGGAAGTCTCGTTGGTCAATCAAGCCCTCGTCCACCAACTGGTATGCTTCTTTGGCTGCGTCGCGCATCTTAGGCAGATCGAAGTGTCCGATGTCAGAGCTGTAAAGAGCGCCCAACCGGGTGCCCATCGGGTTTTTCTTCGCGTCGAAAGCCAGCGCCGTCAGCTTGTCGTCGCCCTCACAGCCGAAAAAAAACTTGTTGGCGAATAGGTCTCGGATATCTTCCTTGCAGCTGATGCCGCAGCGTGCGAACTCATCTAGCGTGGAGGGATCCTCCGGCCCGCCCCACAGCAAGTGCGAGCGCTCCTCGCCCAAGCGGGCGACCGCCGCCTCGCCGTAGTCGCCGCCGTATTCCTGAAACAACTTTCGCATCAGCGGCAGGTCGAGCTTGTCGGGCGCCAGGTTCCTCACCGCCTCCAGATTGCGCTTTTGCCAATGCCCGAGCAGGTCCCCATACAGTGCCGCAGCCCACGCGACCCCTCCCTCCATGAATGCGAAGCGCAATTGCGGGAAACGTCGCGTCACGCCTCCCAGGAACAGAGCCTTGCAGATCGATTCCGCCGACGCTGCGAAGTGGCCGATATGGTTGTAAACAAAGTTGGAGACCGAGGTACGAAATCCCATCCCGCCACTTGGCGAATGAAAGGTCGGTGCAACTTTCAATTCCAGGCACTTCGCCCAGACCGGGTCGTAGTCGTACTCGCTGTCGATGCATAGGTTGTCCAACCAGAATCCGCGTGCCGATTTCTCGGCAAGCGGGCGACGGACGAAGGAGGGCATGAGGATGGTCTTGAGCTTCAAGTCCCGCACCGCGTGTTCCAGTTCAGCAATCGCTTCGCGCGGGGTATGCACGGGAATGATTGCGGCGGGCGTCATTCGATCCGAGTACGCCGAGAACAACTGCGCGTGCATGTCGTTATAGGCGCGACACAGGACGGGGCGCATCTCATCGTTGCCCATGTGCAGCATGAACATGCCCAGGCTCGGGTAGATGATCGTAAAATCGAGACCCATTTCATCGAGGCGCTCATGTAGCAGCTTGGGTAAGGAACTGGTCGCGCGGTCGAGAGTCTGGAGAGTGGGATGTACCCACCATTGCAACCTCGGCGCGCGCAGGTCGCGACGCTGCGCAGGGGTCAGGCGGTACCATCGGAAGAAGTAGGGACTGTCGCCTAGCGACTTGAACTTCTCGACCATCTCAGCGCCCGCGGTAGCCTTCAGGAAATCGAAAAAGGCCGGCTCGAACTCCGCAACATGCCCGTCCGAGTCGATGATCGGATGTTTGAGACGCGCGCGAATTTCAGCTGACTGAGAGGTCCCGCTCTTCATGACTCACGCTCCACGTCAACGCGGTGTCGGCGGACGCCCGCGGAATGCATCCTCCAACAACGCACGAACCCCCTGGCGGATGATAGGTCGCGGATTGTAGTAGGGACTTTCAACCGCGAGGTCGGCGGCCCGATCCAGATCGTTTTCCTTCATTCCAATTTGGCCAAGGCTGGTGGGCGCGCCCATGGAGGCAGCGAGCGCATACAGGCCAGCCGCAGCATCGTCGACACCCAGTGCGCGGGCGACCCGCGCGATGGCTTTGGGCGCAGCGGCTCGATTGTATGCCACCACGTGGGGCACCACGACCGTGTGGGTTTCCGCATGCGGCAGATTGAAGGTGCCGCCGAGCACATGACAGAGCTTGTGATGAAGCGCCATGCCCACCGCGCCCAGCGAAGCCCCGGCAAGCCACGCACCATACAGAGCTTGCGAGCGTCCTTCGATTTCGCGGGGATTCTTAACCACTGCCGGAAGGCTGGTCGCGAGCGCTCGAATACCCTCTTCCGCCATCAGCGAGATGACCGGATTGGCATCTTCCGCATACAGAGCTTCCACGCAATGCGCGACCGCGTTCATTCCGCTGGTGGCAGACAGCAGGGGCGGCAGTGTGAGGGTCAGCTGCGGATCGTAGATCACGGTCTTGGGGAGTACCCGCGCGTCACGCCCGGTCCGCTTGATGCCCGCCTCGGTCAATCCCCAGATGGGAGTCATTTCGGAACCCGCATATGTAGTCGGCACCGCAAGAATCGGAAGCGCAGAAACTAGTGCGATGGCTTTTGCCAGCCCGGTGGTGGAACCTCCACCCACCGCTACACAGCAATCCGCGCTCAGTCGTTTGGCTTCCTCGCGCGCGGCCTCGGCCGTCGCGACTGGCACGTGCATAGTTGCCTGAGAAAACACCCCCACCGCTCGGGCACCGATTCGACCGGCGACGGCATGCGCCTGATCACGCTGCTCACGCGTGGCAAGCACCAGTGCGCGCGATGCGCCCAGAAGCTGGATCTCGTCGGGCAGGCGCTCCAGGCTGCCAGCACCGAAAATGACTCGCCCGGGTAGTGCCTGATATGTAAAGCGCAGCATGGCGCTCAGCGGCGATAGAACGGCGGGATCGCGGCATCCACGTTGATCCAGACCGACTTCGGGGCCGTGTAGTCGAGCATGGCCTCAAATCCCATGTCCCGTCCATAGCCAGAGTTGCGCACCCCGCCGAAGGGAGAGCCGGGGTTCACCCGTTTATAGCAGTTTATCCAGACCATGCCGGTAGTCAGTCGGTTTGCAACCCGATGAGCGCGCTGGAGATCTCGCGTCCAGAGCCCACCCCCCAGCCCGTAGACGCTGTTATTGGCGATGGCGACCACCTCTGCCTCATCCTTGAAGGTTGTCACGGTCACGAACGGGCCAAAGACCTCCTCCTGGCAGACACGATCTGAGGGGCGAGCGCGGACGACGGTCGGCATAACGTAGCATCCTTGAGCCAACCCGGGGTCGGCGGGAGGCTTGCCGCCCATCAGAATCTCGCCACCCTCCTGCTTCGCGGCCTCGCAATAGTTGAGGACGCGTTCACGATGCGTCATCGAGGTCAGCGGGCCCATTTCGGTTGCGGGATCGAGTGGATCGCCGAGCCTTATCGACGCTGCCAGTCTCAGGAACCCCTCCAGAAACGGCCCGGCGATCGATTGGTGCAGGAGCAGCCGCGATCCGGCGATGCATGCCTGACCCTGGTTGTGGAAGATGGCAAACGCGCTGCCGCCAATCGCGGCCTCCAGGTCGGCGTCTTCGAAGACGATGTTGGCGCCTTTGCCGCCAAGCTCGAGCTGAACGCGTTTTAGGTTGCCCGACGACGCTTGCACGATTTTACGTCCGGTCACGGTCGAGCCGGTGAAGGCGACCTTGGTTACCTGCGGATGCTCGGCAAGGTACTGACCGGCGACCGCGCCATAACCGGGAATGATATTGACTACCCCGGGCGGAAAGCCGACCTCCCGCACCAACTGTGCAACCTTCAGAGAACTCAGTGGAGTGAGTTCAGCTGGTTTCAGAACCACACAATTTCCCGCCGCCAGCGCGGGACCCATCTTCCAGCTCGTGAACATTACTGGAAAATTCCACGGCACGATCTGCCCGATCACCCCGAGTGGCTCCCGCACCACATAGTTCAGGAAGCCTTGCTCCACCGGTACAACGCTGCCCTGAAGCTTGTCGGCCATGCCGCCAAAATAGCGGAAGGTCGCGGCGGTGCGTGGAACATCCAGCCCGCGCGTGTCTCGGATTGGATGACCCGTATCAAGTGATTCGATTCTGGCCAGCTCCTCGGTGTGGGCTTCGATAGCGTCGGCCAGCTTGAGCAGCAGGCGTCCGCGCTCGGCAGCGGCGCTCGCGCGCCACGCGGGAAACGCTTTCCATGCGGCCGCGACGGCCCGGTCTACGTCGGCGGGGCGCGCCTCAGCGACTTCGGCTAGCCGGCAATTGTCGTGGGGATTCAGGACCGCGATGCTGGCGCCGCCTGCACCATCCACGAACTCGCCATCGATAAATAACTTGGTCTCGAGATGCATGAAGGCGGATGTGCCAGGAATTTCTGCTCCGGCCGGCTCGCGTTCTGCGCGCTAGAAATCCACCGGGTTTGGTTTCAGTTTCTTGTTTGCGTATAGCTCGGGCAGGGTGGCGTCGTTGTTCTCCCACACCAACAGCATGGAGCGCTTCGGCGAATAGCCCTGATGTCGGATGTCGGCCGGCATCGCGGCCACGTCGCCCGCCTTCATCACCACACGGGCGCGCGGCGCACCGGTGTCGCGATCCTGAATATCCCAGTGAATTTCGTCGCTGAGCTGAACGAACCATTCGACCCGATCGTTTCCATGAATGATTGGTAGGATAAATTCCTCGGTGGTCGCGCACACCTGGCTGTCTTTCACCGCGGAACATACCGACGGGTTCCAGGTAACGTCCGAACGCGAGACGTAGGCAAAAAAGTTGAAGGCGTGAACTTCATCCTCGAAGCCGGGCTCCGCGTGAATCTCGGGCTGGTCCTGGGGCACATCGGCAAACTGCCGATTCACGGCGTTGCCGGCCGCGTCGCTACGGAGCGGAATGTCGGCTTTCATTCCGGTCATGCGGTTTGCAACCAGCCGCTTGCGATTAATCGCCGCGCGATTGTTGCCGCGTTTGGGCCCGAACGGGTTGCCGGTCTCTTCGGGTGCGGCAAACGGATCGAAGTCCTCGTTGGTCCAGTCGTCGAGCATCGCTTCGAACACCGGGCGGACTTCCTCGGTCTTGAAATTTTCGCAGTGCTGCTTGTTTTGCGCGCAATAACCGGCATTGTAGAGGCCGGCGAATACGTCGACGTCGCCGTAGTGATTGGTAGTGCCGAACACCTGGTCGAAGTTCACGACCCCGTAGAAGAAGCTCCACGAGATGTCGCGCATCAGGGCGCGCAGGAACGCATCCGCCGGCATCGTATGGGTGCCGCCGGGCCAGGCGATGTGCGCGAAGTATTCGTCGCGCGCGAACTTGAATCCGCCGACCGCGAAGGAACGGTAGCCATACTCGTTAGTGGTTTGCTCTTCCGCCATCACTTCGACCCCTTGCCTTTGGTCACTTCTCGCAGATCTCTTTCCACTTCTGGACCGTCAGATCGCCCTGGATGGTCTGAAGTAGAATGACCGCCGGCCTGGCGGCATGAAACTGGTAGGCGGCCCCCTTGGGAAGCAGGGCCATGTGACCGCGGCGGGCCACGATGTAGCCCATCTTTACCCCTTGCGGATTGCCCTCCAGCATGGTGGTGCCCTCGTGATCCTCAGCGACGAGCTCTTGCTTAAGCTTCACCAGACGAATTTCGACTTCCCCATCCATTACGATGGCTGCCTCGTCGTGCGAGGCCGAATACCAGGGTGAGGATCCTTCTGCGCGAACCGCTTCGAGCACGTACTTGAGATTCTTGCCTACCGCGACCTTTTCGTAGGGTTCCGCCCTGGAAGCGACTTCGAAGATGTTCGAAAAGGCGTAGTTGCGCGGATCGTCATCAATAACCTGCACCCCACCCTTTTCGTAATTTTCCAGCGATCCGAACCGGGTCCCACGCCGCATCATTCCTCGATCCTCCCCAATCAGTGATGTCCGGCCGCGCGGATCACGGTCGGCGCCTGCGGTGGCGCGGGCTTGGTTTTGCGTTTCATCGCTTTCTCGCTGAGCCGTTCCACCAGGGCAGCTTTTTCCTTTGCGCGCTGATGGTCGCGGTCTTTGATCGCGGGCAGAACTTCGCGGCCGAACAGGTCTATCGAGGACATCAGCAGTTCGTGCGGAATCTTGCCAGCTTGGGAAAGAAACAGAACCTGGTCCACCCCGGATTCTTCGAAACCACGCAGGGTTGCCCGAATCTGCTCGGGCGTGCCGACACAGTTTTGCACGTTCGATGCTGAGGCCAGGGGGTCATCGATTTTTACTTTGACCGGCTGATTCTTGTAACTCTCCCAGAGGTTGGTCTTGCCCGGTTCATGGAGCCCGAAGAATGCGTAGTGGCCGAGTCCGTACATGAAAAAGCCGTGGTGTTCGTGCGTCATATCGCGCACCAACTGCTCGTTGCGATCGCAGAGAAACGGGCAGGCCATTGCAATCTGCGGGTTGATCGCATAGCCGACCGGTTCGCACTCGTTTTCGAGCGTTGAGTAGTAGTCTCGCACCCACTGGCGCGATTCGTCGGGGGAGACGAATGCGAAGGTCAACGCGCCGAGGCCGAGCTTCGCCGCCAGCAGAATCGTTTCGCGCCGCGAGCATGCAAGCCACAACGGGGGGTGAGGCTGCTGCAGGGGCTTGGGCACCACGTTGCGGCTGGGAGCCTTGATATACTTGCCCTCGAAACCGGTGAACGGCTCCTCAACCAGCATCCGCACCGCCGTCTGCAGCCCCTCCAACCACAGCGCGCGCTTCTCTTCCTGCGGTACCGAGAATCCGCCCAACTCGACCTCGCAAGCGCCTTCGCCGGTGCCGAAATCGCATCGACCGTCGCTAATCAGGTCGAGGGTCGCGATACGCTCCGTGACGCGCGCCGGCTGATTGACAAAGGGCGGCATCTGCACGATGCCGTGCCCGACCCTGACGTTTTTGGTGCGCGCCGCGCACGCCGCCAGGAAGATCTCCGGCGCCGAGGAATGCGCATATTCTTCCAGGAAATGATGCTCGGTCGCCCACACGTAGTCGTAACCGGTGCGGTCGGCAAGCTCGACCTGCTCCAGCGCGTTCTTCAGGAGCTGATGTTCCGAATCGCGCGTCCACGGACGTGGGAGCTGGTGCTCATAAAACCCGCCGATCTTCATTCCGCTTGGTCCTTGCCCAGTCGACCGCCGCGGCCTTCACGGAACGCCCGATCGGAACCCGACGGCGAGTGCCAGCACATTCTAAGCTATTGAACGGAACTTACTCCACCCAAAGAGGGCCCGCTGGCAATATGCCCGCCGCGAACTCGCAAGTTAGCCGCAGACCGGGCCGAGCGGCGCACTGTAAAGGCGCAAACCTTCCTGGCACGCGGAGTTTCCTCGGCGTGGGCCTAAGACCCGCGGGCATCGTCCTCGGCGTGACTGAGAACCGGCTCAGGCTTGCTGCAAATCCAGACCCGGAACCTGCGCTCAGTCGCCTTTCAAGTTGTGACCATTTTACGATCGGGCACTTCGCCCCGTCCGTTGGCGAACAACGCCCACCGCCACGAGCAACGACGGGTCTTGTCCGCCGCGTTCGCGCGCGGGAGGAGAAAGCGTGCTGAAGAGGAGGCGGACTCCCCCGCTGTTCACGATCTGGGTCTAGTTGCTCGACGCCTTGTCCTTGATTCCCGCGACGTACAGCGCTTTTTCCTTGGCGCTCTTCAGGTCGTAGTATCTGCGCGTTACGATGCGTTGGGCATAAAGGCCACCGCCCGCTTGCACATTGGTCACGGCCTTCCATCCGCCATAGGAATCTGCCGTGAGGTCGCGAATTGCATGGAACAGGCGCGCGCGGTACTCGCCATCGACCCCGTTCATCGTGCCCATATATTTTCGCAGCAGCGGGCCAGTCACTTCGTTTTCGAAATCCGCGATCGATGGCGCGGTCAGCACCGATCCGCCAGAGATGTCGTGGAGATGCCGTACCATCGCGTTGTAGTTGGCTGCCGCGTGATACTTGCCCGCGTTGGTGTAGAGCTCGTCGGGGAAAGCGCCCTCGGGGGTAATGCTGCAATTTGCGATGGCGGCTTCCAGCGCGGCGCGCACCAGGGTTGCGTGAATTATCATCTCGGAGATTTTCTCCTTGATGTGGCTCTCCTTGGCCAGACCGTTTGCCTCCGCGATTAGCTGCGCAAAGCCGACCAGCTGATCCGCCTCCTCCGCCATAGCGGAAAGACCCCCTAACCGCTCCCACAATCCCAGCGAATGTGCGAACACCGCTGCCTGCGCGTACTCACCATCGAGGAAGATGCGCTCGTTAGGCACGAAGACATCGTCGAACATCACAAATCCCTCCGGCATATGAATGTGAGAAGAAACCGGAAACACACGATTGTCGGGATGCCGCGGAGCGTAGGTCGTATCGACGATCTTGACGCCCGGCGAATTGACCGACACCGCACACGCGATCGCGTAGGACTCTTCCCCCGGCTTCATCGCCTTGGTCGGAATGGTCATCAACTCGTGACTGAGCGATGCGCCCGTGATGTGGAGCTTCGCGCCCCGGATGACGACTCCGTCCTTGCGGCGATCGACCACGTGCGTATACGCATCGGGATCGTCCTGCTTGCCGGGAGGACGGCTCCGGTCGCCTTTCGCATCAGTAATGCATTCGACTATTCGGATGTCGCGATGCTGCGCGCCTTGGACATAACTACGAATGCGTTCCGCGTACTGCGGCAGCGTGTCGGTTATCCGGGTGGCCGCGGTGGTCAACGTCATGATCGATTGGTAGGTGACCGCCGAGACTATGTCGGATTCGTGGGTCAGCGGAATGCGCTCTTTCAGCTCGGCGGCGGAATGTGGAATCGCCATCAACGGGCTGACCGCGTCGGGCTTCGGCGAATACCAGCGGTCGTAACCCGCGGCCACCCGCGAAACGCAAGGCCCGAGAACCGGATGGGTCACAAGGTCGCGGACTCGCTCGCCTTCGAAGAAGGTCTCGCGATTGTCGTTCAAGCTCTTCTTGTATTGTTCTCCGGTCATCATGGCGGCCGACTCCCTTGCTCC